>Ga0081455_10000147_pt1 | contig 83832 bp, 65 predicted proteins | sample TabmetS3T2R1_FD_70207 | JGI IMG/M metagenome (GOLD analysis project Ga0081455, IMG submission 70207) | Tabebuia heterophylla rhizosphere microbial communities from the University of Puerto Rico - S3T2R1 | ecosystem: Host-associated > Plants > Roots > Rhizosphere ... | reverse complement strand
GACAAGGGAAGAAACGGGTAAGCGCACCTTGTCAACCACCGCGGCAGGGGTCCAGGGATCCGAGGAAAGATCTGCAGAGATAACGCTGGGAAGTGCCTAGGTGCAGCAGGGGCTCACAGCAACCTGCAAGGACTGTGGATCAGAGCTTATGGCAGAGTGAAACAGAGGATCTAGGTACGGCGCATGAGCCCGTAAGAGCGACGAGGATTGGGTAACGCTGGTCGAAGTCGTGCTCGACACGACTACCCAAGAGGTAACGCCTCGAGGGTGCGAAGGGGCTCTCGGTCATGACGGATAGTCGAGGTGTCACCCATGCCGGACACTGAGTCGGCGCAACGGGACGGCACGCGGCTGTCGAGCCGTGCGGTAAACCTGTCGCGCATCGGGGTGGATGCGAGTGAGCGCTTGAGCCACGGCGAAACAGGGAAGGCCGCACGGGGACAGTCATGGTCGCCAACCGGACTCGCGAGATGCGACTGTCCGGGATGACACGGGGGGCGTACGGAAACGTGGACTATGGAAAAGGCTAAACGGGCACGGAAAGCGGAAACGCCGAAACAGCCAAGCCATTCCCTAAGGTTGCGCGCGCCGTACCTCTATCCCGACCCCGGCGACCGTTCCAGCCGGAGAAGCGCGAGCAAAGCCCACCGTTTACCGCCGGGGCGGTGAGGGCTTGGCCTCGTAGGCCTCGAGGACATTGGTAATCTCAGCAGCTCCGCGCGGCATTTGAGGGACTGCACTCACAGTTTCAATCAGCGCGAGGTCGCTCCTATCTCTATCGAGCCGATTTCGTTGCCGTGATCGTCCACGATCACCACGGAGTACCCGGCCCAGCCGGCGTCAGACGCGAATTCCTCCGCAACAAAGTCCGCATGAATTTTGGCCTGCTGGACATCGTCCAGTCGGCGGCCCACGTCATCCTGGTATGTGGTTTTGTGGCCATTACGAACGTGGAAGAAATAGCGCGGCACGGAACCTCCATTCAGGGAACATTACCGTGCTTTAGCCACAGCTAGCGCTGGTGACAGTTCGTAACGTTACCTAAGTACGGGGCCCCGCATTTGCCGCACCAAAGCGCGCTGGGTGCCCTCAGTACTCCGCCGTTGCATCCTCGAGTTACGAACCACGCCCCCCACTTTAGTCTGATCGATGCAGTTAGGGTCCGGCGTTACGCTCACTGCGCGGAGACAGCCGAATGGGGTCCCATGTTAGCGCACGACACATATCGACAGCTCGCCATGTTGAACGGGCTGATTGTCGAGACACGCGAGCACATTCGTCGCCAAAAGGCTCTCGTGGTTACCCTCGCAGATTTGCCCGATGGCGAAGACGCCGTGCTGCGCTTGCGTGGACTTCAGGGCTCACTGCGTGAGCTGACTTACCGTCGAAACATGTTAGTCAGGCAACTGGTCAGGAGTCGGTTCTGGAGGGTTGCCGGAAAAGTTGCCCATCCGCACGAGGGCAGCGCCCGCATGCCCTGACCTACGCGGCTACAAGCTGCTGTCGACAGCCGCAGTTAAGCGGCGGTGACGCGGTTCTCAGGGTACTAAAGCGCCGTGGGAGGCTTTGCTACCATCAGCTTCCCGGCGCGTTCGCCGTTCCAAATAGCGCAAGAACCCCTGGTAGCAACGAGCCCTGCGCCATTCCGCTTTCGGTCCACAGCTCCGGGCTCAGCAGCGCAACATCGGGTGGGGGGGCAAAATTGTGCGCCGATCGGGGGCAAAATTCGACGCCGATTCACAGACTGGACCCTAATGATGCGAGAGGGCACGCACGTCACCAATCTACGGATACACGCGGGTCAGCACCATCGACTTACGTCGGCCCAATCGGTGCCGGCTCGGTGGCCAAGCTCGTGCACAACTGCGCCGGCAGCGGTCGCCGTGGCCAAGTCGCTACCAATCGGTCTTGGCGACGAGCAGCGCCTGACCCAGGTGCTACTCAAGCTTGTTGGCAATGCGATCAAGTCCACCGACAAAGGGGAGGTGAGAGTCGCGGCCAAGACGGTCAACGGCCGCTTCGCGGTCAGCATAATCGACACGGGGCCGGGAATACCGCACGAGCACCAAGAGCGCATTTTCGAGCGCTTTCATCAAGTGGACAGCTCGCTTACCAAGGTCAAGGAAGGCACTGGGCTGGGGCTTGCCATCGGCAAACAGATCGTGGAGATGCATGTCGGTCGCATCTGGGTCGAATCGACGAGATTCCCACGCGCGCCAGTTTCACCCAATGAACTAGCGCATCCATTAGGAAGACCTGCGAGCGTTCTGCGCACACTCAGACGATTTGGTCCGGTTTGTGGGCCAAGATTCGAGATGCTTCTGAACGGAGCTGGATTAAGTGTCACGTCCACACAGGTTCGTGGCGGCAGCTCGAGAAGAGCACAACGGAGTGACGCTGCGCGCATTCACCTGGGATGTGCGGTAACGGCAGCTGAGGAAGTGCGCCCAGCGTCGAGGATTTCAGCGTACTGCGTGGGGCTATCATCTTAAAAAGTTTCTGAGCTGTGCCAGTGGAGTAAGACTTTGCGATCGTCTCTGTCGTCGTCGCGAGTTTAATCCTCATCGCTTGAGTGGCGCAGTGGGCGACGTAACACGCCTTACGGCCACAGCCCCTTCGAACCGATGGCAACCCGGGTATAGTGGGCTGGGTGCTGCGGCGCAGGGCCTCGGCCCGGCCATCGGCAAGAAGCACATCTAGAGGGCGAGCAAGCTAGGCGGCGGCCTGCGCATGTTGGATGCCTGCTCGTAGGCGTAGGCCAGACGCAGGAGCTTGTGCTCGCTCCAGGCGCGGCCCGCGAAGGTGACGCCGAGCGGATAGTCGGGCGTGTCCTTGCCGTCGGATCCCGAGATGAAGCCGCCCGGTACCATGACGCTGGGATAGCCCGCCTTGGCGGCAATCGCGGCGCCCGCGGTGCCGGGGAACAGCACGGCGTCGAGCTTGTGCTGGTTCATGTAGGCGTCCATGCCGCGCGTCTTGGCGGCGAGCAGGTCCATGGCACGCGCCGACTTGTACTCGAGTTCGGTTAAATCGCCCTTCGTAAGGTTGGCGGCGAGGAACAGGTCCTGGCCGAAGCGCAGCGCTTTGCCGGCATTCGCCTCGTTAAAGGCCACGATGTCGGCGATGGTGTTGATCCTAGTGTTGGTCGCCCAGTCTTTTAGGTAGAGGTTGAGATCGCGTTTCAGTTCGTAGAGGAAGACGATCGGCGGCGTCGCCGGGTTGCCCTTGTTGCGGCTCAGCGGATTGCGGTTGAGCACGGCCATGGTCGTGCCGGGCCCGCCGATCCAGCCGGCCGTCGGCATGCTGGCGCGCACGATGACGGCGCCCAGATCCTCCAGCACCTTGATCGCGTCGGCCATCACCTTGGCTGACTTAGGTGGCAGCTTGCCGTAGTAGCTATCGTTCAGCGGGTCGGCGGGATCGCTGGGCACGCCGATGCGCGCGGTCTTTATCGCATCGTGCGCGAGGTCGGCGGTGTAATCGGCCGGCCGCCGCTGCCGTTGCGTCGCCGGGTCGAGTGGGTCCTTGGCCGCCAGCACGTTCAGGAGCATCGCCGCGTCGCGCACAGTACGCGTCATCGGCCCTGCGGTGTCCTGGCTGTGCGAGATCGGCAGGATGCCGGCACGGCTGATCAGTCCGACGGTCGGCTTCACGGTGACGAGGCCATTCTGGCTGGCGGGGTTGAGCAGCGAGCCCGAGGTCTCGGTGCCGATCGAGGCGGCGCAAAGACCTGCAGCGACCGCGACCGCCGAACCCGAGCTTGAGCCGCCCGGGAGCACGACCGGGATGCCGCGATCGTCCATCAGCGTCGGCGCGTAGGGGTTCTTCACCTGGCCGCCCAGCGAGGAGTAGCCCGAGGGCATGTCGATCGCGAGGATGTTGGCGAACTCCGTCAGGTTCGCCTTGCCGAGGATCACCGCGCCGGCGTCGCGCAGCAGCCTGACGACGGTGGCGTCGCCCATGGCGCGCGCGCCTTCCAGTGCCAGCGAGCCCGCCGTGGTCGGCTGTTTGTCGCCGGTGGCAATGTTGTCCTTCAGCAGGATTGGCACGCCGGCCAGCGGCTGTTCGACCGACGGCTTGGCATCGTCGAGCTTGCCCGCGATCGCGAGCGCATCGGCATTGAGCTCGCGTACGGAGTTCAGCTTGGGCTCGCCGCGGTCGTAAGCCTCGATGCGCGCGAGATAGCCTTTGGTCAGCGCCGTGGCGGTGACCCGCCCACTGGCCAGCGCCTGGATGACGTCGCTCATGGGCGTGTTCTCGAGCGCCAGCGTGGTCTGTGCCTTGGCGCGGGTGGCAGCGACGGCGCCTATGGCGGCCGTGCCGAGAAGGGCATCGCGCCGGGATGGCTTCTTCATGGTGTACCTCCTGGGCTGGCCCCTAGGCTGGCATGGTGCGTATCTGGATGGCTCGGCCGTAGGCGAGGCGTCCGACCCCTGACGGCGAGAACCGCTTTATTGCCTGCGAAGACCTGAAATGCCCCTTCGCGTACATTTTCCCTTGGATCGTGAAGGTAGCAGCACCATCTGCAACGAGCTACTCGGGCAGCCCCGCTTTCCGCAACCCATCAAAGTAGTGTTGGTCGTCGTCGGCGTGCTTGAACGCTATCGTCGGCCGCGCAATCCCACTAATCGTGTAGTTGGGTTCGATACGTACGACCTGATCAACCTCCGCCCGCGCCTCCTCCAGCATATCCATCTGTGCGTAGGTCGCTGCCAAAAGGACGTGGCCGGTGCGGTAATTGGGGGCCTGTGAAACACAGGCGCGCAGCGTTGTCAGAGCCTGTGCGTATTCTTTGAGCATGTAGTGCGCAAGTCCGAGCAAAGCGGAAGCAAGGGGCGCGTGTAGCGGATCAAGTCGCATATAGGCCTTGATGATGTCGATCGCCCGCCGCGAATCTCCGACCTGTATCAGGGCGACGCCGAAGATCCAGTCGACGTAGTTGTGATTGAGGGCCATGGCTCTTTCAAACGCAGCGATCGAAGCATCAAGTTGCTGCTGGGCTAGAAACACAAGACCGAGGGATGCATGGGTTTCTGGCACGCGGGGATCGAGCTCACTGGATTTGAGCGCGAACTTGTGAGCCTGATCACGCGCAGCAGTAGTTAGAAAGTCGCTATCCAGGCGGATGAGCCAAGCCGCGCCATGGGTCTGTGCCAAGCAAGCATAGGAGCGTGCATACTTTGGGTCGATCGCAAGCGACAAGTGCAGGAGCCGTCGAGCCTCGTATAGTTCGTCCACTTTGTCCGCGGCGAGCGATGCGTTGAAGCGGTTTAGAGAAATCGATCGCTTGCAGGTAATAGTCATAGGCTTGCCAACTGTTGGGCGGATTTTGTACGCGTCCGCTCGGTTTCGGCCTTCCTGACATGCGCGGTTAGGATCGTGACGATCGTGCGCGCGACCTCGTCCTGGGCTGCAAAGACGTCTTCGAGCGTGCGGTCATAGCGTTCGGCCCAGCGGTGGGCACCGGTGGTCGCATCGATCAGTTGCGCTGCTATACGGACGCGCTCACTAACGCGGCGTATGCTGCCTTCGAGCACATAGCGCACGCCGAGTTCCCGCCCGACCTCAGGGAGGTCGGGGAACCTGCCCTTGTACTGGAAGCTTGAGTTCCGGGCGATCACGAACAGTTCGGAGAAGCGGGAAAGTTCGGTGATGATATCTTCCGTGATACCATCGCAAAAGTAGTCCTGCTCCTTGTCGCTCGAAAGGTTGGTAAAGGGAAGGACGGCAATCGATGGCTTGTCGGGGAGGGCGAGCAGCGATTTCTGGGAGCGCACAGCAGTGGCGGCCGCTCCGCTTCGATGCGATAAACGTGTACAGGCTCTGCGATGTTCTTGAGCAGTTGGGAGCCAAGGTCGGTGACGATGAGCCGAACTCTGCTGCGCACCTGATCGTAGGCGGTGCCGGAGATGCAGATGCCGCCGGGCTCGGCAATGGCTTCTAGCCGAGCTGCGATATTGACGCCGTCGCCATAAACGCGAACATCGTCATGGATCACGTCGCCGACGTTGATGCCGATCCTGAATTGCATCTGGCGTGCTGGATCGACAGTGACGTTGCGGTCACACTGGGTATATCAGCAGAGGTTAGCATAACCCGTCCAAGAAGCAGCCATGCGGTCGCTCAATGTCCGAGTTAGTGTCTTTCAAGCGCATCACCCGGAAGAGATCGCAACAGCCTTTGCAGCGATTTGGCAAGCCCGCTACTTGGAGCTGTGCTGGTCACCGCAGATCCATTGTTCTTTTCGGACGTCGAACAAATTGCGAATTCCGCCAAGGTGCGCCGGCCCGAAAGGGTACACCGCCGACGGCTTCGGCACTGCAGCGATCATGTCAGCTGCTGAAGGTCTTAGAGACGCGCTCAGCGGATGCCGACGATGTGAAAAAAATGATCCTATCCGGGCCCCGCTGGCGCGCACTCCTTGCGACGCAATCGCCTCACCTGGGGTGCGAGGCCGTACAGACCTCCTCAGCCCTGGGCAGGAAACGGATAAATGACGCCGGCTACTTGGAAAAGCGGCTTGCGCTCAGGAACGCGATAGGTTGCGCCGTCCGGTTCGCCAGCACAAGATCCGCGAGGATCTCGCCGACGACCGGTGCGAATTTGAATCCGTGGCCGCTGAAGCCTGCCGCATAGGCGAGGCTCCGGTACCCAGGATGGCGGTCGATCACGAAGTGATGGTCTGGCGTCATGGTGTAGAGACAAACTAGCGACTTGCGTACACCGCCGTTCGCGTGCGGCATATAGTTATCGGCGAACGCCGCCAACTCGCGAATGTCGGCCTGGGTGACCTCACGGCGCACCGTGTCAGGCGTGCAGACATCGCCGGCATCATGGCGCATGATTTTGATGCCCTCGCCGTCAAAATGCGGAAAGCCCGCGAAGATACCCCCCGGCGTCGCCCAGAAGTAGACCGAGAAAGCGGTCGGGTCATATAGCGCGGGTCGTGCTGGCTCGAAGTGGACGACCGGTATGCGCCGCCCACTTAGCGGTAGGCTGAGATCGCGCAGACCTTCGCACGCCCAAGGTCCCAGCGTGAGGATCACCGCATCGGCGCCGACAGTGCCGGTGTCTAACCCGACCTCGATGCCGCCCGCAACGGTCTGTCGCCACGACCTCGCCGGGCAGTTGAAGCGCAACTCAGCTCCGTGCCGGCGGGCGAGGTCAGTGTGCGCTCGCAGACAGTCCTCGGCCTGCAAGACGCCGCCCCGTGCCTCGAACACGCCCTCCCAGCCCTCGGGTAAGACAAAGCCCGCGAAGCGTGCAGTCATTTCATCTTGGGTGAGATTCTCTATCTCCAGCCCATGCTGTTCCGCCGCCTGGCGCACGCCGCCCAGGAGGGGATGCTGCGCCGGTGCCACGTAGATGGCGCCACTTAAGGAAAGCAGTGGTACCTCGGCAGCGGCCTCGAGCTCGCGCCAGAGTTCGTAGGATCGTTGCGCCAGTGGCACATAGTTCGGCGATTCGAAGTACGTCTCGCGAAACGCCCTCGTGACGCCGTGCGATGACCCGAGGGTATGATGCTGCGCGTTCGCGTCCAGCCCAAGCACGCGCGCGCCCCGTTTAGCGCAATGATAGGCTGCGGCGCCGCCCATGGCGCCTAGTCCGATCACAATTACGTCGTATCTGTGCATAGACCCAACCCGCATTCAAAACACCGTACGATGCCCATCAGACTAATGGCCACCTGAGACGTCGTCCGTGGCAAAACGCAATCGATGATGAGCCACCTAAGATCCAGGAGCTCCAAAGCACGCCCGGCTCCGCTAACAGGACGCGCAAGGTCTGCACCCCTGAAAGTTGCCAAGGGGCGATCCGCGTGAACCGCGGCGCCGCGTCCCAACCAGCCCATAGCCTTCGACCAAATCGAAAGTCCTCCAGGTTGCAGGCCGTGCTCAGATCAACGTCTCAGCCACGCGCGTCATGTTGGGGCCCAGGTAGGTGCGCATGCGCTCGTCCGCCACCAAAGAGCGGAAATCCGGCAGCTCTGTCACGTTGCCGCCGGCCACCAGCAAATACCTCTCGGCGATTTCGGAGAGGATCTCCAGATGATAGCGGGCGGTCGGGTGCAGGCAGACGAAGACGAGGCGTCCCTCCGCCCGCAGCTTGCGAAAAAAATCGAGCATGAAGCCGATGTAGCCGTCGAGGGTGTTGAGCTGCGGCTCGTCGAACAGGTGCACGATGGGCCGCGGCACCGGGGAGCGCAGTAAAAAGGCCGAAGGAATAAGCTTGCGGAAGCGGCGCACTTGGTAGGATTGGTGGTAGTGGATGGCGAGGCGATCGCGTTCGCGATACTTGACGCGATGAATGTCGACACCGCCAACCAACACACGCCCTTCGGTTGGCACATTCGAGCCCGTCATCATCTCGAACAGGGTGGTCTTGCCCGCCCCATTGGGCCCGACCACGCCGACGATACCCGGCTCCGCGATCGCCAGGTCGGCCTCTAGCATGAAAGTCGGGCGGCGCACGAGGCGGCCACGCGCGTAGACCTTGCGCAGCTTCTCCAGAACGATGATCGGCGCGGCCATTAGGGTCAGGCTCCTAGCAGTCGCCGGCGCAGGTCGTCATCCCGGCGCAGCTCCCCGGCGTTCCCAGTCCAGGCCACGCAGCCGCGGTCGAGCACCACGGCACGGTCCGCCACGTGGAGTGCCACTTCCGCGTTCTGCTCGACGAGGAGACTGGCAACGCCTGCGTCCTTGAGCCGACGCACGACCGCCAGCACGTCGGCAACGATCTTCGGCGCCAGGCCCTGGCTCGGCTCATCGAGCAGGACGAGGCCCGGCGATCCCGCCAGCGCGCGAGCGATCGACACCATCTGCATCTCGCCCCCCGACAGGTTCTCCGCCTCGCGATGCATGAGGTGCTCGAGCGGTGAGAAGATGCCCAGCACGTCGCGCATGCTCCAGGCGCGGAAGGGCGTGCGCTTTCTGGCGATTTGCAGATTCTTTGCGACCGTCAAGGTCGGGCACAACCGCCGGTCGTCGGGCACCCAGCAGACGCCGGCACGTGCGATCTCGTGGGTGGAGGCGCGCGTCACGTCGCGACCGTCAAATCTTATCGATCCGCGGCGCGGCCGCGTCAGGCCCAGAATGGAGCGAATGGTCGTGGTCTTGCCGGCGCCATTGGGCCCCAGCAGCGCCAGCACCTCGCCGCGGGCCAGCCCAAGCGAGATCCCGTAGAGCGCTTGGGTCTCTCCGTAGAAGGTATCGATCGCCGTCACCTCGAGGATCATCCAAACCTCCCGAGGTTGGATTTCTTGACCCACTCGTTGTCCTGCAGCTCGCGCGGCGTGCCGCGCGCGATCACCTGCCCCCAGTGGATCACGGAGATGCGGTCGGCGAGGGAGAACAGGAAACCCATGTCATGCTCGACGGCAACGATCGTGAGCTTGCCTTTGAGCCGGCGGATGAGCTCTGCGAGACGTCGGCTGCCATCGGTGCCGAGGCCCGAGGTCGGCTCGTCGAGGCAGAGCACGCGCGGGCGCTGGGCCAGCGCCACGGCGACCTCCAGCGCCCGACGCTCGCCGTAGGGAAGCTGCCGAGCCACGACAGAGGACTTCTCGCCGAGACCGACGGAGGCCAGCACTTCGTCGGCTTCCTCGGCTATCCTCCTATCGCCCGCTAGTGCATGGCGCACGTCGAACCCGCGTGCCCGGAAGGACGGTAGCGCCATGGTCACGTTCTCGCGCGCGCTGAACTCGTCGAACAGGGTCATGATCTGGAAGGAGCGCGCCACGCCCTTGTTCGCAATTGCATGCGGGCTGAGGCCGGCGATGTCCTCTCCGTCGAGGCGAATGCGCCCCCGGCTCATGTTCACCCGGCCGGTCAGTACGTTGAAGAACGTAGTCTTGCCGGCGCCGTTCGGTCCCATGATGCCATGCAGCTCGCCTTCTGGGACGGAAAGGTCGATCTCCTCGAGCACCACGCGGTCCCCGAAGCGCACATGCACGCCTTTGGCCTCGATCAAGACCATCACCCGCTCCGCAATATCAGGCGCAGCGCGTTGCTGCCTTGCCCGCGCAGCGCACGGCGTTCGAGCAGGGATTTGATCATGCCCGCAACGCCCTCGGGCCGGAACAACACAAGAGTGACGAACATCAAACCGAAATAGAGCATCCAGGCGTTGGTCAGCGCGCCGATGACGTCGCGCGCAATGAGGAAGATCACCACCCCGACCACCGGTCCCCAGAAGCTCACCAGCCCACCACCGACGAGCGTCATCATAACGATCAGGCCGGACTGGTTGAGGCTCATGACGTCCGGGAAGGCAGAGAGCTGGGCCATGGCGAACAGGCCTCCTGCCAAGCCGCTGAATGCCGCGGAGACCGCAAAGATGCTGAGCTTGTAAAGCCAGACGTTGTAGCCGAGATGGGCGGCGCGCGTCTCGCTCTGGCGGATGGCGGATAGCACCCGCCCGTAGGGCGAATGCACCAGCCGCCAGAGGGCAACGACGACGAGGGCGAACAGCACGAGCACGAAATAATAGAGTGCGACGTTGCCCTTGAGGTCGAAGGCGACGATGCCGAAATTGGCCGGCTCGCGCGCGATGCGGAGCAAACCGTCCTCGCCGCCGGTGAGCGGATAGGCCTTGATGGCAATGGTCCAGAAGATCTGGGCGAAGGCAATGGTCATGAAGGCGAAGTAGATGCCTCGCCGGTGCGAGATGAAGAGCCCGACGACGAGACCGGCAAAGCCCGCCGCCGCGATCGCCGCCACAAGACAGATCCACAGGTTGGGCGCCAGGTTGAACTGGCACAGCCCGAAGGCGTAGGCACCGACGCCGAAGTAGGCGCCGTGACCGAAGGATGGCAGGCCCGCGGTACCCAGCACGAGATTGAAGGCCAGCGCGTACATCGACCAGATCAGGATCTCAACGCCGAGGTAGGGATAAAGTCCGACCTTGCTGATCCACAACGGGACGGTAGCGAGCACGAGCCACAGGGCAACCATCGTCGGCGTGACGAGACGAGCGGCGGCGGCGGTGTTCGGCATCGCTCAGGCTTCCAGAATGCTCTTCTTGCCGAACAGGCCACGCGCCCGTACCGAGACCACAGCGACGAGCAGGATGTACATGGAGAGCAGCGACCATTCCGACGCGTAGGCGCCGGAAAGACCGACCGCCAGGCCGACCAGGATGCCGGCCGTGACAGCACCCCAGAAGCTCCCCACGCCGCCCAGCACGATGATGAGAAAGGCTGGTATCACTGCATCTACACCCATGTGCGGCCGGATGCCCCAGATCGGCGCCAGGATGATGCCCGCGAATGCGGCGAGCATGGTGCCGAACACGAACACGCCAAGGCGTAGCCGCGATAAGTTGATGCCGAGCGCGCGCACCATCTCGCTGTCGTGCGCGCCGGCCTTGATCATCGCGCCGTAGGGCGTCTTCTCGATCAGCAACCAAACCAAGCCGATCACCGCCAGCGCGATGCCCGCGGCATAGAAGCGATAAGTGGACCAGATCAGATCCTGGAAAATGAAGCCGCCGCTCAGCATAGGCGGCACCGGCAGCACGTAATCGCGCGTGCCCCAAATCAGCCGGATGCCCTCCTCGATGACCATAGCGGCGCCAAACGTCAGCAGCAGGCCATACAGCGGGTCCTTGCCATAGGTGCGCCGCATGCACACCTCGACGGCGATGCCGACGATGCCTGCAAGGCAAGGCGCAATCAGGAGGACGAGGGCGTAGCGCCATCCGAGCGGCAGCTGCAGCCACTGAGCCGCCAAATCGGCGGGCAGCGGCGGGTTGGGGCCGGTCAGCTGCAGGGCGAGGTAGGCGCCGAGCGCGAACAGCGAGCCGTGCGCCAGATTGATCTGCTCCATCAGCCCCACGATCAGCATGAAGCCGAGCGCTATTAACGCGAATAGCAGGCCGAGCACCAGACCATTGACGATGTGTGGCAGAAGGTCGAGCACGTCTCATTCCGGCGAACGCTGGCCGGGCCGCGGACGACCCGGCCAGAGGAGGGCAGCATATCAGGAATCGACCGAAGGCACCTGCTCGTAGGGCACGAGCTTGCATTTGGTCGGCGCGACGTCGTCCTCCACAGATTTCGGATCAGTCCAACTCAGAATCTCGAAGTGGTCGGTGTCGTCGGCGGGCTTGCGGTTCCTGCGCGCCAAATAGACGGTCTGCTGCATTTGATGGGTATCGGGATTAATATAGGCGTCGTGATGTTGCATCCTGTCTGCCGCCGGTATTTTGAGGTTCTCGAGCTCCTTGATGATCTTGATGTTGTTGGTCGAGCCGGTCCGCTCGATAGCGCGGAACAGCTCGCGCGTCGCCATATAGCCATTGAACGAGACGTTGCCCGGCACCGGGATCGGACCATCCTTGTTGGCGGCCTGCCACTTCTGCACAAACTCGGCGACGCCCGGCAATGGCAGCTTGTGATACCAGGTCGTGCCGAACACACCGAACAGGGTCTGCGGCGCGCCCCACACGTCCGGCCAGTCCTGCTGATTGTTGATCCAGGCCGGCTTGCCGTCGTCGAGCTTCAGCTGGGCGATCTGCTCGCGCAGCGCCTTGTTGTCGTCGCCGCCCATGGCGGTTGCCACAACATCGGGCTTGAGCTGCTGGACTTTGAGCAGGTAGGCCGTGAAGTCGCGCGTGTTCTGCGGCACCAACAGGTTGTCCATGATCGTGCCACCGGCTGCCTCGACCTCTTTCTTGGTCGCCGCCGCCGTCGAGTGCCCGTAGACGTAGTCGTTGGTGAGCAGCAGCCAGTTCTTGCCGATCGACCGCACCGCGTTCTTGACAGCCGCCTTGGTGAAGTTGGTGCCGTTGCCGTCCCACACGAACTTTATGCGGCTGCAGTTCTCTGCCGCCTCGCTCGGGGCAGATGAATTGCTGTTGAGGTATATGGTGCCGTACTTGTTGGCGACCTGGGTGATGGCATTGGCGACGCCGGAGTGCAGGGCGCCGATCAGGATTGAGCAATCCTCGCGTGTGATGAAGCGCTCGGCCACACGTGTTCCGGTTGCCGGCACGGATTCGGTGTCCGCCGTGATCCATATGATCTTGCGGCCAAGCACGCCGCCCTTGGCATTGACGTCATCGATCGCCATGCGCATGGCACGCAGATCGTCCTGACCACTGTTGCCGAACTGGCCGCTGGCATCGCAGGTGAGCCCGAGCTTGATCGGCTTCGCCTGTGCAAACGCTGGATTGTGCTTCCACGGACCGTAGAAGGTCCCCACCCCCGCAAGCGTTGCCGTCATCAAGCTGTTCTCGATGAACAGGCGGCGTGTGATTTTGCTCTTAGCCATGTCGCATTCCTCCCAAACCATACCACGCTAGAATTGGCAGGCACTGACGATCCTGCAATGTGCGTTTCTAACACCTCCGGTCCTATCGTAGGCTCGGCGGGTAGTTATTGTCCCGTCCAGGTGACAGGCGCGCCCTGTGCCCGTCAACGCGAAACTTTCGCCAACCGCGCTTAGCTTCGCTCATCGGCTCCCACCCCCCTCGACCGTAACCATCCCTTGAAGCCTGGCGCTGATTTCGCGGTCGCTAACGCGTCCGGCTTTGCCTTTTGCCCTCCGAAGCGACGCGCTTCCGCGACAACCTGCGGCGACAGCGCGGCGTGTGACTCCAGGCCTCCAACCTTCGCCGTCGGCGATCTCGAAGCCGACAAGCTTGGCAAAGGCCCGGATGGCGGCCCTTTGCCGGTGCTCCGAGTGCGGTCGACGCCTGAGCGGCCGAGCTCGTCCGCAGGTGCGCGACTGCAGGTGCGGATCCTGACCACGCATTTGCTGCCAAGACCCCCTCGCTCTCGAGCCCGGGAAGCTGCCACCGGTCTTGATTGGGTCGGGCATGTCAGCCGTCGAGCTTTTGGGCGCGCCTGCACGCTCCCGAGTTCCCTTGCGAGACATGCAACTCGACGCATCCCTAATTCTGGGTGACGAGTTTGCAGACGTTGAGCCCCACGCATTAGGAGATGCCGCCATGAGTTGGTCACTCTGGTTAGCGCTAGCGATCAAATCCTAGATCGAAGCTGCCCACGGTGTGCTTGGAGAGAGAGTCGGCACTCGTGCGCAGCGATGCCGGGTTCGCTAGGAGATCGCATCAGGGTACCCAGGCTAACCACGTCGTGCATCGAGCATCAACACATGCGACGATGATGCACCCTCCTCTTCGTTTCGCGGTTCCTCCCACAGTAGAAAAAAGCGTGCGGGACCGCGCGACCGCCCGCCTCGCGCGTATATCCGGCAGGACGAGACACCAGATTGCCCGCACTGCCATTAACGGTTATTCACCGCGGGCCAGGGCAGAGCAAAGGTGCTGACAGTGACCCACACCGAACTGTCCCGGTGCCAGCTCAGTATCTTTCCGCTGTCACAAGCGGTGATATCCCCGATTGGCAACTCGCACTGCCTCTCATTCTTTTGATCGCGTTCACACACGACGTAGGTCCGCAGCTAGTTGTCCGAGCGTGCCGTGTGCTGATCTGACCTTGGACTGGGGGGACCGTTCTTCCTCTCCGATCTATTGTAAGCGAGATCATAACCAGGACCACCTGCATGACGATTATTTCTTGGATCCTGCGCTGGCGTTGTGGACGAGGAGCGAGAGGAATGGGGCTCAGCTGAGCCCGTGCGCCTTAGTAGCTGTCCCCTCTGCTTGCGCCCCCAAACATGCAAAAAGTAGCCGGGCATTTGCGCCGCCTTCTCAAGTGGATAACGTGGAAAGGAGCAACGATGCACAAAACACAACTGGCCCTGATCGGGGTCTGCGGCGCTGCCAGCTTGGGGCTCAGCCCGCTCGGCGCCCAGGCCGCGCCGGCCGCCCTTGGAATGACACAAACTATGCCGGCGGTCGGCGCGCAATCAAAGCCACAGGACGTTGCCTACCGGCGCTGCTGGTGGCGACACGGTCACCGCCATTGCCGCTGGTATGACGCGCCCGATCGCGGCTACGGCTACTATCCCTACCGCGGCGACGGCTACTATTACGGCCCCACCCTTCCGGAGGCCTATCCCGTCGGTTCGAGCCGCTGGTGGCAGGAAATGGACCGCGAGGATCGCGGCGGTCGCGGTAGTCGGCGCTGAGGCCGGGATGCTTTAAAAGGGTGTGGTCGCTGCCACACCCCGTCTTGCCGGACCTCTCCGCTCAAGGCAGCTGTCAGCCCAAGACGTCCATCAGTGGCGCACGCGCGAACGCTGCTTTGGTGTCGGCAACGATCCGACGCGTGATGACGGGAACAGCCATTATCTCTTTGATACCCCCGGCAGTCTGACCGCTGGGGAGAACGGTGTTGTGGCGGCGACCTGTCGTCCGCTTGCTGTGAGCTTGCTTCCACCCCCTTCGATGGTCCTTCCTTCGAGCCGAGCAAGCGAGTCCCGAGGTTGCCCCCGGTCGCGCCCAGCATCAGTGCCGCCGCGCTACCGCGTCTATCAAATAGCCCGCCAGTTGCGGCAACAGGAAGAGGAGAGACCGCGTCAACACCAGCCGTTTCGATCAGTGCTGTTACAGTGGAAGATGCCTCAGCTTATCAAACCTTATACGCCATGCGACGCGGAAATGCTGCGCCGTGAGGTGCGGGGACCGGAAGATCAGCTGCAGGTGAAAATCGCCGTCACATGGCGCGGTCGATCTATCGCTCCCTTCACTTCAAAACGGGACCATTACGTCGGGCGGGCCTGTTGCGCAGACAAGAAGCGCACTGAACTCCCGCCGCCTCATTCGATCACCTCGTCGGCGCGTGCAAGCAGCGTCGGCGGGATCGTGATGTCAAGCGCCTTCGCGGTCCTGAGATTGATAACAAGCTCGAACTTTGTCGGCTGCTCGACGGGGAGCTCGCCCGGCTTGGCACCCTTGAGAATCTTGTCCACGTACCCCGCGCCGCGGCGCCAGAGATCGGCACGATCCGGTGAATAGCTCATCAGCCCTCCTGCCTCAATATTTTGCTTGGGGCCGAAGAACGAGGGGAGCTTATGCTTCAGGCCGAGTTCCGCGAGCTGCTTCGCCCCGTTGATGAATAGCGGGGTCGAAAGTACCAAGACCGCTTGCGCGCCTTCTTTGCTCATCGCTGAAAACGCGCTCTCGAAGCTTGCGGCGGTTGGAGCTGCCACGGGCTGAACATTCAGCCCTAGCGTGGGCCCCGCCGCTACGGTGGCTTCCAGACCGGGCCCGTGCGACGGTGTTGCGGGGTCGTACAAGACAGCAATGCGGGAGATGTTGGGTAGGGTCTCCTTCAATAGCTCCAGGCTCTTGACGTTGGTTTCGGTCATCATCAGCGAAAAGCCGGTGACATTGCTGCCTGGCTGCGCGAGGCTCACAACATGGCCGGTGCGCAGCGGGTCTGCGTGGCTCATGAATATGATGGGAATCGTGGAGGTTGCCTGCTTGGCCGCGCCCGTATAGACCGAGCTGGGAGCCACGATGACGTCGACTTGAAGCCGTACAAGCTCTTCGGCGAACTCGCGCATACGATGGAGATTTCCCTCAGCCCACCTGAACTCAATGGTCAGGTTTCTCCCCTCGATGTAGCCAAGCCGGTGCAGCTCCTGGCGAAATGCTTCCAACGCATGTGGGAATGTCCCTGGATTCTCCCACAGAAAACCGATGCGATAAATTTTAGTCCCTTGCTGCGCGCGACCTTGCAGCGGCCGAATTGAGGCCGCGGCCGCGCCGCCGAGAAGGGCGATGAATTCCCGCCGCCTCACGCCCCCTCCTAGTCATATGCTGATGCGGCCACAGTATCAGATTTTCACGCCAAGCGCTGGCGCAATTGCCGCATCGCAACCGGGCGGCGTTGGCGAGGTCGCCTTGGATCAGACTCGGCCGCCGTAGGCGGGTTCCGAGGTGCTTTTCGGCGAGGCAGCTGATCTCCATAAAGCTGCCACAGCCGCTCCGCTCTACGACTTGGCTGTCCGAGATCGAGGGTATCGGCCTATTCGCTTGGGTGGGGATGCCTGCGTAGGGCCGGCTCCTTTCGCTGGTCGCCCGACGTGTCGCCTCAGCTCCTCTGCCCCGAGCAACGGAAGCCGATCATCGGCCCCCCTCGTGCGAGGGCCTGACCACGCACAATTCTGGTTCTTCTTGCCAGCAATCTCGAACAGAAATGGCGAGGGGCGGGCATTGCCGCCGTACCGCTCTGCCGCATAGGTGAGCCCGAGCCGGTACTTGGCCCGCGTCACGCCGACGTAGGCGACGCGGCGCTCTTCCTCGACATCCTCAGCATTCACATGCGGCAGAACACCATCCTCGAGCCCCGCCAAAAATACCGTGTCCCATTCGAGGCCCTTGGCGGAATGGACGGTCGAAAGAACGACCGCATTGTCGGGCGGGATCCGCAACGTGCGCGACTGATCGGCGATCTTGCTCTCCAGCTCGGGGAGCGTCCTACAGGTCAGCGCGAGCTCGACAATGGCATCGACGATTGCATGCCACTCTGCTTTCTCCCGACCCGACGCCCGTCCCGGCACCGCGTCGCCGACAATGTGGCGCAAATGTTTTGCGCTTACTTTGAAATCACCGCGAATAGCAGCCGGCAGTCGATCCAGCTGCTCACGCACAATCCCCCCGCGCTTGTTGCTGCCGATACGGCTCATCGCCTCGGCGCTCTCCCCGTCTCGCAGGTAGGTCAGCGCGCCGAGCACTAGCCGCGCAGCCGCACTTTGAAATAAGTCGGCGCCGCCGCGAACAGCAAATGGTACACGCAATTCCTGCAGGATTCCCTGGAAGGCGAGACCAATGGCGCTGCTGCGGTAGAGTACGGCGATACTGTCAGGGGTGGCACCTTGATCGATCAACTTGACGATGGCGCGAGCAATCTGGCGGGCCTCAATCTCTGGCGTCGCGTAGCCACGGATCACGATCTCTCCTGGTGTCGAGACGACCGGCTGGTAGTCCTTGTTCATGCGAGTGCGATTGTGCCGTATCAGTCGTTTTGCCGCCTGCACGATCTCGGGTGCCGAGCGGTAGTTGCGATCGAGCAAATGCGTGACTGCCCCTGAATGCCTATTGCCGAAGTCGAGGATATGCCGGATATCGGAGGCGCGAAACGTATAGAGCGTCTGGTCGTCGTCGCCGACGACCCATAGGCACACGCCATCGTTCACGAAGTGACTGAGCAGCGTAATCTGACCCGGGTTGACGTCCTGGTACTCGTCGACCAGCACATGATCATAGGCACCGGTGATCGTCTGCCGATAAGCAGTATCTTTGGCCATCGCCTTGGCGACGAGCGGTACCATGTCGGCGAAGTCGATGGCACCAGCCAGGGCAAGAGCTTGCTCGTAGACGCGGAAATATTTGGCGGCTTCGGTCAGCACCTCGTCATCAGGGTCGATGCTTGCCGCGAACGCCTTGGCATCTAGTCCGCGCTCCTTGGCACCGCCGATAATGTCGAGAATGTCCGCGTCTTCGTTCCAATACATGCGCCGGCTCGAGAACACCTGCCGCTGCTCGGGCGTATCCCAAAGCCGGAATTGGTCGGGAAGGCCGGCAATCGGCGGGTTGCGCTTCAGAAGGCGCAAAGCAAAGGCGTGGAACGTCATCACCTCCAAATTTGCAGGCGCCGATAACTCGAGCAGCCGCACAATGCGGCTGCGCATTTCATCTGCGGCCTTGCGAGTGAACGTCACCGCGAGAATCCGGTATGGGTCGACGCCCTGCCGGGTCAAGTACACAAAGCGGCCGGTCAACGTACTGGTCTTCCCCGAACCCGGACCCGCGAGCGTCAGCTGCACCGGTGCGTCTGATCGAGCTGCGGCGGCTTGTGCGGGGTCTAGGTGTCGCATGCGAGATCTCTAATGCTGCGTGGCGGACCGCCGAGCAAATGCTTGCCGCCAACGCCACACGGCCACAATCACATACCCAAGTTGAGTTAACGATCACCCAACCGTACCGGCGGTGCAAGGCCGCGCAAGAAGGGGTCGACAATCCCGAGGGCGAACGAATCTGCTGACCGAAGGTCGGTTGCTTCCGTGGTCTGCTAACCCCGCGACGAATGTCTGCCCGGAACGCCAGGCGGTCGCGAGCTATGGAAATTCCCATAGACCCCATGAAGCGCTCGCGTGCGTAAACGCACTGGCGTAAAGACCGAAAAACATACGGTCCTGGGCAAGTGCTGTCTGACGCTTGGGAAAACTACCAAAACCCTTACAGTCAGCTCAGAGTCTCACGACCCAATCTTCTTGGTGTGGTTGTGGAGTGAACAAGCAGGCTTGGGGCATCTCGGCCAATCCGATCGGCAAGGGCTCGATCTCCTCGTCACGCACCAGATGAGTGAGGACGCTGTGATGGCCAAACAGGCATCCGAGGCGGTAAAGTGACAAGCTTGGAGCGTGAAGCAGGATGGGGCGCACGCCGTTCTTGCGATCCGGTGTTTAAAGTTGTCTGTGTCCGAATAGCGCGACTCGAAGTTAGCGATTGCCGCGCGTCGATTGGATCCCGACCATTCTTTTGCCGGTTCGGCAACGGACTTTCGACCCGAAGTCGTTGCACTTGTTGAAACTCTAGGTTCTAGGGTATTCGGAAGCGGGCCCTCTCGCCGCCCAGGCTTGGCCGGTGACTGTTGCGCGGTAGGATGGCGCAAAATGCTTAGGCCGGTGGACGGCTTAATCGGGACCTTGCGCGAAAGCACGATATCCAGCTTGTCCTTGCTCGGCCGAGCAAAGGGGCCGCGCGGTAAGGAGTGGGAGAAAGCGATGCGTATTGCAGTCATCAGCGACATCCATGGGAACCTCGCCGCGCTGGACGAGGTGCTGGCCGACATCGCGCGTCGCGGCGCCGACATAATCGTCAATCTCGGCGATATTTGTGCGAGCCCCCTATGGCCGCGCGAGACATTCGAGCGGCTCGAGGCCTTGAAGCTGCCGACGGTGCGCGGAAATCACGACCGGTGGGTGGCGGAGCGAGCGCGCGAGAAACTCGGGCCGACCATGGGGTTCGAGTACGATCAGCTGCTGCCTGCGCAACGAATGGCACTTGGAGCATTGCCGGCAACATTGCAGCTGGATGGCGGAGACATTCTGGCGGTGCATGGCACGCCGACAGATGATGAGACCTTTCTGCTTGAGGATCGAGTCGAAAGTCGCATGCATTTGTCGAGGCCTAAGGAAATCAAGGCGCGCTTGGGCAATGTGAATGCCTCCCTTGTTCTCTGTGGCCATAGCCATACGCAGCAGGTCGTTCAGATTCCTGGCGGGCCATTGATCGCAAACCCGGGAAGTGTTGGCTGTCCGGTGTTCGCCGAGGGGCCAGACGCGGCCGATACAAATGCCCGGTCACCGCACGCGCGTTACGCACTGCTGAGCCGCAATAACGGACGCTGGTCAGCTGAGATGTTTGCGCTCGCCTACGACTGGGACCGGGCCGCGCGTAGAGCACTCGAGAATAACCGGCCCGAATGGGCGCGCATGTATGCGAGCGGATCGGTACTGCCAACCGAAGTGTCTATGTGATGTGCCGCCGATCGCGCAATGATATCACTCTAACGCAGCAGCGCGCCAATGCGGCTTGCGCGTGGCGGGCGAACGCCAAACGCTGACAGGCCCCCTGCCGGGGATGAGAAGCTTTAGGCGCGCGCGCCAGTACCGCTAACCTCGCAGCAGCCAGCGCGTCCTCTTTCGCTCCTCAGGAGCAGCGAAGCAGTTATTGCCCGTGTTCTTCGCGCGCGCATCCTCAATCAGCTCGAAGAGCGCGCGCGAGAGTGCGCGGATATCAGCGTCGACCGGATCGGATGACTTCGCGGCGGACGTGGCGGCGGGCGGGTGTGGTCACGCATCTGCCGTTAATCATGTGCATGCCCGCGCCGCATGCTTGGCGGACCTGCGTCATCATGGTGTCCTGCCGATCAAGCGGCGCACGTGACATGGCTTGCGCAGATGTTGTGACGGTCAAGGCAAACATAACAGCGATCAACCTGATCATTCTCTCCTCCTATGTGAACCTTCAAGAAGAGCGTCTCTTAAACCATGCTGATCTGGTGTCGCGTCTCGCCCTTGGCGAAAGGCTCTCGGGCCGCAAGACGAGCGCTACAATACGCGCCTTATGACACCCGTCCGATGAAGCGAAAATGGGTGGATGTACCGACTTGTTCCGGCGCAAATCCCGATCACTGCACAGCACCCTGCTTGCTGGCGCAGTTCCAGCGAGGTGCCCACGAAAAGTCGGCGGGCACCTCAGCTCGGGACCTTGGCTACTTTGCCCGGGCGTCGTTACATTTGCCGTCCTTCCAGTAGTTATAAGTTCCACACGCGCCCGGCCCGGCCGCTGCTGTCTTCGCAGCCGGGGCTGCGGAAGAGCCGGATGTTCCCATCCCGCTAGAATATCCGTAAGCGCCTGAGTATGCGCTGCGGTACCGGTAGGCCGGATAGCCGTAGTACGAGTACCCGTAGTACGGAGAGCCATAGGAAGAGTAGCCGTAGTAGGGGGAATTGTAATAATAAGCCCCAGCTAAGGCTCCGAGCCCGGCCCCGTATCCATACCAACGGCCACCCCTCCAATAACGTCGTCCTCCCAATGCGGCCGCACGATAACCGACGTTTCTGGCGCGCAGCCCGCCACGATAGCCTCCGACCGAGACGCCTCGCAGACCGACCCCTCCGGCACGGATGCCACCTCCTCGCAGCGCCGATGCCTCGTGCGCCAGAACAACTGCGAAAAGGGTGGCGAAGAATACAATCGCCAACAATCTCATCACGGCTCTCCTCCGATCGGGTTTACGACCTAATGAGTGTTCTAGCCCCGGCGTTGTGGTGCACTCCGCAGAAGGATCCTTATTCAGGGCCCTGACTATGTATTTTAGGGCACGGTAATGCGTGCTCTGTCCAAGCACCGTGTTCACCTGGCTTTTTGTTGTGATCGCCGCCGTGGCCGTGAGCTCGCGCGGAGCTGCGCAGATCAGAACGAATCAGGTATTGGGCTCGGGGGAGTGGACTGAACCTCGACGGCCAGGCGATTACCATGGCGCGCTTCGTCTCAAAAGCTTGGTTCCTTGTAGGCCTGTGGCTCCTTTTGGTGATAGGTGCGGAGGCCGGCAATGACACGTACGAGCACTCGCACCCGCCTCGCATCATTGCGATCGCTGCCGATGCAAGATCGTTCTATCTGGAATTTCGGGCGCGAAACGAGGCCGGTGGATTTGGTCACTCGTACGTCACCCTTGGCACCGTCGATGCCAATGGTCAGGGACACCAGACTGTCGTCGTTGGTTTCATGCCAAGGAGCGCGGATGACGAGTATTGGAGCAAGTTTGGTCTGCCGGTTACTGGGTTGCTTGGCGTCACACGATCTGACCTTGTGCGTCGACCCGATGCTCGCTTTCGTATTGCCATCAATAAGGCCACGTATTTCCGCCTCGTAAGCGAAGTTCGCAGTCTTCGCAGGACTTGGACGCAATACGAGCTTGTCGTTCAAAACTGCAACAACTTTGTGAGCGAAATCGCAGGTTCGGTTGGCCTGCAGACTCCACTGATAACCGCGCAGTACCCTGTCGCCTACGTTACTGAGCTTCAGGCCCTCAATGCCTCGGCAATGTCACGGGACTGACAAGGGTATCTAAGAGGCTCGCTATCGGCTCAGATTTAGGACTGCGGATGCGCTGTCGCTCGTCAGCCGCACGATCTGGCTTGACCCCCGCACGATAATGTCGATCACGCCAGAGATCGAATACTCGCTATTGTAAAATCTACCCGAGTATCTGTTTGTTCCGACTTGGCGCACTGTGGCCGTTTGCGCCGCCCTACCAGAAGCCGTGGCACAGGTGGCATTTACCGTATAGCTCTGCCCACCTGCTCGACTGAAACGGGCCTTGCAACGGGCCTGCTCCGTTCCGCCGCCGAACGATACGGTGCCACGGCCGCTCCACGACCCTTCGAGGCTGGCAACAGTGGTCCTAGTGGGGCCTTGTGCATAGGCGGAGACCTGGGCTTTGGCGGTCGGTGGCAGTCCGCTCAGCGTAACGGCGGCGGCAAGGGCAAAGGCGGCAGCCTTCGCAGCCCAACGGAGGAAAGTGAGGTGGGGAGCATCTGAGGACATAGAGGACCTCTCGCTCTAATGGGGTGCAATGATCCGGCAGCTTTACACGCCGCTCAGCTGAAGTTTCCTGCGTGACGCCTGAAGGTCAGCTGCCCTCTAAGTCACTCGATTGCTCCACTGTCGCTACCACCGGCGCCAGCCACGACGCCACCCCCAGCCACGCCAGCCCCACCCGGCATAAGCATAGCGGGGTCGATAGGAGTAAGCGTAACGGTAGGCCGGCCGATAGGAGGAATACCCGTAGCTACCATACCCCCATCCCCAGCATGCGGATGCAGGTTGAGCGCCAAGCGCGAAAAGTGGCACCCCGATTAGCAACGTCAGAAGGATCAGTCGACGCATTGTGTGTTCTCCTTTTCACGCATCTCGCACAATGCCACCCGGACAAAAGGCGAGCACTACGCAAGAACCAGGACGAAATAATCAACAAAGTCTGTAGGCGGGCTCGGACCCACCGGAGCTGGCGATCTCGAGGAAGGCTACGTAGAAGTTGCAACCTGCGCGTCGCTAAAATCGACTGCATTCACTGCCGTTCTTCATTTCGGGGTTTGTACGCATTGCCGGTGCATTTCAGAAGCGTAGCAATTGCGGCAGGGGACAGCTCCAATGTTGAGCTGGTCGATGTCAGTCCAACCAAGACCACCGAAAGGAGACTCTCGATGAAGCGGGCATCCGCCTTTGCATCGGCTGCGTTCGCCCTTGCCGCGTCGGCCTCCATGCTTGCGACCACGACGGCGGCGTCGGCTCAGGGATTGCGCGACCTTCTTGGAGATAGAGCAGACGGCCGTGGCGATCTGCGCGACCTCATTTCGGATCGCTCGGCGAGCCGTGATGATCTACGCGACCTTCTCAGAGACCGGATGGAGAGACGCAACGATCTGCGCGATCTCATTCTGGACCGGTTGGCAACCCGAGAGGATTTGCGCGACCTCCTCAAAGACAGGCTGGAGCGGCGTAGCGATCTACGCGATCTCATCTCGGATCGGGCAGGAAGTCGTGATGATCTGCGCGAGCTGCTGCGGGATCGACTGGAGCGGCGCAACGACTTCCGGGATCTGCTCATGGACCGTTCGGCGAGCCGAGACGATTTGCGCGACCTTCTGAGAGACCGATTAGATAGGCGCAGCGATCTGCGCGATCTGATTGCGGATCGGGCGGGGAGTCGTGATGATCTGCGCGATCTTCTGAAGGATCGGATAGAGAGGCGCAACGATCTGCGCGACCTCATTATGGACCGGTTGGCAACTCGGGAGGATTTGCGCGACCTGCTGAGAGATCGGGGGGATCGACGCAATGATTTGCGCGAGCTGCTGATAGACCGGATGGAGAGACGCAACGATCTACGCGATCTGATTTCGGACCGCGTCCGCAATCGAGATGATCTTGGTCCCCTACTCAATCGGTTCCGAGATCGCCTTGGAGGCAACAGCTGACTGAAATCAAAAGCCTTAGAGACGATGAGCTCTCGCCCTACGGGACGAGAGCCAGTCCCGTGCAATGCTCGAATGGGAGATCTCGCATGAAGAAGGCCGTTTTTGTGGCGGCGGCGCTACTCCTCGCACCCCTGCCGACACTGAGCCAAGAGGCGCAGCGATCTGAAACGCGCGCGCCATCCAACGTCGAGAGAAGTGGTGACCGTGATGTCCGGGGTGAACAGGCAGGTGGCCCTTCAGAATACGATTTCAGGAGCCGTATGGCCGGTGCAATTGAGGCAGTCGCAGGTGCCTGCGCCGACGATATCGATGATTTTTGCGGCAGGGTCACGCCTGGCGCCGGTCGGCTGGCGATGTGTATACGGGCTCACCAAGATCAATTCGGTCGCAGCTGCCAGTCGGTGTTGGAGCGCGTTTCCAGCGCAATTGAACGCAGCGCCCAACGCGTTACCGAAATGTGCTGGAACGAGGTTCGCGAGCTCTGTGGCGACACGGAGCGTGTAGGCCAATGCGTGGCGCAGAAGAAGGCATCGCTCTCTCCACCCTGCCAAACCATCGTTACGATTTTGGGACAAAGGGCGCAGGGAAGGTTGCAGGAATTGATGGCTCAAGTGGGCATGCCTGTCTACAGTTCCGATGACAAGGCCCTCGGTCAGGTTGCTCAGGTCGTCAAGGGGCCGGACGGCAAAATTCAGTCCATCCAGGTCGACATCGGTCGAATACTTGGCCTCGGCACGAAGGTTGTAACCATCACCCCTGACAAATTTGAGCAGCTAGCAGGGATCAAGCTGCGGTTATCGGATGCGGAGATACGTTCTTTGCCCGAAGCGAAGAAATAGCCGGACTTGCTGGCGCGGTGGCCGGGCACGGGAAAAGCGAACCACCCCGGCACGGGTCTATCCCGGCCATCGGCGCGAGGCTGATCTGGGTGTTGGGGCCGAGCAGGGGAAACTCTTTTGCCGATCCGTCAACAGTGCATGGCACCAAGGTCCGATGCGATCGTGGGTGCCGGCTCTAGCGTTAATAACTCGGAGCGGCTGGGGTGCTAGTCCTTGCGTATACCCCCGCTAGCTCAAAAATGCGGGACGCTTGGCTACGCGCGTCCCAATGAATTTTGTGTCCCGATGCGAATCCTGTCGCCGTCTGAACTCAGCAAATTCGATTTGGTGGTTCTCGTCGTGTTCGGCGTGGCCTTGCTGGCCGGTAGCTTGCTTTTGCTCGAGATGGCGCTCGTCGAGATCAGCGGCATATACCAGCACTAACCCAAGCCATCGCCACTCTGCTTTCAATGGTGATCGAGACCCAGCCGGCGTCATCGGCGATCTAGACTGGCGAGCAAATCCAAGACGGCCATGGTGGCCGGGCAGTGAACGGCGGGCAGCTCGATGCTATCGCCGAAGGGAACAGACCAACCGTCGCGCTCACGTTGTCAAAACCCGCTCCGCTCTAAACACTTTTGACGAGCGACAAAGCTGACTAAGGTCCGATGCACATTCACCGGAAGCCATGGAGCCTCGGCTGGTCCATCGCAAGAGGCGACCCCCGTGCTCACTCTTAAAGGTTGTGATGTCAGCGTCGCGTTCGGCACTGCCTCGTTCTTTATGATGGATAGCAGCAAAACTGTACGGGTGGACGTCTGTCAAAGACTGCTCGCAAGCCTCGAGCAGCCCGCTCCAACAACCAAGGCTCAATATTCGAAACGCCTGCTCACCTATCGCACGCGGCTGGCACAGATTGCTTCTGCGAAATATGACGAAGGGGAGTTTGAACCCGAGGTCAACGTCCTCGTCGTACGCTTAACCGCCCAGGATTTATGTTAGCCGTGCGGGCAAGTCGCAAAATCAGGGCAACCGCACCGAAGCCGGCCACGGGGCCGCACCCGGCGAGATGCTGAGGTGAAGCAAGCCGGCCCGGCAGCTTCCGTGCGCCAGGCGGCACAGCGCCTGGCAGCCCACAGGCCACACCGCCTTGGTGCATGGCGGTCACGGCACGAGACGGACATGTTGCTGCCAACGTCTCGGCCTAGAGCTGTGGGCATGGTGCAGGGGAGCATGGAGCCAATCTTCACCCTCAGCTTGTGGATTACCGTGGGCAGGGGTTCGAAAAACGCGCATGTAGAAATTTGACGCGGGAAGAGTGCTTCGCGCGGCATTCGGTGGTATTGGCGGACCAGCCGCTCCGGTGGCTGCCGGGAAAGATCCCGGGTGGCAAAAGGGGCAGGACTAGCAGCGTGATTGGTCAAGATTAGCAAGTCGCTTTGGGCTTGACGGCCGACCTGGCTCCCGACCAATGTCTGCTCGCGCGAGAGGGAAAGCACCACTGAGCGTGCCGACCGCGAGCTCTTGCTCCGGATTCGCGCCTTGCTGCAACTGTGGACGATGCAATTTGGCTTCGCGAGAAAGAATGCGGACAGTCGATATTACTTACGCGGGCCAGACCATCGCGTTAGCGGACTTTCCAGAATACGCTAAAGTTTATGAGCGTCTCACAAAAGGCAACTGGGAGCCACACACATTCGAAGCGCTTCGTCGCTGTGTGAACGAAGACACTGTCGTTCTGGACATCGGCGCATGGATCGGGGTAACGCCGTTTTGGACGGCACGGCTCGCAAAGCACGTAATCGCCGTAGAGCCCGACCCGAAGTGTCTCGAAATATTGCGAGCACTTGCGCCGCGGTACCCGAACGTAACTGTCATCGAGGCTGCGCTCGCAACAGACCCAGAAGTGAAAATTCACGCGAAGGGGCAGTTCGGTAGCTCTGGCACATCGGTGCTGAGTATCGGAAACGCGGGATCGACAACGGCACGGGGGGTGACCATGGACGACCTCCTCGCGCGTGTCGAAGATCGCCCTTTGTTTGCAAAAATAGACATAGAGGGATTTGAGTTCGTTATTGCTCAGGAAATTGGCAAGCTTCGCCAATCCGCGTTGCGTGGTGTTCAGATTTCGCTGCACCCGCGGCTATACGAAAAATCGCTGCGGGGGCCTGTGGTATTGCGGAGAATAAGGGCCATTTGGGATACGTGGCGCCTTGTTGCATACCTGAAATCCCAGCTCGGTATCGGCGCGTTGGCCGATGGCCGGTCACTGTGGCGGTACTTGTGCTATGACGTTTTGCTCGGCACGCGCTACCGGTTTGCCGAGATCCTGTTCTTAGTGGGGCGAGAACGTTCCGGGCAGAATTCACTCTCGTGACTTGGACTGAGCCATTGATGCCGGATCTTGGTTCGAGAACTGAGGCGGTAGAGCCGACCCCGCTGCGCCGTCGAACCCGCTTGTACCCTGCGAACGTCCTTGAAAGCGCATAGTCAAGGCCAGCGCTCCTGGGCTTGTCTTGAGCCCGCGACGGCACTGCTAACTTTCTAGGATCGAGGCCTAGCGGCTCGCGCGTGCGCGCATGGCGGCGTGAAAGTATCAGCCAGCCGACGTACCTGAAACCTTACGAGACCACGTTGGCGGCCGGGCATGGAAAAGGGCGACGACGGATCGACCCTGCTCTGACCTTCCGGTCTGTTGCCGGCCATCATACCGGCTTATACCGATACCCATCAGCACGGCAGCAGAGCATGCTGAATATGCTTCGCTTGCTCTCCCTTCGCGGTGATCAGCGCGAGAGACGTACAAGGAGCCGCCCCCGGACCTGAGGAAGATCCAGCCTTCAGGTCCGGGGGATTGTTTTTGTGCGATGGGAACCGGACCATTGCCAGTCTCACCGGCTTGGCCGCTCATGCGACAATTGCCGCGGGTTTCGTAGCGCGGCACGCCTGCGCTCGCTCGCTTCCGCCGTGGTTATGAGGACTATGGCCCCGTTGATATCCGGCCCTGGCGCCAGCACGTCCAAGGAGGACCGGATTAGGCGACTGCTGAGCAAGGCCGCATGATCTTGCCGCCATCGCGCACTCCAATCGACGCCCTCCTCCTTCAAGACCAATGCATGGCCTTTCTACGTCGGCCAAGCGCCGTGATTTCATTGAGCTTTTTGGTTGGACCTCGGCCGTTTCCAATCCTTCAAGCCGGGTTCACTCCCTGTTCTTTCGAGCGCTCGCGCGCTGCTTGCCATCGATTCCGGCGGATGCTCCCGCGCCATTGCCACGGAAGCCTTCAGCCGCTGGCCCCTATAGCGCGCGAGCGCATAGGCTCGGTGCTCCAGCGTGTCCGCGGCCCAGCCCGCCTCGAGGAGTTGCAGAGCATTGGCCGCGCGCCCCCTTGTCGGCGCGCAGCGATTACCGCGATGCCCCGAAGCAGCCCAATTCCACTGCAAGAAGGCAGCGACCTTGCGAACTTGACGACACAACTCACGGGGTTTTTGCTTCGCCCCGCCGCGCCACATTTGGCCGTTGTGCCGAGATCAGTCCGCGATCTAGCGGGTTCAGAGTGACGAAAGATCGGAAAGCCAGATGCTCCGGTGGCTCGAATCGCGGATCGATCCGTTCAAGCATTGGACGATTGCGCGTCCGCCCGACCCGCTTTGGGCGTTTTACTGGCATTTTGTGCAGCCTGTCTGGCCGGCCTTCGCTCTGGTGCTGTTGTTCGACCTGCTTGCGGCGCTGACCGAGGTGGCGCTTGCCAAGTTCGTTGCGGACCTCATCGACCTCCTAAAGGGGCTCCCGGCGCCGGCAACTCTCTTTACCGATCACACGTCCTTGCTGTTGTGGATGGCATTTGTCGTGCTGATAGCGCGCCCGGTCATCTTCGTCGCCTACGAGGTTACCAAAAGCCAGGTGCTGTCGCCGCCCTTCCAGGCCCGCGTGCGGTGGCAGACGCATCGTTACATACTGCGGCAGAGCCTTGGCTTCTTCCAAAACGATTTTGCCGGGCGCGTCGCCAATAAACTGATGCAGACCGCGCCCGCCATGCGCGATTCAATCTTGCAGCTAAGTGATGCCGCTGTGTTTGTCGCGGTGCAATGGCTGAGCGCGCTTGCGCTCTTCTGGACCGCGGATTTCCGACTCACTATCCCGCTCTTACTCTGGCTCGTCGCTTATATCGGGACCGTGGCATGGCTCGTGCCGCGTATCCGTGAGCGCTCAACGGCGGCATCGGAGGCACGCTCGATGCTGTTGGGCCGAATTGTCGACAGCTACACCAACATCTTGACGGTGAAGCTGTTTGCACACGCCGAAAGTGAGGACATCTACGCGCGCACCGCGCTCGAGGAGCAAACGGCGAAGCACCGAAGCTACGTCCGCCTCACCACACTAATGACGGGCATGTTGTTCAGCCTGAACGGGCTGCTCATTGCCGGGACAACAGCCCTGGCGCTTTGGCTCTGGAGCAGGGAAAGCATTACGCTGGGAGCGATCGCTCTGGTCACGGCGCTGGCGATCCGCATCAGCCAGATGTCGGGCTGGGTTCTCAACCTCGTCACCAGTATCTTTGAGAATGTCGGTGTTGTGCAGGAGGGTATGGATACCATCGCCCGCCCGCATGGCATCGTCGATAGCGCGGGTGCGCATGAGCTTGTGGTTTCAAAGGGTGAGATCCGCTTTGAGGCGATCGGCTTCAACTACGGCAGCGCCAAGGGCATCCCGGGCGCCGACCCTGCGCGCGTCATCGATGGGCTATCCCTGATCATCCACCCGGGTGAGAAGGTCGGGCTAATCGGGAGGTCCGGAGCCGGCAAATCGACGCTCGTCAACCTCCTGCTGCGTTTCTACGACCTGGAGAAGGGGCGGATCCTGATCGACGGCCAGGATGTCGCCGGCGTGACACAGGAAAGCCTGCGCGCCGCGATCGGCGTGGTGACGCAAGACACCTCGCTGCTTCACCGATCGGTGCTCGAAAACATTCTCTACGGGCAGCCTGGCGCTGGCATCGAAGGTGCTATCGAGGCTGCAAAGCGGGCGCACGCGCACGAGTTCATCCTGGGTCTGGAAGACAAAGATGGGCGCCGGGGCTACGAGGCGCGCGTGGGCGAGCGTGGCGTGAAACTGTCCGGGGGCCAACGACAACGGATCGCCATCGCACGGGCGCTGCTCAAGGACGCACGCATTCTGATCCTCGATGAGGCGACCAGCGCGCTTGATAGCGAGGCCGAAGCGGCCATTCAGGAGCAGTTGTTCAACCTGATGGCCGGCAAGACCGTGATCGCTATAGCGCACCGTCTCTCAACCATCGCAGCGATGGACCGGCTCATCGTGCTGAACCAGGGCCGGATCGTTGAAGAAGGCCATCACGGCGAACTTTTGCGCGGCGGAGGGCTTTACGCGGAGTTGTGGAACCGGCAGTCCGGTGGATTCTTGCCGATTGGGAAGAACAACCGCAAGGAAAGCACTAACCCGGAGGGATAGCGGATGCGCCGTGAACGTTTTTCGGTGCCGCCGCCGCCGTCCTTGCTGCCGAGGAGCCGCGTGGGGCATCCTGGGTTCATCCGACCGGGGCTCTCGGGGTACTTGAGACCTCGACGCCGACCGCTTGAAAGCAACGCTTATCCACGAGTGATGGTCGGTTTATTAAATCGCACTGAGGCCGTCGGGATCAGAGGTTGGAGGTGTCCATGTCAAATTGCCTCCTCAATCCGCAAGAGCTCAGCATCGTGCGCCGCGCCTACGCCCGCCAGATGCTCGGCCTGGCGGGCGTCCGCAACGACCGGCTCGAGCAGGTGTTCGCAACTATCCGGCGCGAAGACTTTCTCGGACACGAGCCTTGGCAGATTGCGCGTTGGCCGCCCGGCCCGCTGCTACCGATCAATGATCCCGTCTACGTCTATCAGGACGTAGTGCTCGCGCTGGCACCAGAGCGCGGCGTGAACAATGGCAGCCCGTCCTTACACGCCAAGATGCTCAACGATCTCGCCGTCGCACCGGGTCAGCACATCGCCCATATCGGGGCCGGGGCCGGCTACTACACGGCGATGCTGGCGGAGCTGACCGGTCGTTCCGGACGCGTCACCGCAATCGAGTTCGACGCGCGGCTGGCCAAAAATGCCAGTGCCAACCTAGCCGCCTGGAGCAATGTGACGGTGATTTGCGGCGACGGTTCCAGCATGTTGTCTGAGAGTGTCGATCGCATCTATGTGAACTTCGGCGTCGCGGCGCCGGCGGCATCTTGGATCACACAGCTCAAACCCGCTGGGCGGCTTCTGTTCGCGTTGGGCGTTCCGCATCCTGACGCTCGCGAAAAATTTCCGCGGCATGCTGCACATGGTGCAGCGTTTCTAATTGAGCGGCGGGAGAACGGTTTTCCAGCTCGTTGGCTCTATCCGGCCTACTACGTCTGCGCCGAGGGTGCGTTGCGCGGTGAGGTGGATGCGGAGCTTGCGCTTTATGAGGCTTTCGAGCGCGGCGGTTGTGAACGCGTGCGATCGCTGCGCTGGAACGAACCCAGCGATCCCAAATGCTGCTGGTACTGGACGCCACAATGGAGTCTGAGTTTTGATGCGCTCGAAGAAGCGCCGCGCAATCCCCACGCCTAAGAAGTCTCCGCGGCGGGGCGCCAACGCGACCGCAGGGCCGACCGCGGCCGAGATCGATCTATTCTATCATGCCGGCATGGGACGGCGAACCCTTGGACTTACCTTTCCATTCAGGCTCGTGCCGGTCGGCAGGGGTTTGGCGATGTCGAACAGCCTTCAAAAAACCTGTTTCGGGACTGGAAGTAGCGATCGCTCTGGCTGAAGTCATCGCTCCACGCTAGGCTTGTTCGGCGGGCGGGCACTCAACCGGCTCGCCCACAGCTTGCTTTAGGGAGGTAACAGGCAATGAAGCGCAAATCGCCTGCGACTGCGGCTTTCCTCGCGGTAGTCGCCAGTTTGGCGTTCTCTGGCGCGTCGCTCGCGCAGCAGTCTCGCACCCTTAAGATGCAGTCGGCGGTGCCACCTTCGTCCACGACGCAGGATGCCTTCAAGTTCTTCGCCGAGAGGGTTGACAAGCTGACCAGCGGCAACCTCAAGATCGATGCCCTGCCAGGCGGGGCGGTCGTCCCGCCCTTCGAGATCCTCGATGCTACGCACAAGAAGGTGATCGATGGCGCCTACGGCATCTCCTATTGGTGGTTCGGCAAGAGCAACACGGCAACACTCTTTGCGAATACGCCGGCCGGCATTTTTGGCATGGATGCAATTGATTTCATCGGTTGGGTGTACGAGGGCGGTGGTCTCGAGTTGTGGAATGAGTTTTACCAGAAGGAGCTAAAGCTCAATCTGGTGGCCTTCCCGAGCATTCCGCCCAGCCCGCAAGCACTCGGCTGGTTCAAGCGGCCGATCAAAGACCTTGCCGACTTCAAAGGCATGAAATGTCGCCAGACCGGGATCGTTGCTCAGCTTTATGCCAAGATGGGCATGGCGGTTGTGAACATGCCGGGGGGTGAGATCCTGCCAGCCGCCGAGCGGGGCACCATCGATTGCGCAGAGTGGGTAGGCGGGATTGAGGACCTTCGCCTTGGATTGCACACGGTTTGGAAGTTCCACTACACGCCGGGTATGCATGAGAGCGCTTCGGTTGCCGAACTCGCGATTAACAAGGAAGTCTGGGACAGCCTACCGGAGCAGAATAAGGAAGCGATAAAATCAGCGACGTCGGAGACCTTTCTGCGCTGGTGGGCGAGTTTTCAGAAGCAGAACGCGGACGCCATCGAAGAGTTTACCAACAAGCACGGGGTAAAGCTGCTGACGACGCCTCCTGAGATCAACCAAGCCTTCCTCAAGACCTGGGACGAGTTCGCTGCGGCGGAATCCGCCAAGAATCCGTTCTTCAAGAAGGTTTACGAGTCTCAGAAGGCGTATGCCGGCAAGGTCGTCCCGGCGAAGCGCTTCATGTTCCCGCCTTACGCATTGCAGGCGGACTACTACTGGCCTGTCAAACAATAACGAGGGGTTAGCGCCTCCACAGGGCTTGCAAAGGGCGGCCGAGGTCGCCCTTTCCTATGCGCGCAACGCAGCCGATCGCAACCTTCCGCCCTCTACCTCAGCACCGTGGGCAACCACAGGGCGATCTGCGGGAACAACAGCATGAGCACCAGCACAATCACTTGGATGACCATGTAGTCGGCCATGCCCTTGTAGATCGTTCCCAGGCTCCATTGCGGAACGACGTTGCGCAAATAATACGCTGACATTGCTACCGGCGGACTTAAGTATGCGGTTTGCATGTTGACCGCGGTCAAGGCGCCGAACCAGATCAACAAATCGAGTTTGCTCAGACCGAGCTGAAGCTTTTCGATCACGGGCAAAGAGATCGGTAAAAAGACCAGAATGATCACGGGCCACTCGAAGGGCCATCCCAGCACGAAAAAGATGAACATGATCAGTGCCAACTTCCACCAGTCTCCGACGGGAACCGCGAGGAGGAAGTTCGTGATCAAGTTGGCAGTACCAAGTTTTGTGAAGACGGCACCAAACACGTTCGAGGCAACCGCCAGAAGCAGCACCATGGCCGAGGTCACCATGGTGCCCGTTCCCGCGTTGGTGAGCGACTTCATGCTGAGCCGGCCATAAAGGAGCGCCAACACAGTGGCTCCGAAGGCGCCACACGAGGCGGCCTCGGTCGGGGTTGCCAGTCCGCCGACGATGGTTCCGAGCGTAAATCCGATCAGCGCACTGAGGGGCGCGATAGCCAGCATGACGGCGCGGAAATAGGCGTTTCGATAGTATGGGATCACGGTCAGCAGGCCCAGCAGCAATGCAATGACCGAAATGCTGAACGAGCCGGCGCTAACAGGCAAACGCGGTGCACCTGTCTGGGTCAGGACAAAATCCGCAATCAGATAGATGAATACGACCAGGCAGAGGAGACCCAGTCCCACGACGGGGGCGCCAACCTTTTGCGTCGTCATCTCGAAATACGCGGCTTTTTGCTCCTCGACGGTCATTGCCGGACCAAGCTTCGGATTGAGGAAGCTGCGCGTGAGCGTGTAGGCGATATAGCAGCCGGCGAGCAGGAACCCGGGACCGAATGCCGCCGAGTAAAGCAGATTGACCGGCACACCCATGACCGGACCCATCACCACCAACATCACGCTGGGTGGGATAAGAATGCCGAGCGTCCCGCCGGCGGCAATAGCACCAGACGACAGTCGGGCATCATAGCTAGCCCTGATCATCATTGGGCTAGCCATGATGCCGAGTACCGTTACAGCCGCGCCCACAATCCCGGTCGCCATGGCAAAGATCGTGGCGGTCAAGATGACCGCCAGATAGAGTGAGCCGCGCACAGGCGCAAGCAGGCTGCGGAGTGCCCCGAACAGCCGCTCCATCAGGCCCGATTGCTCGGTCATATAGCCCATGAAGATGAATAGGGGCACGGCAGGAAAGATTTCATCCTTCATCGTCCCCCAGATCTGCAGATAGGCGAGATTGAAGGTCTGTTCCCAGCCAAGTCCCAACCCGCCGAAAATCAGGGCGAGAAAAAGAAGCGTGAAGGAAATCGGGAAACCAATGAAAATGACGGCGACCATGCTGCAGAGCATGATGAGTCCAAGGGCCTCTGCAATACTCATGGCCTCAGACCTCGGTCTTTTCGTGCTTGGTCAAGAATTCGCCGGTTCGCCAGGCCCAGAGGCTCTTCAAGAGCTCCGAGATGCCCTGCAAGAACAACGTGAAGGCGGTCAGCGGGATGACGCCGCGTAACGGCCACAAAACTGGGGTCCAGGCGCCCGAGCTCGAGCGTTCGTTGATCGATACCGAGTACAAAAAATCGTCAATCGAGATGAAGAAGAGTACGACCATTGTCGGCAGAAAGAACAGCAGAAATGCGAGGGTGTCGATCATGCCCTTGGTTCGATCTGAAAACGCTTCCCACAGCATGTCAGTGCGAACGTGAGCGCCTTTGAGGAGGGCCAAGGCTGACCCCAACATAAACAGGGCCGCATACGACATCGTTGTCACATCGAGGGCCCAGATCGTCGGTTCGCTCAGCACGTACCGGGCAAAGACCTCGACCACGTTCGCGAGGACCAAGGGAATCATGAAGAGGACGAAGAGATAGCCAGTCCAGACCGTGAAATTGTCGATCGCGCGGATGACAGCAAGATAGGCCGGCGGTGGTAACGGGTGTGGCGCAGAGGCGCTTTCGCTCATAGCTGTTTCCTCAGAGGCGGCCTGCGTTGGACCACCCCATTTTGGAAGGTGGCTGCACCTGCTGGTGTGCCAGCTTCCCCCGTCGACTGCCTCCGATGTTAGTTTAAAGATTGTTTTTGCGCCAGCGCGCCGCGGGGTCGCTATGCCCACATTCCGGCGTTTCCGGCAGCTCTGGACCAGAAAGCAACTGCGCTCGCGGACGAACTGTGCTTAGGCTTTGAGCCCAAACTACGCTCATCGCCAGGTGACCCATGTCGAAGATCCAGCGTATCATCGTCCCAGACATTCCTCCGCCGGTCAGCCATTATTGCCACGTCACCCGTGCGGGCCCTCACGTTTGGGTTGCCGGCGTCGTCGGCCAGGCGCATGACGGCAATATTCCTGACGACGTCGTCGCTCAATTCGACATTGCGGTCGCGGTCATGGACAAGTGCCTCAAGGCGGCTGGTGCTGGTGCCGAGCACGTCGTTAAGGTTCTGGTATTTATGACCGACGTCGCGGATCGACCCAAGATCAACCCGCGGCGTATCGCGTATTTCGGCAACAACCTGCCGGTTTCTACACTGGTCGAAGTGAAGGGGCTGGTCGATCCCCGCCTGAAAGTCGAGATCGAATGTCAGGCCTACGTTGCCTAGAAATCAGGCGCCCTCCGATCCCTGCGGTGGCGCCATGTTTCTTGTGTGTGGTGCGGTCGATAACCTGCGGCCAGTGGAAATGGGGCGGTCACTCCGATCACGGAGCTTGGGCCTAAAGGCGCACCAGTGCCGCCAGCGGCTCCGTCTAGTTTAGCAAATGGCGCCGTCCCAACGCGGGCTTGAGAGACTCTTTTGGCACCAGCCCGCGAAGCTCGCCTTTACCTCATTCGGGCCGCTACGACCGCGACGGCGCCTTTGTGGCCGTGGCAGTTCCACTTTTCACGAACACGCCGGCGGTTGAGACGAAGGGTGCCCTGGACCCCGTATCCCCGGGGCGAAGACCTGTTGGCTCGATTGAAGCCTCGCTTCCACCACAGCCAAGCCACAAATCCGCTCTAGACAATTCTTAAGAGGCACAGCAAATGCCCAAATTGATTCTCATCCTCCTTGCCTTCGCCCTATCCTCGTGTGCGTCACCTGGACAACGCCTCGTTGACCTGGAGCGTTGCGCAGACACTGTGCCGTCCAATCAGGATGAAAATGGCAAGGGCCGCGCAATGGAGCAATGCATGCGCGGGAAGGGCTATTGGGTGATGTTCTAGGGGGGACTTCCGCGCGCTGATGCCCGGGCGCGAAAAAAGGAGGCCCCGCCAACACCGCACGGACCTCCTGGGGCATCGATCGATGCCGGCTTTGCAAACCGCATCCTAAGACAGCATCAGTTGTGGTCGCGATCGACCTGCTCGAAGAAGGTCTTGGCATCGAATGCGCTGGCAGCACCGGCGACGACGAACGCCTTCGGGAGCTGCTCGGGGTTGAGGAGACACCGCGGTGGATTTCCGAACCGAGCGCTTGAGCAACAACGGACGTCGATGTCGCTCGTGTGGGTTGCTGGGGACGATGGAACCTCACCTTGATAGCGCGCAGGCAGTCCAAGCCACACATCCTGCGCTTGCCCTGGGGATCCGGCCCGTGCGTGCTACGTTCCACGCTCCGGTTCCGTCCGGCAGGCCGGGGATGATGCTCCCCTCGTGGCGTTTTCGGCGCGTAACCCGAGCTACGGTCAGCCCATGCAGGCAATGATGCGACAAGCGCTACTGCGCAGGGCGGGATTCCTGGTGCCGCAGTGCTTTATGGAGATCGCCTGCAAGTTTGCAGAGCGCGCAGGCAACCTCGAAGAAGGACTTACACTGCTGGAGGACAGTCTGGCGCTCAGGCTCTGTCATGTTGTCGAAGATCGATATGAAACCATGCCGATCGAGTTCTTTCCGTTCTTGGCAACAGGAGGAGATGGTCATTGCTACGGCTATGTCGTCCACGCCCCTGAGCTAGGTGCGGCGGACTATCCTATGGGGTCGATGGTGCCTGGGGAGTGCGATGGCGTCATCTTTGCAGGCAACACGACGCAGGCTGCCATCGAAAACATAATCGCCTACATGCACAGTGGGCCTGACGGGTTTGACGAAATCGATGCGCGCTGGCTCGCCAGCATTGGACTTCACCCCGAGCCATCAAAGGCACAGTATGCACGCTGGCACACCGGCACAAACTATGCGCGTCCATCTCCACAACTTCCTGCGGGCTGGCGCCATGTCATGACCAGCGATGGCATCGGCGTGGTGGCCGAGGCGTCCGCATTCAATGGGGAAGGCGTGCCAGCATTACCCGAGGACGCGCCGCTGGCGTACTCCTTGGCGGCAGCAGACGCCGAAGCTGCTGCGGGCTACCATGCATCGGCACTTTTGCATCTGAAAGAAGTGTGGTGGCAATGCTACTTTTCACAAGATGCCGACATGCGACACGTGAAGCGTCGGCTGGTTGAGGCCTACCACAAGCTCGGCAAGACACTGCTCGCCGACGCCATGAACGAATACTACACCTGGATTCGTTAGTGATAGCACGGATCTCGGTAGCATGATCAGCTCGGCAGCTGTTGCGTAGGGAAGGAGTGAACCCGTACGGGGTTTGGACCGAAGCTGAGATTGCGACGGCAACGCCGCCAGCTCCAGCCGGTCCGGCACGTGCGGCGAGATGCCGATATGGTCAGTGGCCGGACGCTCTCAAGTCATCGCCTCGGGTAATTCCTGATACCAGCAAAATGGCGGTTCGCGTATAGGTGGTCAGCGGCGGCGCTGGAGACCGCCACAGGGGCCATCGCTGGCCACGCTTCGACCACACGGTCAAAGGACACCCGCCGAGGACGACCAACATTGTTCGTGGGGATTGCTCATGGGCGAGCAGCACCCTGATTACGATCTTTCTTATATGGCGTGGCATGACTGGCCGGCTGGCTCCTTCCTGAGATATAGGCAGGAGGACGCGGCGTACTTCAGGGGTGAAACCCAAGGTATCCCCATGAAGGAGCTGCGTGTGCTTGAAATCGGATTTGGCAATGGGACCTTTCTCGGCTGGGCGCGGGACAACGGAGCCGACGTCTTTGGCTCGGAGGTGTCCCAGGAAGCCCAAAACCGTGCCAGAAATGCCAAGGTCCCGTTGCTGGACCCCGATTTGCGCCAGGCGTGTAGCAAGCTCAGCGGCAGTTTCGATCTCGTCGTCGCTTTCGATGTTCTCGAACACCTAACGGCTCACGAAATCGCAGACCTCTTCGCGAAGCTCGAAGCATTGCTGCGACCCGGGGGACACGTCATAGCGCGTTTCCCCAACGGACAGAGCCCCTTTGGCCGTCATTTCCAGAATGCCGACCACACGCACCGCATAGCCCTATCGGAGGCGATCATCAGTCAAATCCTACAGGGCAGACCATGGCAGCGCGTCAGCTATGGCAACGCCTATCGAACGAAAGCGGGAAGCCTTTGGCGGCGCACGGCGCTGTCGCTGCGTTATGCAACAAGGGACATTGTCGAGCTGGCGGTTCGAAGCATTTATGCCCTGGACGCGCCGCTGGACACGAACGTGACCATTCGATTGAAGCGCCTATAGGTTTGCCTCGAGCCGCAAATCTGATGACTGGCAGCCCGGCGCATGCGGGGTGCAGCGATAAGGGGGCGTGGGGCCGGCCGACCCGCTCCCCGTGGACGTCACGCTCGCGCGCGGCGAGCAGGGCCGCGCCGAGGCCCGCCTGCTGGCACGGCCTGGAGCGTTGGGGTGACCATACCCTCGGCCGGCCACGCTGGGAGCGAGGAGTTGGTACAACCTTTGTGGATGCGATGAAGCGGGTGTGAGGTTGAGAGGATCGTCGGAAATCGCGGGCAGGGTTGCCAGATCCTAATCCGCCAGATGCAGGCGCGCGATCCGAAACCGGCGCCTTGACTTTGAGCGCCGATGTTGCACGAACTTTGCAATATTCACCGATGCCGAGACAATGCTGACGCCGTAGCAAACGATCTGGCTCGCAATGAGAAAGGTATTCATGGTCGACACCCTCAAATTTGCGCTTCCTAGTTGAAACCGGGCTCGGAAACCCGTCCGCCTGCACTGGCGGGGGCCGCGGTTGCGGACCGATGGGAACCAAAAGCCCGGTGCTACAGTGAAGACGAGCGGCCGGAGACGAAACCGACAGCCGAACGATCTTTCTCTAGGCGGCACCACACCGGTTTGCTGCGTCACGTCGTTGAGCTTGTTGGTATGCGCTCGCGAAGCAGCGATCTAGCCGACACATCGGCCTTGCGTGCGACTTCATAGCTTCATAGCGATAGGCGCCCACCGGCGCTTCGCCGCGAATCCCGGCCCGGGAGTGGTGGGCCTTTCCCGCATGCTGATCCGCGGAGTGCAATCTCCAGGGGAAAGGATCGAGGCCGGCGGAGCGCAGCGGCATCCTGCTAGCTTGCCGCGATCAGGCCGCAGCCATCATTCCGCAATGCCGCGGCTAAGCGCGGAGCCGAGAATGCCCGCGAGCACAATCATCATTAACACGGCGCTAAACCCACCCAGCGCCTGGGCGGTAGCTCCGCTGGCCACGCCGACGCTGCCGCCAAGAAAGGTGCACGCGTTGACAAGCCCTGAACCTTGCCCGGCTTGCGAGGGCGATAGAGCCGACAGAGCAAGCCGCGGTGCCAACGCATAGGGCACCGCAAGGCCGGCGCCCATCACAAGAAACCCGACCGCTAGCAGGACTATCAGGCCGCCCATAATGGCGCCCAAGATAATAATTGCTGCGGCTGCAATCAGCGCCATACCTCCCGCCATGGCGTTGCGCAGCCCCAGGCGCGCCGCCACCGTGGAAGCCGACAGAGCAAGTGCGATCAGTGACGCGCTCAATGGCAGCAGCAATGCGCCGGCCTCCAGTGCCGTTAGGCCAAGCCCTTCCTCGCTCTGTGCATAGAGATTGAAATAGAGCAACAGGCTCATGATGCTGAACATGGACAACGAGCCAATGGTCACGCCCATGACAAACGCCCGCCGAGCAAAAAAGCTCAGGTCTATGAGAGGCGGCTCAATGCGCGCCTCTGCAATTAGGAGCAGCACGAACGCGATTGTCGCCAATAGCAATGGAGCGACGACCGATAGGGGCGCCGACGCAGCGTGCGGCACCCCATGCAGTGCGAACACTAACGACGCCATCAACGTAGCCAACAAGACAAACCCGATCCAATCGATGCGCGGGCTTGGCGCGCGCTTGTCATGAGAGGTCATGGAACCGTCGGAGACTAGGCCAGCCATGGCCATCACCATGAGCACGACGTTGAGCCAAAATATCAGTCGCCAACCCGTGACGTGCGTAAGTGTGCCGCCGAGCAGCGGTCCAATGCTGAAGCCCAGCATCAGGAAGCCAGCCCAAGCAGCGATTGCCTGCGACCTGCGCTGCGGACCTGCGCTGATGCTCACCGCGGCAAGCGTGCCGGGCACCGCGAATGCCGCCGCAAGCCCCTGCAAAGCGCGTCCGACCAGTAGGGCCGTTTGTTCCAAGGCGGTGGCAATGATGCAGGATGCGACGCCGAACAGCGCCAATCCGAGAAACGATACTTGGCGTGGGCCAATCCGATCGGCCGCCTGGCCGCCGAGGACGATGCAGGCCGCGGAGACGACCAAATATGCATTGACCGCCCATTCCACGCCGGCTGCGCCAAGAGAAAGGTCGGTCCGCATGTCTGGCAAGGCAGCCATAATCGCCGTGCTGTTGGCACCGACCGCAAGCATCGCCAGGCACGACGACCATAGGACTGAGGCGGACACTGCTCGCTGCTTCAACATTGCGGCTCCTCTGCCGGTCGCTCTCGGGCGAAGAGTGTCGCATGCGGCTTGACACGCGTCAGGGTCTTGCCCCTGAATTGTACCTGCGCAACCAACAGGTACTGATCACCCGCGTGCTAACGATTGGTTCCCGAGATAGCTTGGCTTGTGATCACTTGCCTAAGCAGTTCCGGTCCGATGGAGTTCGCGCCCATAAAAGGGCGGCTATAAGCGGCGATGAGCAGCACGGATAGGGCAATACCCGTTGCAAAGAGCATCAATGTCATTGCGCAGGCGCGCCGGTTGTCGCAGTGAACCATGGCAATGGCGACCAAGGTGCAGAATCCCTGGAGCAAAATCGCCACCCATTTTACCGCGCCGACGGCAGCCTCGCTGATAACAATGCGTTGGCGTCTTGCATCAAGCGCCGTATGCAGCGCTCTTACCATTTCGGGCTGAGCGAATCGCTGGCTATCATCGCCGGGCTTCATAGCGAGCGCGTCATGCAGTGCCCCGATCAAAGCTGTGGGGAAAGGCGAGAGGGTCGCGCGCTGATGCGCCATCTCCGGCCATTCTTGATTCACCACTACCTCGATGTGACGGTTGATCAGAGTATAGATATGGGTCCTCTGTTCTTGAGGGAAGGTCCCGGCGAGTAGAACGACCGCACGCAGCGCGCTGGCCTCGGCGGCAATGGCGGCCTTTGCTTTATCGAAATTGCTCCAGACCTCGACGGCGATGAAGCCAACCAACAGCGCGAAAAGAATGCCCAGTGGCGGTAACATGCCGGGCGAAACTGCCTTGAAGGCTTTTGCCCACTCCGTCAGTGCGAGCTTGGTCACAACCAAGTACACGGCACCTGTGACGAGATAAGTGGCCAGGAAGACAATCACGGCCAGCCATAACACAGGCAGATTGAGCAACCAGTCGGCCACTATTGAGTTTTCCCGCCTAAGCGCATTGCAGCTATTCTAGCCCGCAAGCTGGTGCTGACCAACGAGGCACTTCGGCGCTCGGCGCGACAGCTATCGCGTGGCCGCCGGACTCTGGGTAGTTCACAGGCGCAGGGATGGATTTCTGAATGGCGCGGCATCGGCCGAGGACCTCGTCTGGAGCATGAGCGAAGGGCCTGTTCAGTTCATCGGCACGCGCGCTACGGCCAGGTCGCAACTGGGCCGTGATACCCCGACTGAGCGCCGCTGTCGCGTCTGTCCCGTATCACCAGGCGAAACATCATCGACGATCGCAGGGCGAACTTTCGCAATGGTGCACCACACGTGCGGGCAAACCAACGGCGGCGCTGCTCGCGTGCCCACAGCCGGATGTCGATTTCGGAAACGATCTGGCGCGTCTTGTGGTGCGCGACCCCGTTCATGGCACATCCTCAATGGTGGCGTGCGGCGAGGCTTATTCGACCCTCAGGACAGGCTTTTCGGCTGGAGCGGCGGGCCGCACTGGCAGCGTGGGAAGCGCGCTAACGCAGGCCTTCCAAATTGGCGATCGTTGCAATTCTGCAGGATGCCGCCCGACCGCGACCGGCTTGCGACAAATCAATTCCAGAGTCGCGAAGCTGTCGATCAGTAAGGTCCCTTAGTTCCCGAAGGTCAGCGCCATATCTGAACATTTCGCGGAAATCAAAATTGAACCAGCCCGTGGCATGTCCCTTCCCATTTGCGGGCGCCCCTCGGGGCCTAAGCTCGGCTTGCCTTTGGGAATGCGGATACGCTGCTAAGGACATAGGACCCTCCATTGTTCGCAGGCCGTTGTGGCTGTGCCCGGCTAGAAAGCGCATGCACACGCGTCGTAACTTTCGACCGGAAGGTCTTTGGCATTTTGCATCATCTGCATGACGTTTAGTGAAGGCGTGGATGCCATGGCTTTTGCCGGCGAAGTGGTGGTCACGGCGTGCATGGTCCAGACGGTAACGAGAGCCGTGATGACGGCGGTGCTGGCGATGATGGCTATCTTGCGCATGGTGCTCTCCTTGAAAGTGCCGCACCAAGCGATCCGCTTTGAGTGCGTTGTTTAAGTGGTGAGCGCAGGCTAGCGCGGGTTTGTATCGCCCCGATGTTGCGCCGCCTCGATTCTTGTATCGTGTGTATCGCCCCGTTCCCGCGCAGCCTTGAGCCCACGTGCGGCGCAGGTCGTCGGCGCAACCGCCATCGCCGGAGTGGTGCGCGCGAATGCAGCAGGTCGGCAAAGCTGGTGGCCACGCACGCTGCGGCGAGTGGTGCAGGCGCTCGGGAGCAGCCAATTCTCCGGCGTAGGGTACCTCCGGCCTCACGGATCGGGCGGCGATGCGCCGGCCCCCTTTACACGGAAAAATTTTGGCTGTCGGCGTCGTCCCTAGCGCTATCGCCAGGCGCGCGGTGCGCTCTCTAAGGCTCAGTGCTTCGGCCCGGTGCTTCCGCGATCAACGGATTTCGGATGCTGCCCACCGTCCGGCGCTGCTGACAACGAAGTTTGACGCTCGCCCATGCAAGGCAGCGATGTGGGCCGGGCTTCCTACCCGGCTCGAGCCACGAACATGTAACCGACGCCGCGCACGGTGCGGATAACGTCAGGATGCGTGGGATCGGGCTCTATTTTCCGGCGCAGGCGAGTGATGCGCAGGTCGATCGCGCGGTCGAACGCCTCCATCTCGCGATGCGCAGTCACTTCCAGGAGCCAATCCCTCTGCAGCGGCCGGTTGGGGTTCTCGGCAAATACCTTAAGCAGGTCGTACTCGCTCGCCGTTAGCGTCTCCTCGCTGCCATCGGCTGGATCGACCAGCACGCGCTTTTCAAGATCGAGCACGCGGCGACCCATACGTACGCGCGGTCCCGCCGTCACGATCACCCCGGTCGCCCGCCGTAGCACGCTCTTCACCCGCGCCAGTAGTTCGCGGGGCTCGAACGGCTTGGCGATGTAGTCGTCTGCACCCGTTTCGAGCCCCACCACGCGATCTACGGTGTCCGAAGCGGCCGTGACCATAACGATGCCGATGTGCGGGCTTTTCTCTCGCAGCCACCGCGCTAGCGCGAACCCGTCTTCGCCCGGCAATCCCACATCGAGCAGCACGAGCGTCGGCATCTCGCGTTCCACCAGCTTGCGCAACGCGCTGCCCCCACCGGCGCCACTGACGCGGAAATTCTGCCGCGCCAGGTAATCCACCAGCAGGCGGCGCTGGGTGGTCTCGTCTTCGACCACTACGATGTGTGGGCGCTGGTCCATCCCCGTTCCCGTATGACCTTTTCGTGCGACTTAAGTGTCAGCAAAGACACCGGACGAAACGGAGGAAATCCGATCGCCCGGCGCGCAGGCCACCCGCACTCAACCACAACACGCAGTGGGCCACTATCGGGGCGACAACCCATACCGCAAGGGTGGTGAAATCCGACGCGACTGAGTTTGTACAAGCGGGCGCAGCCCCGCCAGCCAGCAACGCTACCGCTTCATCGGCCCGATCCATCGTCCTGCCACGGAGGACCAAGACACCGCGCCTTGTGGCATTTTCTCTGTCACGGCTCGCCCGGAAGGGAGGCAGACGTTAACCCTGGGAGGCGCTTGCACCCTAGTCCGAGCCACGATACCGACGATACAATTCGAGCGTGCTGCGATACACGCACGATACACCGATTTGCCAAAGTAGCGGGTCGGAGACACCAAAGATGTCCATTAACCATTCGCCGAAACCCCGCCCGCTATCAGCGAACGCAAAGAGACGGACACAATTGTCCTGGTTATGCGGCCTCTTTATTGCCGCAGCGCTTGCCGGCACTGCGCTCCCGGCCTGGGGCGACAATATCCGGGTCGGGTTCATTAACCCTACGGGCCCCCCCGAATTCTGGCGCCTGGTCTCCGCAACCATGCGGGCGGCGGCGGCGGAACTCGGGATCGAAATTGATGAACGCCACACCGAGCGCTCATTCGATAAGGCGATCGCACTCGCGCGCGATTTTGTCAGCCAACGCCCACGGCTCGACTACCTGATCGCTACCAATGATGTGGGGGCGGGCGGCGAGATCATTAAGCTGGCCGATGCCGCCGGCGTGCCACTCATCCTGCTGAACAACGATCTCGATGAGAAGCAATGGGCAGAATATGGCGAGCCGCGCACGAAGTATCGGCATTGGCTCGGCAGCATTGTCCCCGACCATGAGGGGGGCGGGTATGGCATCGCCGAGGCGATCCTCATCGAGGCGGTGCGGATCAAGAAGAACCGCCCCTTGAAGCTCCTCGCGCTCGCAGGCGAAGTCGACACGCCGGCCAGTAGCGGCCGCATCCGTGGCCTGAACCGTGCCATTGGCGTCATGGGAAAGCTGTTTGGCCCAGGTTCGGTGGAGTTAGTCGATGTGCGCAACCTGGACTGGAGCGAGAAGAGCGCGGAAAGGTGGATGCGCGAGTTCCTGCAAAACGGCCCGCGCATTGACGCGCTGTGGGCCGCCAACGATCCGATGGCCTTGGGCGCGATTACGGCCCTGCGCGAAGCTGGATACAAGCCCGGAGTCGATGTCGTTGTGGGCGGGCTCAACTGGAGCCAAGGCGGCGTCGATGGGGTCCTGAAAGGGGATATGGTTGTGACCCATGGCGGCCACTTCCTGCTCGGCGCATGGGCGATGGTCATTCTCCGCGACTACCACGATGGCCGCGACTTCGCGGAGGAAGACGTGCGCCTGCAATTCCCCATGGGCGCATTCGATTTGTCAGTCGCGCGGCGCTTCCCCGAGATCGGCAAAGTCGATTGGCGCACCGTCGACTTCACTCGGTTCAGCAAGATCCGCAACCCCGCGGTCATGCGCTACAAGTTTACGCCGGATGTGGTGCTGAGCCACCTCCCATCCGCGCATTAAAAAGGCAGCGCATGAGTTACGCGACAACATCGGTAGTTCGCTTAGAGGCGACCGCACCGGCAAGCATCCCCACACTTGGCGCGCTGGACCACGCTGCGCTTCCGCCCCGCAACCGAGGAGGCGGGTTGGGCCGCCGTCATCCGGGGGCCGCGCAATGACGCATCGGAACAAGGTGGCGCTCACCATTCTGATGGGGCTTGCACTCATTGGCATCTTCGCGGTCACGCAAAGCGGTGTCGCCGTACTCGCGATCGCTCGATTTGCCGCAAGCTTCAACCAGATCGCCCAGACCAATTTGCCCGCCTTGATCGCCGCCTCGCAACTGTCGGAACTGAGCCAAACCCTGGTGGCTACGGCGCCGGAGATTGCGCTTGCCGATACGCAGGTGCGGCGGCAAGCCCTCGCCGATCAACTGAATGGCCGGGTGACGCGGCTCGCCCGCAGCGTCGCGGAGCTTGACCGGGCGGCGGAGCATCATGAGCAGGTCTCGAAGATACAGCGCGAACTGGACGCTGTGGTCGCCAACCTGAAAGGCTTGGACGAGCTCGTACGCCAGCGCATCGATGCCAACAATGCGCTCGACGCGGTCATGGCCCGCCTGCCCAGCCTGGCTGCGCGTGTGAGGAAGGTTGCCGACGAGGCGATGATTGGCGACCCCGAGCAGGCATCCAACGCCACCATCTCAGAGCCTGATCGAAAGCGCTTGGTCGAGTGGTCGGCAGCAGGCATGGAATGCATTATTCTCATGCTGGCCGCGCCGGCCGTGCGCAATACCTCGCGCCTGGAGCGCGTTGAGGCCGGCTTAAGGGCGCTGGTCGAGGGCATGGAGGACGCGCGGAGACAATTGCCGCAAGCCTTGCAGTTCAAAATCGGCGGCATGCACGACGAGATCGCCCGCTTTGGGCTTGGCGCCGCGGGCCTTCTCGAGGCGCGGCGTGTCCAGATCGAAACCGAAGCAGCCATCCAGACGGCGCTGCGGCTTATTCAGCAAACGAGCGCGGCGTTTGTGGCCTCGGTTTCCGCCATTTCGAGCGCCACCCAGCGCGAGATCGGCGATCGGTCCGCGTACTTCAACAAGACGGTCTCATCTTTCACCTGGGCGAGCGTCGGCATGTCGCTCCTCTGTTTGGCCGCCGGTGCCCTAATCTTCGCCTACGTCCGACGCGCAGTGATCACGCGCCTGAACGTTCTCCAGCAATATATGCGGGCGCAGGTCGAGGGACGGCCTGCCGAGATCTCAACGGTCGGCGAGGACGAAATCGCCGAGATGGCGAGGGCGACCCAGTTCTTCGTCACTGAATTGAAAAAGAGAGAGGATGCGCTGGCTGCGGCCAAGGAAGCGGCCGAGGCCGCACGCGACTCGGCCGAAAGGGCGGGGGCCGAGGCCGTAGGGGCGCGCGCCGATGTCGAGCGCACGCGCGAAGTGCTGCAGACCGTGCTCGACAACATGAGCGATGGCATCGTCCTTTTCGACAAGGACCTGCGCATGACGTTCATCAACCAGCAACTGGTCAAGTTTCAGCGATACCCCCCCGAACTGGCCCGCCAGGGTGTCTCGGTCTACGACCTGCTCCGCTTCCAGGCCAAGCGCGGCGATTTTGGTCCTGCCGCAGATGTCGATAAGTCCGCTCAGGAGTGGGCCGCACGGGTGCTCAAACCGGAAAGTCATCGCTACGAGCGGCGTACCGCAAGCGGCCGGTTAATCGAATTCAATTTCAATCCGCTGGAGGGCGGCAGGCTGCTCGTGGTCAGCCGCAACATCACCGAGCTGAGGGAGCGAGAAGAGGCGCTCGCCGCGGCCAAAGAGGCGGCCGAGATTGCGCGTGACGCCGCCGAGTTGGCGCGTACCCAAGCTGAGGCCGCCAACCAGGCAAAATCGACATTCCTTGCCACGATGAGCCATGAAATCCGTACGCCGATGAACGGCGTGCTGGGCATGGTCGACGTGCTAGAGCGGCAGGGTCTCAACAAGGTGCAACGACGCACCGTCTCGACCATGCGAGATTCGGCGGAGGCTCTGCTGCACATTATCGATGCGGTCCTCGATTTCTCGAAGATAGAGGCGGGACGTATTGAGCTTGAAGCCACACCCTTCTCGCTGAGCGGCTTGGTGGAGGGCGCGCTGGAGACATTCCGGCCGCAGGCCGTCAGCAAGGGGCTCGTGCTCGACGCCGAGGTCGAGGCCGGGTCGAACGACGCGCTGCTCGGGGACCCAACCCGCGTGCGGCAAATCCTGTTCAACCTGTTGAGCAATGCCCTGAAGTTCACCGAGCGCGGCCGCGTGCGGGTAAGCATCGGCACCGTGCCGCTTGGTGGCGGGAAGACGCGCGCGACGCTCGCGGTGTCCGACACCGGCGTTGGGCTGGGCACGGAACAAATCGCCCGGCTGTTTCAACCCTTCGTGCAAGCCGATAGCTCGACGACACGGCAATTCGGAGGAACCGGGCTTGGCCTTTCGATCGTGCGCCGGCTGGCGCAGCTGATGGACGGTGATGTCGCCGTTGAGAGCACGCTCGGTGCCGGTTCCACATTCACCGTGACGTTGACGCTTCAGGCGGCGCCGGCGGACTCCCCGCTCGCGTCGCTGCTGAGGCCTATTGCCAAGGAGTCGGTGAAACTCAAGGCGCGACGCGGCAAGGGCCCACGCGTCCTGGTGGTCGACGATCATCCTGTGAACCGCGAGGTGCTCGTGCGCCAGCTCAAGTTACTGGGGATCAGCGCCGACAGCGCGGCAAATGGGGTTGATGCCCTGGCGGCGTGGGCGCCCGGTCGCTATGCCGCTGTGCTCGCCGATATACACATGCCGCGCATGGACGGGCACGAGTTAGCGCGACAGCTGCGTGCTGCTGAAGCCGATCGCCGCGGTGCCCGCACCCCAATCGTTGCGGTCACTGCCAACGCCATGAAGGGCGAGGAAGAGCACTGCCTCGCATCCGGCATGGACGCCTGTCTGGTGAAGCCGGTGAGCATCGACCGGCTCCGCGCAACGCTGGAACGCTGGCTGCCCATTCAGGGTGACCGCAGTAATGGCGGCGCAACAACCCCGTCAAAACCCACCGCCGCAATCGACCGCGACATCCTTGCGGCTTGGCTCGGCGACGATCGCGCCGCCATCGATTCGCTGTTGGGGAAATTCCGTGAAACCGCGATCGAGGCAGAACGGGAGATTGACGCCGCCTCGGGCAACGGGGACCTTGCGACCCTAGCCGTGGCAGCGCACAAGCTCAGGGGAGCCGCGCAGGCGGTCGGTGCGATCGGCGTTGGCGCCGCCGCCGCGGCCCTCGAGCAGGCGGGCAAGGTCGGCGACCGGGTCCACTGCCGTGACCTGCTCGGTCCGCTCGCGGTGCAATTGCGCCATGCCCTTGTTGAAATCGAGGGAATCCAAAGCTCGACCTAGTCTAGCCTGGCAGGACGCTGCGCAGCGTTCTTGGGGGCAGAGCGGGCCGTTGCTTGGGGCCCATCAGATGCCGTCGGCGCTGGGCCGGGATCCATAGATTGCAGCAGGGCGGCTTTCGCCATGAGAGAAGCTTGGCGTCGCGCCCGTTCGTATTCGTCTTTGTGTCGCCCCATCTGCGATTTGCTGCCATCTCGACCGCAGGTCGTGCCCGCGTCTGACGCGCAAGGCACGCTCACAGCAGGCTTGCAATAAATCGCGCCGACACAAGCATCAGAAAGATCCCAAAGGCAAATTCGAGCTGGCGCTTCGACAAGCGATGCGCCAGTCTCGCTCCATAAGACGCCGCAAAGCTCGATACCGGTGCCATCAGCACCCAGCCTAGCAAAGACACAAAACCGAGCGACAATGGAGGCAGGACTGGCATGTGGCGCCAGCCTGCCAACACATATCCGATCGTTCCCACGATCGTGATCGGCACGCCAATGCCGGCCGAGGTGGCAACTGCGTGCTGTATCGGCTGGCCGTAGAGCGTGAGCACGGCGTTCGAAACCGACCCACCGCTCACGCCGACCAACGAGGACACCAGGCCCGTCAGAAACCCATAACCGAACTGCGGTAGTCGCCCGGGTAGGCTCGAACGGATGCGCCAAGCGCTGCCGAACACCATCTTCACGCCAATCAAGGCGGCGAAGATGACAAATACAACCTTGAAAAGCGCCGCGGGCGCCCTCGCCGCCACAAGGGATCCCGCAACGGCGCCGACGACAGCCGACAGTGACCACACCAGAACAACGTCTGGGATGACCGCCCCTTTAGAGCGGTGGGTGAGATACGAGCGGACAGACGTCGGCACCATGATCGCAAGCGATGTGCCGATGCAAAGCTGCATGCGAACGCCCTCTGGCACATCAAGAATTCGAAAGACCTCGTAGAGTGCCGGGACAATGACGGCGCCGCCGCCAATGCCGAACAGTCCCGCAAGGATGCCGCTCACACCGCCAGCGACAATCACCGCCACGGCGAGCCAAATCGTTTCTTCCAAGGGAACGCTCGGCACCTTCTCCGTTCGCCCTGCGGCGCCTCAGCTGTGATGACCCCGGTCGCGCAGATCATGCTAGGATGCGGGCGCGCGTGGCAATGGCGAACTGTCTCGCTGCGGGGGGCATGGGGTCCGACCCAGTCGCTTGCTCGCGTCCTACCGACCCAGGGACCCCCACGTCGCTGCTCCAGGCGCAAGACGACCACACCCGAGCTTGATCAGGGCCGCAAACGCGGTTCGAACGCGAGCCCGTCGCGACCTCCGCAAAGCCAAGAGCGCGATGCCGTTTTACGCGCGCCCCCGAGGAAAGGCATCAACCCCGCGTTGCGCCTCTGTCGACGACATGCTGTCCTCCCGCGGGTCCTTGGAACGCGCTAAGCCGGCGAGCCTCGGACCCCGGTGCGGGGAGAGGCGCAGAGCCTCTCTGCCTAGCTCGTCGGCCCATGCGCGCCATCATCGCCGCCGGCAGCCGTGACCGCCCCGGGGCAAGCCGGCGAGAATGACCGGCGCAGCAACCGGCCCGGTGCCGTGGCCGTCCATAACACCTTGCAAGCGACGATCGCCGATCGCACCAGCTCATGTTGGTGGCGGACCTTTCCGTGCCGGCTGCCTCGCAACCCTTCGAGCGTCGGCCGTGTAGGCTCTGATCGCTCGCGAAGTGTCGGTGCCAAAGGCGGACGAGGCCGCCTGCCGCCGATATTACGAAGTCAACGCCAAGCGGTTTCGCAGCGCGGACCTGGTCGAGGCCCGGCACATCCTGCTGCCAGCTGCGCTGGACGATGCCGCCGCCACCGCCGCTGCGCGCGGCAAGGCCGAAGACATCATCGCTCTCCTCAAACAGCGCCCGGAGCGGTTTGCTGAGCTGGCGAGGGAGCTATCGGCCTGTCCTTCGGCCAAGCAGGGTGGCAATCTTGGGCAACTGAGCCGCGGGAGCACGGCGCCAGAAATCGAGACCTTCCTGTTCCAACTCGAGGTAGGACAGCTGTGCCCAGTTCCCGTGCGCAGCCGCTACGGCTTGCACGTTCTCATTGTCGACCGGCGCATCGAAGGCCGCCAGCTGCCATTCGAGGCGGTGCACAAGAAGATTGCCGAGTATCTCGAAGACCGCGTCTGGCGGCAGGCCGTACGCCAGTACATCGAGCTGTTGATCGGCTCGGCTGATATCAAAGGCATCGACCTCAAGGGCTCCGCCTCGCCGCTCGTGCAATAGACCATGCCAAACCACCGCGACGTCGTCTGTTCAATCCTCCTATGCGCCGGGTTGGCGTTAGCGCTGCATGTTGGATGGCTCGCTGTCGCGGGGCCGGCCCGCGCTCAATACGAAACCGGCGAGGCTCCTTTCGGCGACAAGGTCAGCGAGCGCATTCCCATGTACCACCGTGCCTCGCCCACGTCGGCAACGGCCGGACCACTGGGACGCCTTGGCATCATCGAGGCCAAGGCCGTTGGCTTTCGCTCAATCCTCAATCTCGCCAGCACGACGGTGGCGACCGGGCAGGATGACAAGGCGATGGCGGAGTTTGCGCAGCTGCGCTACTTCAATGTCCCCGTCGCCTCTTTGCCGACCGACGCCCAGGTTGCGGAAATCCGGCGCATCGTCGAGAACCCGGACAATGCGCCCATCCTCATCTACGGCCAGAAAGATCAGGCCGCGGCCGCATGGGCATTGGTCCGCGCAGCCGGCGGCGCTCCGCCGGAGTTTGCCCTGCAGGAAGGCAAGACCGCCGGCCTGCGCCAGCTCCTCGCGCCGGTCCAGGAGCGCCTCGGGGTCAGACCGGGCACGCAGCGCTGAGCCGTCTCGTCGCCGGCTCCCTCTCAGGCCGGTACAACACTTAAGTTGTCGTGCGCCCATGCCCGCGCCAGAATTCTACCCCGCACGCGCATACGCCTGGTCGATCAACTCAGCGGCTCTCAACCAGTCGTGCACGCTGATCGGCGGCGGCGCACCTCGCTTCCAGCTGTCCAGCGCATCGCGCACGGCGACGAAATAGGGGGCCGTGACGTCGGCGCCCGCGAGCGTCTCATCCCCCTCGGCCGTGGCGAGCTTCATAATCCCGTCCTTCATGGTAAGGATTGCGTCGCGCCCGGCGATCTTCCACTCACCGTCAGTGCCGGTACGGGGGAAGGTATTCCCGACTTCGACCGTGCCGAGAATGCCGCTGGCCGAACGAAGCATGACCGAAGCGTAGTCTTCGACCGGACGTTCATGCGCGCGCCAGCTCAGTTGCGCACCCGTCACCTCAGCCGGCTCGCCAGTCAGGTGGAGAAACATGTCGAGCCCATGCGGGCCCAGGTTGCGGAGGCAGCCGCCGCCGGCCTCGGCGGGATCCATCATCCAAGGGCAATCCCAAGCGTCGTAGCGCGCCGGGCCCGGCCGGTTGAGCCGAATGTAAATGTGCGATAGGGGGCCGAAACGCTCAGCTGCCAGCAGCTCGCGAGCGCGCATGGCAAAGGGTCCGTAACGCTGGGCCAGCGGCACAGCGACGAACGCCTTTAGCCGCGTTGCTTTGGCGGCCACCGCCTCGACCTCGCGCGCGTTGATCCCCATTGGCTTCTCCATCAGGAAGGGATAACCCTGATCGAGCAAATCATGAGCGATCCCGGCCATCTGCCGATGCCGCCCGAGCGCCACGACGAACTCGGGACGGGTCGCCGCCAACATCTTTCGGTAGTCGGTGAAGGTCGGTGGGCCTCCTACCTCGGCTGCGCGTCTCGCGACCAAACCAGGGTCGGAATCCTGGATAGCGACCAGCTCCACGTCCGGCATGGCGACGAGGTGGCGCAGATATGCGGCATCATTAAGCGCATGCCAGTGGCTCACTTCGATGGCGGCGATGCGAATGGTCATGGGCTCCTCTTCCCGGTTGTGCGAGCTCTCTAGGCCGTGCGCTGCCCATGCCATCGATGGAGGCGCGGGTCAGGCGCGAGCGAAATTGGTCCTCAATCTCGATGTGGCCGTCCCTAGAGCTTTCGAGGGCGTGCGCCCCGCGGGCGTCGCACTCAGAGATCTCTTTCCTAGCACGAAGTTCGCCGCCTGTTGCGCCAAGTCTCGACGTATGGATCAGCTCGGGCCCCGTCGCATCGCAGCGGGCGCGGCCCTCCGCATGCCCGTGCACAACCTCGTCAGCTCCGGGGAGTGGCGAATCCGCTCCCATCGCATGACAAAGCTGAAGCCGAAGAGGCGCGGCATCGAGGCCCTCAGTGATTGCCCCGATCTTCTTCGAGTTGCGGACGCGAGGCAGTCGACCACGCGGGCAGCGCACGCCTGGCCCGCGATCGTCGTTGTTACCACGCCTCACAGTTGACTAGGACCTCGGTGGGGGCGTCGCCCGCTCGGGCCGAAACCGAACTCGATGGCGCACATCAAATCGCTCAGCCAGCACGGAGGACGCCTGGTGAGGTTTATGCCAAGCGGTCAAGCGTCCGCTGCATGACCGCCATTCCCGCGTCTATGGCAGTCGAAATGGCGGGCGCGGCGCTGTCGGGGAGAAAGTCGGCAATCCAGACCACTTTGCTTGATCCATCGGCATTGGCCGAGACTTGCACCGAGGCATTGTAGTGTTGCGTTAAGCCACCTTCGGCCGACCACACGAGCCGCTTTGCCTCATCGTCAAGCGTCACGATGGGCTCGCGCACGACCATGCCATTCCCGAATGTCACGATCCGTACGGCACCTTCCAGTTTGGTATCCGTAACAAAGCCCGGGACCAATCGCGTGTGGAGTGCGCCCACATCGCGAATGGCCGACCACACGTCATCGACGCTCGCCTTTGTCGTGATTTCCCTTTCAACTGATGCCATCGCAACCAACTCCCGGTATGTGGATGTCGCCTCGTAGGGCAGGTTAGCAGTGTAGCGGAAGCGTGGCACAATTTACGCTTTCGAGACTTGGAGAAAATTGCTTTCTGGCAGGGGCTTGGTTCAGGGCACCCGCGGCCTGCAGGCAGTTTTTTGCACTCTTATGGGTCGCTTCGGCAGCACTGCGACCGCTCGGCAATCAGCCACCGTCGCGCTCCATGGGTGGGCTGTGTTTGGGCTTCCGGACAGTCCTTGATAGTGCACCGAGAAGGTGCCATCGGGGCGTCGACGCTGGAGCCGACGCTCAACGGGCCACCCATGCAAACAAGACCATTGCTTTTGGCGCGAGGAGGCGACCGAACCTGGTGCTTAGCCATGTCTGGCGCGTTCGTTGCCGTGTATGGTGAGCGGCACAGGCAAGGGACGCACGCACACCAGGAGAGTACCGACATGCAGGTGGGATTCATCGGATTGGGGATCATGGGCGCCAGCATGGCGGCCAATCTTCAGAAGGCCGGTTTCAAGCTCGTCGTGCACGACATACGTCAGGCCTCGGCAACGCCGCATCTCAATGCCGGTGCCACCTGGGCCGATAGCCCCAAATCGCTGGCGCTACAATCGAAGGTCATTTTCACGTCGCTGCCCGGCCCGAGCGAGGTCGAGAGCGTCGCGCTCGGACCCAACGGGCTGATCGAGGGGATGGAGAAGGACAGCGCCTGGTTCGATCTGACCACCAACTCGCCGTCCCTTGTACGCAGGCTGCACCAGCTCTGCAGCGAGCGGGGTCTGCATTTGCTTGACGCTCCGGTGAGCGGCGGACCCCAGGGCGCCAAGTCGGGTCGGCTGGCCATTTGGGTTGGGGGCGAGGAAGCAATCTTTAATGCTCACAAACAGGTGCTCGACGCCTTCAGCGACGCCGCACGCTACATCGGCCCAATCGGCGCCGGCTCGGTGGCCAAGCTCGTGCACAACTGTGCCGGTTACGGCATCCAAATGGTGCTGGCGGAGGTCTTCGCCATGGGGATCAAGGCGGGGGTCGAACCCCTCGCCTTATGGGAAGCCGTGCGCACCGGCGCTAGCGGACGCCAGCGCACCTTCGACCGCCTCTATGACCGGTTCCTGCCAAGCAAGTACGACCCTCCAAGCTTTGCCCTGAAGCTCGGACACAAGGACATGCGGCTGGCGACCGAGCTTGGCCGCGAGCTGGGCGTGCCGATGCGGCTTGCCAACATGGCATTCGCCGAAATGACGGAGGCGCTCAACCGGGGTTGGGAGAACCGCGACAGCCGTTCACCCATGCTGCTCCAGCTCGAACGGTGTGGCCTCAAGGTCGAGGTCGACCCTCAGCGGATTCAAGAGGTCCTGGACCGCGATCCGCTGCTCAATGTGGTGCAAAGCGCGAATAAAGCCTGAGTGCTGCAGCTTGTGCAGCCAACCCAACGCAGCAATCGAAAGACTGCGCCATAAATCGCGGGACTGTCCGTTCTGCGAACCTGCGTTTTGGCTGCAGTACGGCTATGCGATTATGAGATAAGACACACGATCTAAACTCGGGTCGGATCGGCCGAGGGGGGCCGGAGCACGCAAGGTCGGCATGACCCCGTTCTGGGCGCCGACGGCGATCGCGCCGGGCGGGCGGGATCGCGGTCGGCGTAGGGAGGCGCGGTACCGCGGCTCGCTTGCGGAATGTGACAATGTGCCTGTGCCCCCTCGCTGGCTTGCTTTGGATTGGGCTATTCGGCGGTCTGGATGTGCTGGGCGGATTGTTGTCCTTTGCAAGCGGCGCAGGTGGCGACCTTGGTCACGCTCGACCGGCGCAAGCGCGATTGGATTGAGGAGCCGATGCGACGCTTAGACCTCACCTCGCCGCCTCAATCCGCCTCGGAATTGGCAGGCGCCGCAAGGGGCGCACATTCGCTCTGCTTCAATGACCAGTGGAGAGCCCGTTTTCAGCGCGCGCTCGGAACAACAATTTCGAGCCGGCGCACCTCGGCGTTCATGACGTTGCCGTTGACGCAGACGAGCGCTGCTAGCGTGTAGGCTCCAGGCGGGAGCCGATCCTTTATATTCACCTGAAAGCGCGCGTCGGAACCGGGCGATGCGGTGCCGGCAAGGGCAACTTGTCCCTGCGCGCCGGTGATCACATAGCGTAGCTCCGGGGCCGAGCGGCTCGAAACGGTGGCCGGAAGGGACTTGAGCGGTGCGCGGACCAGCCGGTAGCTGCGCTGGAATTTTTCAACCACCTCGATGTCGGCCGAAACGATGAGAGCCTCGCCATTCCAGTCTGTGTCGGTGATAAACGCCCGGCGCGGGACGGCGTAGCTATCGTATGAGCCGACACCCAGCGGATAGGTGAGGTCGCGGAAAGCCTCCATCGTCACACTTTCTGGGGTCCAGCTCTTGAGCTTGTAAGGTCCATTGGTCACGAGAAAATGGCCTGTCGCCTTGAAGAACGCCGCCAGCGCCCGCCAGCGCTCGCGCGCCTCGTCCGGGGTCACGAGCGCGGCCAAGGCCGAGGGTCGAAACGCCTCGCGCTCGAACTCTCCGAGCAGTGCGGCCAGTTTGGCGTTTGTCTCGGCCGAGCGAACGAGATCAAGCCAGGGAACGTTGCGCCTTGCCGCTTCCGCCTGGGAAAAAGCAGCCCAGCCGCGCGTCACGGCCTCCTCCATCAGGACGAGGACCGGCCAGGGGACGGTGCTCCATGGCGGCGCCGAGGGGAGGTCAGCATCGAAGCTGGGTGCCGAGGCGAGATAGACCTCGACCGTAAACACTTCGCGCGGGAAGGTGACGTCGCCGACGCGGAAGGATTTTGACGCTGCGTCCACGCCTGCGATCCGGACGCCTGCCAGGTGCCGGCGCAGGCCCGCGCTGGCCGCGTCGACGAAGGGGTCGTATGCGCTCCAGCGGTAGACGAACGCATAAGCATAGAGCAGGTCGGCGGCACTGGTCTTGGTGCCATCATGGAAGGCCGAGCCCAGCACCTTGTAGACGAGCTTCTGCCGGGCGGACTTGCCGGGTCCCACCCGCTCCAGCTTGCCGCTTGCTGCACTGGGGATCAGCGCATCGGCGGGAATCGCGACGCCCTGCGCCACGGCGGGCTCGGCGGTGCTGCGGCTCTCGACGATCGGCTCGGCCATGATCGACAGGCCGATGAAGGTGTAGACGACCATGAGCGCCGTCAGCGGCGCCTGCGTCGCCGTCGCCACCTTGGCCGGCGTAAAGACCAATAGCGCGCGCCGGTGTGCGAGGTAGACCGCGATCAGATGGCCAGCGACGATGGCGCCGAGTGCGACGTACCAGGAGAAGCGGGCGCCCGCCAAGGCGATATCTACGCGATAGCCGGCCGTACCGAACAGGTTCCAGCCGCGCCCGAAAGGGTCCGACAGCAGCGGTATAATGTATTGACCCTGAACGAGGAGGAACACCAGGTAGTGGGCGACGTTGTAGCCGATGGCGATCGGCACCAGGGTCAGGGCGAAGGCGCGCGCCACGTCGAGCGTCGGCGCCGCACCGCGGCCGACCCGGCTCATGATGCTGCAGATGCCGAGATAGGCCGCAACGAACAGCCCCCAGAATAGGACGAGCCCGGCGGTTTTGACGGCCAACGCGCCCACGGCTGGAAGCCGCGCGCGCACCGCGCTCTCCAAGAGCTCCCACTCTCCGGTGCCGACGAAGCCGTCGTAGAGCACGCTCGACAGCAGCAACAGGACAAGCGCCAGCATCGACACCGAGACGGCGGCGCCGCCGGCGAGGCCCGCGCCGAACCAACGCAAGAGGAGACGGCCGTCTTTGGCTTGCGTGGGCGCGAAGCGGGCCAAAGTGCCGAACACCAAGGAGAACACTTCGCCGTTGCGCAGCCATGCGTCGCGCCCGAAGGCGAGCATGCCGGCCCAGGTGAGCACGGAGTAGCCGGTCGCCAGCGCGGCAATGTGAAATGGCGACCCCGCCTGGGGGTAGACCAGCTCGATCCAGGTAAAGCCAAGCAGCAGCAGGCACGCTGGCCAAACGCCCAGGGTCGGCGGGTAGAGGAGGCCCAGCCCCAGCTGCCGGCCGCCGAGGCGGCGATAGACCCACTGCGCCCCGTCGAAGGCGGTGCGCCAGGGATTGACCAGCGCCCAGAGGTCTCCCGCAAAGGCGGAAACGTAGGCCAGGCCAACCCAGAAGATGATCCACACCAGTGTCGGGGCAATGTTGCGGTAGGGATTCTGGTCGCCGAGGAACCCCGCCAGCAGCGTCAGCACGAACAGGGCGAGCACGAGCAGCCGCAGGGCCTGTATGACAAGCGGGTGGCCGAGCACTCCCCCGACGGGGCCCGCGAGCAGATCCCGTCGCGGACCGGCTTGGGCCGGTGTCGTGCCGCGCAGCAACAGGCCGAAGAGCACGAATGAGAGGGCGACAACGGTGGCGGCCCCAAACAGGTAAAGCCCCAGCGGCAGCGGCAGCTCGTAACGCTGGCCGAAGCCGTGGGCATGCGCCGGCGCGCCGGCGCCGCTGGCTTCTATGAGCGCCAGGCTGGACGCGAGCCAGGCAACCCTAGCGCGGGCGAACCTCAAGGCGAACAAGCGGGACCTCGCCGTGAGAGTGAGTGCCGCTCGCATCGGGCTTGTGCTCCTCGACCGGGAACCGGCCCGTCGCGCGCGCGATGAAGGCCATCTCGGCGACCGCGCCGGGCATCACCTTGGTCTCGATGTCGTAGCCGTGCAGGTGAAGGACGATGGGCCGATCGGTGCTCCAGCGCAAGCGGACGGCGTCGCCCTGGCTGACGCGCACCCGCCGCATGCGCTCGGCCACACGGCCGTTCTCGATTTTGAAATCGAAAACCACCTCGGGGGTCTGCGCCTGGGCGAGGAGCGTCCCGGCCAGCACGAGCGGCGTGATCACCGCTGCGCGCTTCAGCAATCCCGACATCGTCCCGCCACCGCGCCACGGCAGGGGGATCGAGCCTGGACGGGGATTGGGCGGCAACGTCATTTGCGTGCTGTGGCCTCGACGTCGGAAATACGGTTGAGGGTCCAGCCGGCTTCGTAGGGGGAAGGTATGGCGGCGGCATCGGAGAGCGCATACCACGCGAGCCGGCCGAACGGATCGGTGAAGCCGCCAATGGGGTTCCAGGCACTGTCGGGCGCTGCTGCGATGCCTAGCTGCAGCCAGCCGTTCCACGGGAAGTCCTTGAGCTTCACGGTGCGCAGGAACATTGGCGAGCTCAGGCCCTCGAGCGCGTCGTAGGCGATGTTCTCAATGCCTGTGGAGTATTGGGCGTTGAAGGGCTCGCGCTTGAGCGTGTAGCCCGCAACGATTGTGCGGCATCCGGCCAGCAGGGAACGCACGAGCTCCCGTTCTAGGTTGATGCGTTCCACAGTGGTGCCGCCCTCGCTCGCCTCGAGGCGTGCCTGCAGTATCTTGGCTTCGTCTTGCCCTGGCGCGCCGCCCAGCACACGGGTTGCATGAAACCAGCCAGCGCGTACCTGGGCGGGGCCAAGCCAACCGTTCAGGGCAACGGTGGAGGCGCGCATGATTGCGGCAACGCTGATCTCCTCGATGGCGGCGTCCCAGTCTGCTCCGGCCGCCAGCCATTGCGCAGGGATCAGGCTGCGCGCCAGCTCTGAGCTCGCCCGCACCCTGGGCGAGGCGCGCAGCGTTGGCGCCTCGCCTCCAAGCATGCGTGCTCGTTCGGCTTCGGCGCGATCGATGTGGCTCAGGTAGTCCCCATGCCAGGGGGTCACCGGATAGGGATGCACGGTCATGGCGGCGGCGCCCGCAAGGCCTACCATGCCTCGTACAATGGTACTTGCAGCGGCGCAGGCGGAGGTTTCGTCCGCGGCCAGCGCGGCTGCCGGGTTCAGGCGGACGATCACAAAGGAGCCGAGCGACTCGACGACGCCGATTGTGGGGTCCGGCGCGGTTGAGACCGCATGCGGGGCGACGCCAACATATGCGTGCAGCTTACCGGTGCTGAGGAGGTCCGCCGCCGCTTGCGGCGCGACCTTCGCGATCTCTATCTCCTGGGGATAGTAGGAAGGGTAGACGGGTTGCTCGTGGCCGCCGCGGGCAAGCCCGACCGCAAGCGCCGCGAGCAGCACGACAAGGGCAACCCTGGCGGTCACGTCAGCCTCGCAATGCCTTCACCACTCTCTCATCGGCGAGCGCATCCTTGGGGGCGCCATGAAAGATTATCTCGCCGCGGTCGATAGCATAGAGTCGATCGCCGATGCGGGTGGCCGCGGCCAAGTGCGATTCCGCCATCAGAATGGACACGCCCAGCGCCTTAATCTTCATCACCGCTTCGGTGAAGCGGCTGACCACGACCGGCGCGAGGCCCTCGAACGCCTCGTCGAGCAGCAGCAGGGTGGGAGACAACATCATGGCGCGGGCGACCGCCACCATCTTTCGCTGGCCGCCGGAGAGGTGCAACCCCCGGCGTCCTAACAGGCCTTTCACCTCCGGGAACACAGCAAACGCCTGCTCCTCGGGATCGGCGCGCACACCGCCGCGCTTCTTGGCCACCTCGTCGCCCAGCCAACGGCTGATCATCAGGTTCTCGCCGACGGACAGGTCTGGGAACACGCCGCAATCCTCGGGCGAATAGCCGATGCCGCGCTTGGCGCGCTCGTGCGGTGGCAGCCGGTTGAGGTTCTCGCCGCCGAACACGATCTCGCCGGCCCGCACGGGCAAGAAGCCCATGATGCTTTCGATGGTCGTGGTCTTGCCCGCGCCGTTGCGGCCCACGAGGCAAACCACCTCGTTGGCGCCGACGGTGAGCGAAACGCTGTGCAAGATGTGCGCGGGACCGCGGTAGGTGTCGATCGTCTTGATCTCGAGCACCGGTTCAGTCCTTTCGTGTGAACGCATCAGGGCCGGAGGAACCAAGCAGGACCATGGCGACCTGCTCGTTGCTCCTGATCTCGTCGGGCGTGCCCTGAGCCAGAACGGTGCCCTGGGCCATGACCACGATACGGTCGGAGTACTTGAAGACCACATCCATGTCGTGCTCGACAATCACGGCGGTTATGCCCTCGGCTCGCACGACCGAGGCAATCGTATCCATGATCTGGCCCTTGTCGCGCGTTGATACACCGCTGGTCGGCTCGTCGAGGAACAAGAGCTTGGGTCGCAACGAATAGGCAAGGGCCACATCCAGGAGCTTGCGCTCGCCCTGCGAGAGATCGCGCGCGCTGTGGGCGCGCTTGGGGGCAAGCGCAAACTGGTCGAGGATTGCGACGGCCTCGCGGGTAACCTCGTGGTCGAGGTGGGCGAGGGAGCCCAGGTGCGCGGTCTTGCCCTGGCGCGCGAAAATCGCGAGCGCCACGTTGTCAAAGGTCGTCAGGTCGTCGAAGACATTCACCAGCTGGAAGCTGCGCGCGATACCGGCCTTGACGCGTTGGGTGACGGACAGGCGGGTGATGTCCTCGCCCTTGAAGATGATCCTGCCGGACTCGGGGCTCAAAAGCGCGCTGATGACATTGATGAGCGAGGTCTTGCCGGCGCCGTTGGGCCCGACCAGGGAAACGAACTCGTGCTCCTCGATCTTGAGGCTGACGTTATCGACGGCGCGGGTCTCGCCGAAGTAGCGCTTGAGGTCGATGGTCTCGAGGAGGGCCATGTCAGCTTCTCCCCAGCTTGCCGGCGAGGTGCTTGAAGGTTCCGACGATGCCGGCTGGCAGGGCCAACACGAGAATCACCAGCACCACGCCCAGCACGAGCTGCCAGTATTGCGAGCTCGCCACTGCATAGACCTTGAGATAGTTGAACGCGATCGCACCGACGATCGGACCGGTGAAGGTGCGGAAGCCGCCGAGCACCGTCATGAACACGATCTCACCGGAGAACGGCCAATAGAGGATGTCGGGCGTGGTCAGCCCGTTGAGCGGCACCCACAGTGCACCAGCCAGGCCCGTGAACAATCCGGAGATGACAAAAGCGATCCAGCGATAGCGGCGCACCGCAATGCCGACGAAACCAGCGCGCACGTCGTTGTCGCGAATAGCCTGCAGTGCCTTGCCGAAGGGTGAATGCACGATCACCCACATGATGGCGACCGCAACGAGGAAGAGGAAAAGCACGTAGTAGTAGTAGGAATAGACGAACCTCTGATACGAGCCCGAGCCCTTGAAATCCAGGAGACCCGCAAGCAGCGTGATGGTGGTGCGCGGCACGCGAATGCCGTCCGTGCCGCCTGTCACCCAGAAGAACTTGAAGGCGAGGCTCCAGATCACTTGGCTCAGTGCCAACGTGAGGATGCCGAAGAAGATGCGCGTGTGGCGCACGCACACATAGCCGAACAGTGCCGAGATGATGAGCGTGCTGGCGAGCGCGCCAAGGATACACAGCTCCATCGACTGGACGTGGAGATCGCGCACGATGAAGGCAACGGTGTAGGCGCCCGTACCGAAGTAGGCCGAATGTCCAAACGACAGTAGGCCGGTGTAGCCGAGCAGCAAGTTGAAGCCCAGCGCGGCGATCGCAAACGTGAAGCCATAAATCAGGAGCTCGGTCTGATAAAGATCGACCACTCGCGGCAGCAGCACGAGCGCGAGGACGAGCGGCACCGCCACCGTCAGCGCACGCGAGAGGGAAGGCCCGCTGATCGAGGTTTGCATGGCTCAAGCCCTCCCGAACAGCCCGGTCGGGCGTATCAGCAGCACTGCGGCGGCAATCAGGTAAAGCACGGCCAGCTCGATCTCGGCGAAAAACTGGATGCCGGCCGTGCGTACGAAGCTGACGATCAGGGCGCCGACCAGAGCGCCCTCCAGGCTGCCGAGCCCGCCGATGACAATGACGACGAAGGAAAGAATGAGCGCATCGACACCCATGCCGAGCACGGCGGCCTGCGCCGGCACCACCACCGCACCGCCAAGTCCGGCCATAAAGCAGCCGATGGCGAAGGCCTGCACGTAGACGCGTCCGACGTTGAGGCCGAGGGCGGACGCCATGCGCCGGTCCTGAGAGGTGGCACGCAGGATGATGCCAAAGCGCGTGCGGTAGATGAACCACCATAGGCCAAACGCCGCTAGGATGCCGACGAGGATCACGACCATATTGTAGGTGGGGTAGAACAGGGACCCGATGCGCAGACTGCCCATGCTGTCCATGATCGAGCCGGCGCTGAGCGGGGTGCCACCGAACAGCAGCTTCATGACGTCCTCGAGGATCATTAACAGGCCGAAGGTGATGAGCAGGATGTACTCCTCCGGCCGCCTGTAGAGCGGACGCAGCAGCGTCGGTTCGATCACTGCGCCCACCAGTGCGATAGCAATTGCGCCGATGGGGAGAAGCAGGAGTTGGCCTACCAGCGTCCAATGGCCGGTTGCGCCGGCGCCGAACGCACTGCCGACGGCCCAGGCCGACACGTACGCGCCGAGCGCATAGAAGGTTCCGTGCGCCAGGTTGACGATGCGCATCACGCCATAAATCAGGCTGAGACCCGCGGAGATCAGAAAAAGAACGGCGGCGTAGAAGATGGAGTTGAGGATTTGTATGAGGAGGATGTCCATCGCTCACTCCGCTCAGCCCGGGGACCCTGCGCCGACGCGAAATCGCACGATCTCGGTCGATGGCAACAACGCGTTGCCGTCCAGGAAGATGCCGACAATGACCGTATAGCTTCCCGACGGCAGATTGTCGGGAAGCGCTACCTCGAAGCGGCCGTCCTCGCCCCAGTGCATCTTGTCGGCCTTGAGAACCTTGCCGTCGGGCGCAATCAGCAGATAGCGCGACACGACCAAGAGGCTGTAGACCCCGCGTGCGGTGGTCCTGAGCAGCGGCTCCTTGACCAACTGATAGGTGCGACCGCCCTTGAGCCACATCTGCGCGGCGGCGCGCACCACAATTGAGCCATTCTCCTGGGTCACCTGCTCGATGGTTGCGCGCGGTGGGTTGACGAAGCGGTCGAACGTGCCGAAACCCAGCGGATAGGTGAGATCACGCACCGCCTCCAGCACCACCGATTGTGGCTTCCATTCCTTCAGCCGATAAGGGCCATTGGTGACCAATAGGTGCCCATTCTTGTCGAGGAACTGGCTGAGCGCGCTCCAGCGCGTGCGAGCCTCGCTTTCGGAGACCAGGTCCTGCAGTGCCGCGGGCCGATAGGCTCGCTGCTCGAGGTCGACGATCAGCTCGCGCAGCTTCGCGCGCAGCGCCGCATCGCGCGCGAGGTCCAGCCAGGGCACGCCCCGCCGCCTCGCCTCCTCGGCCGAGAAGGCGGCGTGCCCGCGGCTCACCGCTTCCTCCATCAGTGCCAATAGGTGCCAGGGCACCGTGCTCCACGGCGGAGCCAGCGCCGCCACCTGGCGCTCGTCTCCCGGCGTATTGCGCAGGTAGACGTCGAGCACGGGCGTGTACGTGTCGAGGTTCAGACCCTCGGCGATCGCATGGGTCGTCTTGTCGGTGCGGATGTACTTGATTCCGACCAGACGCTGGCGCAGGGCGTCGAGGAGGGGGCCGAGGCGCGGCTCGTGCAGGTCGCCGGCGCCAGCATCGCCCCAGCGATGCACGAAAACGTAAGGGTAGAGCAGGTCCGAGGCGGTCATGGGCGTGCCGTCCTCGAACGGTGAGGCCACGACCTCGTAGGTCACCTTGGCGGACGCGAACGTCCTCTCACCCACGCGCTGAAGGGTCCCGCTGCCCACCTGGGGACTGACCGCATCGGCCGGTACGCGCAGGCCGCCAGACTGGCCGATCACGCGCGTGACCTCCGACTGCACGCGGTTGGGCATCCAGCTGGCGTTGCAGGGGAACGGGATCATGGCGGGATCGCCGATCGCCGACCAGATCAGGCGCCCGGTCGCGTCGGTGAAGCCGGCTATCGGATTCCATGCGGCCTCGGCCGCAGCGGGCACGCCGAGGTGCAACTTACCGTTCCATGGATAGTCCTTCAGCTTGACGGTGCGGATGAAGACCGGGGCGTTTAGTCCACCGAGCGCGTCGTAGGCGATGTTCTCGATGCCCTCGGGATACCTGTCGTCGAAAAACTCTTGCCTCTCAACGTAGCCCACCACCATGTGTCGGCAGGAGCCGACCAGGTCGCCGACCAGACGTCGCTCGAGGTCGACATGCTCGGCGAAGCTTCGCGTCTGACCGAGGGTCAGCGGCAGATAGTGCCGGTTGAGCGCCTCGCGCTCAGCCGCATCGAGGCCCGGCGCGAGCAGGCGATGGGCTTGATACCAACCCTCCTTGATCCAAGGCGGGCCGGACCAGCCGTCGAACCACGCCTCGGCCGCCTCCTTTAGGCTTTCGGCCGGCACCGCCTGCAGGACCACGTCGGCGCCGTCGCCGGGTGCATCCCAACGCGCCCGCAGGATGGTCTCGGCGAGCCGACCCTTGGCCGTGACGTTGGGCGCGCTCGCCGCCACCGCGCCAGCGAGGTCGGCAAGGGCAGCTTCGATCCGATCGACGTGATGCAGGTAGTCGGCGTGATAGGGCGTCACCGGATAGGGGTGGAATTGGAATCCGTCGGCTTGAGCCTCCCGCAACCCGACCAGGATGCCGCGCGCGAGGGCACAGCGCGCCTCGGTGGAGGCAAGACGCGGGGAGGCAGCATCCAGTGTGAGGACAAGAAAGGAGCCGAGCGACTTCGCCGTCTTGACGTGCTGTGGCGCCGGCCCGGCGAACGTCGGGGGCGTGCCGACGTAGGCATGCAGGGTCTCCTCGGCGAGACCCTTGCCGGCCGCGACAGGATCGAGCGTACTGATGCGGACTTCGTCGGGATAGAAGGAGGGGTAGTGTCCGACCTGGTGGCCGGCGCCGCCCCGGCCGCCTGCGATCAGAAGCGCGGCGGCGAGGATGGGCCCGGCGAGGCGCGCCGCCGCCGCGCGCCGGGCGCGCTTGGGGCGCGCGAAGTGATTACGCTCCGCCCTGGTCCCGGCCCAACTCGCATGGCCTAGGTACATCGGCGTCGTCCATCTCTCCGCAAGCAAGCGGCCGTGTCCGGGACACGGCCGCTCCCAAGGCCACAGTTTTGCTCAGGTGAGCCAGGTCGTCTTGAGCCAGTTGGCCGCGGCCGTCGACTCGTTGTGGGAGGTGCCGGGCTTGGGCCAGTTCGGCGGCGCCGTGATGTCACGGATCGGGATGGTGATGATCGACTTCGGATCCCACACCGGGAACTCGTACTTGGGATCGTTCTTGGTCATACCGATCACGGCGTCTTTGTAGCCTTGGTGATTGTCGGGCCGGATGTAGCAATAGCCTGCCGGCGAATCGATCCCCGCGCCCTCCAGCATGGCGATGATGGCATCGTCATCGGGCCAGCCGCCGGCCAACATGTTGGCTTTCTCGACCGCCGCCTTGAGCAGGTAGAGGGCGGTATAGGCGCCATCCGACTCGAAGCTTGGATATTCGTTCCAGCGCTTATAGTAGCGCTCGACGAACGAGTCGTTGATCGGCCAGCGGCCCTTGCCTGGGAACGTGAAGAAGTAGTTGGCATGGCAGCCGGCCAGCACGCCTTCGGGGTGGTCCTTGCCGATCGCGTGGGGTTGTCCGCCGAAGGCAAGCGTGGTTGCGACCTTCATCTTCTCGAACAGGCCGTAGCGCAACGCTTGCTTGTAGAAAGCCACGTAGTCGCCGCCCCACACGCCGCAGATGAGCACGTCCGGCTTGTCGGAGATCAGCTTGGTGATGTGCGCCGTGAAATCGGTGGTGCCGAGCTTTGGCCAGGCTTCCGACACGGCCGTGGCCCCGGGAACGAGCTTCTGATAGGCGAGCATGAAGTGCTCATGCACATTGCGCCCGTAGCTGTAGTCGGGCTGTATCGAGGCGACGCGTTTGGCCTCCGGCCACGCCTTCGCCGCGCCGACCGCCGAGGTGACGCCATCCGCCGACTGGATGTTGGTGACCCGGAACACGTACTTGGGCTTCGGCACCGCTTTATCGAATAAGAAGTCGGTGCAACCATCGTTGAACATCGTGAGCACGCCGAGTTCCTCGGCCACGGGTCCCAGCGCCGGTGTGTTGCCGCTAGAGATGACGCCGGTGAAGAGGTCGATCTTCTCGGAGAGCTTCATGCGGCGAAGCTCCTTGACGTTGGCGTCAGTTCCCGCCGCCTCATCGGCAAAAATGGTCTCGATCTTGCGCTTGCCCAGCAGGCCCCCCTCGGCGTTGATCTCTTCGGCGGCCAAGAGGTGGCCCTTGCGGCCGGGCTCTCCCAGCAGGTTGGCCGGGCCGGTCAGGAAGGTAATGTGGCCAGTCTTGAAAGGCGTGTCGGGAACGTTGCCCTTCACCTTCGGCGCAGCATGCGCTGGACGGGGGCCAGCGAAGTAGGTGGCCGAGCCGGCAGCCGCCGCCGCCGCTGCACCAACCGAGACGCCGAGGCTATTCAGGAACGCCCTGCGGTCTAGAGGCTGCTTCATCGGGATATCTCCCCTTGGGAAAGCGTTCAACCCAACTCCAGTCGCGATCCGTCGCCCTCTCGAGGAGAGCCATTTTTTGGCAAAAACGGTAGCACTCCCCGGGTGCCTCGACCATCCCCGAGCTCAAATGCTGGGGCAGGCGCCCCCAGGGAAAGCGTCACAATCTCCCCTGGCCCACGGTTCGGGCGGCGCGAAATCGCCCAAAAGCCCCGGGGGCGATTGCAGTGCACCATGGACCCGTTGGACGCCGCGGGGGGACGGCAATTGGAATTTGCTCCCGTCGCTATAACGAGCGGGCAGACCGCATAACGTGTGGGCAAGCCTCGCCGACGCCGGGCAAGCGATTGCGCACTTTTCATGGGAGACGGCAAATGCCTGAACGCCGACCTGCCTCCGCAGTATCGTCATGTCGATAAGCAGCCGCGGGGGACGCTGCGCTGGCCTGGTCAAGGCAGGCGGGCCTCCTGAGGCGCAAGGCGCGAGCCGGGCCTGCTAGTTGAAAGCGCCATAGAGGCAGTCGAGGGCATTGATCAGGCTCGCCATCTGCTCATCCGTGTGGGCTGTCGATGGCGTCAGACGCATCCGCTCGGTGCCCTTCGGCACGGTCGGATAATTGATCGGCTGTACGTAGATCGCATATTGGCGGAGCAGCGCGTCCGTCAGAGCCTTGCAGCGAATTGGGCAACCAACCCTCATTGGGACGATATGGCTTGGATTGTCCATAACGGGCAAACGCTTCGCTTTCAGCGACCGCTTGAGCGTGCGAACCCGCTCCTGGTGGCACGCGCGTTCGAGCGTGCTCGTCTTTAAGTGGCGGATGGAAGCAAGCGCCCCGGCCACGAGCGCCGGCGCGAGCGATGTCGTGAAGATGAAGCCCGGCGCAAACGAGCGGATCGCATCGCAGAGGTCGCGGGAGCCGGCGATGTAGCCGCCCATGACGCCAAAACCCTTGGCGAGCGTGCCGCAGATGACGTCGAGGCGATCCATGACGCCGTCGCGCTCGGCAATGCCCCCGCCGCGCGCACCATACATGCCGACCGCGTGCACCTCGTCGAGGTAGGTCAGTGCCCCAAATTTATCGGCGAGATCGCAGATCGTCGCGATCGGTGCGATGTGCCCGTCCATGGAGTAGACGCTCTCGAAGGCGATAATCTTGGGCGTGCCCTTGGGGACCTTCTTAAGTTTCGCCTCGAGGTCGGCAACATCGTTGTGGCGAAAAATATGCTTCTCGCACTTGCCGTGGCGGATGCCCTCGATCATCGATGCGTGGTTTTTCTCATCCGAAAAGACGACCGTGCCGGGCACGAGGTTCAGGAGCGTCGAGAGTGTAGCGTCATTGGCGACGTAGGCTGAGGTGAAAAGAAGCGCCGCCTCTTTGCCATGCAGGTCGGCAAGTTCGCTTTCGAGCTCCACGTGATAGTGGCTTGTGCCAGAGATATTGCGCGTGCCCCCGGAGCCGGCTCCCACGGCGTCAATCGCCGCGTGCATGGCCAGCAATACTGCGGGGTGCTGGCCCATGCCGAGATAATCGTTGGAGCACCACACCGTAACTTCGCGCGAGCCATTTGCCGCAAAATGATCTGCCACTGGAAAAAATCCGCGGCGGCGCTGCAAGTCCGCGAAGATGCGATATCGCCCTTCGCGATGCAGGCTCTCAAGCCGCTGCTGGAACAAGCCCTCAAAATTCATGGCGGCCTCCTGCATGGCCCTGTGCTGCGGACCCGGCCGGGTTCATCGCGGCAGCTCGACAAGCACCGCAGCTACCTGGCCAGCGCCGCGTCCGAAGCCCTCGCGTCGCGCGTTGTGGTGGCCGCGCTCAGCGCCTCTCCTAGCCCATGCCGCGGCGAGCTTCGTTGCCAGCTTTAGCCCACCCTAAGTGCCAAAATTCCAAGGCGCGATGCGACCATCGGCGTCGCGATCGGCAGCGTCGAGGGTGGCGAGGACAGGAGCGTGGCTTTGAGCGCACCGCAAGCAGCAGCGGACGACGTCGTGCCGACCATGCCCGCGTGCTTTCCTGAAAACAGCGAGCATATCACTCAGCCTTCAGGCCGAGCTCGGCCGCCGCGGCCATAAGCTTGCCCGATGCGGCCGGCTCGTCCTTGAAGATCTGGAGCGCCTTGCGCAAGGCTGCGGCGGCCACCTCCCTCTCGCCAAGCACAACTCGAGAGCGCATAAGCCGGGCCCAGCCCTCGACGTCGCGCGGCGAGCGTTCCAGGCGATGTGCGAGCCCATCGACCATCGATTGGACGAAGGCGTCAGGCTCGCGCCGGGGCGTCGCTTCGGAGTTGCTATCTTTCTGGACGCTTGGTCCCTCATTATCCCCGGCCGCGGCCTGCAAAGACGAGCCTGTCCTTAAATTATCGCTTTCGGCGGCCTTTGCCTTGGCCTGCGCGTAGGCGAGCTTGAGTTCGGCGGAATTCGAATCGAGCGCTACCGCTCTCGCGTAGGCCGTCGCCGCCTCCTCATAGCGCGCCGTGTGGAAGTAGGACCAACCGAGCATCCGCCAGCCTTGGCTGTCCTCTGGCGACCTCTCCAGCCGCGCCGCGAGCCGCTCGATCATTGTGTCCACATCAGGCAGCGGTTTGCCAGCCGCTGCCACGGGCGCGGCTTCCTCGGTTGCAGGAGAACGCGCGTAGTCCTTGAGGCGCGCAAGCATTTCGCCATTCGATCCAGAACGCGACGGCGAGATCATTTCCCCGGCGCGGGGTGCCTCGGGTGCGCGCGCCATAAAAGACGTAACCGTGCCAATGCCTGTCACGAGGAGAAAGCCTGCGGCGGCCATCATCCAGGTCGCGGCGGAGCCTCGCAGGCGGCGGCGGAACCCCTGGACCGATGAGCGCAGCCCTGCTCGGAGCGCAACTCTGCGCGGTGCACTGCCCAAGACAGTGAGCGCCAGCACGCAAGCCATCAGAATGGATGGGAATAGGATCCAACTACCCATGAAAATTACCTCGCACGGTCAGAACTTCCTGCGCACCTCGGCGCGGACACCGAAGGTGTCTTTGGCGACGCCCTCGGTGATCTGATAGGTGACATCGGCGCGGAACAGCCAGGCCCGATCGATCGGGATCTGATAGCGAATACCGAAGCCGTACTGCGGCGAGGCGACGCCGATGCCTTCGATCGGATCGCCGAAGGGCTGCACGGTGGCGACCTCGAACACGAGCTGCTGATCTAGGTTGAAAAGGTACTGCAAGCCGAGCGCGCCGCCATAGGCGTTGGAGCCGGTGTCGTTGAGTTTCGGGTAGCCCGTCAGGGCGTCGGTCTCGAAGTTGATACCAACATTCTTCAGTATGCCCGCGCCATTACCATCGATCAGGGGCTGAGGGTTGGCGAAGCCGACGAAGAAATTGGCATAGGGGATCAGCGTGCTCGGCAGGCCGGAGATCAGGCTGTTCTCCGAAATGATGGCAACGCCTTCGTCCTGCACGCCGTTGCCGAAGTTCGCGAACACCCGGGTTGTGTTCGACAAGGTGTTGGCATAGCGCCGGGTGTAAGCGGCGGTCACGAAGTGCGTCAGCTGGCCGTCCAGTCCGCGAAGCGAGCTCGGGCTCTCAAGACGCATGACCGGGTCGTCGACGCCCTGTAGCAACCCGTAGCCCGCTTCGATATAGCCACCGAAGGCATCAATGAAGGTGGTCAAGCCGTAAACGTTGGCATTGTGTTTGTCCGGTCCGAGGATACCCACGTTGTCGACATTGTCGAAGCCAGCGAAGAAGGTGACGTCGAAGTTGGCAAGGCCCAGCTTCTTGGAATTCTTGGCGGTGAGGCTCACCGCGCCGCCGAGGATCGCGTCGTTTGCCCAGATCCCGTTTTGCAGGAACAGCGGGAAGAGACCAACCGTGAAGGGCAGGTCGAAACTGGCATCCCGACCGAACAAACCGGAAGAGATGGAGCCGAAGTCACCCTCGAAGAACAGCGTCTGCGGATTGGCGTCGAACTCATCGGTGAACTTCCTATTGCCATCCCCGCCGCCGAACTCGAAGCGGGTGAATTGATTGTTTTTCTGAATCGGCGTGAAGAAGGCGTGTATGCGCTCGGTGCCGGTGATCTTGAAGTCGACGTCGAGGTTCAGCCGGGTGGCGATCTGGGCAATATCCTTGCCTTTGTTGTTGTTATAGGCGATCGCCGTTCGCCAGTCGCCGTAGATGGCGAGGCCTGGGAGCAGCGGATTGAGATTACCGAAGAGGGTGCTGCTCTCCTCGTATAAGCCGGAGGTGTATTGTGGGCGACCGAGCTCAATGGGTGGGCGCGGCGGTTCGACCGCGCTTTTCGCGCCGTAGATGTCGACCTGCGCCTTGGCATCGTAGTTCTTATCATACAGCGGGCCGGGCCGGAAAAGCTCGTCCGTCCCCTCCCCCTTGCTGTGCGTGCTCGTTGCCGTCTCCTCTGTGCTCTTCTCTTTGGAGGACACGCCTACATACTGCGCACCGGGTGGACTTTCGGCGGGTTCGGCCCGTGGTGTGGACCGCACTTCGGTCGACCAGCCTCCCTTGCCGGCGTCGCTGTTGCTTTGGCCTGCCGCGGGTCCCCCCGTCGTGCCGGACAGCACGAGGTACCCGCCGGCTAGCAGCGCGATCGTGGCGGTTATCCTCCTGGCACGGCAGCAAAGGTTGCCTTTGGCGTTACAGGTCACGCGTACGCTCCACATCCTCGCTCCGGCCTGTGAGGTGGGCTGGGGGGACCCGCTTTTCGCCCCCTTGCCGGTTCCTTCTCGGCTTCTCAGGTCTAGGGCTTCACTTCGAGGTCCACCGTGTAGGCATGGAAGTTCAACATCCGCTCGTTCATCCGCCGCTCCATTTCCTTGGCGGCACCGACGAAGCGCATGAAGTAGATCGGCTCGGCGCGGCTGCGCAGGCGGAAGGCGAGGCGATATTTGCCGGGCTTCTTGATCAGGTCGCCCGGCACTTGGTACTTGGCCAGCTTCTCACCCAGCGGCGGCAGCGAGTGGTTCTCCATGCGCACCAGCGGCGGATGATTGAGAACGGTGGTCGGGATCTGCGGCGGACGCAGGTGCGGCAGCGGATCGACGTCGAAGTTGACCGGCAGGTACATTTCGCGGTCCGTGCCCTTGACGTTGGTGGTCAGGAACTTGGTCTGGAAATTCACCAGCTGCTGGTCGGTTTTGATTTTGCCGGCCGCGACCTCGAGGCTGTGCAGATCCGCCATGTCGCCGTTGCTGTCGACGTAACCCGACTCCCAGACGTTCTTGCCGTCGGGATCGATGAGGGCGACATTCACCCAGAGCTGCGGCTGCGCACCTAGAGAGCCGGACGGCAGGTTGTGCCCCGCATTGAGGTTCTTGATCTGGTAGTAGAACGCCAGCGTCTTGCCGACCCTTGGTTGGCCCTCGAGGTAGGGACCATCGACTTTGCTGCCGTTCTCCATGACCTGCCGCCTGAGCTCGTAGCGCTCGTCGAGCTTGGCGAGGTTCTCATCGAGGATCTGCCTGGCATCTTCACGGTCGAGCGCATCGGCCCAGCGCTTGGGAAAGGCGACCTTGATCTTGCCGCGTGCGACCTTGTCTTCGAAGTCGTTGGTGCCCCAGCCGGCGCGCCAATCGAACTCCAGCCATTCCTTGATGCTGAAGGGCTTGGCTTTGGGGTTGTGAGGAAAGATGCCGGGGTGGGCGATGGAATAGCCGGGCCCGATAAAGCGGTGATTGGCATGCTTGCGTCCCGGGTTGATTTCCTTGCCGCCGACCACGGCGGAGGGCGCGGTCGCATAGCCCTCGGCCTTGCCGGGGACCTTGCCCATGTGGCAGTCCTGACAGGTGACGCCGGCGTTGCGTGCTGGGCTGTCGCGATACTGATCCCACACGATCTCGAGCTTGATGCCCAGGTTGACGGCGACCTGATGGCAGCTGACGCAGAACTCCGACTTGGTGAGCTGGGGGTTCGTCATCATGCCGTTGTGGATGTCCGTGCCCCGCCCATCCTTGCTGGTTTTGACCGAGTAGGTATCCTTGTTGGCGAGGATGTCCTTGATGACGCTCTGCTCGCCGCTGCCGTAGACCGGGTCGAAGATTTTGCCCGGCTCGACCCGGCGCTCGCCGTTGACCTTGCCGTACTGCTCCTTGACCCGGTGGCAGGTGATGCAGGTCACGCCCTCGCGCGAGATCTGGCTGCGTGCCCAAAGGGGCGTTTCGCGATTTTCCCCGAGCTGGGTCCCGACCTGTTGGTGGCAGCGCACGCAAAAGGTGCCAACCGTACCTTGGGTCAACTCCTGAAACTTCTGCTCGAAGGCGTGGAACATCGGCGAGATCGATGCGTACGCATGCTGCGAGGAAGACCATTCCTCGTAGATCTGCTTATGGCATTGGCCGCATTGGGAAGCCGTGGGATAGAGCGAGAGGGTCTCCTCGTCGACCGCGGGGATGGGAGCTTCTTTACCCTTCTCGGCCTTTGCTGCGGCGGCGAGGAGAGAGATCTCGCCGTGGGCCGCCGCTTCTGTCCCCGCGGGCAGCTTCTCGCCGCCGCCGGGCCCACCGGTTTTTCCGGCCGCGCCCGTATTCTGGGCCAAATTCTGGGCCAGTCGCAAGCTCGGCTGGGCTGCTGGGCTTGGGGTCGCAACGGCCTCGCCGGCGCCGGCGAGGCCATTCTGGCTAGCAAAGGCTGGATGACTCAGAATGATGCTGGCAAAAGCATAGGAAAGCATCGCCTTACGCATTACCTCTCCCCCCATTAGATTTCAGGGCGGCATTCCGATTTGCCTCGCGGCCGAAACAACGGCGCCGAGCCGGCGTGCGGGCGTTGTCGGCACGGCGCGCAGCGCCGACCCCCACGCCATCGCCCCTTGGGATCCGGCCTCCACGCCTGCCCCCATCAGTCGCGGGGCCCGAAATGCCCGTCGCCGAACAGATTGCGAAACCCCATAGCTCCTCCCTTCGGCCGAGCTCTCAGGCTCAGCCGCCCGTGTTTCACTCAGAGCTAGAAGTTCAGCGCCCCTGCGCGCTGGGGATCACTAGGCCGGTATTTTGCAAGGTGTCAGCGGACCGGACACAAGGACCCCTTATGGGTAGTCGCCTAATCCCGGAGCACCGCGATATCCCCCGATGCCCTCCCCGTCCGCCATTAAGTCAGCATCCGATAGCGATCAAAATTTGACGCTTGCATGGAATCTTTGAAGCGGGAGTGTTCGTTGTGAGACTAATGGCACGAAGACCGATTATCTGAATGCGCCAGGAATGGCGCGCTTTTATTGGCAGGCGTGGGCGCGTGGACCTTGGTTTGCGAAGCGCCGCCGCGTCGCCTGACAACTTATTTCAGCGCCAGCGTTTTCGCTCTTCGCATCGACGCCAGCTTGGCGGCGCTGGCCGGCATCGAGCGAGGTCGTCTCGAAGAGCTCGCGCCGGCGCCGGGCGACGCCCAATAGAGCGTTGTGGCCGAGGGGGTGCTGCTCCCGAATGCCAGCCATGCGGTTCGCGTGGCCGCGGCAGAATTTCGGCGCTAGTTGCTAAACTCTCCTTTGGCGGTGATGCTTGCATCGCTGCCAGCAGGGGTCGCGAGGGGCCGGAGCACGCTCTCGCCAGATTGTCTCCCTCTTTTCGCCTGATACGCTTGATTTGCTGATCCTCCCAGGAAGTGCAGCGACGGCGCGTGTCACCCGCACCAGCTGTAGAGAGAGGGACCTTGGGCCTTCCGGGATGAGGCAATGGCACGACGCCACCATATTACGATCAATGGCCAAAACCTGCTCGCGCGGCGCGGCGAGTTGCTGCTGGACGCGGCGCTGATGAACGGCGTCGACCTACCCTATGACTGCCGTGCCGGCCACTGCGGCACCTGCTGCGTGCGGTTGATATCGGGCCAAGTACGGGGCGGCGCAGGCTCCGAGCCTGGCATCGTGCATGCCTGCCAATGCCGCATCGTCGGCGATGCGGTGTTCGAAAAGGATCAGGCGTCGGGTGTGCGCAGCGTCGAAGGCGTGCTCGGCTCATTGCGGCCGCTGTCGCCCGAGGTGATGGAAGTCGGCATCAGGACGAGGCGCGCGCTGCCCTATCATGCCGGGCAGTATGCGCAGGTCCGCTTCAGTGGCTATCCAAGCCGTCCCTTCAGCATCACCCATCCCTTGCACGGCAATCCTAACAGCCGTTCGGTCTGGTTCCATGTCCGGCGCATGCAGAATGGGCGTGTCACGACATCGCTCGGCAGGCGCATCAGGCCGGGCCACCGTGTGACGTTGACCGGGCCCTATGGCTCGGCGCATTTCCGGGCCAATTTGGATGGCCGGCTCATTCTCGTCGCCACCAACACGGGCTTTGCACCGATTTGGTCGATCGCCACCGCGGCGCTGCGCGAGAACCCGCAGCGCAGGATGATGCTCATCGCGGGCGGTCGCAGCATCAACGCGCTCTATATGGGCCCGGCTCTCCTGCAGCTGGCCCGCTTCCCCAATGTCCTCGTCGTGCCCGTTTGCAGCACGCCACAGACCGTGAGCAATGCAGTGAAGCTGGGCCGGCCGACCGACTATCTGCCCCACTTGGTGCCGAGCGATGTGCTCTACGCCTGCGGCGCGCCGGCGATGGTCGATTCGGTCAAATCGATCGCGGCGCACTTCGGCGCGGTCTGCTATGCGGATCCGTTCCTGCCAGCCAGCGACCAGGCGGTCGAGGACAGCGTTCTGGCCCGCGCCATGGGATGGCTCGCTCTTTCCGCCAGCCGGCAACTGGGCGGGCTCGCTCTCGATCGCTCCCGCAACCGGCGGGAGGCGCCGATTGAGGCCTATCGGATGGCTGCAGCAAGGGTGAGGAGCCATTAGCGTTCTGAGAGCGCATAGCCATCGGTCGATCGGGTTCGGGCCGAGCGCCCCGGTTCGCGCTTCCGTGCTTTGTGTCTGCGGCTTGTTGATAGTCGTCGGCTTTGCCGCGGGCGGCACGCTTGCCTCCGAGCTTGCCAAGATTGTTGGTCCCAATGCCTGTGCCGAATGTCACAAGCAGGAGACCGAGGCCTGGAAAGGCACGCATCATTTCAAGACTTTTCGCGAGCTGCCGCGCCGCAAGGAAGCCAATGAAATCGCGGAAAAAATGGGGGTTCAGCGCATAAGATCGGAGAGTTTGTGCCTGAACTGCCATTACACGGTGCAAGAGAAAGACAACAAAAGCCAGCCGATTGCCGGCATTTCCTGCGAGTCTTGCCACAGCGCGGGTGCGGACTGGATCAAGGTTCACAGCCAGTACAGCGGCAAGACCGACAAGACCGAAAGCAAGGCCGAGGCGGACGCGCGCTGGAAGCTCGCCGAGTCAAAGGGCATGATCAGGCCGTCCTCGCTCTATCGGCTGGCGAAGAACTGCTACGGCTGCCATGTCGTGCCGCAAGAGGATCTCGTCAATAAAAGCGGTCATCCCGCCGGCAGCGCCTTCGAGCTGGTGTCCTGGTCGCAGGGGGAGGTGCGACACAATACCTGGCACTCCAAGGGCAAGGAAAACGTGCCCGCCAACGCGGCGCGCAAGCGCATGCTTTATCTGGTCGGCCTCGGCGTCGAACTCGAGAGCGGGATCCGCGCGGTCAGCAAGGCGACGGTGCGCAAGCGCTACGCCTTCGAAATGGCCAGGCGTGTCGACCGTGCGCGCAAGCAGCTCGCCGCCGCCGCGAAAGCCGTCCCGAACGTGCCGGAAATCGCCAAAATGGTCGAATATGCCTATTCGGCCGGGCTAAAGTTGAACAACGAACGTTTCCTGACGACGGCCGCCGACGGTGTCTCCAAGGCGCTCGCGAGCATTACCGAGAAGTATGACGGCAGCACGATGGGTGGGCTCGACAGCCTGATCCCGGCGCCGGCCAAGTTCAAGGGCACGGCACGAGAAGCCGGCGCGGTCAATTGATTCCGGGCGCCTGGCAACGACAACACCTTGAAGGGCTTGATGGGGGAAAGAACCGCCAATGCGTGACTTTGGGGGGCCGCCGTGAAAACGGCGGGGCGGCTCACGTCTGAGGCCTCGATCGGCAGACGCGGTCCGGGCATGGCGAAACTTCTTGCCAGCCGCTTGGGTCCGGGCCTTCTGATCGCGGCGATTTCCGGCGCTCTGTTCTGGCTCGTCTGGATCTACAACCACGGGCTGCGCGACCCGCGCTATCTCGACGGCTGGGTGCTGGCTGGTGGCATGGGCCTTCAGCTCGCCTTCCACATCGCCATCAAAACGGCCAGCCTGTCGCCAAAATCCGCCGCGCGCTGGCGCACGTTGCATATTTTTATGGGCTATCTGCTGATCGCCGCCTTCATCTCGCATTCGGATTTCTCACTGCCGGACACCGGCTTCGAATGGGCACTGTGGGTGGGCTTCGTGCTGGTGACGCTGAGCGGCATTTTCGGCACCTATCTCGCCTGGTCGCTGCGGGTTAGGCACGCGATCGACGAGCGCATCGGCTATGATCGCATTCCCATCCGGCGTGCCGAGCTGGCGCGCGAGCTCCAGGCCGCCGTCGCCAGAACCGATCTGGCCACCGCTGCGATCGCCTTGCCGACGCCGCCCTATAACGCCTGGATCATGGACCTTTACACCACCCACCTGCGCGACTTTTTCCAGGGGCAGCGCAATTTCGCCGGCCATCTCATTGGCTCTAAGCGCGCGCTCAAGCGGCTGACAGATGAGATCGACAACCTGTCGGCCTATGTCGACAAGCCGAGCCAGGAAAAGCTTGCCGTCATCAGGAACCTGGTGGTGGAGAAGGACCGGCTCGACTTCGCGCGTGTTTATCTCGCGATCACCAAGGGCTGGCAGTTCGTGCATGTGCCCGTCACCTACGCCCTGATCGTGCTGACGGTGCTGCACGTCCTCGTCGTCTATGCCTTTTCATCGGGGGATAGATGATGCGGCGCACGGTATGGGCCAGATCGGTTCGGCCGCCGAAGGCCGCGAGGCAGGCCGCCAACGGCTCCCGGCGCGACCGCCTGGGGGTGCTGCTGGCGCTCGTGACCGTGGTTTGCCTGGGCTCGGGCCTTTTTCTCACAAAGGGCACGCAGTTTCTGATGCCGGGGCCGCTGGCGAGCGCGCATGGCGCCATTGAGAATTGCAGCGCTTGCCACAGCAACAGCGGTAGCGGCAAGTTGAGCTGGATTCACGGCCTCGCCGCCGGTGATCGGCTCGCCGACAGCAAGGCCTGTCTCACCTGCCATAAAATGCCGGACACGGCCTTCAACGCGCACAGCGCTTCGACCGAGGCGCTGAAGCAGATTACCAAGCAGCTGACGAAAATCGCCGCAAAGACGCCAGCGCCGCAATGGGCGCGCACGCAGAGCATCGCCTTCCCCACTCAAGATGTGGTCGCACGCGGTCTATATTGCGCGACCTGCCACCAGGAGCATCAGGGCGTCGGCTTCAACCTGAGCAAGATCTCCAACGAGAAATGCGGCTCCTGCCACGTGGTGAAGTTCGACAGCTTCGACGGCCATCACCCGAAATTCGAGAACTATCCGTTCAAGCGGCGCACGCGGATCATCTACGACCATGCCGGCCATTTCAGCAAGCACTTCCCGGAAGTGGCGAAGAAGTATCCGGCAAGGCGCATTCCCGATACCTGCTCGACCTGTCACAACAGCCGCGAGGACAAGCGAGTCATGGCCGTTGCGCCGTTCGAGCAGACCTGCACTGCCTGCCATCTCGACCAGATCCTCGGCAAGGAGCGGGTCAGTGGCCCGAAGGGCATTGCCTTCCTGACTCTGCCCGGCCTCGACCTGAAAGCGCTGAAGGACAAGAACGCCTCGATCGGCGAATGGCCGGACGCGTCCGAAGCCGAACTCACACCGTTCATGAAGGTCATGATCAGCCGGGATGAGCGGGGCCGTGCTCTGATCAAGATTGTGGACAGGCTGAACCTCCTGGATCTGACCGATGCAAGCGACGAACAGATCAAGGCAGTGACGAATCTGGTCTGGGAAATCAAGGGATTGTTCTATGCGCTGATCTCGGGAAAAGCGTCGGACGTCCTGGCCGACCTCGATATTGGCGGCGGGGCGAAGCTGAGTGCGAATCTCGTTGCCGATCTGACCGCGAGCATCCCGCGCGATGTGGTCATCAGCGCGCAGCAGCAGTGGTTGCCAAATCTCGCCACGGAAATGGCCAATCCACGGGACACAAGTGATCGGAATCAAAGCGCCTGGAGCACGGCGATTACGGTGGCCGGATCGGCGTCTCCGGAGGAGTCTGGTTCGGATGCGCCTCAGGCAGCCCCGAGTCCCGGTCCAGAAGCCGAGGCTAGCGAAACAGCCAGCATAGCCAAACTCGATCCGCCAGTTTGCACCGTGAGCATTCTTGGTCAGTGTCTGCTGTTCAAGGGACGGGAGGATGCGGCTGAAGCAGCCAAGGCTGAAGCAGCCCAGCCTGAAGGAGCGGCCGGACAAGCCGATACCACGAACGCCGAGGCCGACAGCAGCGAGGAAACGCTTTCTGCCGACGAACAGCCTCGCGCAGCCCAGCCTGAAGAAGCGGCCGGACAAACCGATAGCGCGAACGTCAAGGCCGATGACGGCGAGGAAACGCCTTCCGCTGACGAACAGCCTCCCGCAGCCGCGCCTGAAGGAACGGCCGGACAAATCGATACCGCGAAGGCCAAACCCGATGGCGGCGAGGAAACGCTCTCCGCCGGCGAACAGCCTCAGAACAAGGCGACGGACCAAACCGACGATCTGCTCTTCCCCACGGAGGATGAGCTTCGCGCGATCAAAGCAGCCGAGAAAGCAGCCCACCCTGGAGGAGCGGCCGGCGACGCCCCGGCGGACTCAGATATCGCGGCGGCTGAGCCTCAAACAGGGGCAGCGCCCGTGACCGGCATCGAAAGCGACGTGGATGCGGAAAGCTGGGCTGAATATGGCGGCTGGTACCGGCAGGACTACGCGATTTTCTACCGTCCCACAGGCCATAAAGACAAATTCATCTACTCTTGGCTCGCTCTGACCGGTCCCCAAGCGCCGAAAGGTGATACGAGCCCGGCGGCGGCGGTCTTCGATTTTCTCACGAGCAAGGACGCTCAGGGGTCATGCACGAAATGTCACAGCGTTGACGATCTCCAGGGCAAAGGGCGGGTCGTCAATTTTTCCCCGGCTTCGGTCGACAGCAAACAGGGACGCTTCACGAATTTCATCCATGAGCCGCATTTCCAAGCGGTCGGAATAGGTCAGCGCATAGGCATCCTGGAGAATCGCGGTTGTCTGACCTGCCATAACCTTGAAAAAGGCGGTCCCTATCTGAAGAGCTACGAGCCGGGCAGTCCGCAAAATTTCGTGTCCAATTTCGGTGCGATGAAAAAAGATCTCTGCCAGACCTGTCACAACAGCAGCACGGCGCGTCAAGACTGTCTGCTGTGCCACAAATATCATGTGAATGGCGTGAGCACGCCAATCATGAACACGAGAATCCCAACTCAATAGCGTTTGATGCCATCGCTTTGGAGCAGATCCAATGCCCGACATGCACCGGGGTGAAGCCGGTTGGGTCTCTCGAATTCGTCAACCTATTGATCGGCGCAAGCCCGATGTCGCCACCATAGCTTCGTTTTCGCGAACATTGGGAAGTTGGTCTCTGAACGCCTCGTCGATGTAGCCGCAGACGACAGCTACAGCTTTCAGCCATGCCCCCCTGGGAAGGGTCCGAAAACGCGAGTACCTTAAACGAGGCAGGTCTGGCCTTGTTGGAATTACACGAAGGAGCATGCTCTTGCCTTCCTTCGCTCCTTCTATGCGGTATCCTCGGTAAAGAGCCTCCTGCCTTACCGGCACCAGTTTCATTGCCCGCACTCTTCAGCTAAGCGGGAACGGCACTATAGCACCCTTCATGGGAGCTCAAACATTTACCTAGTTCGGGCGTGTCTCCATTCCGTCAATGCGAGGTCGTATCGGGCGGCGTTCTGCCTTCGAGGACGAGCTCGACCTGCTGAGCGAGGTCTTCTGCCTGGGCAGCCAAGCCCTCCTCGCCGGCTGCGGTCAGCAATACCACAACCTCTGTTAGTTTGCCTGAGGCTGCAGTAAGCAACTCGGTTCGGTCCACCGTGAGGCCCCTTCCGTGGCAGCGAGCCAAATGCCTCCTTTCCTCTCTTACCGTTAACCAGACTGACGAGCAGGGGTGCATTGGTAGTAACCCCTAGAATGCGAGCCAGCTACCGCAACTGATGCGGGAAGAGTGCGGGACCGCCCTAAGCGATCCAACCTGTCGCCAATCGGCGCAATCGCGCTTCGTCAGAGGAAGTTGCGCTTGGGGTCAGTTGCTGACACCACAGCAACTGACAGCAATAGTCCGCTTAGTACTCGCTCTCCATCAGGACTGCCACCATGACATCGGATGAGGCACTGAAGCATACGCCGCTGCACAGCCTGCACGTGGAGTTGGGCGCACGGATGGTACCGTTTGCCGGCTACGAGATGCCGGTCCATTACCCACTGGGTGTGCTCAAGGAGCATCTTCACACGCGCGCGGCCGCCGGTCTGTTCGATGTCTCGCACATGGGCCAGATTGCCGTGCGTGCGAAGTCCGGCGATGCTCGGGATGCAGCGCGGGCACTCGAACGGCTCGTTCCGGTCGATATCATCGATCTAGAACCTGGGCGGCTCCGATACGCCCTCTTCACGAACGTGAATGGCGGCATTCTCGACGATCTGATGGTCGCAAATCGCGAGGATTATCTCTTGCTTGTCGTCAATGCAGCCTGCAAGGCGGCAGATGAAGCACATTTGCGAGCCCAGCTTGGGAAGGAATGCGAGGTCGAACGGCTCGAGCGCGCGCTGATCGCGCTTCAGGGTCCGAAAGCGGAGTCGGCGCTCGCACTGCTCGCGCCCGAGTGCAAGAATATGCGGTTCATGGATGTGCGAACGCTGACCCTGATGGACGCCGAGTGCATTGTTGCCCGGTCCGGCTATACGGGGGAGGACGGGTTCGAGATCTCAACCCCGGCCGACAGTGCTCGCGAGATCGCGGAGGAATTGCTTGCAAATGCGGAGGTTGCACCGATCGGGCTTGGCGCGCGGGATTCGCTCCGGCTGGAAGCCGGGCTTTGCCTTTATGGCTCGGACATCGATGAGAGAACGACGCCAGTCGAAGCGGGGTTGTCGTGGGCTATCCAGAAAATACGCCGCCCCGGCGGAGCACGCGAGGGGGGTTTCCCAGGGGCCGAAGTGATCCTTGGGCAGCTTGAACACGGGGCACCGCGCCATCGCGTCGGGCTCAGGCCGGAGGGGAGGGCCCCTGTGCGCGCGGGCGCGCCCATTTATACTGAGATGGATGCAAGCGCGCCGGTAGGTTCCGTGACTTCAGGCGGCTTTGGCCCCAACCTTGATGCCCCCATAGCGATGGGCTATTTGCCGGCGGCGCGTTCAGTGCCCGGGACCAGGGTCTTCGCCGAGCTGCGCGGCAAGCGCTTGCCTGTCGCCGTTACGGCGCTCCCGTTCATCGTGCCGAAGTACAAACGCGGCTGAGCCGTCCCTATCAGGAGGATGCCTTGCTAAAATACACCGAGGAGCACGAATGGCTTGAGCTTGAAGGGGACATTGCGACGGTCGGCATCACCGCCCACGCGGCGACGCTGCTCGGCGACGTCGTATTCGTCGAGCTGCCCGAGGTTGGCGCTACGCTCGCGAAGGGCGATGGCGCAGCGGTCGTCGAATCCGTGAAAGCAGCCTCCGATGTGTACGCGCCGCTTGCCGGTGAGGTGGTCGAGATAAATCAAGCCATCGTCAAGGATCCAGCGATCGTCAATGCCGATCCGCAAGGTGCGGGCTGGTTCTTCAAGCTAAAGCTCAATGACGTGAAGGCAATGGATGGCCTCATGGACGAGGCTGCATACAAGAGACTTATCGAATGAGAGCTTTATCGATGGCCTCCTCCGACCGATACGAGCCCTACGACTTCGCCAACCGTCGTCATATCGGGCCATCGCCCGAAGAGATGGCGGAGATGCTGCGCATCGTAGAGGCTCCCAGCCTCGACGCGCTGATCGCTGAGACCGTGCCGAAGGCAATCCGTCAGGAGGTTCCACTGGATTTCGGCGGTCCGCTGTCCGAGCGCGGCGTGCTCGATCGCATGCGGGCGACCGCAAACAAGAACCGCGTGCTTACATCGCTCATCGGCCAGGGCTACCACGGCACCATCATGCCGCCCGCCATTCAGCGTAACATCCTCGAAAATCCCGCCTGGTACACCGCCTACACGCCCTATCAAGCGGAGATCAGCCAGGGGCGTCTTGAGGCGCTTCTGAACTTCCAGACGCTGGTCTCGGATCTGACCGCGCTTGATGTC
>Ga0081455_10000146_pt1 | contig 83878 bp, 82 predicted proteins | sample TabmetS3T2R1_FD_70207 | JGI IMG/M metagenome (GOLD analysis project Ga0081455, IMG submission 70207) | Tabebuia heterophylla rhizosphere microbial communities from the University of Puerto Rico - S3T2R1 | ecosystem: Host-associated > Plants > Roots > Rhizosphere ... | reverse complement strand
ACGGCACGACGGCGAAACTCAGGTGGGTGTGGTGCAGGCACCGGGACATCCTTCCTGGTGACCGACGGTCACCTCAGGTTAGGTGTCCGGACCAGAGGGCCAAGCTCAATTGACGTCGGACGTTATTCAGCCAACGGGGCGACGATGCAGAACGCTTCCTTCCACCCTTGCGGGTTGGTGCCGGTCCAGTCGCCGTATGCGCACTTGAGGTAGGCCGTGCCGTACCTGGCGACCTCGGCCGGCAGCCCGTCGACGATCGCAGGCTGGGCGCTGTCCACGTCGATGTCCACCGGCAGCATCGCGGTGCTCTCACTCGCGATGAGCACGCTCCTGGGCATTAGGCACGACTGCTGGTGCGTTAGACGTGAGACGTGGTGGGCAGGTAGCTGGTGTTCGACCCGATGGCCGGATCCGGGACGACGTTGGTGGAAGCGATCGACGCCGGGCGCCGCGCGGTCGGCGTCGATTACGAGCCGCACTGGGTCGCCGTCGCACGTGCCAACCACGGCCGGGCGGGTTGCCGGCCGTCCCTGCGCACCCAGCGCTACCGTGCAACCCATGACCAGCACAGAGGAAAAACCCAGCTACCCGCCCGTGCCGCCGGGCGCGCTGCTCCTGGAGCTCGTGCCGGTGCCGGTCACCGACCTCGACCGGGCGAAGGCCTTCTACACCGAACAGCTCGGTTTCCACGTCGACGTCGACATCACGCCGGGCCCCGCCGTCCGCATCGTCCAGCTCACCCCGCCCGGATCGGCCTGTTCGATCTGTCTCACGGAGGGCCTGGGCACCCTCGACACCCCACCCGGCACGCTGCGCGGCCTGCACCTCGTCGTCGCCGATATCGAGGCGTCCCGCGCCCAGTTGGTCGACCGGGGCGTGGCGGTCAGCGAGGTCGAAGACATGGGGGGCGTCCTGTACGCCTACTTCAGCGACCCGGACGGCAACACCTGGTGCCTGCAGCACATGCCGTGGCGCTGATGCACCCGCGGCGCCGTTCGTCATGTGCTTCCATGGGTAGGTGACCAGCCACGATGACCGGCGCATCGTCAGCGCCACCCGCCAGATTTCGGCCCCGGCCGCGCAGATTTTCGAGCTCATCGCCGATCCCGCCCAACAACCCCGCTGGGATGGCAACGACAACCTGGCGGAGGCGGCACCAGGGCAGCGGGTACGCGCTGTCGGCGACGTGTTCACCATGACGCTCACCAGTGACCGCGCCGTCCGGGAGAACCACATCGTCGAGTTCGACGAGGGGCGCCGCATCGCTTGGCGGCCCGCCGAGCCGGGCCGGCAGCCACCGGGCCACCTGTGGCGATGGGAACTGGAACCCCTCGACTCGTCGTCGACGCGGGTGACCCACACCTACGACTGGACCGAGCTGACCGACGAGCACCGGTACCGGCGCGCTCAGGCGACCACGTCGGAAAAGCTCCAGGCCTCACTCGACCGGCTGGCTGCCCTCGCCGAAGGGTGAGGGGACCCCGGGGCTGAGGCGGCTATCACAATTGCATAATTCTGCAATTCGATAGATCCTGGACGCGGCGAAGGTGAGGACTGCCGTGCCCGTTCCGCTCTACCAGGCCAAGGCCGAATTCTTCCGGATGCTGGGGCATCCGGTGCGGATCCGCGTGCTCGAACTGCTGCAGGACGGCCCGAAGGCGGTGCGCGAATTGCTGGCGGAGATCGACGTCGAGGCGCCGAGTCTGTCGCAGCAGCTCGCGGTTTTGCGCCGGTCGGGCATCGTCACCGCCACCCGCGACGGCTCCACGGTGGTCTACGCACTCGCGGGCGGGGACGTCGCGGACCTGATGCGGGCGGCCCGGCGCATCCTCACCGAGATGCTGGCCGGCCAGACCGAGTTGCTGGACGAGCTTCGAGACGCCGAGGCCGGCGCACGGTGAACCGCTTGCGCGCGGTGCTGCCCACCCGGGCCGACCTCGCCGCTGTGCGCCGCCGTGACCTGCTCGCCGGGCTGACCGTCGCGATCGTCGCGCTCCCGCTGGCGCTGGGCTTCGGCGTGTCGTCCGGTCTCGGCGCGTCTGCCGGTCTGGCGACCGCGGTGGTCGCGGGTGCGCTCGCCGCCGTCTTCGGCGGGTCCAACCTGCAGGTGTCCGGGCCCACCGGGGCGATGACGGTCGTCCTGGTCCCGATCGCCGCCGCGCATGGGGCCGACGGGGTGCTGACCGTGGGGCTGCTCGCCGGCCTGATCCTGGTCGCGCTCGCCTTCGTCAGGGCGGGCCGGTCCATGCGCTACCTCCCCGCGCCGGTGGTGGAGGGCTTCACGCTCGGCATCGCCTGCGTGATCGCCCTGCAGCAGATTCCGAACGCGCTGGGCGTGCCCAAGCCGACGGGCGACCGCGTGGTGTTCGTGGCCTGGCAAGCCGTTCTGGACTTCGTGCACCGTCCGCAATGGACGGCCATCGGGCTCGCGGTGGCGGTCGCGGTGGTGATGCTGCTGGGCTCCCGCTGGCGGCCGACGGTGCCGTTCTCCCTCCTCGCGGTCATCGCCGCGACGGTGGCGCTGCCGGTCCTGCACCTCGGCCCGGTCGCCCTCATCGGCGACCTGCCCGCGGGTCTGCCCGCGCCGTCACCGGCGTTCTTCGACCTGTCCGCGCTCCCCGCGCTCCTGCCCTCCGCCGTGGCGGTCGCGGCGTTGGCGGCACTGGAGTCCCTGTTGTCGGCTTCGGTGGCCGACGGCATGACCGTCGGGCAGAAGCACGACCCGGACCGGGAGTTGTTCGGGCAGGGCCTGGCGAACATCGCCGCCCCCTTGTTCGGCGGCGTCCCCGCGACCGGCGCGATCGCGCGCTCGGCCGTCAACGTCCGCGCCGGCGCCGGCTCCCGGCTCGCCGCACTGACCCACGCCGCCGTGCTCGCCGTGATCGTCTACACCGCCGCCCCGCTGGTGGCTCGGATCCCGCTCGCGGCGCTGGCCGGTGTGCTCCTGGCAACGGCGATTCGCATGGTCGAGGTCGGCAGCCTCCGCGCGATGGCGCGGGCCACCCGCGCGGACGCTCTCGTGCTGGTCCTGACGGCGCTGGCGACGGTCGCACTCGACCTCGTCCAGGCGGTGATCCTCGGGCTCGTCGTGGCCGGTGCGCTCGCCCTGCGCTCGGTCGCCAAACAGGCACGGGTGGAGGAGGTGGACTTCGCCGGCGACCTGCCGGGCGCGACGAGCGACGAGGAACACGCACTCCTGGCCGAGCACATCGTCGCCTACCGGATCGACGGCCCGCTGTTCTTCGCCGCCGCGCACCGGTTCCTGATGGAACTCGCCGACGTCACCGACATCTCCGTGCTGATCCTGCGGATGTCGCGGGTCACCACGATCGACGCCAGCGGCGCGCTCGTCCTGAAGGACACTGTGGACAAGCTCGAGCACCGCGGCATCGCCGTCTTCATCTCCGGGATCCGCGACGGGCACCACCGGCCGCTGGAGGCGCTCGGCGTCATCGCGCGACTCGACGCCGACGGCCGGGTCTTCACCACCACGCCGGAGGCGATCGCCGCGGCGCGGCGGTTGCTGCACGACAACGGCATCGTCTCGGCCGCCCTCAACTGAGTCCGCACGGGAGTGCGACCACCTGTCACACACCGGAAACATGTCTGTAACACGAAGCAGCTACGTTACGCCGCCGACATGATCAGTTAACCTGAGGAGGCCCGGCGGTGATCGACACCGGGGATACGGCGTGGTTGCTCGCCTCGGCGGCGCTCGTCATGTTCATGACGCCGGGACTCGCCCTGTTCTACGGCGGCATGGTGCGCTCCCGGAGCGTCTTGAACGTCATGATGCTGACGTTCGTGTGCCTCGCGGCCGTCGGCGTGGTCTGGTTGCTCTTCGGGTACTCGCTCGCGTTCGGCAACAGCACCGGCGGCCTCATCGGGGACTTCCGCTTCGCCGGTCTGCACGGGCTCGGCAACGCCGTGGTGGGGCCGACGGGCCACCAGGTTCCGCTCCTCGCCTTCGCCGTGTTCCAGATGATGTTCGCGGTCATCACGGTCGCGCTGCTCGTCGGCGCGGTCGCGGAGCGGGCGCGGTTCTGGCCGTGGCTGCTGTTCGTCGTCGTGTGGGTCACGCTCGTCTACGTCCCGCTCGCGCACTGGGTGTTCGCGTTCGACCGCTTCCAGGCGCCGGCCGGGGGCTGGATCGTCAACAAACTGCACGCGCTCGACTTCGCCGGTGGCACCGCCGTCGAGGTCAACTCCGGTGCCGCCGCGATCGCCCTCGCCCTCGTCATCGGCAGACGCCACGGATGGCCCCAGCAGGCGCCGCGCCCTCACAACCTGCCCTTTGTCATGTTCGGTGCCGGCCTGCTGTGGTTCGGCTGGTTCGGGTTCAACGCCGGCTCCGCGCTCGGTGCCTCCCCGGTCGCCGCCACCAGTTTCGTCAACACGACCGTCGCCGCGGCCACCGCCGTCCTGGGCTGGCTCGTGGTCGAACAGGTCCGGGACGGCAAGCCGACCACGCTCGGCGCCGCGTCCGGTGCGGTCGCCGGCCTCGTCGGCATCACCCCGGGCTGCGGCTACGTCGAACCGATCGGCGCTGCGGTCATCGGCGTGGTCGCGGGCGTCGTCTGCTCGCTCGCCATCGGCCTCAAGTACAAGCTCGGCCTCGACGACTCGCTCGACGTGCTCGCCGTCCACGGCATCGGCGGCTTCACCGGAATGCTGCTCATCGGCCTGTTCGCGTCCACGGGCGCGAACAGTGCGGGAGCGAACGGCCTCTTCTACGGTGGTGGCCTCGATCAGCTGTGGCGGCAGGCGGTGGCGACGTTCGCCGCGCTCGGCTACTCGCTCGTCGTCACACTGATCATCGCGTGGGTCATCCACCGCGCATTCGGCCTGCGGGCCGATCGGGAATCGGAACGGGACGGCATCGACGAAGCCGAACACGCGGAAAGTGCCTACGACCTGGCGGTCCACCCGAGCCGCCGCGGCGTGGGCGTGGGAGAAGGGGTCTACCGGTGAAACTGATGACCGCGGTCGTGCGCCCGTTCGTGGTCGACGACATCCGCGACGCGCTGGAACAGCTCGCGATCTTCGGCATGACGGTCAGCGAAGCGCAGGGCTACGGCAGGCAGAAGGGCCACCGCGAGGTCTACCGCGGCGCCGAGTACCAGGTCGACTTCGTGCCGAAACTGCGCGTCGAGGTGCTGCTCGACGACGAGAGCGTCGAGCCCGCGCTGGAGGCGGTCGCCAAGGCGTGCCGCACCGGGCGGATCGGCGACGGCAAGGTGTGGGTGACGGCGGTCGACGAGATCATCCGGGTGCGCACCGGCGAGCGCGGCCACGACGCCATTTAGGTTCTGATTCATTGGCGGCGGAGCCGGTTGCTGTGGGCCGTCAACCGGCACCGCTACCCGCACCGCCACGCAAGCCACTTCCGAAACATTCCTCAGCGGCGGGCGGTCCGCCGGAGCCAGAGCAGGCCGATGACCGGCAGCACCAGCGGGATGAACAGGTAGCCCTCCCCGTAGCCCGACCACACGGTCGCGTCGGGGAAGGCCTCCTTGTCGAACACGCTCAGCGTCCCGACGACGAGCACGCCGAGCAGTTCGGTGCCGCACGCCGCGACGGCGAGCCGGAACGAGACGTCGCCGCGCCGCGCGAGCGCGAACGTCGCGACGATGTAGATCACCGCGGCCACCGCCGAGAGCGTGTAGGCAAGCGGCGCCTCGTGCCATTTCGTCGAGATCTGCACCGCGGCCCGTGAGGTCGCGGCCAGCGCGAAGATCCCGTAGACCGCGACCAGGATGCGGCCGGGACCCGTCGCCGTGACGCGCCGCGCCCCGTCAGTTCGCTCAGCCATGTCCGGCACCCCAAATCTGGTGGATCCGCTCGACCATCACCGGGATCGCCAGGCACGCGACGCCCAGGATGACGGTGCTCGACCTGCTGCGTTCGGCCAGCGCCCACGCCGCACCCACCGGCAGGATCACGAGTGCGCCGACGAGGTAGGCCAGGTAGGTCACCATGCTGCCCGGCCGGTCGCCCGCGATCAGCAGCGCGATTCCGATGACCAGTTGCGCGACGATCAGGGCCTCGACGACGCCGAGCGCCACCAGCAGCGCGCGCCCCGGCTCGCGGCCCCGCGCCGCGGACACGAAGGCCCACACGGCGACCAGCGTCGCGCCGGCCGCGAGGGCCACGCCGAACCCAGTGATCACCCGTGCTCACTCACATCGAACGCCATTACGCGTCGCAGCTTAGCCGCGCGGCGCGGGCGACCTGCGGACAGGAGCGGGAGCCCCGGAAATTCACACACCACGTCCCCGTCCACCCGGATGGCCGTACGCACCAACCATTCCGGATACCGCCAGGACCAGTAACGAGGGCGCCGGGCGACCCCGAAACGCGGCAAACGAGTGGTCGAAAGTCCACCGGTGTCACTGTCGGTGAACCAGAGAACCGTCCCCACGCCGCCGTTCGGCGGTGCGACGCGGCGCCGTCCGAGGGGACCATGGATGACGGGCAGGGACGTTCGGATCAGCACGAGGGGGTCGTGTGATCTTTCATTTGACATGGCGTGCAAAGTCGGAACGGGTATTCATGGCGATCTTCGCGATGGCGACGGCCCGGACGCCGAGGCATCGGCCCCCGGGCCGATGCCCGCTACGGGCGTGTCCGTGCCGGGGCGGCCGGGGCTTCCCGAACTGGTGTACGAAATGACCCTCCAGTAACCAGGTTTGTATCGATATGTCCGAAAGATCCCGGTTTCCTGAACGTGTGGCGTCGCACCGAGGCGCCTCACACGTCGGGAGCCCGGGACCTTTACTCTGGGATGATCGTTCACTCGTAAGGAAAATCAAGATCACTTGACCGGACTAGTGCCGCGCTGGGAACCTCTTCCCATCGAGTACCAAGAGGGATGGACCGTCGCCGAGGTCACGGTCCGCGTACTGGTGGACGCCGGGGTCCGGCGTGCCTACACCGTTGCCGGGGGTTCGTTCCTCGAGCTCCTGGATGCCCTCCGGTTCGAACCGTTGATGGCGCTGGTCACGGCACGACATGACACCGGTGCCGCTTTCATGGCCGAGGCCGAGGGCAAGCTGCGCGAGGTCCCGGCGCTGCTGCTCGGCGGGCCCGGCCCGGGCATCGCCGACTTCCTGGTCGCCGTGCGCTCGGCCTACCAGGACGGCTCACCGATGGTCGTGCTCGTCGAGGAGAGGGCGACCGTGCGGCTGAGCGGTCCCGGCATCCAGGCGGGGCTCGCGGACCTGGACCCGCTCGCGCTGCTCGGGCCGTTCGCGAAGTGGGCCGGCCGGGCCGAGACGGCCGCACAGGTGCCGGTGCTGGCCGCGCAGGCGGCCCGCGCCGCACGGGAGGGGCGCCGCGGCCCGGCGATTCTTGCCGTGCCGGCCGACTTCTGGGTCGCGCCGTTCGACGGCAAGATCCCCGAACCCGAGCCGCGTCCGGACGACACCGGCGCGGTGCTGCGGGCCGCGCACGAGGTCGCGTCGCTGCTGGCCGATTCGCGCTACCCGGTCGTGATCGCCGGCGGTGTCGGTCGTGCGGCGCGCAAGGACCTCATCGCCGCCGCCGAGCAGCTGGGCCTGGCCGTCTACACCGCGTTCCGCCGCCAGGACAGCTTCCCGGAGAACCATGCGCGCTACGCCGGTCACCTCGGTCTCCGCATCCCGCCCGGGCAGCTCGACGCGCTGGAGCGGGCCGACGTCGTGCTGGCCATCGGCACCCGCCTGGACGACGTGACCACGCAGAACAACCGGTATCCGCTGCCGTCCCAGACGCTCGTGGTGATCGGTCCCGGCCTGCCCGCCACCCACCGGCGCGGGCTCACCTTCCGCATCGACTGCGAGGTCGGGCCGTTCCTGCGGCAGCTGGTCGCGGTCGGCGTCACCAGGTCGCGACGCAGCTCCGCGGCCAACGCGTCGACGCACACCCACATGACCCCGCCGCGCACCAGCCCGGACAACCCGCTGGTGCACCCCGCCGACGTGGTCCGGGTGCTCCGCCAGGTCGCGCCGGAGGACACGGTGGTGACCGCCGATTCGGACTCCACCGCACGATTCGTGCACCGGTACTGGTGCTTCACCGAGCCGCACACCCAGGTCGAGCCGCCGGAGGGCGTGCGGGGTTACGCCGTACCCGCCGCGCTCGGCGCGAAGCTGGCCGCCCCGAAGCGCACGGTGGTCGCGGTCATCTCGGACGCCGCGGCGATGATGACCGGGCAGGAACTGGAGACCGCGGTGCGGCACCGCGCGCCGATCCTCGTGGTGGTGTTCCAGAGCGGCCTCTACGCCGACATCGCCATGCACCAGGCGGCCAAACACGGGCGCCTGCACGGCGTGTCACTCACCGCGGTGGACTTCGCCGCGTGGGCCCGCTCGTTCGGCGCGGCGGGCTACACGATCGAATCGCCGGAGCAGCTGGAACCGACCATTACGCGGGCGTTGCAGCACCAGCGGCCGAGCGTGATCGACGTGCGCACCGATCCCGATGTGATCGATCCCGAGACCAGGTTGTCCGCCCTGTTCCAGCGGCCGCGAAAGAGCTAGCGTTTCCGCCGGATCTGTGATCTACTGGCCGCGGTCTTCATAGATTTTGTGTTCGTGTTCAGGCACGCTCGCAAGATTTGGCGGGCGTAGTGGTTCCCCGTTCGGGGGAGGCAAACCGATCCGCCGGTGACCCGGTACATCGAACCGGTGTGCTGTTTGTTTGCAGTATATGGAGATTTTTTCATGGCTCAGGGCACCGTGAAGTGGTTCAACTCCGAGAAGGGGTTCGGCTTCATCACTCCCGACGATGGCGGCGGCGACGTCTTCGTCCACTACTCGGAGATCCAGGGGCGCGGCTTCCGCACCCTGGAGGAGAACCAGCGGGTTGAGTTCGAGATCGGCCAGGGCCAGAAGGGCCCGCAGGCGACGGGCGTCAACGTCCTCTGATTCGACTTCGAACGGCAGCCCCCGTCTCTTCGTGAGGCGGGGGCTGCCTTCTTTTTGGCCCTGCGCACAACGGTGTTCACACGACGCCTCCCGATCACGCCGACCTCGGTCCGCAAGATCGCGCTGTCCGGTACCTTCATGCCCGTGTGGTTCGAGGGCGAGGGGTGGAACCGATGACTGCTACCGCGACGCGGCCTGCCGTGCCCGGTGGCCCGGGCGGTGGGGTGCCGGAACCCGCCGCACCCCCGGACGCCCCGCGCGGCGGTCTCGCCGGCCTGGTCGAGCTGCCCGGTGCCGCGGTCCGCGGGGTTGTGCGCTCCGCCCGCACCACGCCGGGACGGCTGACGGTCATCGCGGTCGGTCTCGCCGTGCTGGCCCTGCTCGCCGGGGTGGTCGCCACGATCACCCTGCAGGAGCGCAAGAACACGATCAACGACCTGATCGATCACCGTGAACCGCTGGCCGCCGCGTCGCAGGAGGTGTACCGCTCGCTGTCGGACGCGGACGCGACGGCGGCGAGTGCCTTCCTCGCGATCGGCGTCGAACCGCCATCGTTGCGGCAGCGGTACGACACGGCCGTCGCCCGCGCCGGTGTCGCACTGGCGAAGGCCGCGTCCGATTCGGCCGGGGTGCCCGAGGCGGCCACGCAGGTCGAGACCCTGACCCGCCAGCTGCCCGTCTACACCGGCCTGGTGGAGACCGCGCGGGCGAACAAGCGCCAGGGCTACCCCGTCGGCTCGTCCTACCTACGCGAGGCGTCGAACCTGATGCGCACGACGATCCTGCCCGCCGCGCAGGAGCTGTACCGGATCGACACCGACCGGCTGGCTGAGGAGCAGGACGACGCGAGCGGCTTTCCCTGGGTGAGCACGCTCCTGGTGCTCGGCCTGCTCGCGGCGCTGATCGCGACCCAGATCTACCTGACCCGCAAGACCAATCGTGTACTCAACATCGGGCTCGTCGTCGGTACCGCCGCCACCGTGCTCGCCCTGCTCTGGGGCGCGACGGCGGTGACGGTGCAGACCGTGCTGGTCAGCAGCGGCGACGAGGATGGCAGCCACCAGGTCGACGTGCTGGTCCGCGCCCGCATCGCGGCGCTGCAGGCCCGCGCGAACGAGATGCTGACCCTGGTCGCCCGCGGCGACGGTGGCGCCTACGAACAGGACTTCAACGCGCTGGCGCCGCAGGTGAGCGGCCTGCTGGCCGAGGCGAACGGTTTCGCTACCGGTGACATGGCCCGCGAGGTGCAGGGTGCGGCCGACAGCGCCCAGCGGTGGCTGGCCACGCACCAGGAGATCCGGGCCAGCGACGTCGACGGCGCCTACTCCGACGCCGTGAAGCTCGCGGTGGACTCGTCGGTGCCGGGCGGCGCGGCGACGACGTTCGCCAACCTCGACGACGCGCTGGTCGCGGCGATCGGGCACGGCCGCCAGTCGTTCCTGGACGACACTCGCGGCGGCGATCGCGCGCTGACGCTGCTCGCGCCGGGTGTCGCGCTGCTCGCCGTGGTCGCGGCCGCGGGCGCCACCATGGGGATTCGGGACAGGCTGAGGGAGTACCGCTGATGGCTCGGGGGAAGGTGGCCGCTCTCGTCGCGGCCGTCGCACTGCTGGCCGCCGGATGTGGCAGCGCCGGGACACCGGCCGACCCGGCGCCGGTGGGGGACGTGCAGGCGCAGTTGCCCGCGGGGGTCGGCGGCGGTGACGCGGCCGGCGGCAGCGGCGCCGACAACAACTGCGACACGCGCAGCCTCTCGCCGAACGGGTCGATCCCGGCCGGGTCGACGATGGACAAGATCCGCGACCGCGGCCGCCTGATAGCCGGAGTGGACCAGACCAACTTCCTCTTCGGCTTCCTCAACCCGTCCAGCGGCAACCTCGAGGGCTTCGACATCGAGATCGTCAAGCAGATCGCGGCGTCGATCTTCGGCCGGTGGGAAGGACACATCCAGTGGGTGGCCATCCCGTCCTCGGCCCGCGAGGACGTGCTGAAGGACCACCAGGTCGACATCGTCGTCCGGACCTACAGCATCACCTGCAGCAGGCTGAAGGACGTCGCGTTCTCCGCGCCGTACTACCAGGCGGGCCAGACGGTACTGGTGGCGAAGAACTCCGGGCTGCGCGGCATGCAGGACCTCGGTGGCAAGCGGGTGTGCGCGGCGAAGAACTCGACGTCGCTGTCGACGATCAGCAGCGCGCAGCCGCGCCCGGTCCCGGTGTCGGTGAACAACTGGTCGGACTGCCTGGTGCTGCTCCAGCAGGGCCAGGTCGACGCGATCTCCACCGACAACGTCATCCTCGCCGGGATGAAGCGCCAGGACCCGAACCTGGACATCGTGGGCGAGCCGTTCACGCGCGAGTTCTACGGTGTGGGCATTCCGCTGGGCCAGGACGACATGGTCCGGTTCGTCAACGCCGTGCTGGAGAACGTCCGCAACGGCGGCGCCTGGCAGAACACGTACAACTACTGGATCGAGCCGGCACTCGGCCCGGGTGCGCCGCCGGCCATGTCCTACCGCTGAGGGGGCGTCCACAGTGTCCGAAGAGGATCGCCGTCCGCGTCACGCGGACGACCAGCCGATCACCGGTTCGCTCGCCGACGAACCCGGTACCGGGTGGAGCAGGCCGGTCGACGAGTTGGGCGGCTCCGGCCCGGCCCCGCTGGACGAACCGGTGCCCGCGGCCGCACAGACGCAGATCATCGAGCCGGTCCGTCCGCCCGCGGAACCCGTGCGGCTCGACGACGTCCAGCTCACGAGCGTGCTCGCGGCACCGGCCCCGATGACGGAGATGATCCGTCCGCCGGCGCCCCCGCCGGAGCCGAGCGGCCCCGGCGTGCTGCCCGACCCGGGCACCGACAGCGTGCTGCCCGAACGGTCCGGCGGCCAGACGGGTTCGGGGAGCCAGCCCGGCACCGGGCCGGGCACCGGGAACGGCGCTTTTCCCGGCACGTCCCGGCGGACGGGGCGGCGCACCTCGCGCCGCGGCCGCCTCGGCGCGGGCCTGGTCGAGGTCCCGCCGGTGCCCTACCGCGACCCGGCATCCGCTGTCCTCACGAACCCGGTGGTGTCGGAGGAGAAGCGCTACTGCGGCAACTGCTCCGCCAAGGTCGGCCGGGGCGCGGCCGGTCCGGAGGGCGTGTGCGAGAAGTGCGGCACCTCCTACTCCTTCCTGCCCACGCTGCAGCCGGGCGACCTGGTCGGGGGCCAGTACGAGGTGCTCGGCGCCCTCGCCTACGGCGGTCTCGGCTGGATCTACCTCGCCAAGGACCGCAACGTCAACGACCGCTGGGTCGTCCTCAAAGGACTCATCGACACCGGCGACCCGACGGCCGTCGCGGCGGCGGTGAACGAGACCCGGTTCCTGTCCGAGGTCGAGCACCCGAACATCGTCAAGATCTACAACTTCGTGCAGCATCCGGACCCGCGCACCGGGCACGCCATCGGCTACATCGTCATGGAGTACATCGGCGGCCAGTCGCTGCGCCAGCTCGCGCTGGCCCACCAGCGCGCCGCCGGACGGCCGGAACCGCTGCCGATCGCCCAGGTCATCGCCTACGGCCTGGAGATCCTGCCCGCGCTGGGGTACCTGCACAGCCAGGGGCTGTTGTACTGCGACCTCAAGCCGGACAACGTGATCCAGACCCACGAGCAGCTCAAGCTGATCGACCTCGGCGCGGTGCGGCGGACCGATGACTACACCAGCCCGCTGTTCTTCACCACCGGCTACAGCGCGCCGGAGCTGACCACGTACGGCGCGTCGATCGCGTCGGACCTCTACACCGTCGGCCGCACGCTGGCCGTGCTCAGCTTCGAATTCAACGGGTACACCACCAAGTTCAGGACCGGGTTGCCGACGCCCGACGAGATCCCGTTGTTCAAGCTGTTCGGCTCGTACTACCGCTTCCTCAAGCGCGCCACGCACCCGGACCCGGACCGCCGGTTCCTCTCCGCGGAGGAGATGGCCGACCAGCTGGCCGGTGTGCTGCGCGAGATCATCGCGATGGGCACCGGAAAACCGCGTCCGGCAGTGTCCACTGTGTTCGGTCCGGAGACCAATACCTTCGGTGTGGACCTGGTCGTGCCCGAGGCGGGCTGGACGGTGCCGCTGCCGGACGCCGTCGAGGTGGTGTCCGGACTGCCGATCCCGCAGGTCGACACCGACGACCCGGCGGCCGGTGTGCTCGCGACGACGACGGCTCTCGACCCGCGCGGCGCGATCGACGCGCTGGCCGGTGCGCCGCCGGACTCGATCGAGGTGCGGCTGCGGATCGTGCGTGCGCGCATCGAGCTCGGTGAGCTGGCCGAGGCGAGCCGTCAGCTGCAGGCCGCGCAGTACCTGGCGATCCGGGCCGGGTACCCGCATGACTGGCGCATCGACTGGCACCGCGGGCTGATCGAGCTTGCCGGCGGGCGGCCTCGCGTCGCGAATGTCGCGTTCGAGACGGTTTACGACGATCTGCCGGGCGAGATCGCGCCGAAGCTCGCGCTCGCTGTGAGCGCGGAGGGCATCGGCGACTACTTCACCGCCGCGCGGCTGTACGAGCAGGCCTGGCGCACGGACCGGTCGTACGTGAGCGCGGCGTTCGGGCTGGCGCGGGTCTACCTGGCGCAGGGTGCGCGGGCCGGCGCGGTCGAGGTGCTGGAGTCGGTGCCTTCATCGTCGAGCCACTACGTCGCGGCGCAGGTGGCGGCCATCAAGGTCAAGACCCGCGCGAGCGGACCGAACACGCAGGTCAGCGAGGCCGATCTGGTCGACGCGAGCGCGAAGCTGGAACAGCTGCGGCTGGACGCCGAGCGGCGCACGAGGATCTCCGCCGAGGTCCTCGAAGCGGCTTTCGCGTTCGTGCAGGGCGCTCCGCCCGGTTACCGCACGGCCGCGAAGGTGCTCGGCTGCGAACTGTCCGAACGCGACGTCCGGTTCGGGCTGGAGCGCTGCTACCGCACGCTGGCGCGGCTGGCGCACACCGCGGGCGAGCGCATCGACCTCGTCGACCGGGCCAACTCCGTCCGCCCCCGCACCCTCACCTAACTCGCACTTTTTCGACCGGGTCGCACTTTGTCGAAAAAGTGCCGGCGTCAGGGGTTGATGTCCCAGCCCTGGCGGCGCCCCGCGGCCTCCCTGAACTTCTTGAGCGCGTCGGCGTCGCCATGGGTGGTGAAGTGCTCGAGTCCGACCTGGACGAACAGCCCCCGGGCGCGCACGGCGACCGGCCCGTCAACCGAGTCGAGGTGACCGTTCGCGCTCGCGTAGATCTTGCGTCCGGCGACGCCGTCCACCTTGGCGGCGATGAACAGCGTGGTCCCGACCGGAACCGGGCGCAGAAAGTCCGTTTCCAGCTTGCCGGTCACCGCGGGACGGCGCAGCAGGTTGCCGACCGTGGAGCCGAGCGCCTCGTCGAACGCGCATGCCAACAGGCCGCCGTGGGCGAGCCCGGGCGCGCCCTGGTGTGCGCCGGTCACGGGGAACTGTGAGTACACGACGTCGCCGTCGCCGACCGTGGAGTGCATGTGCAGTCCGTTGTCGACCTCGCCGCAGCCGAAGCACTCCACGTAGTGCATCTCGAGTTTCGTGCCAGGGCCTGGGGCCTTTGGGTGGATCTCGGGCCGTCCGGTCTCCACCGGACGCCACGGATTCGCAGGTCGGCGCTTGTCGCTCACACCGGACACGGTAACCGGTTCTACCCCGAAAACGCCGGGATGGTCTCGGCTACGAAGAGACAAAAACCACGGAAGGAGGGAAAATCACTACCTGTTGCCACTAAGGTCGCAACCTTGACCGCGCTGGAACGAAACGGTTTGAGGAGGTCGGGGCGAACATGACAAACGCAGCGCAGGCACCCCAGGTGGACGAGAAGACGGTCAAGAGAGCCGTTATCGCGTCAGCCATGGGTAACGCAACAGAGTGGTACGACTACGGGGTGTTCACCTCGGGTGCGATTGCCGCCAGCATCGGCACGGTGTTCTTTCCCGGTGAGGGGAACGCGATTCTGAAATCGCTGGCGCTGGTGGCGATCGGGTTCGTGGTTAGGCCGTTCGGCGGAGCATTCTTCGGCCCATTGGGCGACAAGATCGGTCGGCAGCGCGTGCTGGCGATCACGATCCTGTTGATGTCGGGCTGCACCTTCCTGGTCGGCTGTCTGCCGACCTACGCGGGCGGCTACGGGATCGGAATCGGCGCGCCGATCCTGATCCTGCTGCTCCGGCTGATCCAGGGCTTCTCCACGGGCGGCGAATACGGCGGTGCGGCGACGTTCATCGCCGAGTACGCGCCGACGAGGAGGCGCGGGTTCTGGGGCAGCTTCCTGGAAATGGGCACGCTCGCCGGCTACGTGCTGGGCAACCTGGTCGTGCTGGCGGTAACCCTGTCGTTCACCGCGGACCAGGTGGACAGCTGGGCGTGGCGGATCCCGTTCTGGGTGGCGCTCCCGCTGGGTCTCATTGGTCTGTACCTGCGGAGCAAGCTCGAGGACACGCCGGAGTTCCGCCGCCTCGAGGCCGCGGGCGAGAAGGCGGAGAAGGCGCCGCTCAAGGAGACCTTGTCCCGCAACTGGCGCATGATCATGAACCTGATCGGGATCGTGCTCCTGCTCAACATCGCCGATTACATGTTGCTGACGACGATGCCGACGTACTTCACGGACACGTTGAAGATCAGCGACAACACGGCGACGCTGATCATCATCATCGTGGAGGTCATCCAGATCGCCTTGATCGCGCCGATCGGCGCGCTCTCGGACCGGATCGGCCGGAAACCGATGCTGATCACCGCGGCTGTCGGGTTCCTCGTCCTGAGTTACCCGTCGATCAAGCTCATGCAGAGCGGCAGCACCGTGTTGTTGTTCGTCGGGTTCCTCGTCGTGGCGCTGCTGCTGGTCCTGATGCTGGCAGTGATCGGGTCGACGTTCCCGGCGATGTTCCCGACCCGCGTGCGCTACGGCGCTTTCGCGATCGGCTACAACGTTTCGACGTCGATCTTCGGTGGGACCTGCGGTGTCGTCGTGACCGCGTTGATCCACGGCACGGGCAACGAGGACTGGCCGGCCTTCTACCTGATGATCGCCGCGGCGATCGCGCTGTACCCGATCATCCGGATTCCGGAGACGGCGCGGGTTCCGATGCACCACATCAACGAAGAGGGCGTGACGTCGCAGCCGGTCGCCCCGGCTGCGACGAACTGACGCGCACGTAACGGAAGAGGGCCGGGCCCCGGTGGGGTCCGGCCCTCGCTCACTCGGTGACCTCGGCAGTGGCGTTAGCAGTGACCGCGGCACGAGGAGCGAAATGACGCCGTGCGAAGGTCGTCAGAGCCGACGCCACCGCAACCGCCACGCCGGCTTCCACCAGCAGAGCAGCGAACACCATTGCTTCCTCCTCGTGAGTATTCGGGCACGGTCGTTCACCGTGCCGTGTACTTGGGTGTGGTCGGGGATGATCCCCGTTTTACTCATCGCTGCGAAGTCGGTGAGTATTTCTCCGACAGACCCCGATTGAGGGGTGATCTCGACCACGGCAGAATGAACCGTGGCAGAACCGAACGCCACGAGGAGGCGGCTACGGGATGGGCGAGCAAGGTCAGCCCGGCATGGGTGAAGCGGCGCGGCTGCTGGACGACATGACGCAGCAGATGGTCGCGGTGCCACCCCTGCTCGACGCCCCGGAACCCGGTGCTGTCCCGCGGATCCCCACGCCACCGCCGGCCCTGGACGGGCACGCGTTGTAGGCGGACGGCCACCCTCCCTCGCTCGGAGAGTGGCCTTCACGCCTTACCGGATCAGCCGGCGAGGGCGGACAGCTTCGTCCAGTCCGCCCAGGAGTAGGTCCAGTCGGAGTAGTCGCCGTCCTTGGCGGACAGCCTCTGGCTGCTGCCGGTGATCTCGACCGGGTCGCCGATCAGCGCGCCGTCGTAGTACTCCTTGGCGCGCGCGGGGGACAGGTTGAGGCAGCCGTGCGAGATGTTCTGCTTGCCCTGCGCCCACACCGACGCCGCCAGCCCGTGGATGAACTCGCCGTTGTTGGAGATCCGCACCGCCCACGGCACGTCGACGTCGAAGTAGTTGTAGCGCGGGTTGCTCATCGAGTAGGTCGCGTGCTTGGACATCACGACGTGCACACCGCTGTGTGTCACCCGGCCCGGGTCGGAGTCCAGTCCGTAGCTGACCGGGTAGTCGGCGATCTGCACGCCGTCCCGGATGACCTGCATCCGGTGCGTGGTCGTGTCGCCCTTGACGATCTGCGACCGGCCGATCGAGAACGCCGCGGTGACGTCCTGCTTGCCGTAGGTACCGTCGCCGATCTTCACGCCGTAGATGTTCGCGGCGACCTTGACCTGCGTGCTGGGCTGCCAGTAGTCCTTCGGCCGCCAGTGCACGCTGGTGTCGGACACCCAGGCCCACGAGCCCTCGGTCTTCGGCGTGGTCTCGACCGTCAGGGCACGCTCGACCGCGGCCTGGTCGGTGACCGTGGAGCTGAACGTGAGTGCGATCGGCATCGCGATGCCGTAGGTCTGGTTGTCGCCGACGTTCAGGCTCGCGGACAGCTGCCTGCGCGGGCTGACCGTGGTGAACGAGCCGGCGATGGTGGCCTGTTTGCCGTCGGCGCCGAGCGCGGTGCCGGACCAGGTGTATTTCTTGCCGTAGCCGAGCGGTTCGGAGACCGTCCAGCTGTGCTTGTCGGCCGCGAGCCGGCCCTCGACCTGCTTGCCGTCGGGGTTGGTGAGAGTGACCGACTGCAGTTCGCCGTCCGTGACCGTCACCTGTGCGGAGTCGGCGGGAGCGATGTCCTTCGCGCCGTCGGCGGGCCGCACGACGAGCTTCGCCGGCGACGCCGACGTCTGTTGCGCCGCGGCGCCGGGAGCCTGCCCGCCCCCGGCGGTGGCCGGCGAATGGCCGCCGGTGCATCCGGCCAGTGTCAGCATCGCGGCCAGCCCGAACCCGATCAGCGCCAGCGGCCCGCGCCGCGCGTGGAGTCTTGTCACCTCTGAAGCCCCTCTCCCCTGTCGCCACACAGACGCGCGTCCGTAGGTGAGCGTTGACGCACAGGAGTGTGACTCGCATCACTATCGAGGGAACCCTGGTGTCAGAACGCCACCGCCGGCCGCTAGTCGATCAGCCTATCGAGTGGGTCGGACGGTGAGCGGGTGGTCGCCCTAGGCCAATTCGGTGATGGAGTCAATGGGGTTCGAAATCGCGCGAGTCCGGGTAAGCTCCCGCGCAGGCCGTTGTTTTGCGTGGTCGTGGCTACACACTCGCGGAACTTTCGACGCGAGCCCAGAGCCGCGCACGCTCGTCGCTCGATCACCCGTCGGAACCGTCCGGGCGGCCCGGAGGTCGCTTGCCGGCCTTCGCTCGAGTTATTGACGAGGAGCAGCAGCGGTGGCGCAAGGCACTGTGAAGTGGTTCAACGCCGAAAAGGGCTACGGCTTCATCGCCCAGGACGGCGACGAGGGCGACGTTTTCGTGCACTACTCGGAGATTGAGGGCCGCGGGTTCCGCAGCCTCGAAGAGAACCAGCGCGTGGAGTTCGAGATCGGCCAGGGGCAGAAGGGGCCGCAGGCTCAGAAGGTGCGCGTCATCTGACGCTCACCGGTTCCCCGAACGTCCCGTCCCCGGCGAACGTCGCCGGGGACGGTTCTTTTCGCGGGGATCAGCGGTGGCCGGCGCGCGCCCGGTCCCAGTTCTGGTCGAACCGGTGCTGGTCAGTGTCCGCGACGCCGGTGTGGTCGGCGAACTGGCGGCGTTCCTGCGAGGCGGCCTGGGCCTCCCAGGCGAGGCGCTCCAGGATCCATTCGCGGGCCAGGGCCTGCGGCGAGGTGCCGCGCTCCGTGGCGAGGTCCTTGAGCTGGGAGCTCGCGACCAGGTTCATTCGCAGCTGGTACACCTGGGCTTCGCCGAAACGCTTGCCGGTCCCGGTGCTTTCCGGGCTGGTCTCCGGCGCGAGGGCGGCGAGGTAGCTGGTGAGCTCGTGGTCCTCGACGGCGCCCTGCGTTTCCTTGTCCGGCGAGTTCCGGTGCTTGCCCGGGTTGACCGGCTTCAGGTTGGTCCGGGTGTTCCGGCGTCCGAGAGAGGGAAGAGGCACCCGGCCACGATAACGGTCAGGTCTCGGAACGGCCTCTATTGTGGTGCACGACACACCGGCCGCTTCCGATCGTCTGGGCCGTTCAGGTGTTCCGTACGCCCACATGTCGCAACACCGGGTTGACGGCACGTGATTCGCGCTGGCCGGGGTGGCGCGGAAAGTGTGCGCCGAAAACGGCTCGGAAAATGGAGGGGCCCCCGCGCCAGGGGGAGGAACGCGGGGGCCGGAGGGGATCTCCACAGGCGCTGACCGGGGGTGTGTCAGCAAGTCGATTGTTACATGATGCGGGCCGATGATGCGAGTGCTGCACGGGAAAAACTGCCCCAACCCGTCATCCTTCGGTTGCCTCCGGTTCATCTCCGTGACCGGGAGTGCCGACGTTGCGTGTTCACAGGTTCACTCTGCGGGGGGCTGCGGCGCCGACGTTCTGGTCGCTAGCCTCGCGGCGAAGTTGTTGGTGTGACAGTCCTTTTGGGAGGAACTATGAGCGGGTCTGTGGAAGTTCGACAGTTCCTCCTTCGGCACGAAGGCGGCGATCCGGTCGGCGCCGGCGTTCCGTCGCAGCGCTCGGGGCACGCCGACGCGCCACGCGTGTCCGATGACCAGGTGCGACGGGCACGGCTGGCCGTGGCGGCGGGTTCGATCGATGCGCGGGACTGCGCCCAGTTGCTGGAAATGCTGGGACTGTCGCCGGACGATGATGGAGTGAGCCCGGTCCAGCGGTGATTTCCGGTCAGGGGTGCACCCCCTGGTCGCACCCCTGACCGGCCCCCGACCGGGAAAGATACCGGCGTTGGTCACCCTGAGGCAAACAATTTCCACCCGATTGCCTCGGTGTCGGTGAAATTGCCGTCACGTTTCCTGCGACTTGTATGGGAACAGTGTTACGAATCGGAGCCAGTGTCTCATGCACGATCGCGATGGCTTGGTCTGGCCGCGACGCACGCGGTCCGCACGAAGCCGATCCCGGTTGCGAAGAGTGACCGGGGCCACGTCGATCAACTCGAGGGCGGCGGGCTGGTCGCGGGGCACGTTCGGTCAGGTTGTTTCCGCTGGTCAAGTCGCGGTTTTGAGGTTAAGGGAGACCGGGTGGAAGGGTGGTTGTGGGGTGCCCTATGCTGGTAATCGCTCCCAGGGAGACCTGAGAGCGCGGTCGGTCGGTCACCCGAGCCGGCCGGGCTCCCATCGTCTAGCGGCCTAGGACTCCGCCCTTTCAAGGCGGCAACGCGGGTTCGAATCCCGTTGGGAGTACGCATGAAAAAGTGCATATGGCCCTGTGGCGCAGTTGGTTAGCGCGTCGCCCTGTCACGGCGAAGGTCGCGGGTTCGAGTCCCGTCAGGGTCGCAGTAGCGTCTGGCTTCAGCCGGCGTTTCCGGCCAGGTAGCTCAGTTGGTACGAGCGTCCGCCTGAAAAGCGGAAGGTCGCCGGTTCGACCCCGGCCCTGGCCACCGCTTCTAGCAGCCGAAACGGCCCCCATCGATCACGGTGGGGGCCGCTTCTCGTCTGCGGGCGTCTCAGTCATCTTCCGCCGGCATCCCGCTGCCTCGGCCCAAGCTTCCCGGTTAGTCTCCAAGGCCACCGCCACCAGACCGCCCGATGGTCCAGACTTGGGCGAGATCTATGGAATGGCAAAGCGCCGACGGCGACGGCCGTCGGCGTTCTCTGCTACGGGGGCTTCGTGGCCGCCTTGTCGGGCGGTGGCGCCGCCGACAGCATGCACTTGACGGGGCGCATTGGAGAAGGACGAGGATGACCGACGACAGCTTCGAAGCGACGTTCACCACGTTTCTTGTGAAGGCGATTCATCAGCAGAAGCGGCTGGCGGATCGCGCGATGGTGCAGTTCGTCGCTCTGCGCGTCGCCCTGGTAGTGGCGAGTGCGTCGCTTCCCGCACTCACTACCATCCCGGATCGCACGTGGTCGACCAGCGCCGCGATCCTCGTCGCCGTTCTCGCGGGCCTCGACACGCAATTTCGCTGGGGCGAGGAGTGGCGGCATTACCGCTCGACGCAGCTCGCTCTCGAGCGGATGCGGCGCGACTACGAGCGGCGCAGATCTGCGCTCGCAGTTGGACGCAGCCTCGCCGGCATCACGACGGACGCGGAGAACTTCGACAGGCTATTCGCCAATGTCGAGGAGCTGCTGCAGGCGGGGACCGACAGCTTCTTCAAGTTTCGCATCACGCAATGGCGCTCGCCGGACAGCCCGTCATGACGGGCAACGACGTCCCTCCAGATCTCGTCGGTCGCGTGCACGTATGCGCGGCTTCACCGACACCGTCGACGATCCCAGAGGTCCGTTACAGTCCCGTCGGGCACGTCAAGGACGAGACCACGGTGGCCGCGGTGTGCCGAGCGTCGTGTAGCCGTGCATCACGTACGCCAGCCTGAGCGAGAGAGCTTCCAATCGCCGTAGCCGGCCTCGACGAACCGACCCGGAGTCGGCACTCCGGAGTCGGCCAGGGCGGGGGGCCGTAGTACTTGTAGCGGATCTGCGTACTCGTCGGGCTGTGTGGTGAACGTGCGTACGACCGCGACGAGGATGACCAAGGTCGCGCGATCCCACGTTTCGTCTTCGCGCAAGAGCGCGCATTCGACATTAACCTCCCGACGACTTGACGTGGCAGGTCGGTAGTCATACCGTCACCCAGAGTGCGAAGCTGCCCAACGTCGGCGTTCGTCACTTGACGATGCCATCGAAGCGCGGCTGAAGATCTGGCTTCGTCGTTGCGAATTCCCCGATCAGGTGAAGTGCCCTGACGAACGATTAGCCAACCACCAGACGGGAAGCCTGCCTGGTCCGACTTGGAATGCCGCGACTAGGGACGGGACGACGCGCTCGACCAACGCTCTGAGCAGGGTGAACACACCTAAGCTGGCCGCTGTCCAAAGGAATGGCGCCGGCAAGGTGAGCTATGGCCCCATGGTGTAACGCTGGTTCGGCTGGAGGGCAAGGTGAGCGACACCGAGTGGGTGATAGCGATTCTAGTCGTGCTGCTCCTGGCCGTTCTCTCGCCCATTCGCGCTCCTAATGGATCTTGTCAACGCTGGCGAGAAAAATGCTGACGTGAATCAGATCGGGTTATTGAGCAGCGCGACCTCGCGTGTGGAACAACCCGGTATCCGCCGTGCTACCTGGTGAGGAGGACACGATGCCCATCGAGATCGGGCTCTGGCGGGTGGACGACGGACGGCCAATACGTCTACGTTCGCGCGGGGCGCCACTGGAGACGCAGCTTGAGCACCTGATCGAGGCTGAGCCGGCCATCCTCGGCGAGCCGTTGCTGCTCCTCGGACGTCAGGTACCGACCAGCTTCGGCAAGGTCATCGACCTGCTCGCGGTCGACGCCGATGGTGCGCTGCACGTCCTGGAGTTGAAGCGCGACCGCACCCCACGTGATGTGGTTGCCCAGGTCCTCGACTACGGCTCGTGGGTGGCGGGGCTGACCCACGATGACGTACTACGGCTGTATGCCGACTACGGGACCGATACAGCGTTCGAGGAGGCATTCGCAGCGAGGTTCGGCAACAACCCGCCCGAAGAGTTGAACACCGCCCAGCGGCTCTCGGTCATCGCCAGCGGAGCCGACTCAGCCACGGAACGCATCGTCACCTACCTCAACACAGGATTCGGTGTTCCGATCAATGTCGTCTTCTTCCGCTACTACGTCGACGACGGCCGCGAATACCTTGCCCGAACGTGGCTGGTCGGCGACAACCCGCCGCCGCCGTCGCCCACGTCCCCTCGTCGGGCGGCCAGCCGGGAAGAGTGGAACGGCACCGACTGGTACGTGTCCTTCGGCGAGGAGCCGGAGGGCCGGAACTGGGAGGATGCGCGGCGGTATGGCTTCGTCTCGGCGGGTGGCGGTCTGTGGTACTCGCGATCGCTGCTCGCGCTGGGCGAACAGGAGGGCGCACGAGTCTTCGTCAATATCCCCAAGACCGGCTACGTGGGAGTCGGCACCGTCACCGGCCCGGCGGTGAAGTTCAACGATGCCGAGGTGACTGCTGACGGCGGACAGCGCAAGCTCGCCGACTGCCCGCTCAATGGGACATATCAGCGGGCGGACCAGACCGACGACACCGCCGAGTTTGTGGTGCCGGTCCAGTGGATCACTACGCGGCCTCGGGCTGAGGCTGTTTGGCAGAGCGGCATGTTCGCCAACCAACACAGCGCCTGCCGCCTCCGCAACAAGTTCACCATCGAACGCCTGACGGACCACTTCACGCTCGACACCGAAGACAAGTCCCCGATCGACTAACACAGGTTATGGATCAAGGCTCGGCACGAACCGTCTTTTCGCCGTGCTGCGCTGTGTATTCCGCGGCGAGCCAGGGGCCCAAGTCATTGAGGAGCGGGGTAAGTACGGCCGGATCGGCGGTGGGTGCGCGGGCGACCGTCGCGGCGGTGTGCATCTCCGGGAGGCGCTCGGGGTAGTACCGGCCGAACAGCTCGGCGGACCGTCGGAGGTCGCTGGTCCAGCCACCCCACCTGGGCATGATCAGAGTGAAGCCGGTGCGAACTAGGCGGCGTGCGATGCTGCGGCAGAGGGCCGTGCGCTCGTGGTCCGTCGTGGCTTTGGCCATCCGGGTGCGCCAGCGTGGGAGCAGGACGCCGAGGTCGCCGTTGGTCTCGCGGGCGAGCGCTGAACTGGGGCGATACCGAGGCAAACGCTCGGCGAGGTCGTCTCCGAGAAGCGGGGTGCACAGGCACGCGATGAAGAAGCCGCCGTCGTAGCGTTCGGCATCGCTGAGCAGGGTGCGCACGCTGGACAGCACGATTCCTACGCCGCTGATCTGCGGGAACGCGCCGTCAAGCGTCGTCTCGATCATGGTGGCGTCGGCGCGGTCGGCTTCGGTGGGGCAGCTGCTCAGCGCGAGGGCAAGATCCAAGTCGGAGAGCCCGGGCGTCGCTGTGCCGCGCGGGATGCTGCCGTAGAGGTAGGCACTGTGCAGCCGGCTGCCGAAGGTTTCGGTGATGCGCGCGCGAGCGGCTTCGACGACGGGGATGAACGCGCCAACCACCCGGTCCAGCGCGCCTTCACGCGCGATCGTGCCGTCTGGGTTCAGCCCGCGGTCGTCCACCGCTCCACAGTGGCCGGTGCCGCCGATTCTGGCGAGGACATTTCGGCGGCCGGGGACTCCTCGGTGACCCGGTGCCGGTGGTGCGGGATGCCGAACACGGCGTGGTCGGCGTAGCCGAGCGCTTCGGCGACCAGGTCGGCCAAATGATCGCTGGTGATCCGGTACAACATCCGGCGCCCGTCCCGGCGCGCCTGCACGAGACCGGCCAGCCGCAGCCGGCCCAGGTGCTGCGACACCGACGAGCGCGATGCGTCGACCTGCGCGGTCAGGCTCGTCACGTCCTGTTCGGCCGACAGCAGCCGCAGCAGGTGCAGCCTCGTCGGATCGGCGAGGTGACCGAGCACTTCGGCGGCCACACGCAGCCTGGCCTGGCCACTTGTGTCGTCGTGCGCGCGCATGCTTGCATAATGCTCGTGAGCAGCTGGTTTGGCAAACAACGGAAGACGACTTCGCACGGCCACGGGCATGGGCACCGGTCGATCTGGGCGCGGCTCCGCGTCGCGACCCCGCACGGCCACGACAGCGCCGACCGGTTCGACAACGCCCTGGAGACCAGCAAGCTCGGGATGCGCACCCTCGTCTGGTCGTTCCTGGCGCTGTTCGCCACCGCGCTCGCGCAGTTGGTGGTCGTGCTGTTCACCGGTTCGGTCGCGCTGCTGGGCGACACGATCCACAACTTCGCCGACGCCCTCACGGCGCTTCCGGTCGGCATCGCCTTCGCGCTGGGGCGCCGCGCCGCCAGCCGCCGGTTCACCTACGGTCTCGGGCGCGCCGAAGATCTCGCCGGTGTCGTGGTCGTGCTGATCATCGCCGCGTCGGCGGCGCTGGCCGCATACGAAGCGGTCCGGCGGCTGATCGACCCGCAGCCGGTCACAGGCCTGTGGGTGGTGGCCGCGGCCGGCGTGATCGGGTTCCTCGGCAACGAACTCGTTGCCCGGTGGCGCATCACGGTCGGGCGCCGGATCGGCTCCGCCGCCCTGGTCGCCGACGGGTTGCACGCCCGCACCGACGGGTTCACCTCACTCGCGGTCGTGCTCGGCGCGCTCGGGGTCGCGCTGGGGTTCCCGATGGCGGACCCGATCATCGGGCTCGTGATCACCTCCGCGATCCTGCTGGTGCTGCGCGACGCCGCGAAGGAGGTGTTCCGGCGTCTGATGGACGCCGTCGACCCGGCGGTCGTCGATCTCGTCGAGCACGTCGCCCGCGGTGTCGAAGGCGTGCGAGCCGCCGGGGACGCGCGGATGCGCTGGATCGGCCACAGCCTGCGCGCCGAACTGGCGATCACCGTCGACCCGGCGCTGACCGTCACCGAGGCGCACCATCTCGCGCATCAGGTCGAACACCGGCTCACCCGGCAGGTCCCGCGGCTGACCGCCGCGGTGGTGCACACGGAACCGGCATCCGGTGCCGAGGGCGCCCACCAACTCGTCGAAAGTCCTGTGATGTAGGTCACTAACGTTGGACATTGATCATCGATAAAGTGCTTGTTTGGCGCAGTGGATTTCGAACACATTCGACAGGAACTGGCCACTTTCCGCGGCACCCGGATCGTCGAGGCGAACGGGGACGTGTTTGCCATCTACGACCCGCGCGGGGACCTTCCGCCGCGCCGTCAGATGCCTTGGGCGACCGTCGTCACCTCGGACAACCCGTACGACGACACCTCCCAGCTCGACCGGCCCGGGCTCTTCCGGCTCAACATCGGGCTGACCCGCGACCGGTTCACCGAACTCGTCCATCCGGCGCGTGAGCACGACCCCACGGCCCTCGACGTGTTCTTTCCGCATCCGCTGTACGGCCCGCAGCACTGGGTGTGCGTGATCAACCCGCGCGAAACCTGGCCGGCCGCGCGGAACCTCCTCGTCGAGGCCCACGAGTTCGCGGTCCGGAAGTTCGACAACTTCGAGCGGCGCCGTCGTCGGGAAACGTGAGTCGATCGTCAGTCGTGCAGATGCACGGCCAGGTCCGACCGGCCCGGCGCGAGATCGGGTCGTAGCACCAAGTTCTCGTCGTACTCGCCGCGGTTCTGGTAGCGGAACGGGATCGGCTCCGCCGTGGGCAGCGTGCGGAGTCGCTCCCGCAGCTCGTCGACGGCCGCGGCGAACCCGGCGTCGTCCAGGTGGTCCGCGCCCAGCACGGCGAACGGTGGCAGCGGCGTGATTCCGGTGTACCAGAAAGTCCCGTGATGCAAGGGGAACAGCAGGTCATCCAGTCCACCGTGGACACCTCGGGGGCCGATGCTGGACGGCCGCGCGCCGATCGTCGTCACCACCATCGCCCGCTTGCCGGCGAGTGACCCGTCGCCGTAGCGCAGCACCGTGCCGTCGTCCGCGACGACGCCATAGCCGAGGCCCTTGACGAGGACCCGGTCGAACCAGCCCTTGAGGATCGCCGGTGGGCCCAACCACCACATCGGGAACTGCAACACGATCGCGTCCGCCCACGCCAGCTTCTCCTGCTCGGCCTGGATGTCCGCGGGCAGGCGGCCGGACTCGTACGCCTCTTGCGACGCATCGGCGACCAGCATCCGCTCTCCCGGATCTCGCGCGAAGTCGTCGTAGTCGACCACCGGGTTCCACTTCATCTCGTACAGATCCGACACCTGGTAGGAGTGAGCGAACTCCTCCAGTGCGGCCAGGCCCGCGTCACGCAGGGCGGCGTTGAGCGAGCGTCCCTCCGGGTGGGCGAAGATCCACAAAACGTTCATGCCACCAGGCTCCGCCCTCGCGTTCTCGACGACGAGTGGCCCGATGGTCAGCATGTGTCAGGATTGGGCCATGGCGGTTTTCTCTTCAGACGGGCGCCACCGGGTCGCGGTGCTGGTCCGCAACGGCCTGCTGCCGATCGAGGTCGGGATCGTGCACCGCCTGTTCGGGCAGGCCAGAGCGGGTGACGGGCCGCTGTACGAGGTCGTCACCTGCGCCCTGGAACCCGGCCTGGTGCGTACCGACGCCGACTTCACGGTGAACGTCGAGCGCGGCCTGGACGCCCTCGCCGAGGCCGACACGATCATCGTCGCGTCCTCCGACGAGGACTACGGCCCGCAGCCCGGCGGCCCGCTGCGGGGACCGCTCGCCGACGCCTTCGCCGCGATCGAACCGGGCACGCGGATCGCGTCGATCTGCAGCGGCGCGTTCGTGCTCGCCGCTGCCGGGCTGCTCGACGGCCGTCCCGCCACGACCCACTGGCAGTCGGCCGACGACCTCCGCCTGCTCTACCCGCGCGTGCGGGTCGACCCGAACGTGCTCTACACCGAGTCCGGCAACGTCCTGACCTCGGCCGGGGTCGCCTCGGGCATCGACCTGTGCCTGCACATGATCCGCCGGGATCACGGCGCCGCGGTGGCCAACGACGTCGCGCGCGGAACGATCGTCGCGCCACACCGCGAGGGTGGGCAGGCCCAGTACATCCCGCGACCCGTGCCCCAGCCCGCGGTGTCCTCGACCGGCGCGGCCCGGGCGTGGGCACTGGCGAACCTGCATCGGCCGCTCACGTTGCGGCAACTGGCTGCTCACGAGTCGATGAGCGTGCGCACCTTCACCCGCCGCTTCCGCGAGGAGGTGGGCCTCTCGCCGGGGCAGTGGCTCACGCAGCAGCGCATCGAGCGGGCCCGCCAGCTGCTCGAGGAGACCGACCTGCCGATCGACCGGGTCGCCGAGGACGCCGGGTTCGGCAGCGCCGGGTCGCTGCGCCAGCATCTGCAAGCCGCCCTCGGCGTCTCACCGAGCGGCTACCGGTACACCTTCCGCGGCAGCCGGGCCGAGGATCAGGACCACAGCTCCGTGGCCGGCAGCGGTTTGCCCAGGTAGTAGCCCTGGGCCTGGTCGCAGCCGAGCCGTTTGAGGATCTCCAGCTGCTTGGCGTTCTCCACGCCCTCGGCGACCACGGTCAGGTCCACCGCATGTGCCATCGCGATGATGCTGGTGACGATCACCTCGGCATCACCCGTTTCGCCCAGCCCGGTGATGAACGACCGGTCGATCTTCAACGTGTCCAGCGTCAGCCGCTGCAGCTGGGCGAGCGACGAGTAACCGGTGCCGAAGTCGTCGATCGCGAGGCACACACCGATCTCGCGGAGCGCGGCCAGCGTCTTGCTCGTGACCGTCGAATCGCGCATCAGCGCGCTCTCGGTGATCTCCAGGCACAGCGAGCCGGCGGGCAGGCCGTTCACCGCCAGCGCCTCCTCGACGGCCAGCACCAGCGCCGGATCGTCGAGCTGCCGGGTCGAGAGGTTGATCTTCAGACCGACATCGGCGCCCTGTGCGCGGCGTGCCGCCACCTCGCGCGTGGTCTCCCGGAGGATGTGCGCGCCGAGCAGGTTGATCAGATCACTCTCCTCGGCCAGCGGGATGAACTCCGCCGGAGAGATCGGCCCGTGCACCGGGTGCGTCCACCGCAGCAGACCTTCGACCGCGACCATCTCGTCCGTGCGCAGGTCGACGACCGGCTGGTAGGCGGCCCACAGCCGGCCGTGCCGGACCGCGTCGCGCAGGTCCTGCTCCAGCCGCAGGCGCCGCTGCATCCGCATCCGCAGCTCGACGTCGAAGAACTCGTAACGGCCGCGGCCCAGCGTCTTCGCGTGGTACATGGCCACGTCCGCGTCCCGCAACAGCTCGTCGGCATCACGCTGGTCGCCGGGACCGGTCAGCACGATCCCGATGCTCGCGTCGACGTGCAGCCGCCGCCCGTCGACCGAGATCGGCGTGGTCACGGCGTCCCGGATGTGGTTGGTCAGCGCCCGCACACCGGACTCGTCGTGCACGCCGAACGCGATCACCACGAACTCGTCACCGCCGAGACGGCCCACCACGTCCCCCGCGCGCACCGCGTGCCGCAGCCGCTCGCCCGCGATCTGCAGCACCCGGTCGCCGACCGTGTGGCCGAGCGAATCGTTGATGACCTTGAACTTGTCCAGGTCGATGAACAGCACCGCGGTGGCGCCGTAGCCCTCCTCGTGCAGGGCCGCGTTGAGCCGGTCCAGCACCAGCGTGCGGTTCGCGAGGCCGGTCAGCGGGTCGTGGGTCGCGTCGTGCGCGAGCTGCTCGCCGATCGCCTTGCGCTCGGTGATGTCGGTGAACGACAGCACGAACGCCGAGGACGGCATGTCCTCCGGGTTCATCGCCCGGCAGGACACCGACAACCACACGATCCGGCCGTCCGCGCGCTTCACCCGCAGCACCCGGCCATGCTGTGGCGCACCACCCCGGCGCAGTTGCGCCGACGGGTAGTCCGACGGGTCGAGCCGGCGACCCTCGGAGTCGTAGAGCGGCCAGGTGTCCGGCGGCGCGCCCAGCATCTCCGACTCGCGAAGGCCGAGGATGTGCTCGGCGGCCGGGTTCGCCGACACGACGCGCCCGTTCGGGCCGATCACCAGCACACCTTCGTCCAGCGCCGCGACGACCGTGCTGTACTGCCGTTCCGCACGGCGGCGGGCGGTCTCGTCGGCGCACACCAGCACGTAGCCGTCGTCCATCTCGGCCGCCGACACCCGCACCGCCAGCGCTGATCCGTCCGCCGCGCGGTGCGTGGCCTGTGCGACGCCGCCGTCCGCGAGCACCGCACCCGGATCCAGCGACGCCCCGACGAGCCGGCCGACGTCCTGCCCGAGCGCATCGGTGGCGGCCCGGCCGTAGATCGCCTCGGCGGCACGGTTCCAGCTGGTCACGCGCCCTCGCGCGTCGGTGGCGATGATCGCGTCGCTGACATGCTGCACGAGCGCCGCCTGGTAACGCAGCGCGGCCTCGGCGGCCTTCTGCGCGCTGACATCGCGCATGATCACCTGGAAAGCGGGCTTACCCTCCCAGGTCGTGCGCACCGACACCGACTCGACCGTGACCCGCTTGCCGTCGAGCCTGGTCAGCCGGGCTTCCGTGGGCTCGGACGTCGCGCCGGGTTCGCTCAGCCCGGCGATCCGGCGCAGCATCGAGGGCACCGACGGCGGGTCCACGAAGTCCGTGATCGGGCGCCCGATCAGCTCGGACGTGGTCCTGGCGCCGACGAACCGGATGGCGGCCGGGTTGGCGTAGGTCAGCACGCCGTACTGGTGCACCACGATCCCGTCCGGGCTCAGCTCGACCAGGAGCCGGTAGCGGTCGGCGAGATCGGCCAGCTCACGGCGGTCCTCGTGCCGGTCGGTGACGTCGGTGGCGATGCCGAAGAGCCCGCCGGCGTGGGTGCGGGCGCGGAAGCGGATCCAGCGCGCGTCGCCGGCCGGGGTCTCGTAGGGCTGTTCGAGCTCCAGGTCGTGCCAGACCGGCGCCGTGCGGGCGGCCAGCATCAACGGCTCGACGAGTTGGGCGAGCCGGGCGCGGATCTCGGCGTCGGGCGCCCCCGGCAGGGCGAGCAACCGGTCGAGGCCGGGCCGCCAGGCGAGGACGTCGTCAGCGAAGTCGAAGGACCAGATCACAGCGCGATCGGCGGACAGGGCCAAGTCGATCACTTGTTCATGATCGACGGACACGCCAGGCACGCCTTCCCCGGGGTTGGCGTTTGGCTCCATTTTCCGTCCGATCCGCCGAGCATCTTCTGCAGTTCGATTACATCATTCGGCGGCATCGCCGTCTGTCGTCCGTACCAATCTCGGGTCAGTGAACTCCGCTTGATTATGGCCGCACGCTTTGTCGACGTTGGCTTGAGACGAGTCCGTTCCTCGGGACGGATCGTAGAGGCAATCACGAAGGAGGGGCGAGTGCGATGGACTCGCGGCAAATGGCAATCTGCGGAATCGGGGCCGTCACCGGGTACGGGTGGGGCCGGGAGCAGCTGTGGGACGGTCTGACCTCCGGCAAGCCCGCGGCCGGGCTGGAAGCCGGTTATGGCGCTTCGCCCGACGAGCCCGGGTGGGTGGCGAAGGTGGCCGACGGCGGTAATCCGATGGACGGACCGAGCCGGTTCGCCCGCGCGATGCGGGCGGCGGCCCGGGAGGCGATCACCGACGCGGGGGAGCGTGGCTGGCAGCCCGGCAAACGGGTCGGACTGCTGCACGCCGTGGTGCTCGGTGAGGTGGACCTGTGGCGGGAGTTCTACCTCGACCGTGGCCGCGACCTGCGGCCACGCGAGTACCTCGGGCTGATGCCGTCCACGCCGATGTCCACGTTCATGCAGGAGCACGGGTTCCACGGCCCGGCGATGAACGTCTCGGCGATGTGCGCCTCCGGCAACGCCGGGCTGCTCACCGCCAAGGCGTGGCTGGACGCGGGCATCGTCGACGACGTGGTGTTCGTCGCGACCGACATCTCCGCGACGCCCGAGAACGTGCTGCACTTCGTGCGTCTCGGGGTGGCGGTGACCGACACGGATCCGCTCGAGGCGTGCCGCCCCTTCCAGGAGGGCAGTCGCGGGTTCCTGATGGGCGAGGCATCGGTCGCGTTCGTGCTGTCCCGCAACGCCACCCGGCCGTACGCGCTCACCCTGGGCGGCGCGATGTCGCACGACGGCTATCACGTGACCTCGGTCGATCCGGACCTGAGCCAGGTCCGCGGCTGCTTCCGGGACGCGCTGGCCAACGCCGGGGTGCCGGCGTCGGCGGTCCGATACCTCAACGCGCACGGGCCGGGCACGAAGCAGTGCGACGGGGCCGAGGCGACGATCCTCGAGCAGGAGTTCGGGCCGGAGGCCGGGGTGTACTCGGTCAAGCCCCTGACCGGGCACTGCCAGGGCGCGGCTTCGGCGGTCGAGGTCTCGGTCGCGGCGCTCGGCTACGACCGCGGGTACATCCCGGCACCACCCGCGGTGGCTCCGGGGCATCCGCAGCTGCTCACCGGGCGGGTCCCGGTCGGTGACGGCCTGACGGTGAAGTCGTCGCTCGGCATGGGCGGCCACAACTCGGTGGTCGTGCTCGCTCCGCCGGCCTGATCAGGGCAAATGCCACTTTCCCGGCTTGTGTGGCCGGGAAAGTGGCCTCCTCCGGCGGTTCCGGAATCATGGGCGCCGTGACCGAGCGCGAACACCCCTGGTGGAAAGTCATGTGCCTCACCGGCGTCGACTATTTCTCGACGCTGGGGTACCAGCCGGGCATCGCCGCCCTCGCCGCCGGGCTGCTGTCCCCGATGGCGACGATCGTGCTGGTGGTCCTCACCCTGGCCGGAGCCCTGCCGATCTACCGGCGGGTGGCCGCGGAGAGCCCGCACGGCCAGGGCTCGCTCGCGATGCTGGAGAAGCTGCTGTCGCGGTGGAAGGGAAAGCTGCTGGTCCTGGCGCTGCTCGGGTTCGCCGCGACCGACTTCGTCATCACGATCACCCTGTCGGCCGCTGACGCCGCGGCGCACGCGAGCGAGAACCCGTACCTGAGCTTCCTGCACGGCGAGAACCTGCTGATCACGTTGGTGCTGATCGCCGCACTCGGCGCGGTGTTCGTCAGGGGGTTCGCCGAGGCGATCGGGATCGCGGTCGCTCTGGTCGCGGTGTACCTGGTGCTCAACGCGGTCGTCGTGGTGGACGCCATCGCGCACGTCATCGGCAGCCCGCAGGTGGTCGTCGAGTGGAAGAACCTGCTGTTCACCCAGCACAGCAGCGTGTGGGCCATGATCGGGGTGTCGTTGGTGGTCTTCCCCCGGCTCGCGCTCGGCCTGTCCGGGTTCGAGACCGGCGTGTCGGTGATGCCGCTCGTGCACGGCCCCGACCAGGCGGGGCGGATCCGCCACACCCGCAAGCTGCTCACCACCGCCGCGGTGGTCATGAGCGTGTTCCTGATCGCGACCAGTTTCACCACCACTGTGCTGATCCCGCAGGAGGAGTTCCAGCCGGGCGGCCCGGCGAACGGCCGCGCGCTGGCCTACCTCGCGCACGCCTATCTCGGGAACACCTTCGGCACGATCTACGACGCGAGCACGATCGCGATCCTCTGGTTCGCCGGGGCCTCCGCGATGGCCGGCCTGCTGAACCTCGTCCCGCGTTACCTGCCCCGCTACGGCATGGCGCCGAGCTGGGCCGCGGCGACCCGCCCGCTGGCCGTGGTGATCACGCTGATCGCCTTCCTCATCACCTGGATCTTCGACGCGAGCGTGGACGCCCAGGGCGGGGCCTACGCCACCGGCGTGCTGGTGCTGATCTCGTCGGCCGCGCTGGCGGTCACGCTGTCCGCGTGGCGACGGCGGCAGACCGCGGCGTTCGTGGCCTACCTCGTGATCACGGTCGTGTTCGTCTACACGACACTGGCGAACGTCGTCGAGCGGCCGGACGGCGTGAAGATCGCCGCGCTGTTCATCCTCGCGATCATCACCACCTCCCTGATCTCGCGCGCCACCCGCTCGCTGGAGTTGCGCGTCGAACAGGTCGTGTTCGACGCGGCCGCCCAGCGAATCCTGGACAAGGCGGTCCGCAGCGGCCACGTCCGGATCATCGCCAACGAGCCGGACGCGCGGGACGAGGCCGAGTACCGCGGCAAAGAGGCCGAAGCGCGGGAGAACATGCACATCCCGGCCGATTCGGCGCCGGTCTTCCTCGAGGTCACCATCTCCGACGCCTCCGACTTCCAGTCCACGCTGCACGTCCACGGGGAAAAGCGCGCCGGATACCGCATCCTGCGCGTCAAGAGCCCGTCGATCGCCAACGCCATAGCGGCGATCCTGCTGCACATCCGCGACGAGACCGGGATCCGGCCGGACGTGTACTTCGCGTGGACCGAGGGCAACCCGTTCCGGTTCATCGTGCGATACCTGATCTTCGGCGACGGCGACATTCCGCCGGTCACCCGCGAGGTGTTGCGCCGCGCCGAGCCGGATCCCGGCCGGCGGCCGCTGGTCCACGTCGGCTGACGGGTTGATACGGCTGCGATCCTGGTCGAAGATCGGTGCATGACCGTGCGCACGACACCGCCGTTCCGCGCTGACCATGTGGGTAGCCTGCTGCGCCCGGACGAGCTGCACCGGGCCCGCGAGGACCACGCGAAGGGCGCCATCGGCACCGACGACCTGAAGGCCGTGGAGGACCGCGCGATCCGCGACGTGGTCGCGATGCAGCGGGAGGTCGGGCTGCGCTCGGCCACCGACGGCGAGTTCCGCCGGGCCTCCTGGCACATGGACTTCATCTATTCCCTCGACGGCATCTCCCGCAGCGACGAGAAGCTGCACGTCAAGTTCCACAACGCGGCCGGGGACATCGAGTTCAGCCCGGCCGGGCTGAAGGTCGACGGCAAGGTCGGCCTCGGTGACACCATCTTCGGCGACCACTTCGCGTTCCTCAAGTCCATTGTGGACGAGTCGCAGACGCCGAAGCAGACCATCCCGTCGCCCAGCATGATCTACTACCGCGGCGGGCGCCGCGCCGTGTCCCAGGAGGTCTACCCGGACCTGGAGGAGTTCTACGCCGACCTCGCCGCGGCCTACGCCAAGGAGATCGCCGGCATGGCGGAGCTGGGCTGCACCTACCTCCAGCTCGACGACACGAGCCTGGCCTACCTCAACGACCCGGCGCAGCGGCAGCTCGTCGCGGAGATGGGCGGCGATCCGGACAAGCAGCACGTCCGCAACATCAAGACGATGAACGCCGCGCTGGCCGGTCGTCCCGAGGGGCTGACCGTCACCACCCACCTGTGCCGCGGGAACTTCCGCTCGTCGTGGGTCGCCTCCGGCGGCTACGACTTCGTCGCCGACGCGCTGTTCAACGAGCTCGAGGTGGACGGCTACTTCCTGGAGTTCGACGACGAGCGCTCCGGCGGGTTCGAACCGCTGCGGTTCGTGCCGCCGGGCAAGTACGTCGTGCTCGGCCTGGTCACCACCAAGCGCGGTGAGCTCGAGCCGGTCGACTCGCTGCGGCGGCGCATCGACGAGGCGGCCAAGTACGTCGACGTGGACCAGCTGTGCCTGTCCGGCCAGTGCGGCTTCTCCTCCACAGAGGAGGGCAACGACCTCACCCAGGACGAGCAGAAGGCGAAGCTGGAGCGGATCGTCGAGACCGCGGCTCTGGTCTGGGGTGGCTAACCTGGCCTGATGCGGCATACATCGGCGCGGGCGCCCTCGGTCGTCGACCGCGTCCTCGATGTGCTGGCCGCGTTCACCCCCGACCGCCCGGCGATGACGCTGTCCGAGCTGAGCCGCCGCACCGGGCTGCCGCTGTCGACCACCCACCGGATCGTCGGCGAGCTGGCCCGGCGCGGTGCGCTGGAGCGTCAGGACGACGGGCAGTACCGCGTCGGGCTGTGGCTGTGGGAGGTCGCCGCGCTCTCCCCGCGCGGCATGGTCCTGCGTGACGCCGCCATGCCGTTCTTGGAGGACCTCTACGAGGCGACGCACGAGAACGTCCAGCTCGCCGTGCTCGACGTGCCGGACGTGGTCTACGTCGAGCGGATCTCGGGACGCAACGCGGTGAGCATCGTGTCCCGGCCCGGCGGGCGGCTGGCCGCGCACGCCACGGGCGTCGGGCTGGTGATGCTCGCGCACGCGGCCGCCGAGGTGCAGGAGGAGGTGCTCTCCGCGCCGCTGCGCCGGTACACCGAGAAGACGATCACCTCGGCCGGACAGCTGCGGCGCGTGCTGGCCGACGTGCGGCGCGACGGGTACGTGATCAGCGACCGGCAGGTGGAGATGGTGTCGCTGTCGGTCGCGGCCCCGGTGTACGGCGCTGCCGACTCGGTGGTGGCCGCGATCTCGATCGTCATCCCGGCGGCGGGGCCGGACCCGCGCGCGATGGTGCCCGCAGTGCGCGCCGCGGCGCGGGGGATTTCGCGGACGCTGGGGGCCCCGCGCGCGCTGCGCCAGCCGAGCTGAATCGCCGTCGCACATTGTCGAAAAAGTGCCGCCCCAGCGGCGCTTCCATTGGGCGGAAGGTGTGCTGGTCTTGGCCGCGGGGCGCACGCATGCTGAGCGGAGCAGGAGCGTGAGAAGACGGGAGCGCGAAGTGGCGCGGACGCGGGTCGGGATCATCGGGGCCGGGCCGGCGGGTCTGCTGCTGTCGTATCTGCTGCATGCCGAGGGTGTCGACGCTGTGGTCCTCGAGGCGCGCAGCCGGGCCTACGTGGAGAAGCGGGTGCGGGCCGGCGTGTGCGAGCACCCCACGGTCGAGCTGCTGCGGGACATCGGCGTCGGTGCCCGGATGGACGCCGAAGGCCTGCCGCACCATGGTTTCTCGCTCCGGTTCGACGGCCGGGACCACCGCATCGCCTTGACCGAGCTGACCGGCAAGTCGATCACGGTCTACGGGCAGCAGGAGATCGTCAAGGACCTGATCGCCGCGCACGAGGCCAAGGGTTACCCGGTCCACTTCGAGGTCTCCGATGTCGAACTACACGACTTGGACACCGAGAATCCGCGCGTGACCTACCGCGATGCCGATGGGGCGGCGCAGGTGCTGGACTGCGACGTGATCGCCGGCTGCGACGGTTTCCACGGTGTCAGCCGCCCGGCGATCCCGGCGGACACGATCACGACCTACGACCGCGAGTACCCATTCGCCTGGCTCGGCGTGCTGGCGCAAACCCCGCCGTCGCACGAGGAGCTGATCTACACCCACCACGAACGCGGGTTCGCCCTGCACAGCATGCGATCGCCGGAGGTCACGCGGCTCTACCTGCAGGTGCCCAGCGACGAGAAGATCGAGAACTGGTCCGATGACCGGATCTGGTCCGAACTGGACGTCCGGCTCACCACGAACGCCCACGACTTCGTGCTGCGTGAGGGGCCGATCCTGGACAAGGGCATCACGCCGATGCGCAGCTTCGTGACCGAACCCATGCGGTACGGGCGGCTCTTCCTCGCCGGCGACGCCGCGCACATCGTCCCGCCCACGGGTGCCAAGGGCATGAACCTGGCGGTCGCGGACGTGCACGCTCTGTCGCGCGCCCTGGTGGAATTGTTGTTGCACAAGCGGGTCGGGCTGGCGGAGTCCTATTCGGACACCTGCCTCCGGCGCGTATGGCGGGCCGAGCACTTCTCCTGGTACATGACCTCGATGCTGCACGTGGACCCGGCGGCGGACGGCTTCGCCCGGCGGCTTCAGCTGTCGCAGCTGCGGTACACCGCGTCGTCCCGCGCCGCGGCGACGAGCATCGCGGAGAACTACGTCGGGCTGCCATTCGCCTAGAACCCGCCCCGCCGGGCGGCACATTGTCGAAAACGTGCCGCGTCTCGGGGCTGGGGACGCGGCACATTGTCGAAAATGTGCGACGCGGCGATCGTCAACCGCGGGTTGACGGCAGGTCGTCGTCAACCTATGGTTGACGCATGACCAGCTCAGTGAAACTCGACGACCTGATCGAGGCCGTCAAACGCCAGCACCCCGAGGCCGACCCCCTGCAGCACCTCGCGGACGCGGTCCTGCTCGGCGAGCATCTCGGTGACCTCGCCGACCATCTCATCGGCCACTTCGTCGACCAGGCACGGCGAAGTGGCGCGTCCTGGACGGAAATCGGGACCAGCATGGGGGTTTCGAAGCAGGCCGCGCAGAAACGGTTCGTGCCCAAGGAGTCCTCCGGCCCCGATCTGCAGGCGTTCAGCCGCTTCACCGACCGTGCGCGCCGCGCGATCGCGAACGCCGAGAAGATCGCGCGGTCCACCGGTGGTCAGCAGATCGAGACCGGGCACATCCTGATCGGCGTGGTCGGCGAGGGGGAGGGGCTCGCGGCGAAGGCGCTGGAGACGCTCGGCGCCACCCCGCAGGCAGTGGGCGAGCGGGTCCACGCCGTCCTGCCGCCACCCGGGGACACGGTGATGGAGCACATCCCGTTCAGTCCGCGCGGCCGCAAGGCGATCGAGCTGACCGTGCGGGAAGCGTTGCGGCTGGGGCACAACTACGTCGGCACCGAGCACATCCTGCTCGGCCTGCTCGACCAGGCCGAGGGGCAGGCCTACGACGTGCTCACCGAACTCGGCGTCACCAAGGACGCCGTCGAAGGGGAGATCCGCGCGACGCTGCGGACCATGTTCCCCGACACGTGACGGGCGCCCGCGGGGACGCCCGCCACGAAGCGGATCAGGCCCCGGTCTCGGGGCGGCCGTCCTCGGCCCAGCGGGTGTGGAACGAGCCCTCCCGGTCGACCCGGCGGTAGGTGTGCGCGCCGAAGAAGTCGCGCTGCCCCTGCACCAGGGCGGCCGGGAGCCGCTCGGCCCGCAGTCCGTCGTAGTAGGCCAGCGCGGTGGAGAAGCCCGGCGTCGGAATGCCCAACCGCACGGCGGTCGAGATCACCGAACGCCACGAGTCCTGCGCGTCCTCGACTGCCTTGCGGAAGTCGCCCGCGGTGAGCAGCGTCGGCAGGCCCGGCTCGGCCGCATAGGCGGCCCGGATGTCGTCGAGGAACTTCGCCCGGATGATGCAGCCGCCGCGCCAGATCGCGGCCAGCGCGCCGAGGTCGATGTCCCAGCCGTACTCGGCGCCTCCGGCCTGGATCTGGTTGAAGCCCTGGGCGTAGGCAACGATCTTCGACGCGTACAGCGCGCGCTCGACGTCGTCGGCGAAGGTCTCGGCCGCCGCACCGGTCAGCGGCGCGCGCGACGGCCCGGGCAGCCCGCGGCTCGCCTTGCGCAGGTCCGCGCTACCGGACAGGGACCGCGCGAACACCGCCTCCGCGATACCGCTGATCGGCACCCCGAGGTCCAGGCCGATCTGCACGGTCCAGCGGCCGGTGCCCTTCTGCTCGGCCTGGTCGGTGACGATGTCCACGAACGGCTTTCCGGTCGCGGCGTCGGTGTGCGCCAGCACCTCGGCGGTGATTTCGATCAGGTACGAGTCGAGCCGCCCGGTGTTCCAGGTCCGGAACACCTCCGCGATCTGCGCCGGCTCGTAGCCGAGGGCGCCGCGCAGCAGGTCGAAGGACTCCGCGATGAGCTGCATGTCGGAGTACTCGATGCCGTTGTGCACCATCTTCACGAAGTGCCCGGCCCCGTCCGGGCCGATGTGCGTGCAGCACGGGTCGCCGTCGACCTTCGCCGAGATGCTCTCGAACAGCGGGCCCAGCGAGGCGTACGACTCCGTCGACCCGCCGGGCATGATGCTCGGCCCGTGCAGCGCGCCCTCCTCGCCACCGGAGACGCCGGTGCCGACGAAGTGGAGTCCGCGCTCGCGCAGCGCGGCCTCGCGGCGCCGGGTGTCGGCGAAGTGCGCATTGCCGGCGTCGACGATCACGTCGCCCTTTTCGAGCAGCGGTGCGAACTCCTCGATGACGGCGTCGGTGGGCGCGCCGGCCTTGACCATGATCACCAGCTGGCGCGGCCGCTCGAGCGCGTCCACGAATTCCTGGGCGGAGTAGGTGGGGATGAAGTCGCCTTCGTCGCCGAACTGCTCCACCAGGTCGCGAGTGCGCTGTTCCGAGCGGTTGTGCAGCGCCACGGTGTGTCCGTGCCGCGCCAGGTTGCGTGCCAGGTTCCGGCCCATGACAGCCAGGCCCGTCACGCCGATGCTCGCCTTCTTGCTCATGCGCAGCCTTCCCTCTCTCAGCTCTCTCCGCACCCTAGCGCGATGCCCCGTTCCGGCCGGTGAACGCGTGAGTAACTAGCGTTCAACGCGTTTTCCTGCCATGCTTCACGCTGTCACTGCCGCGTTACGGTGCGGCATGGAGTACGGTGATGGGTCCACTACCAGGGACAAGGCGGGACGAGGTGCCGTGGAGCGGGTGAGGGCGCGGAAATAGGCAATGGCTAGCACCGTTACTTCCCGTCGCAAGCAACTCGGCAACGAGCTCCGTCACGCGCGACTCGCCGCGAAGATGACCCAGCAGCAGGTGGCCGAGGTGCTCGGGTGCACGCAGGGCAAGGTCAACAAGATCGAGTCCGGCGCGGTCGGCGTCAAGCTCGGCGACGTGCGCAGCATGCTCGAGGCGTTCGGCGTCAACGGCGACGAGTCCGAGGCGCTCATGAGCCTGGCGCGCGCGGCGGCGGGACAACGTGGCGCCTGGTCCGGGTACCGATCCGTGGTGCCGCACTGGTTCCGGACGTTCACCGACCTCGAGCCGGCGGCCGTGGAGATCATGACGTGGCACGGTGAGCGCATCCCGGGCCCGTTGCAGTCCGAGCACTACATGCTCAAGCAGTTCACCGAGTTCGGCGCCACCGACGTCACCTCGCTGGTGCGCAACCGCCTGGACCGAAAGGCCGTGTTCGACCAGCCGCAGCCGCCGTACTACCGCTTCATCATCAGCGAGGCCGCGCTGCAGCGCGCACCCGGCGGAAGGGCGCCCGCGGTGATGCTCGACCAGATCGAGCACCTGCTGGAGCTGGACCGGCGCCAGCGCGTGTACATCCACGTGCTGCCCTTCGGTGCCCGGCTGGCCGCGGTGCCCAACGACTTCACGATCATGCGCTTCCCCGACCGCACCCGGGACTTCGTCTACATCGAACACTCGGCGGGCGGCATCTACCTCGACGACCAGAAGGACTTCCAGCTCTTCGTCGACGGCTGGGACCGCCTGCGCGGCGCCGCACTGGAGCGGCAGGAGACGCGTGAGTTCCTGAAGACCCTGGCCGAGAAGTACCGCGCCGCAATGGGCGCCTAGGCACCGTCCGTAACAGACTTGTCGGGGGTAGTCCATGAGCGAGCTGGATCCGGACGGCCTGGATCTGGAGCGGCCCAACGCCATCCGGATGTACGACTACTACCTCGGTGGCAAGGAGAACTGGGCGATCGACCGCGTGCTCGGCGACCAGGTGCTCGCCGAGGTCCCGCTCGCGCCCGCGATCGCCAGGGCGAACCTGGAGTTCCTCGAGCGCGCGCTGGTCTACCTCGTGCGCAACGGGGTCACCCAGTTCCTGGACGTCGGATCCGGTGGGCCCACGGTCGGCACGGTGCACCCGATCGTCGACGCGCTCGAGCCGGAGAGCCGGTGCGTGTACGTCGATCGCGAGCAGGTCGCCGTCGCCCACGGGCAGGTGCTGATCGAGCGGGCCGGTGACCCGCGACGGCACGCGATCGTCCGCGCGGACCCGTGGGACGCCGACGCCGCGTGGCGAGCTGCGATGGGCACCGGCGTGCTGGACCCGGCCCGTCCGATCGCACTGATCTTCTGCGCCGCCCTGCACTACATCCCCAACGACGAGCCCGCGGGCGAGATCGTGGCCCGGTATCGCAAGCTGCTGCCGAGCGGCTCGCACCTGGTGATCTCACACGCGACGTTCGACGATCTCGATCTGCCGGCGGACGACGTGGCTCGGATCCGGTCGGCCTTCGAGCTCTACGAAAGGTCCGGCACACCCGCGTTTTCCCGGCGGCACGACGAAATCGCCGCCTTCTTCGACGATTTCGAGGTGGTCGAGCCGGGCGTGGTGTGGCTTCCGCAGTGGCGGCTGGAGAATGCGCCTTCCCCGGCGACACGGCGGTTCGCGGCGAACCCGTCCCTGTCGATCGGCTGGTGCGGCGTGGCCCGCAAGCCCTGATCGGCGGCTCAGCCGCGCGGGCGGGGCACCGCCACGTCCGCGCTGTGGCGCCACGCGTGCCAATGCCGGCGGAACGATCGTGGCAGCAGCGTCCACCGGCGCCGGACCGGCGCTTCCGCGGCAAGCTCGGCGCGCGCGGGCGCGGTCGAGTCGGTCAGGATCCGGACGGTCATCGGTCTCCCCCTTCGCCGGGCGGGCGGGGACTCCGGCAGACGCCGGCCGCCGCGAGGCAGTACTCGCAGGGCATGCCGGCGCCGAGGTTGAGCCACTCGATCTCCGGCAGCGTGAGGCGCGCGCCGCAGCGGGCGGTCATCGCGCCGTACAGGACGGTGCCGGGCTCGAGCGGGAACAGGTGCGCGCAGCGACGAGTCTCGCGGACGGTGCCGGGCGCCGGGCGGCCGACCACGGTGACCGGGCCGGGCCAGTCCTCACGCAGGTACCACACCGCGGACGCGTCTGCGTCGGCGGCGAGCCAGCCGAGAATGCGGGAAAGCGCTTCCGCGGGGCTGGCCGCCCTGGCTGCCTCGTCCCGGCCGTTGACCTTGCCCACGACGATGAACGGGTCCGGCCGGCGTGTCGCCGCGGGCCGCTCCGCGACGTCTGCTGCGAGCACCGTCGAACCTCCCCGAAGTGACCGAAAGCTGCTGGGCACAGGTCTGCGATCGACCCGCCCGTTAGGAATAATCCTACTCCTGGAATAATCTTGCTGTCGAGCGGTGACGCTGTGGATCACCCGACTGGACCCACGCGGTTCCAACGAAAGGACCAGGGCCCGTCTCGTTCCGCGACGCGACGAGCGGGACCTCAGGCACGGAGGTAGGGACTCATGCCGGAACACCCACGACCCGTGGATTACAACCCGCACACGGCGGCTCGCCTGTTCGAGGAGTCGAAGTGGCGGAAGTCCTTCGCCAGCGAGCCCAACGGCGGCAACTGCGTCGAAGTGAACCTGGCCGCGCCGGGGCTCGTCGGGGTGCGCGACACCAAGCTGGCGAGCAGCCCGGTGTTCGTGTTCGACGCGGGTGAGTGGGCGGCCTTTCTCGACGGGGTCAAGGCGGGGCAGTTCGACCTGCGGTAGTGACCCCGATTATCGAAAGTCGTGTGTTACTGACCACATTCCCGCGGGCAGGTAGGTGGCGCTTCCGGGTCGCCGGACGACCCGGAAGCGCCGGTGGGAATCAGTTCTGGGGGTGGTTGCCCTCGCCGGGGAAGCGGCCACCGGGGAACCGGCCCTGCCGGCCGCCCGGAATGCCCCGCTGACCCGAGCCGTCCGTGATCGACGTCGCGGTGGCGGTGTCGCCGGAGACCTTCGCGAGCACCGTGACCGACGAGCCGGTGGACGGGTTGCCGGCGTTCCGCGTCGACGAGTCGATCGTGTAGGTCTGGGTGTAGCCGTCCTCGCTCCGCACCGTGATCGACGTGGCGCTCAGCGCACTGACCTCGCCGGTCTGGAACCGCTCGACGGCGTAGCCGCCGTCCGCGGACACCGTGAAATCGCCGTGCAGCGCCTCGCGCAGGATCGACGCCGCGCCGCCACCCGGCTGACCCATCGGACTGCCACCGGGGGCGCCGGCCGGCCCGCTCGGCTGGCTCGCCCCGGAAGAGGTGCCCGCGTAGATCGCCACCCCGCCGATCGCGGCGATGACCACGGCGACCGCCGCGGCGATCACCGTCTTCTTGCCGGACCACTTCGGCGCCGGCGGCTGCCGGTCCCCCCACGCGGCGGCAGGTGCCTCGGTCGTCGGCGGCTCCGTGCTCATCGTGTCCCTTTCGCATCGGTCGTGCAGGGCTTACCCCTGCGCCCCACAGCGTCGGCATTCCGGCTGTGTGGGAGCTGTGGAGGAGGTGGGCGGACGCTGTGCACCGCCGCCCTCACAGGCAACGCACAGCCGGCGCACAGGAAGACCCCACCGAAGGTGCCCAGAATGGCACTATGACCAGCATGAACGCCGCGATTCCCGGTTCCGGCAAGGCCGATCTCAAGCACCCGGACGGCTCCGCCGTGCGCGTTCTCGTCGTCGACGACGAGGAGACCCTGGCCGAACTGGTGTCGATGGCGCTGCGCATGGAGGGCTGGGAGACCCACAGCGCCGGCACCGGCACCGAGGCGGTCCGCGCGGCCCGCGACTTCCGCCCGGACGCCGTCGTCCTCGACGTCATGCTGCCCGACTTCAGCGGGCTTGAGGTGCTGAGCAGGCTCCGGGGGGAGACGCCACACCTGCCGGTGCTGTTCCTGACCGCGCGGGACGCGGTCGAGGACCGCATCGCGGGGCTCACCGCGGGCGGCGACGACTACGTCACCAAGCCGTTCAGCCTCGAGGAGGTCGTGCTCCGGCTGCGGGCGCTGCTCCGCCGCTCGCGGGTCGTCTCCGCCGGCGCGGGTTCGACCCTGACCGTCGGCGACCTGACCCTGGACGAGGACAGCCGCGAGGTGTTCCGGGGCGGCGACCCGGTCGCGCTGACCGCGACCGAGTTCGAGCTGCTGCGCTTCCTCATGCGCAACCCGAAGCGCGTGCTGTCCAAGACCCAGATCCTGGACCGGGTGTGGAGCTACGACTTCGGCGGGCAGGCCAACATCGTGGAGCTCTATATTTCCTACCTGCGGAAGAAGATCGACGCGGGCAGGGAGCCGATGATCCACACGATGCGCGGCGCGGGGTATGTCCTCAAGCCCGCAGGCTGAGCACGCCCGCCCCCGGCGGCTCCTGCCTTCGTCCCTGCGCGGCAAGCTGATCGCGCAGGTCATCGCGTTGCTCTCGCTCGTCTGCCTGGTGGTCGGCGTGGTCACCGAGGTCGCGCTGCGCAGCTTCCTCTACCACCAGCTCGACGACCGGCTGGCGGCGGCGAGCGAGCGCGGCACCCGCCAGCCACCGCCGGGCACCTGGAACGGTTCGCCCTACCAGCCGCCGCCGGACTCGCTGCGCGTTCCCGGACAGGGCATCGGCACGCTCGCGGTCGCCGTCTTCCCGGACGGCAGCGTCCGGGCCGGGGTGCTGCGCGGCCCGGACAAGACGTCGGCGGGCAAGCCGTTCCCCAGCGATCCGGTGCCGGCCGAGCAGGTGCGCACGCTGCTGCAGCTGCCGGTCGACGGCAAGCGGCACACCGTCGACCTCGGCGCACTGGGCGAGTACCGGGTGGTGTCGGTACGGGCGGCCGAGGGCGCGGTGCTCGTCACCGGCCTGCCGCTGGGCGAGGTCGATGACACGCTGTGGCGGCTCGGCTTCATCTTCGGCGGCGTCGCGCTCGGCGGCCTGCTCATCGCCGGTGGTCTCGGCGCGATCACCATCCGCCGGACCATGCGCCCGCTCGACCGGCTCGCCGACACCGCGGCCAAGGTGTCCCAGCTGCAGCTCGACCGCGGCGAGGTCGCACTGTCGATCCGGGTGCCGCCGGTGGACACCGACACCCGCACCGAGGTCGGCAAGGTCGGCGCGGCGTTCAACCAGATGCTCGGCCACGTGGGCGCGGCGCTGAATGCCCGCCAGGCCAGCGAGAGCCGGGTGCGGCAGTTCGTCGCCGACGCCAGCCACGAGCTGCGCACGCCCCTCGCGGCCATTCGCGGATACGCCGAACTCGTGCGGCGCAGCGGCGATCAGGTGCCGCCGGACGTCGCGTTCGCGATGGGCCGCGTCGAGTCGGAATCGGCCCGCATGACCACCCTGGTCGAGGACCTGCTGCTGCTCGCGCGCCTGGACGCCGGGCGGCACCGGATCTACGAGCCGGTGGACTTCTCCCGGATCGTGGCCGACGCGGTCGCCGACGCGCACATCGCGGGCCGGGACCACCGCTGGCTGCTCGACGTCCCGGCGGAGCCGATCACCGTCATCGGCGATGCCGGCCAGCTGCACCAGGTCGTGCTCAACCTGCTCAACAACGCGCGCACCCACACCCCGCCGGACACCGTGGTCACCACCCAGCTCGCCGTGGAGGCGAACGAGGTCGTGCTGCGCGTGACGGACAACGGCCCGGGCATCGCGCCGGAGGTCCTGCCGACGGTGTTCGAACGCTTCGCGCGCGGCGACACGTCCCGCTCTCGCGCCGCCGGCAGCACCGGGCTGGGGCTCGCCATCGTGGCCGCCGTCGTCGCCGCCCACCGCGGCCGGGTCGCGGTCGAAAGTGAGCCGGGTCATACCCGATTCACGGTGCGTTTTCCCAGGTAACCCGATCGGGAGCCGCTCACAGCTGCCACACAGCTCGGCCACATGATCGGCACATCGCGGCGGGCCACGGTGGCTTGCATGACGACCCCCGCCGACGCCTCTCCCGCACCTCGGCCGGCCGGCTCACCGCAACGCAGCACGTCCCCGGTCCTCGACGTCGTCATCCCCGTGCACAACGAGGAGAGCGACCTCGCCCCCTGCGTGCGCCGCGTGCACGCCTACCTCTCCGGCGCTCTGCCCTACGCATTCCGCATCACCGTCGCCGACAACGCCAGCACGGACGGCACGCTCGCCGTCGCGCAAGTCCTCGCCGCCGAGCTGCCCGGCGTGCGGGTGCGGCACCTGCCGCAGAAGGGCCGCGGCCGCGCGCTGAACACCGTCTGGTCGGCCTCCGGCGCCGAGGTCCTCGCCTACATGGACGTGGACCTGTCCACCGACCTCGCTGCGCTCCTCCCGCTGATAGCGCCACTGATCTCCGGGCACTCGGACCTGGCGATCGGCTCCCGCCTCGCCCGCGGCGCCCGCGTGGTGCGCGGACCCAAGCGTGAGTTCATCTCGCGCTGCTACAACCTGATCCTGCGAGGCGCGCTGGCCGCCCGGTTCACCGATGCGCAGTGCGGATTCAAGGCCATCCGGTCCGACGTCGCGCGGCAGTTGCTGCCGCTGGTCGAGGACACCGGCTGGTTTTTCGACACCGAGCTGCTCGTGCTCGCGCAACGCTCCGGCCTGCGGATCCACGAGGTGCCGGTCGACTGGGTCGACGACCCGAACTCGTCGGTGGACATCGTCGCCACCGCCACCGCCGACCTGAAAGGGGTGGCCCGCATGGTCCGGGGCTTCGCGCGGGGCACCGTGCCGATCAGCCAGATCCGCGCGCAGCTGGGGAGGCAACCGATCGCCGTGACCGAACCCGGGGTGCCGCCGAAACTGGCCAAGCAGCTCGTCCGCTTCGCCGCGATCGGCGTCGGCAGCACCCTGGCGTACCTGCTGCTCTACGTCCTGCTCCGCACCGGCGTCGGCGCCCAGGCGGCGAACCTGATCGCGCTGCTGGTCACCGCGGTCGCGAACACCGCGGCCAACCGGCGGTTCACCTTCGGCGTCCGTGGGTCGACCGACGCCGGGCGGCACCAGTTCGAAGGGCTGATCGTGTTCGGCCTCGGGCTAGCCCTGACCAGCGGATCGCTGGCGCTGCTGCACTCCGGCGGCGAACCGGGGCGGTTCGCCGAACTGGCCGTGCTGGTACTGGCCAACCTGGCCGCGACCGTCCTGCGGTTCCTGCTGTTCCGCAACTGGGTCTTCCGAAAGAACCGATAGGAGAACCGACTTCACATGTCGACTGCGGCTGTTTCCTCCGACCCGGCCCGCCTCGGGCCGGTGCCCGCCGCGACGCGAACGACCGCCGGACGCCCGCCGTGGGTCCGGCCCGCGGTCGCCGTCCTGCTCGTCGCGACGGCCGCGCTGTACCTGTGGAACCTGAGCGCGTCCGGGTACGGCAACGACTTCTACGCGATGGCCGTGCAGGCCGGGACGAAGAACTGGGAGGCCCTGTTCTTCGGATCGCTGGACCCCGGCAACGTGATCACGGTCGACAAACCGCCCGCGTCGCTGTGGCTGATGGCGCTGTCCGGGCGGGTGCTGGGCTTCTCCAGCTTCAGCATGCTGGTGCCCGACGCGCTGTGCGGTGTGGGTTCGGTGGCGTTGCTGTACGGCGCCGTGCGGCGCACCTCCGGCCCGCTCGCCGGGATCATCGCCGGGACAGCTCTCGCGCTGACCCCGGTCGCGGCGCTGATGTTCAAGTTCAACAACCCGGACGCCTTGCTGGTGCTGCTCATGGTGGCCGGCGCCTACTGCACGGTGCGCGCGCTGGACACGGCGAGCACCGGCTGGCTACTGCTCGCCGGGGTCGCGCTCGGGTTCGGGTTCCTCACCAAGATGCTCCAGGCGTTCCTGGTGCTGCCCGCGTTCGCGCTGGTGTACCTCGTCGCCGCGCCCACCGGCCTGGCCCGGCGCCTGCTCCAGCTGCTCGGGGCGGCCGCCGCCGTGGTGATCGCCGCGGGCTGGTGGCTCGTCGCGGTCGCGCTGTGGCCGACCGGGTCCCGGCCCTACATCGGCGGATCCACCGACAACACACCGCTGGAGCTGGCCTTCGGTTACAACGGGCTGGGCCGGATCTTCGGCGGCAACGGCAACGGCGGCCGCGCCTTCCGGGACTTCGGTGGGGCCGGCGGGTTCGGTGGCCCGGGCGGCCCGGGTGCCTTCGGTGGTGGGAACACGATGTTCGGGGGCCAGGCGGGCCTCACGCGCATGTTCGGCGCCGCCTTCGGCGTGGAGGTCTCCTGGCTGCTCCCAGCCGCGTTGATCGCCCTGGTCGCCGGACTGTGGTTCACCCGTTTCCAGCCGCGCACCGACCGCACGCGCGCCGCGCTGCTGCTGTGGGGCGGCTGGACGGTCGTCACCGCGCTGGTGTTCAGCTTCATGAGCGGCACGATCCACCCGTACTACACGGTGGCGCTGGCGCCGGGAATCGCCGCGCTCATCGGCATCGGCGCGGTCGAGTTGTGGCGGGGACGGAACAACGTCGCCGCGCGCGTCGTGCTGGCGCTGATGCTCGCCGCGACCGGCGGGTGGGGCTTCGTCCTGCTCCAGCGGACGCCGGACTGGCAGCCGTGGCTGCGGTGGGTGCTGTTGCTGCTGACCGCCTTCGTGGTCGCCGGGCTGCTGTTCGGCCTCGACCGGATCCGGCGGGTGGGCATCGTGCTCGCGGTGGTCGGCGCGTGCACCGGGTTGCTGGCGCCGGCCGCGTACGCCGTGGTCACCGCGAGTCAGGGGCACAGCGGGTCGCTCCCCACATCGGGCCCGTCCGGTGACCGGACGGGCGGCTTCGGCGGTGGGTTCGGCCGACTGGGCAGCCAATCGAGCAACAGCCGGCTGATCGACCTGTTGCGCCAGACCACCACGAAGTGGTCCGCGGCCACCAACGGTTCCCAATCCGCAGCCGGGCTCGCACTGAACTCCGACACCGCGGTGATCGCGATCGGCGGCTTCAACGGCGGCGACCCGGCCCCGACGCTCCAGCAGTTCCAGCAGTACGTCGCCGGCGGCGAGATCACCTACTACGTCTCCGGTGGCATGGGGCGCGGTGGTTCCAGCGAGATCGCCACCTGGGTCGAGCAGAACTTCACTGCTCAGACCGTGGGCGGCGCGACGGTCTACGACCTGACGCCGGGCGCGACGACCAGTTGAGTACACTGACGGCGGACCCCCGCGGCGTCCACCCTGTGAACCTCCCCAGGGCCGGAAGGCAGCAAGGATAAGCAGGCTCTGACGGGTGCGGGGGTCCCCTTGTTTGGGGCTGGCGCCCCTTCCCGCGGGCCCGCACTCCTTCATTGTTCCCGGGGGGCGACCCCCCCCGGACCCCCGCGGTGCGAGCTCCTTGCCTTGGCGGGCGCTGGGCGCGATTGGTGGGGACCAGCGGGGCGGTGGTTACCTAATCAGTTCTGGCCGTCAGGATTGGTTGGTGGAAGCCGGTGTCGGTGAGGGGTCGCCAGGTCGGCTGGTGGAAGCCGGCGTCTTTGGTGAGGTTCGAGAGTTCGGCGCGGGTGATCGCCCAGTAGGTCGTGGTGTAAACCTCGGCCCTCAGGCTGGGGCGCAGCTGGAACAGTTCCACGTCGTAGCGCTCGCCGTCGGGGTGCCAGTGCCAGAGCTGGAAGGTGATGGTGCGGCCGTCAGGCCCCTCGTGCACCGACGGTGGCGTGGCAGCCGGGTGGGTGCGCCGGGCCTCGTCGTAATCGCGCGTACTGAGAATCAGCCGGCCGCCCGTGCGCAGGACCCGGCGCATCTCGGCGAGGGCCGCCCGCACGTCCGCGGCGGTCAGCAGGTGCGGGAGTGAGTTGTCGGCACACACGACCGCGTCGAAGGTGGCGTCCGGGAACGGCAGCGCGCGCATGTCGGCAGCGGCGACCGGGACACCCGCTACCCGGGCGAGCGCGGCCGGACTGAGGTCGGTGCCGGTCACGGCGTGCCCGAGCGCGGCGAGTCCGACCGCCTGGGTGCCGATGCCGCAGGCGCAGTCCAGCACCTGCTGTCGCTCGCCACCCAGCAGGCGGTGCAGCGCTTCGCCCTGGCGCCGCACGCTCGCGTCCCAGTCCGCATAGATGCGGTGGTAGTCCGCGGCCAGCCGGTCGTAGAAGCGGCGGGTCACGGGCTCGAGGCTAGCCTGGAGGCTGTCGGTGGGTGCCGGTACTCTCGCGTCGTGGCTCTGGCTCTCTACCGCAAGTACCGTCCGGCGACCTTCGCCGAGGTCGTCGGGCAGGAGCACGTCACCGAACCGCTGCGCGCCGCCCTGTCCTCGGGCCGCATCAACCATGCGTACCTGTTCTCCGGGCCACGCGGATGCGGGAAGACGTCCAGCGCGCGCATCATGGCCCGCTCACTCAACTGCGTCGAAGGCCCGACCCCGGACCCGTGCGGTAAGTGCGACTCGTGCCGTGCGCTGGCCCCCGAGGGGCCGGGCAGCATCGACGTCACCGAGCTCGACGCGGCCAGCCACGGTGGTGTCGACGACGCCCGCGAGCTGCGCGACCGCGCCTTCTACGCACCGGCCGAGTCGCGGTACCGGGTGTTCATCATCGACGAGGCGCACATGGTCACCACGCAGGGCTTCAACGCCCTGCTGAAGATCGTCGAAGAGCCGCCGGAACACCTGATCTTCATCTTCGCCACCACCGAACCGGAGAAGGTGCTGCCGACCATCCGGTCGCGCACCCACCACTACCCGTTCCGTCTGATCCCGCCCAGCTCGATGCGCGAGCTGCTGGAGCGCAACGTCGAGGCCGAGGGCATCCACGTCGACCCGGCGGTGTACCCGCTGGTGATCCGCGCGGGCGGTGGTTCGGCGCGGGACACCCAGTCGGTGCTGGACCAGCTGCTGGCGGGCGCCGGCCCGGACGGCGTGACGTACGACAGGGCCATTTCGCTGCTCGGCGTCACCGATTCGGCCCTGATCGACGACATGATCGACGGCCTGGCCGCCGACGATTCGGCCGCCGTGTTCGGCACGGTCGAGCGGCTGGTCGAGGCCGGCCACGAGCCACGGCGCTTCGCGAGCGACCTGCTCGACCGGCTGCGTGACCTCGTGCTGTTGCGATCGGTGCCGGACGCCGCGGCGCGCAACCTGGTGTCGGCCCCCGCGGACGAACTCGACCGGATGACGGCGCAGGCCGAGCGCGCTGGCCTGGCGACGCTGACCCGGTACGCGGAGATCGTGCACAACGGCCTGCTGGAGATGCGCGGCGCGACAGCTCCGCGGTTGTTGCTCGAGCTGCTGTGCGCCCGGATGCTGCTGCCGTCGGCGTCGGAGAGCGAAGCCGCCGTGCTGCAGCGGTTGGAGCGTCTGGAGCGCCGGGTCACGGTGAGCGGCGGGGGAAGCCTCCCCGCCGATGGCCAAGCTGCCCCGGACGCGCCCGAGCGGACTTTCCAGCGGCCTTCGCAGCGGCCGGCGGCTGCCGGTCCGCCGCGTCCGGCTGCCGAGGCCGCATCGCGACCAGCTCCGGAGGCGCCGGCTCGCCGCCCGACGGAACCGGCCGCGGCGCCGGTCCCGTCGCCACCCGCTGAGGCAGATTCATCGCCCGCGGCGGTGCGCCGCCCCCCGGAACCGGCCGCCGCTGCGGAGCAGGCCCCACCGGCACCTGCGCCGGAGCCGGAGGTGGCGGCGGCGCCTGGTGGCATCGACGCGGCCGCCGTCCGTCGCGTGTGGCCGGACCTGCTGGCCGCCATCCGCAAGACGAGCCGCAGCACCGAGGCGATGATGATCAACGCGACCGTGCAGAGCGTGGAGGGTTCGCTGGTCGTGCTGGCGCACAGCGCGGAACCCCTCGCGAGGCGGTTGTCGGAACCCCGCAACGCGGACTTCATCGCCGGCGCGCTGCACGAGGTGCTCGGCGGAACCTGGCAGGTGCGGTGCGTCCACGGCGGTGGGGGCGGCGGTTCGGCCCGGCGTGACGGTCCGGCCCCGCGCCCGAACCCACCCCAGCGCGAAGCCCCGCAGCAGCAACAACGCACCTTCCAGCGCCCGGCGCCAACGGCCCCGCCCGCGCCACGGCCGGAGCCCGCGCCGCGAGCGCCGCAACCCCCGGCCGAACCGGCCGACGACATCCCCCTCCCGCCCGAGCCGGACGACGACGAAGCGGTGATGGCGGAGGCAGGCGGCCCCGTGCCGGAAGGCCCGCCCGCCGCCCCGCGGAACGATGCCGAAGAGCTGGCGCGCCGGTTGCTGGCCGAACACCTCGGCGCCCAGCCGATCGACTAACCCGCCGCGCCCGCGATCGCGCAGTGGAGCGAAGCCGGTGCCTAGAAACCCGCGTAGCGGCTCAAGAACGAAACCACCCCCGAAGCGATAGCTGACGCATACCGCGCCCGACCGTCCGAACTGGACACAAGAGCGGCGTCGGTCGCATTCCGCATGTTCCCGCACTCGACGAGCACCGCGGGCCGCTGCGAGAGGTTCAACCCGGCCAGGTCGTTCCGCGGCGCCAGCCCGTTCGACCCGAGGTAGTTCGACACCGGGAAGCCCGCCGAGATCAACCCCGATCGCAGCGACCGCGCCAACTCCACCGAGGGCTCACCCTGCGCGTCGTTCAGCGGTGGGCTCGAGTACGCCACGTGAAACCCGCGCGCTCCCGCCGCCGTCGACCCGTCCGCATGGATCGACACCACCGCGTCGGCCTGCGACCGGTTACCGATCGCCGCCCGCTCGTTCACGCACGGGCCCACTCCGCCGTCGTCGGAACGCGTGTAGACCACCCGCACGCCCTGGGCGGACAACAACGCCCCCACCCGCTGCGCGACGTCCCAGTTGAACGCGTGCTCGGTGTACCCGCCGTCGGTCGCGGTGCCCGTCGTGTTGCAGGGCTTCGTCTGACCGCGCCCGGCCGGTACCGGGGCGTTGATCACGTCCGGCCGCCGCGCGTTGCCGCCGTTGTGTCCCGGGTCCAGGACCACGGTCACCGGCTTCCGCGTCACGGACGGCGCAGGAGATGGCGACGGTGACGGCGCGGACGACGGGGACACCCGCGCCGCACTCGCCGCACCCGGGGGCGCGGGGGGCGGCGACGGCGAGGCCGCGGAGCACGCGGCGACCAACAACAGACCGCTCAGGACCAGGACAAGACGACTGCGCACGGCGAACACGGTGCCACAGCCGTCCGAGCTACGCTGGAACACACAGGACAGGACGACGAAACGGGGATCATGGTGCAACCCGGCGGTGGAATGCCCGACATGCAGGCCATCCTGCAGCAGGCGCAGCTGATGCAGCAGCAGCTCGTCGCCGCGCAGGAGGAACTCGCCCGCACCGAGGTGACCGGCACGTCCGGCGGTGGCCTTGTCACCGCGACCGTCACCGGCGGGCTGGAGCTGAAGTCGCTACGGATCGACCCGAAGGCGGTCGACCCGGAGGACACCGAGACGCTCGCCGACCTGGTGGTCGCCGCGGTGCGGGACGCGATGAGCAGCGCGCAGAAGCTCACCGAGGAGAAGCTCGGCCCGGTGGCCGGCGCCCTCGGCGGCGGTGGCGGTATGCCCGACCTGGGCGGACTCGGTCTGCCCGGCTTCAAGTAGCGGGCCCAGTTGTACGAAGGGGTAGTCCAGGACCTGATCGACGAGCTGGGTCACCTCCCCGGCATCGGTCCGAAGAGTGCGCAGCGGATCGCCTTCCACCTGCTCGCCGCCGACCCGGCCGACATCGCCCGGCTGCAGGACGTGCTCGGCAAGGTCCGGGAGGGCGTGCAGTTCTGCGAGATCTGCGGCAACGTCTCCGAACAGCAGCAGTGCCGCATCTGCCGGGACGTGCGCCGCGACACGTCGCTGATCTGCGTGGTCGAGGAACCCAAGGACGTGCTCGCGGTGGAACGCACCCGCGAGTTCAAGGGGCGCTACCACGTGCTCGGCGGCGCGCTCGACCCGCTATCCGGCATCGGTCCGGACCAGCTGCGCATCCGCGAGCTGCTGGCCAGGCTCGGCGCGGAGGAGGTCACCGAGGTGATCATCGCGACCGACCCGAACACCGAGGGCGAGGCCACCGCGACCTACCTGGTGCGGATGCTGCGGGACTTCCCCGGCCTGACCGTGACGCGGCTGGCGTCCGGCCTGCCGATGGGCGGCGACCTGGAGTTCGCCGACGAGCTGACCCTCGGGCGCGCCCTGTCCGGCCGCCGCGCCCTTTGACCCTCGTCGACGACGTGCTGGCCGGCCCACCCCGCCTGGGGCGGGTCCGGCTGGTCGCCGTCGACGGCCCGTCCGGCGCGGGCAAGACCACCTTCGCCGCGAAACTCGTCGAAACGTTCCGCGAGCGCGGGGTCACCGTGGGTCTCGTCGCCACCGACCACTACGCCACCTGGGACGACCCGGTCGCCTGGTGGCCCCGCCTCGTCACCGAGGTCCTGGAACCCCTCGCCGCCGGCCGGCGGGCGGCCTACCGCCCACTGGACTGGACCACGGGCGAACCGCGTTCGGGAATTCTCCGCACGGTTCACCCGGTGGACGTACTCGTCCTGGAGGGGATGTCCGCCGGCCGCGCGTCGATCCGGCCGCACCTGTCCGCGCTGTGCTGGGTCGAGGGACCGGACCCGGAAACCCGGCTGGAACGGGCGGTCCGACGGGACGGGGAGGCCATCCGAATCCCTCTCGCCGCATGGCAGAAGTTCGAACATGGGTGGTTCGAGGTCGACGCTACCCGTGAGTATGTGCACCCGAATGGGCTAATACTTTCGTCTGGTCTTACGCAGAGTGAGAACTGAACGTAACCGTGTCGACCATATGTGTCGGTATGTCCGGTTTTACGTAGCGCGATCGTAACCTCACTCGCCTGCCGAGGCCCCCGCATCGGATTAGGGTCGTCGATCACATACCGAACTTCATCCAAGGAGTCTCAACCATGCTCCCAACGCGGGCAGTTGGGTTGCGCCGCATCGCCCTGATCGGGCTTGCCGGCGCCCTCGCGGTCACCACGGCCGCCTGTGCTTCCGAACGCGGCTCGGGCGGTAGCGCCAGCGACACATTCATCTTCGGCGCGGCGGGCGCTCCGAAGAACTTCGATCCGATCTTCAACGACGACGGCGAGAGTTTCCGCCCCGCCCGCCAGATGTTCGACACGCTGGTCACCTACAAGCCGGGCACCACGGAGCTCGAGGGTGCACTCGCCACCGCCTGGACGCCGAGCAACGGCAACACGACCTGGACCTTCACCCTGCGGCCGGGCGTCAAGTTCCACGACGGCACCCCGTTCAACGCCGCGGCGGTCTGTTTCAACTTCGACCGCTGGTACAACATGAAGGGCGCCGCGGCCCAGAGCCAGATGATCTACTACGGCGACGTCTTCGAGGGCTTCGCGCACAACGAGGGCGACGCCAGCGGCGAGCCCGTCTACAAGTCCTGCGAGGCCAGGGACGACACCACCGCCGTCCTCAACCTCAACAAGGCCAAGGGTGCCTTCCCGGACGCGTTCGGCCTGACGTCGCTGTCCATCTCCAGCCCGGACGCGCTGAAGAAGTACGACGCCGACACCGTGACGCAGAGCGGCGAGGCCTTCACCTACCCCGCGTACGCCACCGATCATCCGACCGGCACCGGGCCGTACAAGTTCGAGAGTTTCGACAAGGCCAACAACACGATCACCCTGGTTCGCAACGAGGACTACTGGGGCGAGAAGGCGAAGACGGCCCGGCTGATCTTCAAGATCATCCCGGACGAGAACGCCCGCAAGCAGGAGCTCGCGGCCGGCACCATCGACGGCTACGACTTCCCCAGCCCGGCGGACTACAACTCGCTCAAGCAGGCCGGTGACCAGGTCCTGATCCGGCCCGCCTTCAACATCCTGTACCTGGGTATCAACCAGAAGAACAACCCGAAGCTGGCCGATCCGCGGGTCCGCAAGGCGATCGAGTTCTCGATCAACAAGGACCAGCTGGTCAAGAACCGGCTCCCGTCCGGCGCCTACGCGCAGGACCAGTTCCTGCCGAACAACGTCCCCGGAAACACGCCCGCGGTGGAGAAGCACAGCTACAACCCGGATACCGCCCGGCAGCTGCTGGCCCAGGCCGGCGCGACCGACCTGACGCTGAACTTCTACGTCCCGACCGAGGTCACCCGGCCGTACATGCCGAATCCGGTGGACATCGCCGCGGCGATCACCGACGACCTGAAGGCGGTCGGCATCAAGGTCAACGTGGTCCAGGAGCCGTGGAACGGCGGGTACAAGGACTCCGTGCAGAAGGCCGGCAAGCAGGACCTGCACCTGCTCGGCTGGACCGGTGACTACGCCGACGCGGGCAACTTCGTCGGCACGTTCTTCGGGCGTCCGAAGGCCGAGTTCGGCTTCGACAACCCGCAGATCTTCACTGCACTGTCCACTGCGGACGCCCAGACGACCCCGGACACCAAGAAGACGGCCTACGAGAACGCCGCCGTGCTCATCTCGCAGTACGTCCCGGCGGTGCCGATCTCGTCGTCGCCACCGGCGATCGTGGTCCGGTCCGACGTTTCGGGCCTGGTCCCGACGCCGCTGACGGACGAGCGCTTCTACACGGTCACCAAGGGCTGAGTTCCGCTCCGATGGCGGGGAAGCGTGCCCGGCGCGCTTCCCCGCCACGGTGCGGATTGAGGCGATCACATGCTCCGATTCGTGATTCGTCGGTTGCTGCAAGCGGTGCCGACGCTCCTCGTGCTCTCCGTCCTGGTCTTCGCCTGGCTCCGCCTGCTGCCCGGTGGTCCCGCCACCGCGCTGCTCGGCGACAAGGCGACGCCGGAGAAGATCGCGTCCCTGAACAGCGTGCTCGGACTGGATCAACCGATCTTCGTCCAGTACTTCAAGTTCCTCGGCCGCGTGCTCACCGGTGACTTCGGCGCTTCCCTGATCAGCGGTGACAACGTGCTCACCGAGATCGGCCGTGCCTTCCCGGCGACCGTCGAACTGGCGCTGGCCGCCCTGGTGCTCGCGGTCGGCTTCGGCATTCCGATGGGCTACCTCGCCGCGCGCTACCGCGGCCGGTTCCTGGACAACGCCACCGTGCTCACCACTCTCGTCGGCGTCGCGGTGCCGGTGTTCTTCTTCGGCGTGCTGCTCAAGTACGTGTTCGCGCAAAAGCTGGGCCTCCTGCCACCGTCCGGGCGGCAGGACGTGACGATCGATGCCACGCACATCACCGGCTTCTTCACGCTGGACGGTCTGCTCACCGGCGAGCTGGACGCCACGTGGGATGCGATCAAGCACCTGATCCTGCCGGCGATCGCGCTGGCGAGCATCCCGTTCGCGGTGATCGTGCGGATCACCCGGGCCTCGGTGCTGGACGTGCAGCAGGAGGACTTCGTGCGCACCGCGGAGTCCAAGGGCCTGACCACGGCGACGATTCGACAGAGGCACGTCCTGCGCAACGCGCTCCTGCCGGTGTCCACGACGATCGGTCTGCAGACCGGTCTGCTGCTGGCCGGCGCCGTCCTCACCGAGAAGGTATTCAACTGGAACGGTCTGGGGGCGCTGCTGGCCCAGGGCATCGAACGCCGGGACTACCCGCGGTTGCAGGCGCTGCTGTTGCTGGCCGCCGCGGTGTACGTCATCGTCAACCTCCTGGTCGACATCTCGTATGCGATCATCGATCCGAGGGTGCGGGTGCGATGACCTCCATCTTGCGGCGCAAGGCCGAACGCATCGACGAACTCGCGGAGGCCGGTGGCACCAGCCTCGCGGCGGACGCGGTCAAGCGGATGCTGCACAACCCGGTGGCGATCACCGGCGCGGTCATCACGATCCTGTTCGTGCTGCTCGCGATCCTGGCCCCGTTCCTGGCGCCGAAGGACCCCTACATCCCCTACGACGAGCTGCGCGCGAACCTGCGGCCGGACTACATCCCGGGGCCGATGGACGGGTTCGTGCTCGGCAGCGACCACCGCGGCTACGACTTCTTCTCCCGTCTCCTGGTCGGCGCGCAGCAGACGCTGATCGTCGGCGTGGTCGCCACCCTGATCGGGGTGACGGTCGGCATGATCATCGGCGGTCTGGCGGGCGCCCTGGGCGGCTGGGTGGACACGCTGCTGATGCGGTTCACCGACATTCTGCTCGCGATCCCCTCGCTGCTGCTGGCGATCTCGATCGCGGCGCTGTTCTCGCAAGGGACACAGTGGACGGTCATCATCGCGGTGGCGGTGGTGAGTGTGCCGGTCTTCGCCCGGTTGCTGCGCGGCGCGATGCTCTCGCAGCGGGCGAGCGACCACGTGCTGGCGGCGACCGCGCTGGGCGTGCGGCGCCGCACCATCGTGTTCCGGCACATGCTGCCGAACTCGCTGGGACCCGTGGTCGTGCAGGCCACACTGACCCTGGCGACGTCGATCATCGACGTCGCGGCGCTGTCCTTCCTCGGCCTCGGCGACAACAACACCAGCCGCGCCGAGTGGGGTTTGATGCTGGCCCAGGCCCAGTCCCTGTTGGACGTCAAACCGAGCCTGGCGTTCTACCCGGCCATCGCGATCATCGTGGTGGCACTGGGTTTCACGCTGCTCGGCGAGTCGCTGCGCGAAGCGCTCGACCCGAAGAACAGGCGGTAGCGCGTTGAGTCTTCTGCAAGTACGCGACCTCTCGGTCGTCTTCCACCGCAAGGGCACCCGCCCGTTCACCGCGGTCGACGGCGTCAGCTTCGACGTCGAGCCGGGCCGCACCGTCGGCCTGGTCGGCGAGTCCGGCAGCGGCAAGTCGGTGACCGCGCTGGCGATCATGGGCCTGCTGCCCAAGCGGAACGCGGACACCTCCGGCGAGGTGCTGTTCGAGGACACGGACCTGCTGCGCCTGTCCGACAGGCAGTTGCGCGACCGGCGCGGCCGCGATCTCGGCATGGTGTTCCAGGACCCGCTGTCGTCACTGAACCCGGTGATCCCGATCGGTCTGCAGATCACCGAGGTGCTCGAACGGCACCGCAAGATGGAACGCAAGCAGGCTCGGGTCGAGGCCGCTGACCTGCTCGACCGGGTCGGCATCCCGGACCCGAACCGGCGGCTTTCCGAGTACCCGCACCAGCTTTCCGGCGGGATGCGCCAGCGCGCGCTGATCGCGATCGCGCTGGCCTGCCGTCCGCGGCTGCTGATCGCCGACGAGCCGACCACGGCGCTGGACGTGACGATCCAGGCGCAGATCCTGGCTTTGCTGTCCGAACTGGTCCGCGACACCGGCACCGCCCTGATCATGATCACCCACGACCTGGGTGTGGTGGCCGGGCTGTGCGACGAGGTCAACGTCATGTACGGCGGGCGGGTCGTCGAGCGGGCGGAGCGGCACGCGCTGTTCGCGTCCGCCCGGCACCCGTACACGCACGGGCTGCTCGCGTCAATCCCGCGGCTGGACGCGCCGCGCGGGGAGAAGCTGGTGCCGATCAAGGGGTCGGTCGCCGACAACATCCCGTGGGCGAGGGGGTGCGCGTTCGCGCCGCGGTGCCCGAACGCGCTGGAGATCTGCCGCGAGATCACGCCGGAACTCGAACCGGACTCCGGCGGGATGCTGCGGTGCCACAATCCGGTGAGCCGGCCGGTCGCGGCAGGCGAGGGGGTGCGCTGATGTCCGAACCGCTGGTGCAGGTGGAAGGCCTGCAGGTGCACTTCCCGATCAAACGCGGCGTGGTGCTGGACCGCACGATCGGGCACGTCTACGCCGTCGACGGGGTCGACCTGGAGATCCAGCGTGGCGAAACCTACGGCCTGGTCGGCGAGTCGGGCTGCGGCAAGACCACACTCGGCCGCAGTCTGCTGCGGCTGGTCGAACCGACCGGTGGCCGGACGGTGTTCGACGGCACGGACCTCTCGACCCTCAAGGGCGAGTCGCTGCGGAGGATGCGGCGGCGGATGCAGATGGTCTTCCAGGATCCGCTGTCCAGCCTGGACCCGCGGCAGTCGGTCGAGTCGATCCTCATCGAGGGGATGCGGGCGCACGGCCTGGACAAGGGCCGGGAGAGCACCCGCAAGCGTTTGCGCGAGCTCCTGACGTCGGTCGGCCTGCCCGAGAGTTCGCTGCGGAAGTACCCGCACGAGTTCTCCGGCGGGCAGCGCCAGCGCATCGGGATCGCGCGGGCGCTGGCCGTGGAGCCGGATCTGATCGTGGCCGACGAACCGGTGTCCGCGCTGGACGTGTCCGTGCAGGCGCAGGTGCTCAACCTGCTCGAGGAGTTGCAGGACTCGCTGGGCCTGACCTATCTGGTGATCGCCCACGACCTCGCCGTCGTCCGGCACATCTCCGACCGCATCGGCGTGATGTACCTGGGCTCGCTGGTCGAGGAGACCGACGCGGCGACTCTGTACGACGAGCCGCTGCACCCGTACACGCGTGCGCTGCTGTCGGCCATCCCGGTGCCGGACCCGGTCGTCGAGGACAGCCGGGAGCAGATCCTGCTCGCCGGCGACCTGCCCTCGCCGGCCAACCCGCCCTCGGGCTGCCGCTTCCACACCCGCTGCCCGTGGCGGCAGGAGACGAAGTGCGACACCGAGCGGCCCGCCCTGCGGGAACTCGGCGCCGGGCACCGGGTCGCCTGCCACTGGGCGGAGGACATCCAGGCCGGGCGGATCACGCCGCACGAGGTGAAACCGGAATTGGTCACGGCGCGGTCGTCGCCCGATTCGGTGGTCCCGCAGGCGGCGTCGGTTGCCGAAATGCTCGAGCCCTGACGCGGGTACTCTGACCACATTCCGCCGGGGTGACCGATGAGGGGGCCGAGTCCGTGCACATCGACCAGTGGCTGGAGACCATCCCGCCGCTCCTCGTCTACCTGACGGTGGGCCTGGTGATCGGCTTGGAGAGTCTCGGGATCCCGCTCCCGGGCGAGATCGTGCTGGTCAGTGCCGCTCTGCTGGCATCGAAGCACGACGGGCTGAACCCCTGGCTGATCGGCATCGTCGGCAGCGCCGGCGCCATCGGCGGGGACAGCATCGGCTACGTGATCGGGCGGCGGGGCGGGCAGCGCCTGTTCGCCTGGGCGGGGCGGAAATTCCCCAAGCATTTCGGTCCGGATCACGTCCGCTCCGCCGAGCGAATGTTCCAGAAGCGGGGCATGTGGGCGGTCTTCTTCGGGCGCTTTGTCGCAATTCTGCGCATTTTGTGCGGTCCCCTCGCGGGCTCGCTGCACATGCACTACCCGCGGTTCCTGATCGCGAACGCGCTCGGCGGGATCGTCTGGGCCGGCGGCACGACGGCGCTGGTGTACACGCTCGGGGTGATCGCGGAGAAGTGGCTGTCCCGGTTCTCCTACGTCGCGCTGGCGGTCGCCGTCGTGCTCGGCGTGGTCATCAGCATGGTGGTCAAGAAGCGGATGGCCCGCCGTCACGAGGAGACCGGTTCGGCGGAGCGTGCCTCGGCCAAGCGCTGACGCTCCGCGGGTCGCACATTTTCGACAATGTGCCGCCCGCCGTGGTCCTGGCCTGACGACGGATCAGCGCCGCAACTGCGTCTCCCGCGCGACATGCGACAGCTTGGCGGGGTTGCGCACGGCGTAGAGCCCGGTGACGAGGCCGTCGTCGACGCGCACGGCCAGGACCGTGTCGACTTCGCCGTCCACCACGAGGAACAGCGCCGGGTGGCCGTTGACCTGCGCCGGCCGGAGGGTCCCCACGGCCGGGATCCTGCCGACGCCGGCCGCGAGCAGCCGGGCGACCCGGTCGGCCCCCACGACGGGCCGCGGCACCGTCTGCTTCACGCCTCCGCCGTCGCCGAGGAAGACGACATCCGGCGCGAGGATGTCGAGCAGGCCCTGCAGGTCGCCCGTGTCGACCGCACGCTGGAACGCCTCGAGCGCGTGGCGGCTCTCGTCCGGGGAGACGATGCCGCGCGGCCGGCGCGACGCGACGTGCGCCCGCGCGCGGTGGGCGATCTGGCGAACCGCCGCCTGGCTCTTGCCGACGGCGTCGGCGATCTCGTCGTAGTCCACGTCGAACACCTCACGCAGCACGAACACCGCGCGCTCGGTCGGTGCGAGGGTCTCCAGCACCAGCAGCATCGCCATCGAGACGTGGTCGGCCAGTTCGACGTCCTCGGCCACGTCTGGCGCGGTCAGCAGCGGTTCGGGCAGCCAGGAACCGACGTAGGACTCCTTGCGGCGGCCGAGCGTCCGCAGCCGGTTGAGCGCCTGGCGGGTGGTGATCCGGATCAGGTACGCGCGCTGATTCTCCACCGTGCCGAGGTCGACGCCGGTCCACCGCAGCCAGGTTTCCTGGAGCACGTCCTCGGCGTCGGCGGCCGAGCCGAGCATCTCGTACGCGACGGTGAACAGCAGGTTCCGGTGGGTCACGAACGCCTCGGTGGCGGGATCCGGGCGGTTGTCCCCGGTCATGGGATTGCTCCTCTGCACGCTCCGACTAGTGCCGCCCTCAAGACACCGCGATCCGCGCTGCCGTGACAGCCCGACCCTATGGCGGTCGTCACATCGTCGTCCTGTCACAGGTGCGGGTGCGGCGGCATCTGGTGTTCGTCCACGGCAACACCACGAGTGAGGACCAAGTCATGGAACCCCGTATCGACCTGATGGCCAACGAGCTCGGTGCCAAGATCGCCAGGCGGTTCGCCAACCTCCACTCGGTGATCCACCAGTCAACGGTACCGACACCGACCCAGGAACTCGTCGCGCTCCGGGCCAGCCAGATCAACGGCTGCGCCCCCTGCGTCGACATGCACACGAAGGAAGCAGCCGCGGCCGGCGAGACCGCGGTCCGGCTCAACCTGGTCGCGGTCTGGCGCGAGGCGACCGTGTTCACCGAGGCGGAGCGGGCCGCGCTGGCGCTCGCCGAGGAGGGCACCCGCCTTGCCGACGCCCACCAGGGCGTGTCGGACGAGACCTGGGCCCAGGTCCGCAAGCACTACGACGACGACCAGATCGCCGTGCTGGTGTCGCTGGTCGGCCTGATCAACGCGGCCAACCGGATGAACGTCATCGTGCGCAACCAGGGCGGTTCGTACCAGGCCGGCATGGCCGCCGCCATGGCGAGCTGAGCGGGGGCCGGCCGTTCCGATGCGGAGCGGCCGGCCCCCTTTGTCAGCGGTGGGCGCGGTTCACCGCGGACACGACGGCGCGCAGGGACGCGGTCACGATTGACGGGTCGATGCCGATGCCCCAGTACACCTTGTCGCCGATGGCGCATTCGATGTAGGAAGCGGCCTTGGCGTCGTCGCCCGGCGTCAGGGTGTGCTCGCTGTAGTCCAGCAGCCGCAGGTCGTAGCCCACGGTGGACAGTGCGTCGAAGAACGCGGCGATCGGCCCGTTGCCGGTGCCGGTGATCTCCTGCTCCTCGCCGTCCACGCGGACGGTGGCGCGCAGGTGGTAGTCGCCGTTGGCCGTGACGTGCTGGCTCACCAGCTGCAGCGGCGTCTGGGCCTCGAGGTACTCGTTGGCGAACGCGTCCCACATGGTCTGCGGGTCGACCTCGCCACCCTCGCTGTCCGTGTAGCGCTGGATGACCTGCGAGAACTCGATCTGCAGGCGGCGCGGCAGGTCGAGCTGGTGCTCGGTCTTCATGATGTAGGCGACGCCGCCCTTGCCCGACTGCGAGTTGACCCGGATGACGGCCTCGTAGCTGCGGCCAACGTCCTTCGGGTCGATGGGCAGGTAGGGCACCTCCCACGGGAACTCGTCCACCGGTACGCCGGCCTTTTCGGCCGCGCGATGCAGCGCGTCGAAGCCCTTGTTGATCGCGTCCTGGTGGCTGCCGGAGAACGCGGTGAACACCAGGTCGCCGCCCCACGGGGTGCGCTCGTGCACCGGAAGCTGGTTGCAGTACTCGACGGTGCGCTTGATCGCGTCGATGTCGGAGAAGTCGATCTGCGGGTCGATGCCCTGGCTGAACAGGTTCATGCCCAGCGCCACCAGGTCGACGTTTCCGGTGCGCTCGCCGTTGCCGAACAGGCAGCCCTCGATGCGGTCGGCGCCGGCCTGGTAGCCCAGCTCGGCGGCGGCGATACCGGTGCCGCGGTCGTTGTGCGGGTGCAGCGACAGGATCACCGCGTCGCGGCGGTCCAGGTTGCGGCCCATCCACTCGATCGAGTCGGCGTAGACGTTCGGCGTCGCCATCTCCACGGTCGCCGGCAGGTTCAGGATCACCGGCCGCTCCGGCGTCGGCTGCCAGATGTCGGTGACGGCGTTGCAGACCTCGGCGGCGTAGGACAGCTCGGTGCCGGTGTAGGACTCCGGCGAGTACTGGAAGCGGAAGTCGGTGTCGGAGTACTTCTGCGCGTACTCGACCACCAGATCGGCGGCCTGCAGCGCGATCTTCTTGATGCCCTCGCGCTCCTCGCGGAACACCACCCGGCGCTGGAGGATCGAGGTCGAGTTGTAAATGTGGACGATCGCCTGCGGCGCGCCCTCCAGCGATTGGAAGGTGCGCTCGATCAGCTCGGGGCGGCACTGTGTCAGCACCTGGATGCGGACGTCTTCGGGGATCGCCCCGTCCTCGATGATCTCGCGGACGAAGTCGAAGTCGGTCTGGCTCGCCGCCGGGAACCCGACCTCGATCTCCTTGTACCCCATGCGCACCAGCAGCTCGAAGAACTTGCGCTTGCGCGCGGGCGACATCGGGTCGATCAGGGCCTGGTTACCGTCGCGCAGGTCCACCGCGCACCACAGCGGCGCGCGCTCGATGCGCTTGCCGGGCCAGGTCCGGTCGGGCAGCTCGATGTCCTCCACCAGCTTGTACCAGGGCTGGTAGCGGTGGAACGGCATCGAACTGCCGCGCTGCGCGTTCCATGCGGGCTGGTCGGCGGGCGCGGGACGTGAGGGCGTGCGGAAGCGGCTCACGCTAGGGTCGGTGCTGGTCATGCTGGAAAGTCTCCTGCCGGGTGGTCTGGCGACCGGCGGCGTGACGAAGCCCCGCGACGGGGGGCCGGTCAGGATCAGGCCCCGTCGCGGCAGCGAAGCAGGAGAGCACGCGCCACGCAATCACTGTAGCCCGGCCGCGATGATGTTGAAAAGTGACCCGGTCGATACCACGCCCGGTTACTGGCAGGTAGCCAAGCGCGGCGGGGCGTGGGAAACTCGCGACATGGCCGAGCACGCCGAAAAGCGCGAAAGCGACGTCGACGAACGTCCCCGCGCCCAGCGCCAGGTGAACTGGGGGCGCGTGAAGGACCAGGTGGCCGGGCTGATCGCCGGGATCGTCCGCTGGGTCGGCCTGATTTTCGCGCTCATCCTGGTGCTGCATGTCATCTTCGTGGTCGGGGGCGCCAACCCGGACAACGGGATCGTCTCGTTCGTCCGCGACTGGTCGGACGCTCTCGCCCTGGGGTTCAAGGACCTCTTCGAGCCCGACGACCAGAAGCTGCGCGTGCTGGTGAACTTCGGCATCGCCGCGATCTTCTGGCTGGTGGTGTCGTCGGTGCTGACCCGCATCATCCGCCGCCTCGCCGGCACCACCTGACCCGGGCGGGGTCGCACATTGTCGAGAAAGTGCCGTCAGAAGGCTGGGGCTCCCCATTCGCCGGTGTAGGCGAAGTCGCCCAGCGAGAGCCGGCTGCGAGCCGCTCGTTCACGCTCGACGAGCTTCGCCACGCCCAGCACCGAGGGGTCTCCGAGGTGTCCGACCGCGATCGCGACCCGGGGGACCGCACCGTCCGGTACCGCGAACCTCGAGCGAACCGCGTCCGGATCGAAGCCGGCCATCTGGTGCGCCACGAGTCCTTCCGCGACGGCCTGCAGCACGAGGTTCTGCGACGCCAGTCCGAGTCCGTACTCGGCGTACGGGATCTCGCCCTTCTCGTTGCGCACGACCATGATCGCCACGAGCAGCGCGCCCGCCCGGTGCGCCCACGCCTGGTTCCGCTCGGTCAGCGTGCCGAGGATCTGCCGGAACGTCGCGTCACCCCGGCGCCCGACCAGGAACCGGGCGGGCTGCGTGTTCCCGAACGACGGCGCCCACCGGGCCGCCTCCAGCAGCGCGCGCAACTGCTCCCAGCTCACCTCCCGCGTCTCGTCGAGCGCACGGGGGCTCCACCGCTCGGCGATCAGTTCGGACAGTGGCACGCTGGACTCGGCTGGCTTGCGCATCAGACGGCATATTTCCACACCGTCAGTGCGTAGGCGCCGAACCAGGCGCTGGTGAGCGCGACCCCAGAGCAGACCAGCAGCGCGGTGTTCGTCCGGCGCTTCGCCAGGGCGATCGCCACCGGGACCAGCAGGGTGAACGCCGGCAGCAGCAACCGCGGCTTGGCGTGCATCAGAGCGCTCGAGCCCAGGCACATCACCACGACCCCGGCCGCGTACAGACCCAGAACAGCTTCGCGCCGTTGCAGTATCAGGACCACGAGCCCCGCTGCCGCGCCCACGAGCACGGCGACCGTCAGCACGCTCATCGCCGAGTCGCTTCCGGTGAGGACGTCGAAGACGAACCGCAGCGTGGACGCCCCGCCGTCGAACCGGGTCCGCCACCCCTGCCACTCCAGATCGGACCACGTGCCCAGCTGTGCCAGGAAGCCGGCATCCGGCCGCACTCGCATGCCGGTCCACCAGAGGTAACCGGCCAGCCCGGCCGGAGCCAGCGCCAGGGCGAACAACGGGCGGCCGCCGTCCGTGCGGTGCCGGAGCGCGAGCGTCGCGGCCACCACGACGGCGACCACCAGCGCCAGTGCGGTCGAGCGCACCAGGCCCGCCGCGAGACAGCACACGCCGGCCAGTTCCCAGCGCCGCTCCAGCAGCGCGACGAGCGTCCACACGGCCAGCGCACAGAACAACGCCTCGGTGTAGGCCATCGACAACACGATGCTCATCGGCGTCGCGGCGAAGAGCGCGACCAGGATGAGGCCCGCCCGGCGCGAACCGCCCCGCACGATCCGCCCGAGCCGGGCCAGGCCGTAGGCGGCGAACAGCCCGGCGACGAGCGAGACGACCAGCGCCGCCGCCGTGAACCCGAACCAGGGCGCCAGCACCCGGATCAGAAACGGGTACGCCGGGAAAAAGGCCCGCGGGGTGAACGGATTCGGGTGCTCGAACGCGTCGGTGACCGGCCCGAGTTCGTAGCCCCGGTCGGCGATCTTGAGATACCACTCGCCATCCCAGGCGGCGATCCTGTCGAGGAGGCTGCTCTCGTGCAGCGCGGCGAAGACCGTGAGCACCACAACACCGAGAGCCCGGACACCGAGATAAACCGCCGCGGGCAGCAGGAGTGCTCTGCGTCTCAGAATCCGGCTTCCGAGGTTTCGCAGCAGGCCAGGGCCCGCGCGCCCGGGGCGTTCCGCGGCCGCTCTCGTCGCCTCCACACCATCGCCTTTGGTTCAATTGTGAAAAGTCGGACCAAGAATGTTAGTCATTTTCCCACGCGGGTGCCCAGGGGCAGTGGCCGGAGCCACATAACGGGGTGGCCCGCGGTGTAACCCCCGGTAGGCTGCTTCGCGAAAGGTGCGAAATAGGAGGTCGGCAGAGAAGTGGCGCTCGTAGTCCAGAAATACGGCGGTTCGTCGCTGGAGAGCGCTGATCGCATCAAGCGCGTGGCCGAACGGATCGTCGCCACCAAGAAGGCGGGCAACGACGTGGTCGTCGTCTGCTCCGCCATGGGTGACACCACCGACGAGTTGCTCGACCTGGCCCAGCAGGTCAACCCGGTGCCGCCGGAACGAGAGATGGACATGCTGCTCACCGCGGGCGAGCGCATTTCCAACGCGCTAGTCGCGATGGCGATTTCGGCACACGGATCCGAGGCGTGGTCGTTCACCGGCTCCCAGGCCGGCGTCGTCACGACGGCCGTGCACGGCAATGCGCGCATCATCGACGTGACGCCGAGCCGCGTCACCGAGGCGCTCGAGCAGGGCTACATCGCGCTGGTGGCCGGGTTCCAGGGTGTCTCGCAGGACACCAAGGACATCACCACACTCGGCCGCGGCGGTTCGGACACCACCGCGGTGGCGCTGGCCGCGGCGCTCAACGCGGACGCGTGCGAGATCTACTCCGATGTGGACGGCGTCTACACGGCCGACCCGCGGATCGTGCCCAACGCGCGCAAACTCGACACCATCCCGTACGAGGAGATGCTCGAACTCGCCGCGAGCGGTTCGAAGATCCTCCACCTGCGCTCGGTCGAGTACGCCCGCCGCTATGGCGTGCCGATCCGGGTCCGTTCGTCCTACAGCGACAAGCCGGGCACCACCGTGGCCGGTTCGATTGAGGAGATCCCCGTGGAACAAGCGTTGATCACCGGTGTGGCGCACGACCGGTCGGAGGCCAAGGTCACCGTCACCGGGGTGCCGGACCACGCCGGCGCCGCGGGGCGGATCTTCCGGGTCATCGCCGACGCCGAGATCGACATCGACATGGTGCTGCAGAACGTGTCCAACACCGCGGGCCGCACCGACATCACTTTCACGCTGTCCAAGGCCAACGGCCCGAAGGCCGTCGCCGAGCTGGAGAAGCTGAAGCCCGAGCTGGAGTTCGACTCCGTGCTCTACGACGATCAGGTCGGCAAGGTGTCGCTGGTGGGCGCGGGCATGCGCTCGCACCCCGGGGTCACCGCGACCTTCTGTGAGGCGCTGGCCAAGGTCGGCGTGAACATCGAGATCATCAACACCTCGGAGATCCGGATCTCGGTCCTGATCCGCGACGCGCAGCTGGACGACGCGGTGCGCGCGATCCACGAGGCCTTCGAACTGGGCGGCGACGAGGAAGCCGTCGTTTACGCAGGAAGTGGTCGCTGATCATGGGAACACAGTCACCCACCCTCGCCCTCGTCGGTGCGACCGGCGCGGTCGGCACCGTCATGATCGACATCATCAACGCGCGCGAGAGCGTGCCGTGGGGTGAGATCCGGTTGATCGCCTCGCCGCGATCGGCGGGCAAGAAGATCACCGTCCGCGGCGAAGAGCTGACCGTCATCGCGCTGTCCCCGGAGGCCTTCGACGGCGTGGACGTCGCGATGTTCGACGTGCCCGACGAGGTGTCCGCCGAGTGGGCGCCGATCGCCGCCGAGCGCGGCGCGGTCGCGGTCGACAACTCCGGCGCGTTCCGGATGGACGACGACGTGCCGCTGGTGGTGCCCGAGGTCAACTTCGGCCAGGCGCGGGAGCGGCCCCGCGGCATCATCGCCAACCCGAACTGCACCACGCTGTCGATGATGGCGGCGCTGGGCGCGTTGCACCGCGAGTTCGGGCTGACCGAGCTGGTCGTCGCCTCCTACCAGGCCGCCTCCGGCGCCGGACAGCCCGGCATCGACCGGCTGCAGGCCGAGCTGGCCGCGGTGTCCGGCAAGGGCCTCGGTGCCAAGGCCGGGGACGTGCGCGCCGAGCTGGAGGCGGTCGGACTGTCGCTTTCGGACACCCCGTTCGCGGGCACTCCGCTGGCGTTGAACGTCGTTCCCGCCGCCGGTTCCTACAAGGGAGACGGCTGGTTCTCCGAGGAGCTGAAGGTCCGCAACGAGTCGCGGAAGATCCTCGGCATTCCGGACCTCAAGGTGTCCGCGACCTGCGTCCGCGTCCCGGTGGTCACCACGCATTCGCTGGCGGTGCACGCGACCTTCGCGCGCGAGGTGACGGTCGAGGCCGCGCACAAGGTGTTCGAGGCCCAGCCGACGGTCGTGCTGGTCGACGACCCGGACAACGGCCGGTTCCCGAGCCCCGCCGAGGTCGTCGGCGGCGACCCGACCTACGTGGGCCGGGTGCGGCAGGCGCTGGACTTCCCGAACACACTGGATTTCTTTGTGTGCGGGGACAATCTGCGCAAGGGTGCGGCGCTCAACACCTACGAGATCGCCGAGCAGCTCGCTCCCGAGTTCGCCTGACGGACACCCAGCGTTGCTCGGGGACTGACGGAAATCACCCGTTAGGGCGCCGACTTCTCCCTGGCCTGACGTGAATGCGCTTCTAGGGTGGGCGCAGTCAGTAGCCGGGAGAAGTCGGGGAGCTCGCGTTGGCAAGGCGTGTCCTGGCCGCGTTGGTGTGCGCGGCGGCGCTGCTCGGAATGAGCACGCCGCTGCTCGTCGCGTCCGCGGACGACACCGACGGCCCCCTCACCGTGCGGGTCCTTCGGGGTGAGACCGGGGTCGGCGGCATCCTCGTCGTCGCCACCGATCCGAGCGGCGCCAGCGCCAGCGGCGTCACCGGCCCGGACGGATCGGTCCAGCTCGCCACCGCACCACTCGCCGGCGGGAAGTACCGTGTGGACGCTTCGATCCCGGCGTCGATGCCCGACGTCAAACCCGCGTCGGAGGACCAGAACCGGGCCAGCCTGACCGAGTTCGTCGACGTCAGCGGCGGCAAGGCCGTCACGCTGACCATGGGCGTCGGCGGGATGGACGGACCGGTCCAGCTGGGCGACCGTGTGTGGTTCGACACCGACGGCGACGGCATCCAGGACGGCGACGAACCCGCGCTGCCCCGCGTGCGCGTCCAGCTCCTCGGCTGCGACGGGGGCGGAGCGCCCCTGGCGGAGAAGGTCACCGACGGTGCCGGGCGCTATCTCTTCGGACCGGCCGACGGGCTGCAGCCCAACAGCTGCTATACCGTGCGGTTCGATTTCAGCGGCGTCGACACGCGGCCGCTGCCCGGATCACCGCCCATCGAAGGTCTCAAGTGGACCGTTCCGCACGGGGGTGACCAGTCGCTCGATTCCGATGTGGACCCAGCCACCGGTAGCGTGCGCGTCGCGATCGGCCCGCCCGGTTCGGTCGACCACACGGTCGACGCGGGCGTCGTCGGCGGGCTGAACCGGGTGGGTGACCTGGTGTGGGCCGACATCAACCGCAACGGCCTGCAGGACCCGGGCGAGCCCGGAGTCGCCGATGTCGGTGTGCGGCTGCAGAAGGCCGACGGCACGCTGGTGGCGGGGACGAGCACCGGCCCGCACGGCCAGTACGAGTTCTCCCACCTGCCCGACGGCAGCTACCAGGTCTGCTTCGACACGGCGAAGCTTCCGCCCCAGTACGGGGACTACCTGCTCACCCGGCAGCGCGCGGGGAACCCGGGCCAGGACTCCGCGCCGGACCCGGCCACGGGGTGCACCGCACCCACCGACCTCAAGCCCGACCGCACGCAGGACCTGACGCTGGACGCCGGTCTCGCTCCGCCGGTCAACCGCCTCTCCGCGCTGGTCTGGCAGGACCTCGACGGCGACGGCCAGGCCGGCCCGAACGAGCCCGGGATCCCCGGAGTGCCGGTGAAGCTGCGCGCCGAGGACGGCACGCAGTTCGCCATGACCACCACCGGCCCCGATGGCAAGTACTCCTTCGACGACCTGCCGTCCGGCTCGTTCGCGGTGTGTTTCGACCTGGCGAACCTCCCGCCGGCCGCGGCCGACTTCACGCCCGTGAAGAAGAGCGCGGCCTCGGGTGCCGATCCGGCGACCGGATGCACGTCGCCGGTCACGCTCGGCCTCGGCAAGCGTGAGGACACCGCGCTGGGCGCCGGGCTGGCCGCGCCGCTCAACAGCATCGGCGACCGGGTGTGGGTGGACACGAACCGCAACGGCATCGCCGACGCAGGCGAGTCCGGGCCGAGCGGGGTGCCGGTCACGCTGATCCGCGCCGACGGCGCCCAGGAGAGCGCGACGACCACCGGCGGCGACGGGCAGTACCGGTTCACCGGCATGCCGGACGGCACCTACCAGGTGTGCGTCGACCGCAACGCCCTCCCGGCACCCGTCACCGGCTACCAGTTCACGAAACCACGCGCCGGTGAATCCACAAAGGATTCCGATGTGGATCTGGAGAGCGGTTGCGCCCCGCCGGTTTCGGTCGGGATCGGGCACCGCGACGACAGCACGGTCGCGGTCGGGCTCCTGCCCGCGCGCAACCGGGTCGGCGATCTGTTGTGGATCGACCGCAACGCCAACGGGGTGCGGGACCCGGGCGAGCCCGGCGCGGCGGGCGTCGCGGTGACGATGAAGGACGCCGAGGGCCGCCCGGTCGCCACCACGCGCACCGCGGCGGACGGTTCATACCTGCTCGACGACCTGCCGGACGGTTCCTACCGGGTCTGCGTCGACCTCGCCGGACTGACCGGGGAGTTCCGCGACTTCCGGATCGCCGGCGCGGCCGGTGACCCGGGATGTTCCGCGCCGGTCAACGTGGGCCCGAAGCCGCGCGAGGACCTCTCCGTGCGGATCGGGCTGATCAGTGGCAATCCCGCGGTGGCGACCGCCGCGCAGGAGTCGTCGAGCGGCGGCGGCGTCGGCGTCGGCTGGGTGTTGTTCGGCGCCGTCGCGGCGATCGGGCTGGTCGTCGGCGTGCGGTGGTGGAAGGCGGCGGGGCAGGACCCGTGACCCGGTAGCTTGGGCGGCATGAAAATCGTGCGGGTGGCTGGAGCTGTCGGGATCGCGGTCATGCTGACCGGTTGTGCGGAAGCCGCGGAGACGGCGGACCGGGCGAGCGCCTGCGCGCAGGCGCTCGGGCTGGCGAACCTGAACCCGAACCTCTCGGCCGATGAACTGGCCGATCAGGCGCAGCAGAAGGCCGAGGACCTGCGGAACCTCGGCAACCGCGTCGCGGACCGGACGCTGCAGCAGAACCTCTTCGCGATCGCCGACTCCTACGTGGCGCTGGAGCAGCGCAAGACCCAGGGCATCAGCGACGTCAACGACTGGATCCAGACGAATACCGCGAACTTGGCGCGTCTGCGTCAGGCGTGCACGTAGCCGAGGTCAGCGACGCGAGCAGCGCCAGCTTCTCCGCGCTGCTCGTGCCCGCTTCGGCGTGGTAGGCGACCAGCAACAGTCCTTTCGCACCGGTCACCGTCAGCTTTTCCAGGTTCAGCGTCAGCTCTCCCACCTGCGGATGCCGGAGGCGAACGGACATCTCCTCACACACCCGCACGTCGTGGCGGGCCCACAGGCGCCGGAACCGGTCGCTGGCCAGGGACAGCTCGCCGACGAGCCGCACGTAACCCGGATCCTCGATGTCCGAACCGGCCACCGTCCGGAAGCTCGCCACCAGCCGTGCGGTGGCCTCGTCCCAGTTCACCAGCATTGCCCGTTCGGCCGGATCACCGAACACATCGCGCAACCGGTTGTGGCCGGCCTGAAGGTTCGGCGACAGCGCCCGGGCGAGGTCGTTGGCGGCGAGCACGTCGAAGTAGCGCCCTTCGACGAACGCCGGCACGCCGAGGACGTCGAGCAACTGGCGAACCCCGGCCGGGACACTCTCCCGCCGCTGACGCCGCCGCCGGGGCGGTTTGGGCGCCGCCAGGCCGAGCAGGTAGTCCGCTGCCGTTTCGTCGAGTCGCAGGACCCGCGCGAGGGCCTCGAGTACCTGCACCGACGGGTTGCGGTCCCGGCCCTGCTCCAGGCGCAGGTAGTAGTCGGAGCTGATGCCGGCGAGCATCGCGACCTCTTCGCGGCGCAGTCCGGCGACGCGCCGCACACCGCCGGGGGGCAGGCCGACTGTCTCCGGCCGGACCTGCTCCCGGCGGGCGCGCAGGTATTCGCCGAGGATGTTCTGTTCGCTCACCTTCTCCACCGTAACCGCGCGGACGATCGGCTGGGTGTCCCCGCGACTCCTAGGATCGCGGGGGCTCTGCCGGTTCCCCGACGCGCGGCGGATCGTGGGTCCATACCAGTTGAGAAGGGATTCCGATGACAGCGAACACACTGGCCGGCGCGACCTTCACCCTGCCGGCCGGACCGGCGGTCGGGCGCATGGGCTACGGCGCCATGCAACTCGCGGGACCCGGCGTCTTCGGACCGCCCGCGGACCGGGCCGCCGCGGTCGCCGTCCTGCGCGAGGCCGTCGAGCTGGGCGTCAACCACGTCGACACCGCCGACTTCTACGGCCCGCACGTCACGAACCAGATCATCCGCGAAGCCCTGTACCCCTACGACGGGGTGGTCGTCGTGACGAAGGTCGGCGCCGTGCGCGACGACCAGGGCGCCTGGCTGCTCCAGCACTCGCCCGAGCAACTGCGCGCGCAGGTTCACGACAACCTGCGCAACCTGGGAGTCGAGGCGCTCGACGTGGTGAATCTCCGCGTCGGCGGTGGGGACGACGGGCATTCACCGGTGCCGGGCTCGATCGCCGAACCGTTCGCCGCGCTCGCCGAGATGCGGCAGGAAGGGCTGATCAAGCACCTCGGGATCAGCACGGTCGACGCCGAGCAGATCGCCGAGGCGCGGTCGATCGCGCCGGTGGTGTGCGTGCAGAACTTCTATAATGTCGCGCACCGCGCGGACGACGCGCTGGTCGATGCGCTGGCCGGGCAAGGCATCGCGTACGTGCCGTACTTCCCGCTCGGCGGGTTCTCGCCGCTGCAGTCGGAGGTGCTGGACGCGGTCGCCGCCCGCCTCGGCGCGACCCCGATGGCGGTCGCGCTGGCATGGCTGCTCCGGCGCTCGCCGAACATCCTGCTGATCCCCGGCACCTCGTCGGTGGATCACCTGCGCGAGAACGTGGCCGCGGCGTCGCTGGAGCTTCCCGACGACGCCCTCGCCGAGCTGAACGCCATCGCCTGACCCAGCGTCAGCCGACCACGAGGTGCAGCCCCCGGCCGGCCGTTTCCCGGTCGATCACCGTGGTCTCCTGCCAGCCGCGGGGGCGGCCTTCGAAGAGCAGCGTGCGGACGCGCGGCAGGCGGCGCAGGTGGCGGCCGAACGACGTCCGCCGCAGGACGCGGCCCCGCGCTCGTTGTCCGGCCAGTGCCTCCTCCGGCGTGCAGTCCACCCACAGCAGGTGCCGCCGTCGTCCGGTGACCAGCCCGGTCAGCATCAGCCACGCCCGGGTCGCCGCGCCGGTGGCCGGATCGTGCACGACGACCGGGCCCGCGACGCGGGCCGCGGCGAGCACCACCCGCAGCCGGTGCAGGACGTGCACCGCCGGCCGGTAGCGGCGGTACGGCGTGCCCGGCGGCAGGGCGGCCGCGAGCCGGTCGCGCATCTGGTCGGAGTCGAGCACCTCCACCGGGCGGCTCGCCTGCGTGCTCCGCAACAGGGTGCTCTTGCCCGAGCCGGGTAGTCCCGCGATGACCAGCAGCGCCCGCGGTCCGATCGTCATCTCCAGGGTGGCGCCGGCTGTGCTGTTCATACTGGGCCAACGCGTGATCACGCCGCCCGCGTTCCGCACTTACCGGTCAAACCGGTCATTCACAGCGAAGCCACAGCCGGCGCGTACGCCGCCCGCCGGCGCAGGCCGAACGCCACCGCCGCGAACGCGAGCCCGGACAGGCCCGCCACCGCGAAGCCCCACCCCGCGCCGGTGTGGTCCATCACGAACCCGACGACCGGGCTGCCCGCCGCCATGCCGAACCGGGTGGCGGAGTCGAGCAGGCCCATCGCCTCACCACGCACCCGCGGCGGCGCGAGCCGGGTGACCTCCTCCGAGGTCGAGGCGAGCGTGGGTGCGCAGACCAGGTTCGACGGCACGAGCGTGAGCGCGAGCAACCACCACGGCAGCCCGGTGGCAAAACCGACCGGGATCACCAGCGCGGTCAGCAGCAGCATGAGCTGCGCCTGCGACAGCGAGCGCCGGACCGCGCCGTGCACGATGCCCCCGAGTACGGACGCGACACACATCACCGCGATCACGACGCCGGTCCAGGTCACCTGGCCGGTCGTGCGCAGTGCGGCCAGCGTCGCCAGCTCGGTGCCCACCAGGCAGAACAGTGCCCCCGAGGCGACGAGCAGGGCCGCGATGAGCCGCGGTGTGAGCCAGTCGCGGATCGGCGGCCGTTCCGCGGTGACGGTCTCGGCCTCGTGCCGGATCGGCGGGTCGAGCCGGCACAGCGCGATCGTCCCTAGGGCGAAGCAGACGCCGATGCCGCTGAGCGCGACCGTCGACGACAGCTGCGTCGACACCGCGATGCCCACGCTCGGACCGATCATGAAGGTCGTCTCGAGCTGGATCGAGTCGAGCGAGTAGGCCGACCGGCGGGATTCCGGCGGCACCAGGGCAGTCAGGACCTGCCGCGCGATCGAGCTCGCGGGCAGCACGAGCGCGCTCGCCGGCAGCGCGGCCGCGAGTAGCGCCGGGTACGGCAGGTGCGGGGTGGCCAGCCAGAAGGCCGCGGACGTCAGGCCGCAGACCGAGGTGACCGGCCGCAGGCCGTAGCGGTCGATCATCCGGCCGACGAGTGGTGCGCCGAGCGCGCTGCCCAGCATCGTCGCAGTGCCGACCAGACCGGCCTCGCCGTAACCGCGGCCGAGGTCGCTGACCACGTGCAGCGTCAGCGTGATCCCGGTGGCTGACATCGGCAGCCGGGTGAAGAAGAACAGCAGCATCGCGGTCCGGACCCCGGGCAGGGCAAGGACCTGGCGATACGGCTGGAGGGACATGCCTCCACTCTGGCACGGCCGTGCAAGTTCTTTTCGGCGTTTCTTGACTGATTCCAGATGGCTCTTGTGCGACACGGCGCTGCCGAATACAACCGGGCCGGGGGGCTCCGATGTGGACTCTCCACATCGGAGCCATCTTTCATCCCCCGTCCAGGGGAAGCGACGATTTGGGTGAGTTTGGCCAACGACGGAGTGAGTCGACCACGCAGAGCGATCTTTTGTGGTCAAAATTTTGATCAACCGGGCGATGGGCAACCGTCCCGGGGTCATCACATGCGGGGCATTGGCCGCGGATCGAATCCGGGACGTAAACGTTGGAAACATTCACTTTCGGGTGCCGAGTGGTGGGAGATCAACACGGCAGGTACGCAAGAAACCTGACAGGTCCACAGAGGCCAGGAGGTACGAAATGAAAGGCAAGTTCGCCCGGGTCATCGCCGTGGCGGTGGCCGGCAGCGTGCTGGCGCTGGTCGGCGGAGGCGTCGCCGTGGCAGGCGGAAAGGGCACATCGAGCACCCAGGCCGCCGGAGAGCAGGTCCTTCAGCTGCGCGATCAGCTGGCCAAGGCCGCCTACGCGGGCAACGTGCCCGCCACTCAGCGCTCGCTCGGCCAGATGAGCCCGCTCCTCGGCGACCTCGCCGCGGGGCAGAAGTACACGATCCAGTCTGACGCGCAGCAGGCCGCGGCCGTCAGCAACGACTACGCGACGGAGACCAGCCGGATCCTCGCGGACCCGTCGAAGGCGGGCGAGGTCCGGCAGTTGCCGCCGGTGCCGGAACTCCCGGACCTGCCGCCGCCGCTGAACATCGTGAGCAACCTGCTCAAGAGCCTGCTGCAAGCGGTGACGGGTCTGCTCGCATCGCTGCTGGGCTCCGTGCCGCCGCTACCGGTGTCGCTGCCGGTTCCGGCGCCCTGACCAGCTTTCCGGCAGGGGGGACCGGAATCCGATGTGGACGCTCCACATCGGATTCCGGTCTTTTTACGCTCGCAGGCCGAGGCGTAGCGCGCCGGCCGCCTCCGAGGTCGCTTCCCGGAAGCGCTTGCCGATGCCCAGGAAATTGGCGTACCCGTGGATGAGGTCGCGCTGGCGGCTCAACGTGACGGGCACGCCCGCGGCCCGGAGCTTCGCCGCGTACTCCTCGCCCTCGTCCCGCAACGGGTCGAAGCCGGCTGTCGCGACATAGGCGGACGGCAGGCCGGTGAAGTCCTCGGTCAGCAGCGGCGAGAGCCGGGTGTCCGTCCGGTCCACACCGGACGGTGCATAGTGGTCGATGAACCACGTCATGTCCGCGTCGGTGAGGAAGAAACCGCCGGCGAAGATGTCCCGCGACCGCCGCCGGGTGCTCGCGTCGACTCCCGGATAGAGCAGTAGCTGGAACGCCGGCGCGGGGCCGCCGCGCGCGGTCGTGACCTGAGCGGTCACCGCGGCGAGATTGCCGCCCGCGCTGTCCCCGCCGACCGCGATCCGCTCCGGGTCCACGCCCAGGTCCGCGGCCTTGGCGTGGGCGTAGTCGAACGCCGCGACGGCATCGTCCGCCGCCGCGGGGAACGGGTTCTCGGGTGCGAGCCGGTACTCGACGGACAGCACCCGCACGCCGGACCGCTTGGCGAAGTAGCGTGCGGTGTTGTCGTGACTGGCGCGGCTGCCGACCACCCAGCCGCCGCCGTGGAAGAAGACCAGCAGACCGGACGGCGAGCCCAGGCCATCGGGTTCGTACAGCGTGGCCGGCAGCGGTCCGTGCCCGGCCGGGATGACGATCTCCCGCGTGTGGACCGGTTCGATCGGCTCGCCGCTGACCAGGTGACCGGAGTCGAGGATGCGTTGTCGCGCCGCCTCGGGGGTGTCCGCGGCCATGCTGACCCGGGCGATCTGCTGGAGCCGGAGCAGCAGTTGCGCGTCCAGCGCCAGATCTTGGCCGTCGAGCCGGATCGGGCGTCCGGCGATCAGCCGGCGCATCGGCTCGGGGAGTCCGAAAATCAGTCGAGCCGCGGCCGCTTCCACGCGGCTCTGCAGTGAGATCGCCATGTTCCATGAGGTTACTCAGTAGTAGGCAAGACAGCCAGGTGTGACCGCCGCCTCCGTCCCACATCCTGGTCCTCTACTTAGGTAGAGGGGTTAGCCTCGAAAGCGTGACTAATGCGGCGATCAACGTGGTCGGTATCGGTGGCTCTCTGCGCCCGGGTTCCCAGTCCGAGCGTGCCCTGCGGATCGCGCTGGACAGCGCGGCCGGGGCCGGAGCCGAGACGCTCGCCCTGACGGGTGACGACCTCGTCCTGCCGTTCTACGACTCGGCGCTCGAGGAGCGCACGCCGCAGGCGACCCGCCTGGTGGAGGCGATCCGCCGCGCCGACGGTCTGATCATCGTCTCGCCCGGCTATCACGGCGCCCTGTCCGGCCTGCTCAAGAACGCCCTGGACTACGTCGAGGACCTGCGGGGCGACGAGCGGCCCTACCTGGACGGACGTGCGGTCGGTGTGGCCGCCCTCGCCTACGGGTGGCAGGCCGCGGTGACCACGCTCAACCAGCTGCGCACCATCACCCACGCCCTGCGCGGCTGGCCCACTCCCCTCGGCGGTGCGCTGAACTCGGCCGAGGTCAAGTTCGACGAGGTCGGCGGCGCTTCCGAGGAGAAGGCCGCCGCCACCCTCCGCCTCATCGGGCAGCAGGTCGTGGAGTTCGCCCGCGCCCGCCGCTGAGGATTCGGTTTCCCGGCCCCTGGGTATTCAGCCCGGTGACGCATGCCGCCAGGGAGGGAGCCACGTGGAACCGGATTACACAGCGGTCGCGACCGCTCGCAGTGACGGTCGGAACGGGGAGGTCATCTCGTCCGACGGGGTCATCGACGAGCGGCTCGCCGTACCCAAGGAGATGGGCGGCCCCGGGGGCGAGTTGACCAACCCGGAGCAGCTGTTCGCGGCCGCGTACGCCGCCTGTTTCCACAGCGCTCTGCAGGTGGTGGCTCGCAAGGCCGACATCGAACCCGCCGACTCGGCCGTCACCGCCGAGGTGGGCATCGGCCGCAACGGGCAGGGCCTCGAGCTGGCCGTGAAGCTGGTCGCGCACCTGCCCGGCGTGGCCCAGGACCAGGCAGGTGAGCTGGCCGCGCAGGCGCACCAGGTGTGTCCCTACTCCCGCGCTACCAGGGGAAACATTCAGGTCGAGGTCACCGCGACGACCTGAGGAAAGATCGGACACGGAAGGAGTTTTCGATGGCGAACGCACCCATCCAGAGCCCGCTGAGCCCGGCCGACAAGGAGATCACGGGCAATGCCCTGCAAGCCGCGCTGGTCGACCTGGTCGACCTGTCCCTGATCGCGAAGCAGGCGCATTGGAACGTGGTCGGGTCGAACTTCCGCAGCGTGCACCTCCAGCTCGACGAGCTGGTGTCCACCGCGCGCACCTACGTCGACGAGGTTGCCGAGCGCGCCAACGCGATCGGCATCTCGCCGAACGGCAAGGCGAAGACGATCGTGGAAAGTTCCGGGATGCGCGAGTATCCGGACAACTGGCAGAGCGTCGAGTCCACGATCGAAAACATCGTGAACATCCTCGCCGAGGCGATCCGGCGGATGCGCAAGCGCATCGACGAAACGGACAAGAGCGACCTGGTCACCCAGGACCTGTTCATCGAGATCACGCACGAGCTGGAGAAGGCCCACTGGATGTGGCAGGCGCAGACCGCCTGACCCGCACTGACCGGAAGCCCTCGCCCGATTTGGGCGGGGGCGTTCCGTTGTTTTCCGGCTAATGTCGGGACATGGTGCTGCATGCGGGCGAACAGGGAACCGACAACCGGCCGGGCGGGAGCAATCCGCTGTACGCGGTGATGAGCCCGGCGCTGGCGGCCACCTACACGCCACCCCGGAACCGGTTGAACGAAACGACCATCCCGGCCGACACCGCGCTTCAGGTGGTGCGTGACGAGCTGATGCTCGACGGGAACGCGCGGCTGAACCTGGCCACGTTCGTCACGACGTGGATGGAGCCGCAGGCGCGCGAGCTGATCGGCGAGTGCGCCGACAAGAACATGATCGACAAGGACGAGTACCCGCAGACCGCGGAGCTCGAGCGCCGGTGTGTCAGCATCCTGGCCGACCTGTGGCACGCGCCCGATCCGGACCAGGTCATGGGCTGTTCCACCACCGGGTCGTCCGAGGCGTGCATGCTCGCCGGGATGGCGCTCAAGCGGCGGTGGGGCAAGCTCGGCCGCACCGGCAGGCCGAACCTGGTGATGGGCGCCAACGTCCAGGTGTGCTGGGAGAAGTTCTGCGAGTACTGGGAAGTCGAGCCACGGCTGGTGCCGATGGACGGCGACCGGTTCCACCTCACGGCCGACGCGGCGGCAGCGCGCTGCGACGAGAACACGATCGGCGTGGTCGCCATCCTCGGGTCCACCTTCGACGGCAGCTACGAACCCGTCGCGGAGATCGCCGCCGCGCTGGACCGGCTGCAGGAGGAACGGGGCTGGGATATCCCGGTGCACGTCGACGGCGCGTCCGGCGCGATGATCGCGCCGTTCCTCGACGAGGACCTGGAATGGGACTTCCGCCTGCCGCGGGTGGCGTCGATCAACACCTCCGGCCACAAGTACGGGCTGGTCTACCCCGGGGTCGGCTGGGTGCTGTGGCGAGACACCGACGCGCTGCCGTCCGAGCTGGTCTTCAACGTGAACTACCTGGGCGGCGACATGCCGACGTTCGCGCTCAATTTCTCCCGCCCTGGCGCGCAGGTCGCGGCGCAGTACTACACGTTCGTCCGGCTCGGCCGCGACGGGTACCGGATCGTGCAGCAGGCGTGCCGCGACGTGGCGACCCGGCTGGCCGACCGGATCGCCGGGCTCGGGCCGTTCGAGCTGCTCACCCGCGGCGACCAGCTACCGGTGTTCGCGTTCACGACGAAACCGGAGGTCACCGGCTTCGACGTGTTCGACGTGTCGCGGCGGCTCCGGGAATTCGGCTGGCTCGTGCCCGCCTACACGTTCCCGGAGAACCGCACCGACCTCGCAGTGCTGAGGATCGTATGCCGCAACGGGTTCACCCACGACCTGGCCGATCTGCTGGTGGAAGACCTGGCTCGGGTCCTGCCCGAACTGAACGAACAGGACGGGCCACAGCACAAGCCCGAGACCAGCACCGCCTTCCACCACTAGTCGCACTTTGTCGAGAATGTGCCGCCGCAGGTAGCGAACCCCGGTCGCACATTGTCGAGAATGTGCCGCCGCCCCTAGGCCAGGCCGACCGCCTTCATCGCGAAGTGCACCTCGGCCGCGGTCTGCTTGATCGTCTCCGCGATCACCAGTGAGCCGTGCCCGGCGTCGTAGCGGTAGAACGCGTACGGCAGGTCGCGCTTGGCCAGCCGTTCGAGGTAGTTCTCGATCTGGCGGATCGGGCACCGCGGATCGTTGTCGCCGGCCAGGACCAGCACCGGCGCCTTGACGGCGTCGACGTACGTGATCGGCGAGCATTCCCGGTACACGGCGGGCACGTCGTCGGGCGAACCGCCGAACAGCGCCCGGTCGAACTGGCGCAACTGCTCCATCTCGTCCTCGTACGCGGCGACGTAGTCGGCCACCGGCACACTCGCGACCCCGGCCGCCCAGCGGTCCGGCTGCGTGCCCACGGCGAGCAGCGTGAGGTACCCGCCCCACGACGCGCCGGAGACGACCGCCCGCGCCGGGTCGCTCAGTCCGCTTTCGACGGCCCAGTCGTACACCGCGGCGACGTCTTCCAGTTCGGTCAGGCCCGGACGGCCCTCGATCGCGTCACGCCAGGCCGAGCCGTAGCCGGTGGAGCCGCGGTAGTTGACCTCGACGACGGCGAAGCCGGCGTCCAGCCACACCGCGCGGTAGGCGGAGAAGCGGTCCTCGTCCGCCGCGTGCGGTCCGCCGTGCAGCGTGAACACGGTGGGCAGCGGCCCATCCGGCGCGTTCAGCGGGCGGGCGACCAGCGCGTGGACGCGGCCGCCGGTGCCCTCGACGAACGCGTCGGTGACCGGCGCCGAGCCGGGTGCGGGGTCGCCGGGCGGGGTGAGCAGCACGGTGTCCGTGCCGTCGGTGGCGCGCGCCCGGATGACGGCGGGCTCGGCGGCGCTGGACCACGAGTACTCGACCGTGCCGTCCGGGCGCACCCCGGCGCCGCCGATGCGGCCCGGCGGAGTGTCCACAGCGGACAGTGTGCGGGTGGCCAGGTCGTAGGAGTACAGCGAGCTGCGGGCCTCGTGGAAGTGCACGACCAGGAGCGCGCCGGCGTCCGGGTACCAGGTGGCGACCACTTCGCCGGGCAGCCCGAGGTCCAGCTCCTCCTCGGTGTCGGCCGCGACGTCCCAGACCAGCAGCTCCTCGCGGCCACGGCGTTCGTGCAGGACCAGCAGCCGCTGGTCACCGGCGACCGGCGAGAACTCCAGCGGGGTCAGGCCCTTGCCCTCGCCGTCCCACTTCTCCGTGACGGTTCCGAAACCCGTGGTGTCCAGTACGCGGACCGCGGGGTGGCGGGAGTCGCCGTGCTCGGCGTGGGAGATCGCGAGCAGCGACTCGTCGCGGGACAACGCGGCGATCCCGGCGTCCTGTTCGCTCGAGTAGAAGCGGGTGGTCTGCCCGTCGCGGGTGGCGAACAGCTCGCTGCCGTCGTCGGTGGACACCCCGGCGGCGATCACGCGGTGGCCGATCTCCAGACCGGCGGGGTAACCGGCGTGGACGTCGGGCAGGGCGGGTTCGGCCGGGCCGGCGTCGAACGGCTGCCGCACCCAGGTGCCGAACTCGTCGCCGTCGGTGTCGTTGAACCACCAGATGGCCGCGCCGTCCGGGGTGGTGGTGGCGTGCAGGGTGCCGTTGGGGCGGTCGGTGACCTGGCGGTGTTCGCCGGTGCGGCGGTCCCAGGCGTAGACCTCCCAGACACCGCTGGCGTTGGAGACGTAGATGTTGCGCTCGGGCGCGTCGATGGCCCAGTCCGGCACCGACACGCGCGGGGCGTGGAACCGGGCGCGCCAGCGGGCCTCGGCCTCGGGCTCGTCAAAGAGGCGGTCGGGGATGTGCGCGGGCGGGTGCTGGGTAGTCACCCCTCGATCCTGCCAGCTCCGGCCCGTACCGTGTGCGTGTGCTGGAGGGATACGCGCCGGGGTTCGCGCAGGACGCGTTGTCGATCATGGGTTCACGCACCGCAGCCGACCGTGCCGAATACGTGTTGCGACTGCTGCGTCCGGGCATGCGGGTGCTCGACGTCGGATGTGGTCCGGGCACGATCACGGTGGGTTTCGCCACAATCGCCGGACAGGGCAACGTGGTCGGCGTGGACCGGGAGCCGGGCCAGTTCCCGGAATCGTCCACAGTGGAGTTCTTGGCCGGGGACGTGTACGCGCTGCCCGTGGCGGACGAGAGCGTCGACGTGGTGTTCGGGCACGCGCTGTTCGAGCACCTGGCGCGTCCCGCGGATGCTCTGGCCGAGATCCGGCGGGTGCTGCGCCTCGGCGGCACCGCTGTCTACTTCGGACTGGAGTCGGGCGCGGCTGCGGCCGGGGACGGCGAACGTGGCGGCCGCCTTGCGGGGCCACCACCTGCTGCGCCGGCGCGCCGGCGGGGACCCGTTCGCGGGGAAGCACATCGCGTCCTGGGTTTCGTCCGCCGGTTTCCGCGAGGTGCGGACGCACGGGCGGTTGCGGTCGGACATGTCCTACCGCGCGCTGGCGCGCTACGTGGAGGCGCGGCTGGATGCCGCGTTGCGTGCCTCGCCGGTGGACCGGGATCAGCTGGCCTCGGCGGCCCGGTCGGCGTGGGCTTGGTCGCATGGCGGGGACGGGGAGTTCGCGCAGTACTGGGTGGAGCTTCTTGCGGTGAAGTGAGGGGCGCTACGCGGGTTTTCCGAAAGCGCCGGCCTCGCTTCGCTGGGGATCGGGCCCGGCGGGGTGTGGTTGGTGGGTGGTGGCGGTGTTGCGTTGCCGACCGCCGGTTCGGAATGGCACGACCACTGGATCAGGCACGAATGTCGCCCCGCGACACGTGCCCCCGCCCCACGCGGCACCTGATCTCACCGCGCTCAGCCGCGCGGGGGTCCAGGGGGCTTGCCCCCTGGCGGGGGTCTGGGGGTTCGACCCCCAGAGGACACAACGCGAAATCCCCCCCTCC
>Ga0081455_10000145_pt1 | contig 84152 bp, 84 predicted proteins | sample TabmetS3T2R1_FD_70207 | JGI IMG/M metagenome (GOLD analysis project Ga0081455, IMG submission 70207) | Tabebuia heterophylla rhizosphere microbial communities from the University of Puerto Rico - S3T2R1 | ecosystem: Host-associated > Plants > Roots > Rhizosphere ... | reverse complement strand
GAACGCCTCGTTGTCGAGCCGGAGGGCACCGCTACTTCGAGCAGAACAATCCCTTCTCGAGCCTCTCCCGCCCGTGGCGGTGCCCAGGGCTGCGCAGGCCATGTGTGAGCCACACGCGATCCGTGGGCAGCCGCAATCAGAGCGACAACCCCGAGCACCTCGACCGAGACTCGTCAGAACCCAGCCGTACCGTCAATAAAACAAGTAGCCGCGGTCCGGGCGGAATGAGCTGCGGCAGATTCGACTGTACAGACCAGTCGGCGGGTTCAAGGAACTAGCGATCGGCGTCCTCGATCGGCGTGCCCCGTCGACGTCGAGCACCTCCAACAAACCCGACTCGCCCGGCGCCACTCACCGCACCTAGACAGCGCATCCTCCACACTGTTGCGTTGTGGAAATGAGCGCTTTCATCGGAGTCGTCGTCGGCGTTACGGTCACCGGCTTGTTCCAGCTCCTCTCCGGATACCTTGAGCACCGCCGTCGACGCGCCGAGCGCCGCGACGCATTCATGGCCGACACGTTCGCGGATGCGTTGGCCGCACTCGACGATGCCTATCAGGCAGCCGTTGAGGTCGCCACCGAGGCCGACATCTACGGCATGGTCAACACCCACGAGGCGGCGCCTACCGACTCAACCGCGTGGGCGAGACGCAAGCCCGCGATATTCGCGTGCGGCACGGCGTCGTTCCGCCTCCGCCGATGCGCGGCCGTGCTACCTCGAAACGTATCTCCGCGGCGTGAACTCGAGGCCATGGCCCAGGCAGTCGCCGACATGGCTGGAGAACGCACGTCTCCCGATCTGTTGCAGCGCTGGTCCCGAGTGGAGCCGGCGATGCTGGCAGCCAGAGAGGCAGTCGGTGCGGCCATCGAGGTCCTCTACGACACCCTGAGTGCTCCGGCACGCCGGGCGCATTAGCCGAGCCGGCGTGTGACCGGATCTGCCGCGATCCGGCGCTGTCCTGCCGATGTGAGCATGGGTGTCCTGGTGAGTTCAGGTGCCCTTGGTTGCGTAGCGATGTACGAGATCGCCCGGCTCTTCACCTGACCTGCTTCGAGCCTTCGGCTGAGTTCGCCGAAGGTGATCGACCCCCGATTGGCTCGCACGAAGTTCCAGACCACCGAGGGCTTGGATGCGCGCGGCCCGAAGCCGACCGTTTCGCGGAGCCGAAGTCCGGCCTTGGCGAGTGCACGGTCGAGCTCGTCTGGCTTGATGAACATGTCCCAGTCGTGAATGTCAGCGTCGATGATTCGGGTCCATGGCCATTCCTGCATGACCTTGATAGCCAGCAGCTTGCTCTGCCGGGTGCGGTTGATGGTGTCGAAGAGGTAAAGGCCGCCGGGCTTGAGACAGCGTGCGGTCTCACGGAGTACGGCGTCGAGATCTGACGCGTGCTCCAACACATCACAGCAGTAGGCGATATCGAAGTCCTCATCGGCGAGGGAGAGGTCTTCGCCGGAGCCGACCCGGTAGTCGATGTCGAGACCCATCCGCCGAGCGTGGGCGCGTGCGGTTTCGAGCGAGACCTCGGACGGGTCGACACCCACCACGTCGCACCCCAGTTGTGCGAACTCCTCGGCCACGAACCCTCCCCCGCAGCCGAGGTCAAGGGCGCGCAGGCCATCCGGCGATCTGCCGAGCTCATGGAGGACCCGGCGAAAGTAGGCGACCCTGCCAGGGGTGAAGCTTCCGTGCAAGATGTTGAGCGGATTGTTCTCATCCCACCAGTCGGCGCCCTCGCGGTCGTAGATCTGGTTGTCGACAGGCATCTCCCACCTCCGGGAACTCTCCGCTGCCAGCAGCGAGCCGCACCACATCAAAGCACCGCCCCCGAGCGTGTGGGCGCCGTTTGACCCAGCCGGCCTAACCCTGATTCTCGCGGGCGGCCACCCGCCCGGATCTGCCGCGATCAGCGCTCGGTCGCGGCAGATCTGGGCGCAAGACAAGTCTCGGCGTCGGCCGCTTCACCAGTCGCAGCCGTTGCGCCACTCGCTCAGGGGAATGACGGCGTAGCGCGTGCCCTCCGACGGTTGTGGCCAAGCGCATCTGCCACGGCCGTGGCACGCCCTCGACGAGCGGAAAGACCCGGACGGCGCTGGACCTCACCGAGGATCCGCCACGTTCCGTCGGTGATCTCCTCCAACACGACATATGTCGGTCGGGGGCGCTGAGCGGCGTCACGTTCTAAGTCCATAGCTTTGAGTATGTATCTGCGTCCTCCAAAGTGCCGGTCAAGGGCACGTCGAATCCAAGCCACTCGGCTCCGACCAGAGGTACTTCACCAACGTCCGCGCATGCAGCAGTCCGCGCGGTCCTACCGATGCGCGTGCGTCCGCGTCGCGGTATCGGAGTGCTACTTGTTGCGGGGCAGGAGGCCTGAACAGATCGGGCTACCGTGTCACCCATGGCTGACGCCTGGCTGTCCGATACCCGTTCGTCGTACGACACCGACGCCTCCGGATACGCCGAGAAGGTACGTGGACTGCTCGGTGATAGGCCTTACCTCCGCGCGAGCCTGGCGTTGTTCGCCGAGTTGGTGCACCGTGTCGGAGGCGGGCCAGTCGCCGATGTTGGCTGCGGGACGGGGTACGCCACCGCCCACCTTCACGACGCCGGAGTGGACGTGTTCGGCATCGACCTCTCGCCCGAGATGATCGCCATTGCGCGGCGCGACTATCCAGACCTACGCTTCGAGGTTGGGACGATGACCGACCTCGACCTGGCGGAGGACTCGGTTGCGGGCATAATCGCGTTCTGGTCCGTGATCCACATACCCGACCACGCCGTGCCCGGCGTGTTCGAGCAGTTCCGCCGAGTGTTACGCCCACGGGGTCCGCTCTTGGTCGGCTTTCACGTCGGTGACGAGACACGACACACGTCCGAGGGCTACACGGGTCGTCCAATCAACGTCGACAGTTACCATCGTCGGCCGAGCAAGGTCGCGGGTTGGCTTCGTGACGCGGAGTTCACGATTGAGGCCGAACTGGTGATTGGGCCGGACGAGGATGTCCCGGGAGGCATCATCTTTGCGTGCTGCGACTGACCGCACCCAGACGTCACCGTCCTACTACTAGCTGGGTTGTTGGGTGCCGCTTGATCTGGACAGCCGCTCTGGCCAGGCGCCCGCAACGCACTGTAATTCCGCTGGTCGCGCAGTCTTGCCGATGAGCGGTCGCGGGCTATGACCTCCGGACCTGGCTCGGGCTGGGGAGTTCGGGCGGCATGTCATCAGTCACCCACCAATACTCCAGACAGTCGATATATCCGTCTCCGTCGAGCCAGAGGATCAGGCCGCCGATTGCATCCTCGTGGTCGTCGAAGACGTGTGGACCACCTGGTACGGGGCTGACAGCACTGCTTGCGGGTGCGGCTTCACCCGCGACGCGCAGCCTCATCATGGTGACGGGGCCGTCGACGTACTCCAAGGTTTCGGCCTGGGCGAGCAGTGGCGCTCGGACGTCAGTCGGAGCGTGCTCGATCACTCTGCGAACGAGTGAACGGATTGCCGCAGCGGGCGGTTGGGCGACGGTCATAGTGCCGAAAGGGCAGATGGCGAGTGACCGCTCTATGCCGCGATCCGCGCGCGTGGGTCGTGCCGAGATGCGCGCACGTGGGAACGCGTGGGGGTTCGCGTGAAGTTCGACCGCTCGTTCGATGCCGGCCGCCCTGCTGGCAGCGTCCTCTGGAATCGCCACCGGCGCGATCCAGGTGCTCGCCTGGGGCGCCTGACGATTCGTCAGCCGTGGGGGCCACCCTCGAGCCGCACGATGCGTTCGGGCTGAGCGGCGGCGGCGCGCAGCTCGTCCAGCGTCGCGGCATTTCGGAGCAGCTGCCGGCCAATCCGTTTGCCCACGCAGGGCATGTGCATCCTGCCCCGGGCATCGACGTCCGCGAGCAGATCCGCTTGATGCATGTTGGCGGTCCACGCGGTCGAGCCGTCCGGACCGATGTCGCGGCGTAACGGCAGGAGCATCGGCCCGGTATCGAGGAGCTGGGCACGAGCGGGCTGGAACGGCTGGTCGCCGTCGATGATGAACCGTACGACGACCTGGTCGGCCGGAACCGTTGCGGCGATGACCTCGTCGACACCGATGGTCGCGTGCACTTCCTTCCACATCGCCTTCGGATCGTCGAACGCGACCTCAACGGAGTCGTCCTGCTCGGTCGCCGTCCATGCCGGTCCTTCCACGACGTCGACGACGCGGCCGACCACGACCAGCTGCGTCATCGGCCGCGCGACCCGCGACCTCCCCCAGCGGATGAGGGTGTTGGGCAGCAGGTAGGTGATGTCGTCGACCGCGTACGACATGTGGTCGCGCGGGATCCAGCAGCGTACGTCAGGATCCAGAGTCACTGTGGTCGGCGCGTCGGCATCACTCGTCATCGTCGTACCGCAGCCCGCAACCAACACCGCCGAGGCCGCCACACCAACGCGTCGAGACACCGCCAGGGGCAGACTCACACAAGCAGCATGCCAGTCCGGAGCGACGCGAGACATTGTCGATGCGAATCGTTGCGGCATCGTTCTGGGCGCCCACCCATCCACCTCGACGGTGGTCTCCCCCCAGCTCCAGGCCCCACTCGACGAAGAACCCGATCGCAGCCACGAGATCTCCGACCACGACGCTCGGCGTAGTCCATCCGGGAGACTGCCGCCGATGGTGCGGCGCTCGTGATCGAACTCGGAGCGTGTTTGAGAAGGATCGGCGTGTCTGTGTGACTCACCCGCCGCGTCATCAACTCTGAGCGGGTGGCATGACTCCCAGACCGTGAAGGGCGCGAGTCCCGCGGTCAGAATGTGGCGATCGGGTTGACCGGGCTTCCAGACGTACCGGCGAAGCGGACCGGCGCGACTGCGAGGTGGAAGTCCCACTGGTCGAGCTCGGCAGCCGTCGTCGCGCACGCCTCCAGGTCGCAGTTGTCGAGCAGCCACAGACCCATCGCGACCAGGCCCACGGCATGAACCGGCATCAACACGCCCTCGTACCCCGACGGCTGAACGTCCTGCGGGGTGTCAGCGCCGATCAGCGCGACCTCCCGCTCCTGCAGCCACGGCAGGCAGGACGCGTGCCAGCCGGCCTGCGTGACACCGCCGGCGTCACCGGCCTCGTGCCGAACGCGGCCATAGCCGGTCCGCAGAAGTACCGCATCACCGGATCGCACCCGCACACCCTGGCGACGCTCGGCCTCCTCGAGATCGTCGGGAAACACCCCCTGCCCCGGTTCCAACCACGGCACATCGCGGACCCTCGCAATGTCCAGCAGGACACCACGCGTGATGATCCCGTCCGCCGCCGCCGTAACGGCCGCCCACGCCGATCCGGTGGCGGCGTCGACCAGCGAGTGCGACCGCCCGTTGTACATCGTGCCGTCCCAGAAGATGTGGCACGGCGAGTCGAGGTGGGTGATGGTGTTGCCGTGGAAGTTGATGGAGAGCTGTTCGTTCGAAAAGCCCCAGCGCCGGTCGGCGTGGAAGCGCGCCGGCATGTGCTCTGCGCCCGGCATGTCGACCGCACGCGGGCACGTCGTCGTCGACCGCTCCATCTCCCCCGGCACGGCGATCTCCCATCCGCACGACACGCTCCTGCCGTGGCGTACGGCCCGCGCCGCCGCCAGCCGAACGTCGTCGGTGATGTGGTTCAACGTGCCGAGCTCGTCGTCGTCGCCCCACCGCCCCCAGTTCGACAGCGTGTCGAAGTACCCGAGCACGTCATCCTGTGTCGGCATCGGTCGCCCTGCCGTCATCCCATCCACCCCTCCGGTCACACAGTTCGAGGCACCAGAGCCCGCCGACCTTGCACGAGCTAGAGCAGCGGGCCAGCAGTCGGCCGGCCAGGAGGCACAGTACGACACCTGTCGTGCTGCGGCCCCGGTAGCCGTTGACACTGCATGCGAATTGCTGCAGCCGCCGTCGAACCGCACGATCATGCCCTGTCCGCACGGTCGTGCAGATGATCGGACGTACGAGTCACACCGCACTGCTGTGGATGCAGAACTCGTTGCCCTCGGGGTCAGCCATCGTCACGTTGGTGTCGATCCGGTACAGCTCCACGGCCCCGCGGTCGACGAGCCGGGCGACCTCAGCCTCGAGATCGTCGCTGCGCAGATCCAGGTGCAGTCGGTTCTTGTGGCGCTTCGGCTCAGGAACTCGCATGAACAAATAGCGGTGTCCCTCACCTAGCGCCGGCTCCACCACGACACTTGGATCGTCCTCAAGATCGACGACGCCCATGCCGCGCAATCTCTCCAGCTCTGCGGAGTCATACGGCGCGACGCGGTATCCGTCGAGCGTCGATGCCCACCAGCGCGCCAGGGAGGCTGGCCTCTCACAGTCGAAGACGATGTCGGCCAAGCGAGCCACCGGTTCAGGATAGCCGCGCTCCGTGACCGCGCGACGACGAGAATGCCCACGCATCCAACTTGCGAAGCGACAGGGCTCGCGGGTTAGTCGAGGGCAGCCCGATCAAGCCGTTCGTCGATCTCGCGGGCGAGGCGGTCGAGTTGCGGACCGGCGCCTTCGACCATCTCCTGCTTGGCATCGAAGAGTCGAACCCACAGACCCGCCGCCCAAGCATCCCGGATCTCCGCGCTGTCCCACTCCCGACCGGCGTGGCTTTGGTAGCGGGTGATGAAGTCGTCGGTCTGGGCGACCGAGGCGGCAGGTTGATCCGGTCTCTCCTCGCGTGGCCACGCTGCGGCCGCCAGGCCCACGATGGCCGTCTCGGGCTGGGCGATGACGCTGTCCCAGTCGTGTACGACGAGGGGATCGTTGTCGGTCCATCGGATGTTCTGGGACTCCCAATCACCGTGGCCGATACAAACGCGCGCCGGTGTTGTGGTCAGTCGTTCCCTGACACGTCGAGCAGCGTCGTCAATCCAGTCCGGCCCAGTGACCGCGTTGAGATCGTTCCCGTGCTCATCAAGGTCGGGCCACATCCGTCGCCCAGGATGATCCCATCCCGTCCATGGCGGTGAGGGCGACAGGTCGGGCACCTTCGCCGGGGTAGGTGCCGACTTGATAAGGCGGGCGAGGAGTGCCGCGAACGGACCCGCTCCTTGTTCAAGAGGCAGCGGTCTGCCACCGGTAACCGCCGTCTCGGCCGTGACCGTCAGATCGCGGACTCGCGTGGCCGTTGTCAGCGGTTGCGGACATGGGAAACCCGCGCGGGCGAGTTCGGCCTGGACGCGCAGACAGCCAGCGATCCGAGACTGGAAGGGACGAGCCTTGACGACCACATTCAGACCGCTCGACAACTCGACTCCGACGACGTCGGACAGGTGCCCTGAACGGAAGCGCACGCGCGTGAGCGGGGCATCCAGGTAACGCAGACACCAATCCGCGAGGAGCTCGTCGTCCAGCACACCGAGAGTCTTCCAGCCCCCAGAATCACACCCTCATGCCATGCGACGACGGCGTGTCTTTGGACTGGGTCAGGGGAGTTGCTGGAGGCCGAGCTGCCGCCACATGCCGGCCTCGTCGTAGACCTCCCATGCCTCGGCGATGACGCCGTCGCTGAGCCGGAAGATGACGATCTCGTCAACAGTGCAGCTACGCCCGGTTGCTTTCACGCTGGGCAGGTCATGCTGTTGTGTTCCGCTGTACGGCAGGTGCGCGACGACCTTGTCGCCCTCGGCGATGAGGGCCAGGCATTCGAACGACCAGTCCGGGAAGGCGTTGGTCCACTCTTCTGCGATCCGGCGGGTAGCCGCGGGATCGCAGGGAATGGTGCCACCGCCCACGTGGAGCACTGCGTCGGGCGCCATCAGCCGATCGAACCGCTCGAAGTCCTGGGTGTTCCACGCCTCCACGAACGACCTGACCACTGCCTTGTTCGCCGCCGACCCCTGCTCGGGGGCCGGGCGTTGTTGACCTTCACTCATCTGCGTGGCTCCTGTCCCTGACAGGAGAATTCTTGCACCGGGCCCCTGCTGTGCCAGGCATTTGAGCGCTACTGCCGGAGCCGACGTCAGCCGCCGAGTAGCCGTACGAGCCCGCGGACGATGAAGAACAACCCGGCGACGCCAAGCAGCCCGACGGTGACCGCGCGACCCCGGCGAGCGATCTGCTCGCGCACGGCATCGAGCCCACGCCGGCTGGCATCGGGCGCAATTGTGGTCAGGGCAACGGGCACCCAGGCAGGCGCGGTCACCAGGGCGACGAGCACGAGGACGAGCACCATTGTCGCTGCGATCTGAGGGGCAGTCCTGGAGATCTCTTTGGCGGCCGCTGCGATCAGGGCCACCGTCGTGACGTTCGTCGCCATGGAGAACACGCCGAACGGAAACGCCGCCCGAGCCTTGCCCGAACCGCTCGCACTCCGGTCGTGGCCGTCCTTGGGATCCGGCGACTCGTCCCGGCGCCGTCCCAAGACGAGCACGAGGACAGCCGCGAAGACCAACACCAGGCCGACGACAGTGTCGAGCGACGCGTCGAGATGCGGTTCGGACGGGAGCTCGATCGCGCGCCCGAACAGCACCATGGCAAGGACGATCACGAGCGAAGTGAGGACCACTCCGGCTGCGTACCGCACCCCTGCCCTACGACCGTCGGGGCCGGCGAGGAGCACGGTTTGTTCGGTCAACATGACCGGGCTGACCGCCCCGCCCAGTCCGAGCGGAATGACGACCGCCAGCGCCGCCAGCATCCAAGTGACTATAGGCGGGTCCGCTTGGCGCCGCGATGACCTGGGGGCGCGATCACCGGAATTGCCGCAGCCCGCGGTCGCGCCGACGAGCTCGTACCCGGAAAGACGCGTGCGGTACGCGTGACGTCCTGCTCTACTCGTCGCGTGAGGCCAGAGTCATGGCGGCGGGTGGACGACTTCTGGAGGGGCGTGTTCGGGGAGCGTTCGTCTGGTGTTGAGGCGGGTCGCGCCGTTATTGTCGGCCATGGCGAGTCGCTGGGGGACTATGCGGGCGTCTACTGCGTCCTTCGTCATCGGACCGTGCTGGTCTCCGCGCCTGGCCACCTCCTGCGGACGGTTGCCGAATGGCACCCGTCGGTCGAGACCGTGATGGACGCGCGGTGGTGGAACGACCGTCTACCTGGTTGGTCCGTCCTCGGCCCGAGCGTTCACTCGTTTCTGGATCGAGCCGACCTCCCGGTGGCCCCCGCAGGAGAGGCCGTGGCTCAGACTGCCGCATCGGACCAACTGCAGCGCCTGCGAGATCGAGTGACCAAGGAACAGTGGCAGGAGAGCGGGTTCGCCGGCAGCGACCTCGCGAAAGCCTGGGTCGTCGTCGGCGAGGGCGGCCAAGCCTTCGCCGCCTCCAATCTCACCCCGTTCGGCAACGTGCCTGCCGACGTCGGCGTACTCGCTGATCCTGCTGCCAGGGAGCGCGGATTCGCGACGTTGGCCGCGAAGACCGCCGCCCACTACGCCGTCGAGCGGTACGGCATCGCCCGCTGGCGTGCCCTCGCCACCAACGCACCCTCGCGACGACTTGCGGCGAAGCTCGGATTTGAGGACGACTGCGTCCATCTCGCAGTACGGCCCGACGAGAACGCATCTCTCGCGGTCACCCGAAGGTCATCCGGGTGACTGTCGGGCCTGCTCGAGGTTCGACTGGTGTGGGCCGGAGAGCCAGTCTTGCTCCAGACGCGCGTCGACCGGTTCCTCTCCTCGCCGCAGCGCGTCGACGTAGGCACGATCGGCGGCGAGGCGGGCCGCCACCTCGTGACCCTCGGCAACGGCGCCGTGGCCGGGGACCAGAACATCGACCTGACTGGCGGCCTCACCCAGCCGGTCCAGCGCCGTCTCGTACGCGCCCACCTGACCTGGCCGGCGTGGGTCGAAGAGCGGGATCAGGACATCGGAGAGCATGTCGCCGGCGAGCAGGACGCCACGATCCGCGAGAAGGACCGCGGCGTGTCCGACGGCGTGCGCCGGATGCTCGATGATCTCGCCCGGTAGCGGTCCTCCGTCCGCGGGCAGCGGCGTGACGAGCGCGATCAGCTCACGCGGGATGCCCGACGCGCTCTCCGCCGCCATCGCCTGCGTCCGCTCTCGGGCTGCGCTGGCAGCCTGGGCACAGGCGGGTGTGGCATAACGCGGCACGTCCCCGAACCGGGAATGCCACAGCAGATGGTCCCAGTGCGGATGGGTTGAAAACCCCGTGGCCACCGGCATGCCGAGCTGGTCCAAGTCATCGGCGAGCTGGTTGAGATCGGAACCATCGATGCCGGGATCGACCAGGATCAACCCGCCCTCCCCGCGCACCACGATGGCATTGCTCCACACCCACTCGCTCTGACGGACCCAGACGCCGTCGGCCACCTGATTCAGCATCTGTTCACTCTGTCACGCGTCTCGCCCGACCGTGTCGAGCGTTGTCGAAGCCGCGCCCGCGCGCTTGAGGACGGAGTGAAAGGCTTGCCGAGGATCCGCCCGCAGACCACGAAGGGACCTGACAATGACGCAGTACTTCCTGAGCCTCCCCCACGACTCCGCCGAGGAGCCGACGATGGCAGCCATGGATCCGGCTGAGCTGCAGAAGGTGTTCGCCGCGGTGGACGCGTTCAACACCGCGCTCCAGACGCAGGGCGCGTGGGTGTTCGCCGGTGGCCTGCACCCGCCGTCGACCGCGATCACGGTCGACAACACCGGCGATGCTCCGGTCCTCACTGATGGTCCGTACACGGAGGCCAAGGAGTACCTCGGCGGCTTCTGGGTCATCGAAGCGGACAGCGATGAGGCGGCGATCGAGTGGACGAAGCAGGCCTCGCGGGCCCTGCAGAGCAGGGTCGAAGTACGCGCCCTGCAGGAGCGGCCCGACGCCTGACAGGCGCACGCCCATTGCCGCCTACTTTCAAATTCGCTCCCGTCTGTGCCAATGCGGACGCGAATCGTCCGGATGGAGTCCTACGCTCTCGGACATGGCTCGTCGATGGACCACAGAATCCGTTGGATCTGGCCGGGCCGTCGCCGACGACGAGAGGCGGGACGATGGCTGACTACGCGGTTGCGCAGCTGGATCAGATCGAGGAGTTCGCGGACGAAGGCTGTCACTACCGGCCGATCCGGCACCACCTCGGGATCACGGCGTTCGGAGCGACGGCGTGGACGGCCCATGCGGCCGGAGACCGCGTCATCAACGAGCACGACGATGGCGACCCCACCGCTGACCAAGAGCTCTTCGTCGTTCTGCGCGGCCACGCGGTGTTCGAGCTCGAAGGCACCCGGGTCGACGCGCCGGCCGGAACGCTCGTCTTCGCCCCGCCCCACACCAAGCGCAAGGCCTCCGCCACCGAGGACGGGACGACCATCCTCGCGCTGGAAGGCACACCGGGAAAGGCGTACGAGCCCCGCGGCTGGGAGCTGTGGGCCCCGCTCTTTCCCCGCTATCAGGCAGGCGAGTACGCCGAGGTCGCCGACCGTCTACGCGAGGTCGTCGCGGCTTCTCCGCAGTACCCCATGTTGTTCTTCAACCTCGCCTGCTGCGAGAGCCTCACCGGCCGAACGAGTGACGCACTCGAGCACCTCCGGCACGCCATCGCCATGTCGGAGGAGTTCCGCGAGAACGCAAAGAACGACTCCGACCTCGATCCGATCCGCGACGATCCCGCGTTCCAGCAACTGATCAGCGGATGACGCCCCACGGAGGCAGGAATGAGCGAGCAGGGCTGGCAGAAGTTCCTCGCCGCCGACGGTGTTGAGGACTGGGTGGTGTTGCACGGGGGTGCGACCGCGGTGTTTCGCGTCCGGTCACTCGGCCAAGCGGCCCAGCTTGCCGAGGCAGTCACGCATGTCCCCGGCCTCGAGGGGTCGGGAGCGCTGTTGACGATCGCCGACGACTGGCTCAGCGTCCGGCTGAGCCGCGGTGTGTTTCGGCTGGAGGAGCCACACATCGAGCTCGCGCGAGCTGTCTCGGCGGTCGCGCGGGCACATGGTGCGGTCGCCGAGCGCTCGGGTGTGCACGAGATCCAGGTCGCGATCGCAGCACAGCCCGACGCCGTCGATGTCGGCTTCTGGCGGGCTGTCCTCGGATACGTACCCCTCGCCGACGACAACGCCATCGACCCGCTCGGCCACGGCTCGACCGTCTGGATGCAGGAACTCGACGCGAGCAAGCCACTCCGGCACGCCATGCACGTCGACGTATCCGTCGCTCGCGAGCAGGTCGAGGCGCACGTGGCGGCGGCGGTTGCCGCCGGTGGCCGCATCGTCGACGACACCGACGCCCCCGCGGGCTGGATCCTCTCCGACAGCGCCGGCAACCGCGTGTGCGTCGCCGCCTGGCCGGACGGGGCTTCTTGACTACGGCTCGAGCGAGCTCGGATCGGACGGGATATCGACCGCGTGCTCTTGGAGCGCCGCCAGCGGCACGATGCTGAGCACCGCCTCGTTGGTGGAGGCCAGCACGACCGGCGCTGCGACACCCTCGTCATAGGCTCGCGCCCAGTTCACCGCCGTCACACACCATCGGTCGCCGGGCACGAGTCCGGGGAAGCGGTACTCAGGCCTCGGTGTCGACAGGTCATTGCCGATGCCGCGCTGGTGGTCGAGAAACTCCGCCGTGACGACCGCGCAGATGGTGTGGCTGCCGATGTCCTCCGGGTCGGCCCGGCAGCAGCCGTCCCGGAAGAAGCCGGTAACCGGGTCCGTGCCGCACGGCTCCAGCTCGCCACCCAGGACATTGCGCTGTGTCATGGCACCAGCATCTCGCACACCTACGCGATCCGCTTCAGCACATCTTCGGTAGGAACCACCTCTGCGAACCCCGACGAAAGGGCGACGATCGTTGACCTCAGCACTTGGTGATGGTCCACAGCCGTCCCGTCCGGCGCCTCGAGATCGGGCCCTTCGTTCGCGTCTGAAACGAAGATGACCTCGTAGTCACGCGCGTGTCCGTCTCGGGCCGTGGACTCGCAGCAGAAGCTCGTCATCAGGCCAGCAATGACGATCGACCGGACTCCGGCCGTACGGAGCACAGCCTCCAACTCAGTGCCGGCGAACGCGCTGTAGCGCCGCTTGGAGACGACGAGGTCGCCCTCGACGAAGTGAAGTCCCGGCTCGAACTCGACCTCGTCGGTCCCTTCGACGAACGAGTCCGCCTCGTCCTCGGCACTGAAGTCGCCCATCCGGCCGGCGTCGGTTCCGTCAGCCCGGTTGGCGTGGCGAACGAAGACGACCGGCCTTCCGGCAGCTCGAAACCCGTCGATGAGCCGGTTGATGTTGGGCAGGATGGCAGAGGCGCTCTCCACCTCAGCTGGCCCGCCGGGCTTGAAGTACTCCTTCTGCACATCGATTACGAGAAGCGCAGCCTGCTCATGCGCGAGGTCATAGATCACGTGCTCCATCCTCCTTCAGCCGCAGTACGAAGCATCAGATGGCCTAGAATTCCGCTGGTAGAGCGCCCGGTTCCATCACGGGCGGCCGGTCGGAAAGGCGGTGGGCCGGTGGGAGCTTACGAGGGATCGATCGACATCCTGGAGCGCGAGCTCGACGGCGTACTGACGACGTTCGACGGCGTGACCAGCGGGCAGTGGGCGCTGCCGACCGCCCTGGAGCCACTTGATGCGTCGCTGTCGCATTGGACCGTGTTCGAGTTGGCCGGCCATTTCGACATCTCGATCGGGCTGACGCGGATGCTCATCGCCGACCCCCAGCCGGGCCAGGTCGGCCGCGACCGGGTCAGCTTCTTCATCTTCCCCCGGTCCGAGGTGGCTCCGGTCGTGTACGACTACGCGTACACGATGGTGCAGGGCAAAACGCCGGCGGACATGCCCGGCGTACTACGGGAGACCTTCACGAAGACCGTAGAGGAGTCGCGCTCAACGCCGCCCGACACGGTGGGCTCCGGCTACTACGCCTTGATGCGACTGGACGAGTTCGTCGCCTCCCGCGTCGTGGAAGCGGTCGTGCACGGGCTCGACCTCACCGACGCGCTGGAGCTCGACCCAATCGCCACACCCGACGGCGTGACGCTGGCCGCCGAGATCCTCGACGAGTTGCTGGGCCGTCGCACAGTCCCCGGACGCCCGGCCGATCTCGCCGACGATCTGACCTGGATCCGGGCGGCAGCGGGCCGCGGTCTCGACCACGCCGACCCACGGCTGCCACTCATCGGCTAGGCCCGTACTCAGGTCGGTGAACGCTGCGACGACCCCGGCGGAGGCTTGTACAACTCCTGCACGGCGGCGTCGATGTCGCCGTCCACGTGGTGACCCTGCCAACTCCACTCGCCCCACTCGGTGTCGCCGTCAACCGACGAGGCGATCAGCTCCGAGCTGAAGTCAGGCACGCCCTCGAACACCGACGACCAGTTCTCGACGATAGTCGCCACCCTGCAGCTAGAACGGAACGTCGAAGGCGGCGAACTCGGCGTCATCGACATCCGGTGCCGGGCCAGCTCCGGCAAGGGCGCTGCTCGGTGGGTCGCACCACCGATGGCTGGGACAGTTGAAGCAGGCGCCGCTGGGTTTGCGTTCGAACGTCAGATCGGCGGCGTACTTCCGCGCGATGTCGGCGACCAGTCGTTGCGCGAACGCCACTGTGGCGCCCTCGTCGAGGGACACTGCGAAGACCCTGCTGTCGACCGGTGTCAGGATCTCCAGCTCGGCGTGCCCGGTGTTGAACCGGGCCGGTGCCTCGGCGGCGAGCAATGCGACGTTGAGCGCGAAGCCGGGGTACAGGTACATCGCCGCCTCGACGTCCGGCGGGATCATTCGCGCGGTCTTGGTCTCCCGCCAGATCGGATCACCGGTGCCGGCGATCTCACCAGTGAGGTCCGGGGTCGAGATCACCACCAGGTCGGCATCGGCGTCGTAGACCACGACGCGCCGCTCGGTCGTCCAGCCACCCAGCCCGTCGAAGCCCAGCGTGCAGTGCTCGATGTGCCGCACCAGATATGGGTACGCGATGCGGTAGACGTCCGGGTCCAGCCCGGCCTCCGCGGCGACCCCGGTTACGGCCGAGTGGTCGGGCGATGGCAGGTCATCGTGCGTGCAGGCCCGGGGCGGCGTTCTGGAGTGCGCCGACCGAAGCCACGAGTGGACGGCGAGACCTCGATCGCGGGCCGCACGTCCGGCATCGACATCTGCCGAGTCGGCGTATCCGTCCGGTAGGTGGTCGCGGCGCTGGGCCGCGAACGCGGTCGGACAACGGTCGTACGCGGACAGGTCGGCCGCCGTGAGGCTACGGGTTGCCACGGCGCGTCCAGGGATGCCGAGCACGCCGCGCCGCTGCGGAACGGCGGGACACACGTTCAGGAAGCCGCAGTCGGAACAGCCCGATCCGGGACGGAACACGGTGCCGTCGATCGCTGCCCTCAGCGGTCTGCCGCGTTCGGCGTAGCGGGTGGCCGCGTCCATGCGACTGCCGTCGAAGACGCAGCGGAGCTCTCCGTCCGCCAGGCTGAACTCGCTGATCCGGAGCCGGACGTTCGATTCCACACCGGGCGAGTATCCGAGCGTCAGTGCGGCGACGGCGATCCAATCGAGATCGCCCTCCCTGGGTGGCCGCAGTCGCTTCAACCGCATCCGAACCGCCTCATGAACCGCTCCGTCACGGGTCCGAAGGTGACGCGCGAACAGGGTCACTTCGCCTTCCAGGTCACCGACACTCGTCTCAGTGCCGAGCTCCTCGTCCCCCACTTCGTACTGGACGCCCGCTGCCTCGGATGCCACGTCGACCAGTTCCTGAAGCAGGCCGAGCGCATGATGGAGGAACCGGCGCTGGACATGCGTGAGGTTGGACTCGCGGGCCAGCGCATCGGCGATGCTCTCGCCCCGCGCCACGCTGTGGTAGCAGTCGCGGAGCGCGAAGTGCAGCCCGGTGGCGTCGTCCCACTGTCGCCGCCACCGCGACTGGTCATTGGGCTGCAAGGACTGTGCGGCCTGCCGCGCTCTCAACGCGAGACCGATCGGGCAGGTGAAGAACGAGTCTCGCGAAGCGACCTGGGACGCGGAGACCCGGAAGCGCCGACCGTCGCCGATCGCGAAGTCAGGGACGCTGAAGTTCACGGCTTCTCCTCGAGCGGACCCGCTGGCTCCAGGCGCTCCACCTCACGAGCCACCCGGCCGCGATTCACCTGCGCCAGGCCTCGATCCGACAGCACCGCGTCGTGAGCGTCGGATCCGACCGGCGGCACCGAGCCGAAGACAGGACAGGCCGGCTGGAACGCGCACCAGTCGCACAGCTTCGACCGACGCGCGGTCACCCTGCCGGTGTCCACCGTGTCGCCGATCTGACGCCACATCCGGGCCAGGGTCTTGGCGTGCTCCAGCGCAACCTCCCGGAGTACGGGGCGTGCCAGCCGCTCGCGGCCGATCAGATAGATAAGCTCGATCCGGTCGGCGAGGCGGTGTTCCGGGTCGGAGGCCGCCAACGCTGCCGCGTAGGTCCACAGGCCGAAGAAGGCCTTCTCGGTGAAGCGAGGCGGTGGAACCTTGCCGGTCTTGTAGTCGGCGACTACTTCGGCGCCGTTGGCGTCGTAGATCCGGTCGATCCGGCCCTTGATCGGTGCACCGTACATCTCGGCCCGGACCTCGACCTCGAGGCCGGCCGCGGAGACCGTCACATAGCGCGGCTCCTCCAGCTCGAACAACCCGTCGAGGGCGTCCTCACCAGCCGTCAGGACGTCCGCCCTTGGATCGACCCGACGCAGCAACGGCTGGTAGGTGGGCTGGTCGAGCTCCTCAGCGAGCGCGCGGGTCAGTAGCTCCGAGGCGACGACGCGGGTCCGCTCGGCCGGATCCAACCCGTAGAGCAGCTCGACCGCGCGATGCACGGCATTGCCGATCAGCTGCGGCAGCGTCGACGGCTCCCGCCAGCCGAACAGATAGCTCAGTGCGTACTTCAGCTCGCACTGTTGCCAGGTGGACGCGCTCGTCGGGGACAACGAACTCGGCGGCGCCGGACTTGCCGACAGCCGGATCTCGCGCTCAGTCAACGACACCCACCCCAGTCAGCAGCGCCGTGGCACCCTGCGCCTGAGCTGGACCTTCAGGCGTCGAGAAGCGCACCCCGTCAGTCTGCCTGGAATCGCCCGGACATGCAGCGGGCGGATCAGTTCTCCCACTGGCTCCAGGGGATCGCCCAGTCGGCCATGCCCGGGTCGGTGGTGCTCGCGGACCGGTTGGTTCCGGTGACGATGACGACGTCGCCGGGGACGGACATGTCGTAGAACCGCTGGGCGTGGGCGGTCGACAGGTGGATGCAGCCGTGCGAGGTGTTGGCCGCGCCCATCTCGGAGTCCCACGGCGCGGCGTGCACGAAGGTGCCGGAGTCGGTCACGCGCACGTCGTGGTGGACCCTCAGGTCGTAGTAGTTCGGTGAGCCAGGTTTGCAGGAGACGCCGATGCTGCATGAGGTCATCTCGGTGACGGGTGTCTTCATCAGCACGTTGTAGGTACCGCTGCGGGTCTCGAACCCGGGCATGCCCATCCCGGTCGGCCAATTGGCGACCTGGTGGCCGTTCACCTTGACCCGGAACCGGTGCGTGGTGGCGCTGGCGTAGCTGATGTGTGACTGGCCCACGTGCCAGGACCAGTCATGGTCGCGGTCGCCCCACACAGGCCAATTGGCGACCTGGTGGCCGTTCACCTTGACCCGGAACCGGTGCGTGGTGGCGCTGGCGTAGCTGATGTGTGACTGGCCCACGTGCCAGGACCAGTCATGGTCGCGGTCGCCCCACACACCATGGCCGGCGTAGACGTCCTGGAGGTCGATGTGGACCGTGACCCTCGTGTCACCGGGCCAGAAGTGCTTGGGCCGGAAGTGCACGACCTGGTCGGAGAACCAGTGCCAGCCCCCCGTGATGTGTCCGCGACTGGTGGTCACGCTCATGTGCTTCTCGACGGCGGCGCGGTCGGTTACCGGCCGATTGAAGCTCACCTTGACCGTCTCACCGACGCCATACGTCTGGCCCGGCCCGGGGTAGGCATGCATGGTGAGCTGCCTCGCCGCGGGTGCGGTCTCGAACGCGACGCGCCGGGTCACCATGTCCCCGTCGGTGCCCTGCAATTGCACGACGGCCTGGTAATGGGTCGCGGGAATGAGCGAGGAGTTGGCGCGCCATCGGGTGTCGCCGGCGCGCAGCGTCCCAGCGACCGAATCTGGCCCGCTGGTCAGCCGCACATCGGTCATCGTCGCTTGGAATGCCTCGAAAGCGGGGTGCGTGGTCCAGGGGATCTTGCTGCCCGGCGCCGGCGACATGCGCAGGAGGGGAATCTTCTGGGCGACCGCCGAGTCCTTCGGTTGGCTGTCCGACAGGACGCTCCCCGACTCCCCGCCGTTGCTGCAGCCCGCGAGGACGAGCACCGCTGCCGACAACCCAACCCAGCCGGCCATGCGATGTCTCCGGCCTCTGCCCATCGCCGGCTCCCTCCGAAGACCCACCAACTGGACGCTACCCCCACACTAGGTCGCATCGAGCCGGCCCGCTGCTTGGCACTGCACGGGGCTGACAAACCAGCATGATCCGGCTATCCCAGGCTAATTCCCCGTTTCCTCGTCGACCTCGTCATCCAGGTGCGGACCGTCCCAGGTGGACAGGCAGAACGGATGGCCGGCCGGATCGGCGTACACGAAGCAGTGGTCGGAGTTCGGCTGGAAGTCGAGCCTCGTGGCGCCGGCCGCGACTGCGCGCGCTCCGGTCGCCTCGAGGTCGTCGACGAAGAAGTCGAGGTGCATCTGCATGGGTACGTCGGCGCCGGGCCACACGGGTGGGCGGAAGTCGTCGACCTGCTGGAATGCGATGAACCCGTTCGGCCCGGCGACGGACGCCCAGTGCGCGCTCCCCTTCGTGACGCCGCCGGTGAGCTCTGCGTAGAACTTCGCGAGTGCGAGCGCGTCGGGCGCGTTCACCGTGGTCACGCTGAGTCTGATCTGGTCGGACATCACTCGACCTCCATCGCCTGGTAGGTAGAGGTGAGCTCGTCCCAGCGCCGGCGCCACGCCGGTGCCGGGCTCTGCTCGCTCCAGGGCTCCGGGTGGGCCGGACCATTCTCCGCGAGCGACCGCCCCAGATCCTCCAGATGTGCCTGCCAGCCGGCACCGTGGAAGTACATCTTGTCCACCGGCAGTCCACGTTCCTCGACCACCAGCCTGGTCTTGGACCCCTCCTCGGTCAGCCACGCCTCCATCTGAGACTCGTCGTCGGTGCCCGGCTCCATCGTGAGGAGCAGATGATGCGGCGCGTCACACACCTCGACCCGCCCCGGACCGGCCCAGGTGCTGGTGAGGACAGCATGGATCGTGCCGCCGACCCGGAGGTCTCCGGATACCACGGCGATCCAGCGCGCGAGCCGCTCCGGCGTCGTACACGCCTCCCACAGGTCATGGATGTCGGTGTCGTAGACGTCCTCGACACGCACCGCGCCGCGGGTCTCGTCAAGCGTCCGCATCGTCCCGATGATGTTCACCTTCGGCCTTCTTTCCTCTAGCAATCTCGGTATGGAGGGCGTCGAGCCGGCGTTGCCACAGCGCCCGGTAGCCCTCCAGCCATTCGTCCACTTCGATGAGCGCCTCCGGACGGAGGCTGTAGATCCGGCGCTGCGCCTCCTGGCGTACCTCAACCAGGCCGGCCTCCCGCAGCACCCGTAGATGCCGGGACGTTCCCGGACGGGCGATCGGGAGCAGCTCAGCCAGCTCCCCCGCGCTCGCCGGATGGTCGCGCAGAAGCTCGAGGACCGTTCGCCGGCTCTCGTCCGCGAGTGCGTGCAGTACAGCGTCCATAGACATTAACGTAACCGCTTGGGTACGTATCCGCAAGGGTACATACGGCGTTCGACCGACAGGGAGACCGGCGTGCTGCGACGTACGATCGAGTGGGTCCGCCTGTCGACGCGCCTACGAGCATCTGAAGGAGGACAGGCCAATGGATACCCCGCCGATCGTGTCAGCGCAGGAGTGGAATGCCGCCCGCGAGGAGCTGCTGGTCGAGGAGAAGAAGGTGACCCGCGCCCGCGATGCGTTGGCCGCCAAGCGTCGCCGGATGCCGTGGATGGCGGTGGAGAAGGAGTACCGCTTCGACAGCTCGGAGGGGTCGTTGAGCCTGCTCGACCTGTTCCAGGGTCGCCGCCAGCTGATCGTCTACCGCGCCTTCTACGCTCCGGACGTCACGACGTACCCAGAGGGAGGCGGGGCGTACCCGGAGCGGGCCTGCGTAGGCTGCTCATTCCTCGCCGATCAGGTCGCCCATCCCGCCCACCTGAACGCGCGGAACACCACACTGGTCTTCGTCTCACGCGCTCCCCAGACCGAGATCCAAGGCCTGAAGGAGCGCATGGGCTGGGAGCGGATCCCGTGGTACACGATGACCGATGACTTCGACAAAGACTTCGGCGTGGACCTGTGGCACGGAACCAATGCCTTCATCCGCGACGACGACCGGATCTACCGCACGTACTTCGTCGACAGTCGGGGCGACGAGGCGATGGGAAGCACCTGGAGCTACCTGGATCTCACGGCGCTCGGCCGCCAGGAGGAGTGGGAGGACTCGCCGAAGGGCTATCCGCAGACTCCTGCGTACGCCTGGTGGAACTACCACGACGCGTACGCCAAGACGACCTAGTCAGTTCATCGACATCGGCTCGCCGGACGGAATCGTCAGGCCCGGCACGGCATCCGGAGCGACCAGCAGCAGCACGCCGATGGCGAGGAGGACAACCGCGGTCGCGTTGGTGATGCCTCGCCGCCACGGGAGCGTCTTCTCGGCCGCGATGATGCCGATGAACCACCCGAGGCCGCCGCGGCTCGTCCAAGGGCCGGCGTCCATGCCGCGCATCTCGCGCGCTGTCCAGACCAATGCGATCGCCGCAACCGCCAACAGGGCCGCGACCAACCGGCGCGGGTGCGCGCCGCACCGTACGCCGGGCCGAGACCGGTGTCGCTGTCGGATCCGAGCGCCAGGTCTATCGGCGTCAGGCGGACCGGGTTTCGACACGGCTCTCGGTCACACTCCACGCCATGGTCGGCCCGCCTTCCAGGAGAATTCCAGTCTCACCAACCGCGGTAGACCGGTCAACGGGCGCGCTGGTGTGCGGCATCCTGGAGTGAGATACGCGGAGGTGACGGCCAGATGGCGGGACCGTACGACAAACTGCCGGAGCCGATCGACCTGGACGAGACCGTGACGTCGGAGGACACCGAGCCGGTGCCCGACCCGGACGGTGGACGCGATCCGGCGTGGCGGGTCATCCAGGGCCCGGAGGGTTAGCCGGCGGGCTTGCGCTCGATCCGGTAGTGCAGGGTCAGGAACGGGAATCCGAAGACCCAGAACGCGTGCTCGGCCCGCAGCACACCGTCCTCGACGAAGACGTCGAGCTGCTCCTCGAAACCGTGGACGGCAAGGACGGTCAGCTCGTCGGCCGCTGGGTCGACGTAAGTGAGGTAGTGCCCTGCCTGGCCGTCATCCACGCGGCTGGTCAGGGTCAGACCCCAGTCGGGCCGGGACCGCGGGAACAGCGTGGCGGTGAAGCTGCCCTCCGGTACGGGGAATCCGACGCTGACGTAGCCCGAGCCCTGATGGGTGTACGTCGTGTAGATGCCGACCATGATCGGCTCATCGTCGTCGGCGAACGAGCGGATCCAGCCACGCACTGACACCGTGCCGTCGACGCCGGTCAGCGTGTCGATGCGACTGCGGACGCCGCGCTGTGCCTCGCGCTGGTTCATCGGGATGCTGGCCTGTCCCAGGGGACGAGCGACGGCCGTTCGGTACAGCAGGTAGCCGGGTCGCACCCACATCCGCCACTGCGGAACGATGTCGAGCGCGAATCGGGTGGTGTGCTCGTAGAACTCGCGTACGAGCGGATCGACCTGCGCCGGGTCGAACCCGGGTCCGGCGAGTGCGTCCAGGGACGCCACGATCCCGGTCTCCTGGTTGTCGGCGGTATAGCCCGCTCCCAGCTCCTCGGCCAGCTCGCGGACATAGCCGGTGCCGACGTATCTCGACCGGGCCGGCCTCGGCACGACGAACGGCAGGTCGGCGGCGCTGACGCGCTCCGCGAGCAGGCTGACCTGTGCGTCGCGGAAGACCAGGGCGGACAGACTGCGGAAGGCCAGGACGGTGCTGCTCGCGACGACGGCCGCCGGGGCCGGGCCCGGTGACAGCGCCTGTCCGACGGCGGCACCGACGAGCGGGCCCATCGCGACCTTCTGCGGTCGCAGGCCCATCGCCCCGGCCACGGCACCCGTGGCCGTGCCGACCGCGAGCGGACGGGCGCCGGTCGCCTTGCCGGCGACCCATCCGAGCGGCGCCGCCATCGCAGTGCTCACCGCGATCCGCTGCCACAGTGCCGGGATCTCGCCCTCCTTCTGACGGGCCCTTGCGACCGCCTCCGAGGCACCCAATCCGACCGCACCAGCCAACGCACCGACGGCAGCCGTCCTGGCCCCACGGTGCGAGGTCAGCGCGGCTCCCGCGAGACCGCCGATCGCCGCCGCGAACCCGATGGAGGACCTGGTTGCCACGCTCTCGACCCTAGCCGCCGGCAGCCCCTGCCCGGGTCGTTTCCGAGCCCGCACCCGGTTCGCAAGAAGTGCAAGTACGGTAGGTGATCGGTGCGTGATCCACCGCCGCGCCTGGCAGCGCCCGCATCGCGACTCGCCGGGTCCGAGGGAGCAGCCGACGGGTGGTGGCAGCGTGCCGGAGGGAGGGAGCAGTGACCCACGCACTGATCGTCTACGAGTCGATGTTCGGAAGCACCCGCGAGGTCGCCGGAGCCATCGCGACCGGTCTGGAACCCGGGATGCCGACCGATGTGGTCAATGTGGCCGATGCGCCGCCTGAGCCGACGCCGGAGGTGCAGCTCCTCATCGTCGGCGTCCCCACGCTCGTCTTCGGACTGAGCACCTCCCGTACCCGGGCGGCAGCGGCCAGCCGCGCCGGTCATCCGTTCAGCCTCGCTCCCATCGGAGTCCGCGAGTGGCTCGAGGCGATGCCCCACGCGGCGGGCCACCGGGACGCCACCACCTTCGACACGCGCCTTCGGACCCACGGTCTCCCCGGCTCGGCTGCGAAGGGTGCCGCCAAGCGTCTCAACCGGCGCGGCTATCGGATGCTCTGGCCATCGAAGAGCTTCATCGTCACCCATCCGAACGAATCGGTGGATCAGCGAGAGATCGAACGAGCCCGCCTCTGGGGACGCTGGATCGCCGAAGGCATCGAGTTGCGGCACGCACGGACCTGATTCGGGCCAGAAGGGTCGGCTGGTGCCTGAGCACGGCGCAGAGGGCGTTCTGATCACCGGCGTCTACGGCTCCGGAAAGAGTTCGGTCGCCGCCGAGATCACCTACCTGCTGGAGCAGCAGAACCGGCCGTACGCGCTGCTCGATCTCGACTACTTCGGCTGGGTCGGCGATCACGCGACCGGCTACCGCATGATGCTACGGAACCTGGTGGCGGTCGCCCCGCACTATCGCGAAGCCGGAATCGACCGCTTCGTGGTGGCCTACTTCGTCCGGGACGCCGACGTCCTGCGGAGCGTCCGGGATGCGCTCGGCGTGCCGCTGCGGGTGGCGCGTCTGGCGGTGCCGTGGCCGGAGATCGAGCGGCGTCTGGCGAGTGATGTCACCAGCGGCAGGGGCGACGACTTACGCGATGCGGCTGCGTCGGTCACCGCCGGCGAAGGCGAAGGAGTCGAGGACATCGTGGTCGACAGCGACCGCCCGGTCGCGACCGTCGCCCGTGACCTGATGGCATGGCTGGAATGGACCTGACAACCGGGGTGGCGAACGAAGGAGAGCGAGATGAACACCAACGCAGATCCGGGCGGACCGATTCTGGGCAGCCTGTGGGTGAAGGAAGGCGTCGGCGTCGTACGCATCGAGGACCGCTACGACACCGACATCGATGACCTCTGGTCAGCACTCACCGATCCTGACCGCATCGTCGGCTGGTGGGGTCGCGTCGAAGGCGACCTCCGCATCGGCGGTGGGTTCAAGGTGATGGTCGAGTCCAATGATTGGGAGGGCTCCGGGCGGATCGAAGCGTGCGAGCCGCCCCGGCTGTTGCGGGTCACCAATCGGGAATCGGACGAGTCGTACCGGAAGGGCCAGGGCGTGCCGCCGTTCGACGCGACCATCGAGGCGACACTGGCCGCGGACGGCGACCAGACAATCCTGGCGATCGAGATCCGCGGGGTCCCCTTGGAGCCGATCGCCTTCTTCGGGGTCGGCTGGCAGGTCCACGCCGAGGACCTCGCCGCCCACGTGGCCGGGCGCGAACTCGCCGACACCGAGGCGCGGTGGGGCGAGCTCATTCCGCGCTACCAGGAACTGGCGGCCGACATCGGGACCTGATCGAGCTCGCCCGGCGCGCCTCGAAGCTAGTTGGCCCCTGGGCGGTAGCTGTCACTACTCGACGGCCAGCCCCCGCTGCCGTACCGGCCCGACGAGTCCCCAGAACCGCGGCCGCAGTTCGCGCACTGCACGACCCCCTCGCCATCCTTGGTCGGGACCTTGGTCCATACATGGCGTCCGAACCAGCAACGAAGCGGTTTCATCAGCATGCCTCCCTCAATGGAAGGGACCTCGTTGGTCACGAGTCGGGTTTCGAATACTGGCCGGGTCATGCACCTGCGGCCATCCCCCGCCGTATCTCTGCGACGAGTCCCCAAACGGCCGGGCGCAACGCTCGCACTGCACGACGCCGTCGCCATCCTTGGTCGGGACTCTGGTCCACGTATGCCGTCCGAACCAGCAACGAAGCGGTTTCATCACAATGCCTCCCCCCAACGCCTGTTCATGCTCGCGTTGAGCACCGCCATCGCTTCGACGCTAGACCTCGCACGACTCCAGGTCCCGGGCCCAAAGTCCCCGAGCCAGCTCGATGTCGGTTCGAATTCTGCCGGTGCACCACGTCTGACCAGGTATGACGTCGTGAGTTGCTGGCGACGGGACGGGCCGGCTCACAGTACGGTTGCCGGGTGGCCGATCGAACGGTCCGTGACGAGACACCGAGACAGCCGCCGACGAGCACTGCCGAATCCGATCGGCGAGAGCGCTGGCGTCTTGGACCTGCGCTCCGGACGCTCTCGGCGGGGACCGCGGCCGGTGCCGTGGTCGGCGTCCTCGTCGGCGGGATCGGCGGTCGCGTCGCGATGGGGATCCTGGCGTCCCAGAACCCGGAGGAGAAGGGCGTCATCTCCGACGACGGCTTCGAGATGGGCCGCATCAGCTCCGGTGGAACAGCTCAGCTGCTGTTCACCACTCTGGAGATCGGCCTGCTCGCCGCCCTGATCTACCTCGCGCTACGAACCCTCGCCTTCGGCCCCGCTTGGTTCCGGATCGCCAGCCTGACTGTCGGCGGCACCGTCGTCTTCGGCGCGCTCCTCATCGATGACGGTGGCGTCGACTTCACGCTCCTCGACCCCGACTGGCTGCCGGTCATCCTCTTCCTCGCCATCCCTCTGATCTACGTTCCGGTGGCCGCGCTCCTCATCGAGCACTGGCTGCGACCGACCAGCTGGTTCCGCACGGCCGACATCCGGAAGGTCGCCGCAGTCGTCGTCGTCTGGATCGGTCCGCTCTTCTGGCTGCCGGCCGTCTGGCTTGTCGGGACCTATGTCGTACGGACCATCGGAAGCCGGATGTCAAAGTCAGCCAGGGGCGCGGCGGCGTGGCTGGCTCGACTCGGCTTCGGTGTGCTGGGGTTACTGGCGTTCCTCGCCCTCATCGGCGACATCGATGCCGTGACCTGAGTCGAAGAGGCGAACGCGGGGCGCGATTCCGGCGTTGTCGGTACGCCCTGTCACCATCGTCCGCATGGTCGCATGGGGAGAGATCGAGGCGGACGCACCGGAGTTCGCCGCACGCGTACGAGAGCTGTTCCAGGCCCGCAAGCACAAGACGATGGCGACACTGCGCGCGGATGGCTCGCCGCGGATCAGCGGCATCGAGACCCAGATCGGCGAGCAGGTGACGTTCGGCTCGATGCCGGACTCGCGCAAGCTCGCCGATCTGAAGCGGGATCCGCGACTGGCGCTGCACAGCCCGTCGGTCGACCCGCCCGAGGACGACCCCGGAGCGTGGATCGGCGAGGCCAAGATCTCCGGGCGCGCGGTGCCGACCAAGGACGGGTTCAAGGTCGACATTACCGAGGTGGCGCTCACCTACCTGGACGGTGGGCTCGCGATCGAGTCGTGGCACCCAGGGCGCGGACACGCCCGCCGCGTTCGCGACTGACGCCGGCTCACTCGCCGGACATCGCCTCGATCGCGTCGAGGTCACGCGCGGCGTAGCGGTGATGCTCCCACTCCTCCTCGAGGATCACGTGCAGGCACGACAGGGTCGTCTCGGGGTATTCGGGAGCATGCGGGTTCTTGTGCGTCGCGGCCAACTCCTCCGGCGTGACGCTGGCGAGGAAGTCGCGCACCATGGCGACTCGGCCGGCCCGGGCCTCCAGCACCTGGGCGTACGACGGCGTCTCGGTCGTGAAGTTCGACCGCTCCACGCCGGCCTCGTCCTGAGAGCCGGCGTCGATGAGACCCAGCGGGTGGAACGGCTGCTCGATCTCCAGGATCGCCCGGCGCAGCCACATGTCGGTGGCGAGGACCAGGTGCCGCAGTGTCTGGGCGAACGACCACTCGCCGTCCACCGACACGTCGACCGTGCCATCCGGCATCGCCGCCGCGCGCTCGAGCGTGGCCTCCCAGGTGCGCTCGAGCGACGTCCAGGCCGCGCGTAGGCCGTCCGGATCCTCGGCACGCCGCTGGGAGCGACCGGGAAAGCGCCGGTCGAGCTCGGCTTCGACGAAGGGGATCACGTCGACGCCGTTGACCCGAAAGAACGTCTCTCCGTCGGAGAGCCACGGAGCGTCGATGTCGGCCGCCTCGACCTGAACTCCGCGCATCACGACGCCGGTCAGGTCGGACCCGACGAAGCGTGAGCCCCGCAGGTCCACGTCGACGAACTTCGATCCCTGCAGATCGTCGGACCCGGTGAAGCTTGCCATGACTTCCTCCTTGTCGAGCGTCGGTTGCCGCTGGCGAAGCCTAGCCCGTGGGTCCGACGGCCCGAGGAAGTCTGCTCACGCCGATCGATGCCTGCCGCGGCCAATCGATCGGTAGCCGTACGCAGCGAGCAGTGGGAGGGTCAGGGCCGTCACGGTACGCCGAGACAGCGTCGGCATCATCTGCCGCCACTCGTCGTCCGGGCGCAGCTGCATCGGGCCGTGCGCGAAACGTATCGGGTTGCCGTCGACCAGGTGGTTCTCGGCAAGGTCCGCCTGAGCGCCCTTGAGGAAGGGCAGCTCGGGTTCCCCAAGCTGACCGGCGTGGGCTAAGACTTCGCGGAGTCGTTGGCGTGGATCAGCGATGAGATCCTCATAGCGCAGCCGCAGGTAGGGCACCCCGGAGGCTCGCCACGCCGACGTCACACCGTTGTAGAAGTCATACCTGGCCGCTGAGCTCACCGGGCCATACCTCGGGAGCAGCGTGTGTGGGCCCGAGGTCGTCACCTTCTCCACGTGTTTGTTCGTCGAGTAGGCGACCCCTCGGCTGTCGCGCACCAGGTGCACCATGCGGAGATCGATCTCCGGCATCCGGGCCAGGATCAGCGTGTGCGACGGAAGTTTGGAGGTGTCGACGATGATTTGACAGCCGGAGACATCGAGGATCGCCCGGTAGAGCGCGGCGAGGGCATGCGCATATGCCTCGATGCGGTGCGTTCCGCGTGCGAGGACCAGTGGCATGCCCCACGGCCGGTCGACGGAGTATCGGATGTGAAGGACGCGCTCCAGGTCGAGCCGATTCCACCCGCCGTAGGCTCGCTCTCCCACGGCGTGCCAGAACGGGCAGTCCCGGAAGGAGTGGCCGCAGCCACATGGGCGGTTCTCGACGCAACCGCGTAGCCAGATCTCGCGTACCTCGCCGGCCGAGAACATGCCGGGCACCTGACCGAACATCATGGCGAGCAGCGTGCTGCCGCATCGACCCCAGCCCGCAACAAGCAATATCCGCGACTGTTGCTGGTTCGCGATCATGGTCATCTCTTCGTTCACACAACCTATCCGTCCGCCTTCCGACCGGAGGCCATACGACGGACGACGTCGAGATAGGTCTCGGCCTGACGCTCCCAGGCCAGCTCGTGCTCCACCCGTTCACGTCCGGCCTGCCCGAGCTTCTGCTGCTGCTCGGGGGCGTCGATCAACTTGATGAACTCGTCGCCGAAGGCGGCGACGTCCCCGGGTTGGACGAACACGCCGGCAAGGCCGACCGTCCGCCGAGTCTCGAGCAGGTCGAAGGCGACGACCGGCAGTCCGAGTGCCATGTACTCCATCGCCTTGACTGGTGAGACTTCGCTCTGCAGCGAGGTGTCGACGCCGACGTCGGCTTCGGCCAGGCAACCGAAGACCTCCGCCTCGGACAGCCATCCGGGCAGCGACACCCACTGCTCGAGATTGCGCTCCCGGACCAGTTCGCGCATCGGCTCGAGACATTCCCCGTCGCCGAGGAGTACGAAGCCGACGTCCTCCCGTCCGAGATCCCGGATGATGTACTCGGCCGCCCGGATGACCAGATCGACCCGGTCCTGCCGCCCCATCTTGCCGATCCAGCAGGCCAGACGGGAGTGCCGTCGCCAACTGGGATCGGCGACGGCGCGATCGACCCGCGAGAGGACCGGGCCGTTGCGGACGATCGACACCCGGTCGGGCCGGCCGCCGGAGTCGATCATCCGGTCGCGCAGGTAGTCGTTGACGCCGATGCTGTGGTCGGCGCTGCGCTGCGTACGCCGCTCCAGCCAGTGCAGGGCCGGTGTGACGGCCCGTGGCGCGTTCGGGAACCGCGCCGCGAACAACTCCGGCATCAAGTCGCGCTGGTCGACCAGGACCCGGGCGCCGAGCCAGCGACTGACCTTGCACAGCGGGAAGTAGACGTCCGGCGGCTGGCACACCTGCAAGACGTCGATCGGCCCGCGTCGCCGAAGCTGGGCCAGCCGCAGCGCCGCCCACAGGAACGACGTGAGGTACTCGCGCATGTGGCCGACCGGGCCGTGCGGCTCGGCCGGCGGCGGGTACTCCAGGAGGGTGAGGTTGTCGAGCTCGCGATAGGGCTGGTTCTCCTCACCCGCCTGGGTGATCACCGAGACCCGGTAGCCGTCGGAGAGCAGGTCGCGCAATTGCTTGCGGAGTCGGGTGTCGGCGTACGCCGGCAGGTTCTCCACGATGACGGCGACGTGCGGCCGCTGCCGCGGGCCCGACCTCGGCTTGATCGATTGGATCACGCCTGGACCTCGTGGTTCGTGTGCACCTCGTGGTTGGTCGGCGAGAGGACGCTGAACCGAACCTGGCCGGACTCGCCGGCCGGGCCTTTGATCGTCCAGCCGTCCGCCGAGCGGACCAGCCGTGATCCAGCACGGTCCCGCCACCAGGACGCGACCTCCCTCGGCAGGGCCTGCCACATCGTCGGATCCTCGGCGAACTCGGCGAGCAGCCGCTCCCACGCTCCCTGCATCGCGTCGTCGTCCGCGTAGTCCGGGTGAGCCAGCACCAGGACCATTCCGCCCCGCTGCCGGAGCTCAAGGGCCTTCTGCCGCCACAGGTCGGGATCGGCGTCCCGCAGCACCCGGAAGAGGGTGTGGTCCTGTGGGAGCGTGATGGGCAGCTCAACCAGCTGCTCGTTGAAGAACGGCCAGTACGTGCAGCAGCCGCCGGGCTGTGGCTCGTACGGATCGGTGTCGGTGTAGGACGTGTCGTAGTCGAATCCGAGCAGCGGCATGAGTGCCCAATGCCGTTGCGTGGCAGGTGATCTGAAGCCCACCGCCTGCCAGCGGACCGCGGCCGCCCGCATCGCCGGCAGCCGCTTCGAGAGCACGCGTTTCGACACCAGGTCGCGTCCGTCGTGCCGCAGACCGTGGACGCCGACCTCGAAGTCCTCGGCCTGCAACTGGCGGACCACGTCCGGGTCGAGCGAGTAGCGCTCGGGGACGAAGTTCCACGACGAGCGGTATCCGTGGCGGCGCTCGGCATCGCGCAGCAGCTCTCGCGTCTCGACGCCGACGTCGGTCTCGACGTCATGGGTGAGCACGAACGCCCAGGACTTGCCGTCGGGCCAAACGTCGATCCAAGGGATCGGGCCGCCGGAGATCGACGTCAATCGGCCGAACAGCCACTCGTACAGGTCGTGCAGACTCGACTCGAGCGGCCAGCGGGGAAAGTCGGGCACCTCCTGCTGTGCGGCGAAGATCTGCCGCAGCTTGATCTGCACGCGACGCGGGAGCAGCGGCCGCACCGTGTAGTAGGTGCGCAGCATTGCCGATCGCGCCGCTCGCCCGGCTCCCCGACGGCCGAGCGTCGAGTAGCGCTCCGACCAGAGGTTGCACATGACCTCACCCGGGTCGAACGGCAGGAACACCGTGCCCTCGGTGCTTTCCCACACCGCCGCAACCTGGTTGCCGTCGTCGTCGACGATTGAGTCCAGATGTCGCCAGCCCTCGCCGAGATCCTTGAGGAGCTCGTCGGGGCTGACGGTGGCGACGTGCGCGGCGATCGTGAACCCGGCGAGCTGAAACTGGCCGGCCCGCGTCGCCGCCGTCTCCCCCGGTCCGCCTCGCCACCACACCAGCTGTCGGGCGCCCCCGCTGAACGATTCGACCGGTCGCAGGACGCCGAGCCGGCCGTCCAGCCGCTCGACGCCGAGGCCCTCGCTCCGCACGGCGTACGGCACCCTGAAGTAGTCGAAGAACGCGAACTCGTGCGACGACTCGAAGACCTCCGACGCGTGTTTCGACGCCACGTCACAACCCCCGCTTCACGGCGAGATAGGGCAACAGGGCGAGCTCGTAGAGGCCGGGCAACGGGTCACGCCACGAGAACACCGCCTCGGTGTCGACACCGCGCAGCGTCCGGAGGTAGTCGCCCGCCTTGACGTCGCCGGCCGCCACGTCGCGTGCGGCGTTCGGCAGATCGGTCACGACCCGGATCCACCGGACGCCGGGGCGCGCGTGCACCTGCGGAACGGACAGGTCCAGCTGGTCGCGGTAGAGCAGGTACGGAAAGTCCACACCCGCAGCCGGGCCGATCGTGTGATAGCCCCAGGTACGGGCGTTCACGTCGAGCAGTTTCCACTCGCCGTCACGTCGATCGTGCTTGTACTCGAGCTCCACCAGGCCGTAGAAGTCGATGGCCTTGAGGAAACGCGCCGACGGCTCAGCGAGCAGCGGCAGGTCGATCGTCTCGACGTAGGTGCTGGATCGCCCGAAGTCGGAGGGGTGCTGACGCTTACGCTGCACGGTCATGTCGGCGACCGACGCCCCCTCCTTGAACAGGGTGCAGTAGGCGAACTGACTCTCGCCGCCACCGGGGACCATCTCCTGGATCATCACCTCGCCCGGTGGGACGATCGCCGCCGCCCGGCGGTACGACTCACGCAGCGTCTGCACGTCGTCGGCCCGCCACGCCTTGGCTCCGGTCGCGTAGAAGAACTTCTCCTTGACGGCCGGCTTGATCACGACAGGCGCGTCGAGCGGAATCTCCGACAGCTCGCTCTCGTCCTGCGGGATCCACGTCCTCGGGGTCGCGATGCCGAGCTCGGCGGCCAGCCGATAGGTCTCGCGCTTGTCCCACACCGTCTCCACCGACTCCCAGCCGGGAGTCGGCACCCGATAGCGGGTTGCGAGACGGTCGCGGCTCGCAGCGATCGCCGCGACCATCTCGTCCCGAGTCGGATAGACCACCCAGCCGTCGAGGCCCATCGTGTCTGCCGCCCGCATGAGCGCGTCGACCGTGCCGTCGGCACTGCGCAGGTCGGGAACGCGGACACGTCGACCGACATACCGTGACGCGGCGGCGATGGAGTGCTCGTCGTCGAGCACGCAGACCGGCACCCCGCGACGACCGAGGCTGCGCGCGATGCCCAGCCCCTGGTAGTCGCCGCCGAGCACGACCGCTCCGATGCCGTCCATGCGAGCAGCTGGGTGGCGTCGCCTCATTTCGTCGCCCTGTCCGACTCCCGGAGCCGGGCATGCCCGTTGAGCTTCTTCGACGCGACCGGCGTCGAGCCGTTGGCGCGCTTGGAGCCGTTGCTCCGCTTGCCGGCCACCGCACGGGTCAGCGTCTCGGCGCCGAACCAGCCGCCGGCCACGAACCGCATGATCGGTCCCCAGCTGTACGCCGCCGTGGCACCCAGGAAGTGCAGCCCGGGAACGGAGGACTCCATGCCCTTGCCGAGCACCGGGTAGCCGTCGACGACGCGAACCTGGCGCAGCAGGTTCGGACCGATGAACTCGTACTTGGCGATGTCGATCCGGTAGCCGGTGCCGAACAGCACGTGGTCGAAGCTCTCCGTACGACCGGCGTTGAAGTCGACCGCCACGTGGGAGTTCTCGCGCCGCATCTGCTTCACGGTCCGGCTGTAGTGGATCGGCACCTGCTCGAGTCGCGGCTTCAGCCAGGCGGCGCCGGCCGGACGGATCGCGCGGGTTGCCATCGGATCCTGCATCCTGCGGGGGAACCGGCGGAACAGCTCGGGGACGGCAACCACTCGGGACAGACCCAGCGGTCCAACATCGGTCGGCGCATAGAACAACGGCTTCATGCGACCGAGCCGCCGCTGATACTTGCCGCCGTTGAGCCAGTGCACCTGCGGCGCGCGCACCGCGACGCTCACCTCAGCGCCCGCCTCGTGCAGCAGGGCCGCCGACTCCAAGGCGCTCTGGCCACCACCGACGACGAGGACCCGTGACGAGCCCCAGTCGCTGAAGTCGGCGTGGTCCGCGGTGTGGGAGACCAGATTCGGGGGCAGCCCGACACCGACCTCGGGACGGCGCGGGAAGTCCGCGATCCCCGCGGCCACAACGATGCGCCGGGCCCGGAGTGGGTCACCGCTGTCGAAGGTGAGCAGGAACCCGTCTGCGTCGCGGTCGACCCGAATCACCCGACGGCGATCGGCGTCGGGTGCGACCCGGCTCGCGACCCAATCGCCATAGTCCAGGAAGTCCTGGAGCGGAAACGGCTTCTGCGGCGACTTTGCCGTGTCGGCGCTGTACGAATCCAACGACAGCGGTCCTTCGTATTCCGCGATGCAGGTTGCCGTCTCATTCGAGCGAAGCAGCATCCCCTTGGGCATGGTCCGCCAGAACGACATCGGCTCGCCGATGATCCGGCATTCCGATCCCGCCCGGCGTAGATGGGCAGCCGCCGCCAGTCCATGCGGACCGGCCCCGATGATGGCGATGTCTGTATGGTCCATGTCTCCCCGTATTCCTCTCTCTCATGCCGCACAAGGGCCCGGTGGGTGGCCGGCGGCGCGGCCACCCGGGCTGGTGAACCTCAACGGGTCACTGGGCGAAGGCCATGGCCTCCTGAACCGTCTTGATCTGGACTCCCTGCGGCGAGGACTGCCGTAGCCAGTCAACGAAGTTCCGAAGGGCGACGTTGTCGACCGGGCGATAGCCGGCCATGCACGAGGTGTAGCGGAGCGTGTTCCGGAAGCAGACATCGTGGTACAGCAGCTGCAACCAGCCGCCGCCGTGCGTGTCCGCCGCCGTGACCGCGCTCTTCATCCACGCCAGCGTCATCGGCCCGTTGTTCGTCGTGCCGAGGGCACCGGTCGCGAACGGGTCGAACGGCGGCAGCGTCTCGGCGTAGTGCGGCCCTTCCACCAGCACGTTGCCACCGGTCCGGGCGGACTGGTAGCCACATCCCTGCACGATGGCTTCCACCTGCGGGTTGTAGGCCGCCTCCGGGTAGGCGAAGCTGACCGGGTTGTATCCCCGCGCGATCAGTCGAGCCCGGTCGTCACACACCTGACGGGTGGCCTCGGCGGTCGTGGCGTTCACGAGGTTCACGTGATCGAGCGTGTGGCCGCCGATCTCGTTGCCGCGGTTGCGCATGGTTGCGAGCTGGGTCCAGGTCACGGCGCCGGCCTCGCGATGGTCGATCGCACCGGTGTTGATGAAGAAGGTGCCGTGGACGTTCCGCGGGCTGAGGATGTCGGTCACCGTCTTGTACTGCGAGTCCAGCCCGTCGTCGAAGGTCAACGACACCAGCGTCGGCCGTGGCGGGAGCGGCGGCTGGGTGGGTGCACCCATCACGCTCCGCACCGTCTGGACACTGGTGTCGGGCTGCGTCTGCAGCCAGGCGAGGAAGGCCGACAGCACCTGGTCGTCGATCGGCCGGAAGGTGCCCATGCAGGAGGCGTACGACGGATCTCCCTGGTGGCAGACCCGGTTGAGTGCGACCGGCATCCAGCCGCCGCCATTGGCCGACGCCGCCGTGACCGCGCTCTGCAACTGCTGCAGCGAGATCGGGCCGGGCGGCTCGTTCATCGTGTGGATGTCGTAGGGGTTGGCCGGCGGAAGGCTCTCGGAGTACGGCGGGTTCGTGTCCGACAGGCCACCGGAGACGCGTCCGGACAGGTAGCCGCAGCCTTGCACGATGGCCTGAGCGGCGGCGTTGTTGGCCGCCTCCGGGAACGCGAACGACTTGGGGTCGTAGCCGAGATCGGCCAGCCGCTGCCGATCGCCGCACACCTGGTCCTGCTTGTACGCCAGGTCGGCCGCCGGATCAGGGTCGTAGGTCACCGTGAGGTTCTTGTGCTCACGGCCCATGCCACCGATCTCGTTGCCGTCGCGGTAGAGGTCGTCGAGCTGCCACGACGCCATGAAGCCGGTCGCCTTGTTGTCGACCCAGCTACTCGCGACGTAGAACGTCGCCTTGACGCCGTACTGGTTCAGAACCGGCCGGGCGTAGTCGTACTGACTGGTGAACCCGTCATTGAAGGTCAGCGAGACGACGACGGTCGGAGCCGCTTGAGCCCCTTGCGGAATCGGAGCCATGAGACCGACGGCGAGGCCTAAGGCGAGCAACAGTTTCATTGCCCTTCGCATCAGTGGCCTCGTCGTTCTTCGACTCGATTGGTGGCGTGCCAGCATCTTGGTTTCCTTCCCCACGTGAGCCCCGACCCCGAGGCCGGACTTTGCGGCTGCCCGGCTTTGGACTAGCCGGCGGTTGTTGTTTGCGACCGGGGTCGTTGACGATGCAGCCGGTCAGTCTCTCCTCAACATGCGACAGCGCATGCACGGCTGCGGTCGCATCCGACCGACGGCCGCGGCGAATGTCGACCACGAGAACGGTGAGATCTGCCTGTTCTGCCAGCAGCGCTGTGTCCGCAGCACCGAGGACAGACGGCGCATCGATCAGTACTACCTCAGTCAGTTGGTTCAGCTCGTCCAATATGTCGGTGAGCCGGTGAATATTCAGGGCGGCGTGAGGGGCGAGTACGGACCCACCCGCGGGGATCATGCGCAGTCCTTCGATCCCCGTGTCGTGCAAGGCGTCCTCGATGGATGCCTTGCCTCGCAATATCTCCTGGAGCCCGGGCCGGCGCGTGACGCCGGACCGGATGTGCATTGCCGTGTCGGTGTCGGGTGAGTCGACAGAGAGCACGACGGTGTCCTTGCCCGCCGCCGCCAACGACGCACCCAGGTTGAGGGTCACGGTCGTCTTGCCGGCGCCGGCGGTCGGACTTGTGATGACGATGCTGCGGGCATCGACGTTCTGCAGCATCGCCAGCAGCCTGGCGGCCAGGTGGCCATAGGCCTCCGAGCCCGCGGTGGGCTGCTTGGAGCCCACGACGATGCGCTCACCCGGGGGCGCACGCAGCGTCGGAATGGAACCGAGTACGGACAGCCCGGTGTAGGTCTGGACGTCGGAGGTGTCCCGGAGTCGCGGCGCCAGCCGGTCCCAGGCATAGGCGATCGCGACTCCGAGGCCGAGGCCGACCATCAGGCCGAGTCCGAAGATGAGATAGAGGTTCGGGCCACTGGGATGGGTGGGGAGCGTCGGTGGGCTGATGATCTGTGCGACGTCCGAGCGCGGGCCGTTGCGGTAGTTCACGTAGGCCTGGGTGAAGACCTGAGCTCCGCGCAAGGCGGCTTCGGGAGTGGCGGCGGAGTAGCTGAACTCGAGCACGTTGGTGTCCACCGGAACCGCGACCGCGAGGTTGGACGAGGCGCCGCGCTCGGTCAGGCCGAGCTGGCTCGCGGCGGTCCGGGCGACGGTGCCGGACACCGCGATCTCTCGCTCGGTGCCCATGTTGGGCTCGAGCGGGGTCCCTCCACCCTTGACTCGCTCAGGTAGCACCACCACTCGGGAGTCCGACACGTACGGCGGGTTCCCTGACAGGGCGACCGCGAGGGCCCCCACCACCGTCAGCACCGTCACTACCGTGATCAGCAGCGCGTGCGTGCGCAACAGCCCCGCGGGCTTCGTTTGAGCCTGCATTGGCCTTCCTCCCCTGAATTTCTGTGTTGCTGTCGTGAGCCGAATTGTCGCCACCCTGGTCGGGAATCGGCGGATCGCCACGTGTCCTGAGGGCAACGGTCAGTGCCAAGAGCGCGAAGAAACAATCCGCGGATCCGCGGTACGTGAGGTGCGGATCGAACATCATCAGTCCGACGATGACGATCATCGCGACGAAGCCGCCGAGCGCGGCCACCTGCGTGTACTGCTCACCGATCTGCATCTGGGTGTACGTCGTCCGAAGGACGACAGCGGTGAACCAGACGAAGGCGATGAACAGCGGGATGCCGCCGCCCCACAGCAGCCAGGTGTAGCCGCTCTCGATCCACACGAAGCCGGTGATCTCACCGGCCACCGGAACTCGAGCCGACGGCCGAACGCCCAGCAGGATGTTCGGACCGTGCCAAAGCTGCGGCCAGAAGTACGTCTCAAGATTGTGCAACCGACCGATCCAGCTGGTCGGCAGGCCGTGTACGGAAGCGAATCCAGCCAGGCGGCTGGACACGACCGGCCACATGGCGACCACGGCGAAGGCCCCGACGAAGGGCATTCCCAATAGCAGCCGAGGGATGCGCAGCGCGAACGCCACCGCGACGACGCCGATTACGAGCCCGATGACGCTCGAGAACTCGCCCGCCGCGAAGGTGCCGACCACGAAGACGGCGGCGGCCAGGGCGTACAGACCGTAGCCCCGGACCTTCTTGTAGAACAACCCCAGAGCGAGGACGAGGTTGAAGACCAGCAGGTCGGCGGTCGCGGCCGGCAGCGTCAGGGTCGAGCTCGCCCGCGCTCCATTCGCGGCCGTGTCCTGGTGCCCCTCCGGCACGTAGAGCGACATCGGGAAGGAGTTCTCGGTGATCTTGCCCATGACCTGCAGGATCCCGATCAGCGCGACGATCAGGGCGGCGACGATGGAGATCTGCAGGCACCGATAGAGCTGCGCCTGGGTCTTGACCGTGAGCCGCACCAGCGCGTACACGCCGAGGAACTTCCACAGCACCAAGGCGTAGCTGATGTCGTCTCCGTTGAGCGTGTTCCCACGCGCGAGCGCCCAGATGACCGGGATGATGGAGCTCGTGACGGCCAACCCCACGAAGGCCTTCTCGAGCGGATGCAGGTTGATCCGGAACTTCTTGCCGGACGGCCAGTAGATCAGGGCCCGGGTGGTCAGCACGCCGGCCAGGAAGACCGCGAGCGCCTCGTTCGGCCGCAGCAGCGGGAACAGCGTGCCACGGTCGATGCCCCCGACCAGCGGCGTGATGCCGATGATGAGGTAGGCCGCCACGTGCGGTCGGGCCCAGACCCAGGCGCCCACGGATCCGAGGATCAGCGCGCCCAACGCGGCGATCGGTGCGACGGCCACCATCGCGCCGGCGCCGAGGGCTGCGACCCCCGCCGCCGCGCTGCCGGCGGAGACCTGTGTGATCCGGATGGCCTGGCTGCTCATGGCCGGCGCCCGATCTCCGCGTTCGGCGGCTGGCCGAGCCCGCGCATCCCGCCGAGCACCCAGGTGAGCTCAGGGGTGCGCATCAGCCGCTGGGTCAGTGCGAAGACCGCCAGTGCGGCCAGGCAGGCGGCCACCAGGCCGACGATGGCCTGAGCGTGTCCCGGATCGGTTCCGGTCGAGAGCGAGATGACCAGCGCCGCGGTTCCGGCGAAGGCGGCCGAGCCGACCAGGATCCTGGTCACCGAGGGCATCAGGCGCTCGGTCCCCGGCTCGAGCTTGCGCTCGAGCGAGACGACCAGCAGGCCGCCGCCGAGCAGGTTCGCGATGGCGTAGACGGCTCCGAGTACGGCGAGCGTGGTCTTGCCCTCGACGGTGAAGGCCAGGCCGAAGAACGCGAGACAGAACGCGGCTTGGATCGCCATCGCCCGCAACGGCGTACGCGCGTCGTGCCTGGCGTAGGACGCCTGCGTCGCGAGGAAGAAGACGGACTCGCCGATCAGCCCAATGGCGACGGACGCGAGGGCGACCGCGATGAGTCCGGTGGCAGCGGCCGTGTCCATCCGACCGACCGCGACGACATCGGCGATCGGGCCCGCGAGAACGATGTAGCCGCAGGCTGCCGGGACGGTGAAGAACAGGACCAGGCCGATCCCGCGCCAGAACGTGTCGGTGAACGCGCGCTCATGACCGTCGTGATGCAGCCGCGAGAGCCTGGGCAACAACGAGAGCGCCACCGGCGTCGCCGCCACAGCGATCGGCAGCGCGAAGAAGTTGATCGCGATCTGCATCGCGACGATGCCGCCTTCGACCCGGGAGGCGATCAGGAACAGGACGAGGACCTGCAGCGCGATCAGGCCCGACTGCGCCAGTGCCCTGGCGGCCTTGCGTACGACGGCGAGCACCTCGGGGTCGCGCCAGCCGGCCCGCGGGCGCAGCGTCACGCCGGCCCGGCGCGCGCCGAACCACTGGACGGTCATGTGGACGGCGACCGCCGCCGTCGATCCGAGGCCGAGGTAGAGCAACTCGCCGTGGGTTCCCTCGCCCACGCCCTCGCCCGACACGAAGAAGACCTGGAACCCGATCAGCACGAGGATCAGGGCGCAGTTCTCGATCGCGGGCGCGGCGGCGGTCAGGGCGAATCGGTGCCGGGCGTTCATCGCCGCCGCAGAGACGCCGATCACGACGTACCCGAAGACCTGCGGGATCATCAGGAGGATCAGCAACTGGGTGAGCGCCGCCTGGTCGGCACCGGCCGAGCCCTCCTGGCCGATGGCTGCCAACCGCAGCGCCTCAGGCAGGGCGATGACGGCGAACGGCGTCACGATCAGGACGACGAGCAGGGCGAACCCCAGCAGGCCGCCCGACACCCGGGCCGTGGCGCGGAAATCACCCCGCTCGAGGTGTCCCACCAGGGACGGCACAAGCAGGGTGGAGAAGAGCGATCCCGCGAGGAACCCGTAGTAGATCAGGTTCGGCAGCGTGTTGGTGAGCTGGAAGCTGTTGCCGAGGGTGGTCGGACCCAGGATCGCCGCGATCAGGAGGACCCGGACGACGCCGGTGATCCGGCTGACCGCCGTCCATCCTCCGATCCGGAGTGAGTCACGGGCAGCAGCGGTCCCACTCGTGAGGTCGTTCTCCCCTGGCGGCGACGCGTCCACGGCGGATGTACTGGGCCGTGGCTCGGTCGTCGGGCCATTCCAACCAGGGGAGGGAGGCTCTTGCCGATGCCGGGCTCGCCCCCTCGCTGCCGGGGCGGCGGCGGGTACAGCTGGGGGGTCCTGGACATGACGGGCGCGTTGCCCGCGAGGCATTCGGTGGCGCGCGGCCGCACGCCGGGTGCGCGGGCGCTCGAAGCTGAGTGCCATCGGCACCAGCAGCACGGCGGCGAGGATGAGCATTCGTATGCCGCCGCTCGATGGACTGGCCCGCGGCGCGCTCATCGGGCCGAGCCTCCGAAGAGCGCGATCGGAGTCTTCGCGAGGATCCGCAGGTCGAGCCAGAGGCTGCGCTGCTCGACGTACTGCACATCGAGCTCCAGCCCCTGCAGCATGGTCAGGCGATTCCGGCCGCCGACCTGCCAGAGCCCGGTCACGCCGGGAAGCACCTCGAGTCGCCGGTAGGCCCACGCGGGGAACATCCGCAGCTCCCACGGCAACGACGGCCGCGGGCCGACGAGGGACATCTCGCCACGCAGCACGTTGATCAGCTGTGGGAGCTCGTCGAGGCTGAGCTTGCGCAGAGCGCGACCCACCGCGGTGATGCGGGGATCGTTGTGGAGCTTGAACAATCCGTCCTTCTGCGTTGCCGCGCCGTTGAGCAGGTCCTTGACGTACTCGCGGTGGAGATCGTCGGAGCACCGGTCCTTCATGGTGCGGAACTTCAGCATCACAAAGCTGCGGCCGCCGGCGCCGATCCGGGTCTGCCGGAAGAACACGGGTCCGCTGCTGGTGACCCGGATCAACATCGCGATCAGCAACAGCACCGGTGCCGCGAGGATGAGCGCCATCAAGGCGATGGACGCGTCGATGGCTCGTTTGGCTGTGGTCGTGTGGACGGTGATCGCGGCAGCTTGTTGGGTCATGATCGGACAGCGTCCTCCGGCACCGGACTCGTGACAGCGAGCCGGAATCTCGAAGCCGAGTCGGTCTGCTCGACTCGGCCGTTGACGTCGCGGAGATCGGCGACGTACCCCCGCACGACGGCCGGGTTTCCGTAGGCCACGGTCCCCTCGGGCAGGTCGCGCGTGACGACGGATCCGGCTCCAACCAGGCAGCCGGCCCCGATCCGGACGTACGGCAGCAGCGTGACGTTGACGCCGATCTGAGCGCCCGGGCCGATCCAGGGTCCGCTCATGGCGTCCGCGGAGTCGGCCTGTCCGGGGTACAGATCGTTGGCGACTGTCACGCCGGGGGCCAGGAAGGCGTTCTCGCAGATCTCGGTGAACTGCGCGACGTAGCAGTTGCTGTGGATCTTGACGTTGTCGCCGATCCGGCAGCCGTAGTCCACGACGGTGTTGCTCCAGATCGCGACGTCGTCGCCGATCACGCACTCCTCGCGGACGATGACGTGATGCCCGGTCTGCAGGCGATCGCCGATCGACGTGCCCGCGTAGAGCACGGTGCCGCTGCGGAGCCGGGCGTCGCTGCCGACGCTGATCCACTGCTCCGCCACGCGATCGGCCGGATACCCGATGGCGACGTCGTCGTCCTTCTCGAGCCCCGGTCCGACCTGCGTCTGGGTCATGCGGCAGCCCCCCGCTCCACCACTTGATTGAGCTCCGCCGCGACCGTCTCGACCTGGGCCATGGTCATGTGGGGGTACAACGGCAGCGACACGATGCGCTCGGCAGCCGCCTCGCTCACCGGGAGGGCGCCGTTGCCGAAGTACCTCGCGTACGGCGGCAGTCGATGACAGGGCGTCGGGTAGTGGATGCCGGTCTCGATGCCGCGAGCCAACAGGGCTTCCCGTACCTGGTCGCGGTTGCGGACCTGCGCCACCGCCAGGTGATGAATCGCCTCGGCCCCGGGCGCCACCGTCACCAGCTTCGCCCCATCGGGATCGAGGCAGCGTCGGTAGTGGTCGGCCAGCTCCCGGCGCTGGGCGTTCCAGCCGTCGAGCAGGGGCAGCTTGGCGGCGAGGACGACGGCCTGGAGCGCGTCGAGCCGGCTGTTCACGCCGAATCGGTCGTGCTGATAGTGCCCGCCGTCCGCCCGGCCGTGATCCCGGATCGACTTGATGCGCTCGGCGATCTCGCCGTCGGAGGTGACCACGGCGCCGGCGTCGCCGAAGGCACCGAGGTTCTTGCCCGGGTAGAAGCTGAAGCAGCCCACCGACCCCCAGGCGCCCGCCCGGACGTCTCGCCACCGGGCACCCTGGGCCTGCGCCGCGTCCTCGATCAGCTTGATGTCGAGCTCGGCGGCGGTACGGCCGAGCGCGTCCATGTCAGCCATCTGCCCGTACAGATGAACGACGACGACGGCCTTGGTGGCCGGCGTGACAGCTGCCTTCAGCGTCTGCGGTGTCAGCAGCAGGGTGTCGGGGTCGACGTCGGCGAACCGCGGCACGGCACCGGCGAGCACGACCGCCTCGGCGGTGGCGACGAAGGTGTTCGTCGGCACCACGACCTCGTCGCCAGAACCGATGTCCATCGCACGCAGCGCCAGGTGCAGCGCGTCGGTGCCGTTGGCGACCCCGATCGCGTGCGCGGTCCCGCAGTACTCCGCGAAGCCCCGCTCGAACTCGTCGACGAACGGACCGCCGATGAAGCGGCCGGTGCGAAGCACCTCGTCCCAACCGGCGGCGACCTCGCCAGTAATCTCCTCGGTCGTGGGACCGAGGTCGAGGAAACGGATCATCGGCGAGTGGTCCCGTCCATCACAAGGTCGGATGCCACCGGGATCGGGCTCTCGTCCGCGGGTGGAGTCGGGGTCAGGGAGTCCCCCAGCGGAACCGAGGTGCCTTCGAGCAGCGAGCGCTGCGCGCCTTCGAGGACCTCCACCACGGCCAGTCCGTTCTCGCCGTGCGTCTGGGGACGCTCGCCGGAGATCGCACAGTCGACGAAGTGCTGGTCCTCCACCTTCAGTGGCTCGTTGACCGTGAGGTAGGGCGCGATGACGTCGCCGTAGCGATAGGACATCGGCGGCTGGGTCTCGTCGCCGTGGGCCTGGCTGTGGATGACGCCCTTGTCGTGCACCCGGATGCGCTCGTCGGTCGCGAGGTCGTTGTAGACGACCATCTTCTTGCTGCCGACCACGGTCACCCGGCGGACCTTGGCGGGGTCGAGCCAGCTGACGTGGATGTTCGCGCAGACGTCCGGATCCGAGTAGTACAACCGCAGGTACGCGACGTCTTCCAGGAACGGGTGCGCGTTGCGCGACGCCCAGGCATGTACCGCCGTCGGCTTCCGCCCCAGGATGTGGTTGAAGATCGAGATGTCGTGCGGCGCGAGATCGTAGATCACGTTGACGTCGCTTTGATACAGGCCGAGGTTGAGCCGCGCGCTGTCGACGTAGTAGAGATCGCCGATGTCGCCGGACTGGACCATGTCCCGCAACATCCACACCGCCGAGTGGTACTCGAAGGTGTGGCCGACCATCAGCACCACGTCACGCGCCGCGGCGGCAGCGATCATCCGGCGCGCATCGGCCGAGTCCGCTGCCATCGGTTTCTCGACGAGTACGTGCTTGCCGGCCTCGATCAATCGCATCGCCATCGGCGCGTGGGTCGTTGGCGGGGTGGCCACGACCGCGGCATCGATCTCGTCGAGTGCGTCATCGAGGTTCGTGAAGCCGATCGCACCGGGCAGGCTGGCGCAGACACGCTGTACCCGCTCGGCGTCGGCATCGACCACGACGAGCGTGTCCACGGCCTCCAGACCGTGGAGCACGCGCGCGTGCTTGGACCCCCAATAACCGCACCCCAGGACCGCGACCCTGAGAGAACGACTTTCCGTCATTCGGATTCCCTCCCGTGAAAATCCAGTTCCAAGGGGCTCGGCCCGCCGACAGGCGAAGCCGAGGAATTGAACAATGGGAGGATGCGTCGGCTCAGCGGGTGCCGCGTAACACCCGGTCTGATGTTGACGGCCGTGAAGCCGGCATGACAGCAGACGAACCTACTTAGCATCGGCGCTCCCGGCGCGGTGCTGGCCCCCGTGCGACCGCAGTGTCATGAGTTCGTGACTGACCTTGCGACGGAAACGCTAGTCGAGCCTTCAGTCGCCTCAACGGGTCTTTCGACCTGTTCTACCTGAGGCACCTGGACCATTACTCTCGGTAACCGCGGTTCACCTGCGTCGCCGGACGGGTACGGCGGCCCTTGGGGTGTCCAGCATTCGGACACGAAAACTCCACATGGCTGCGCCGTGAACAACAGCACTCAGGGGCCCCCGCAGCGAGCTAGGGAGCCATCGGGAACCGTATAGCGCTCGCCGTCGCCGTCACGGCGCCCCGACGGATCTTGAGGGATCCGGGTAGCGATAGCTACCGCAATCCCTCAAGATCCGTGGCCGGGTATCCGGCAGGGGCCGCGGCCCATCGCGTCCGGGTTGGCCTGTGCCCCGTTGTGCAGCGATGCCTTCGCCGGGAGAGCGCCGCTCGTATGGCAGCTGACAGCGGACCGAGCGGCGTCGGTCACGACCTCCATGCGAGCGCCCGCGCCGGCGGTCGCCGCGGCGGTGACCAGCAACGACGCGACCAGCGCCCCGACCACGATGCGGGGCACCCGCGGCGGCGGGTCGAGCATGGCCCGCATCCGAAGCGCGAGCTGGCTGGTGATGCCGAATGCCGCGGGCGGTACGGCTGGCTCTACGTGCAGCCGGAGCATGGCGACCCGGCCGAGAGCCCTGGCGACCCGAGACCGCGACCCGATCTGGGTGGCGGCCGCCTCGTCGGCCCAGCGTTCGAGGGCGAGCTCGACGGCAGGGACCAGCGGAGTGAGCAACGGATTGAGTGCGGCCGCGATCGCGGCTCCGGCCTGGTACCAGTGGTGGTTGTTGTCGAGGTGGGCCTGCTCATGCGCGAGGAGTACTCGCCGCTCGGTGCGATCGAGCCGGGCGAGCAGGTCGCGGGAGACCACGATGCGTCCTGGGCGACCGGGCACGGCGTACGCCACCAGCCGATCCTCGTCGAGGACCACCAGACCGGTGGGCGACGAGTCGGCCATCCGCCGACAGGCGCGGTAGGTCCGATGCACCGCCCACACCCGGCGGGCGATCACCCACACGGCCGCCAGCGTGACGACACCGAGTGCAGCTAGCGCCACGAACGCCACGCTCCGGCCGACTGGGGACGCGGCCCGGAACGCGGCCGCCGACCAGTGTCCGCGCTGGGCGATGTCAGGGAGCTGGGCGATGAAGGCGAATCCGAGCAGGCCGAGCGAGACGAAGCTGCACACGCCGGCGGCCAGACCGCCGAGGGTCAGCAGCCGGGCGGCCAGGGCCGGCGGTCCATGGCGAAGCAACCGCGGCACGAGTGCGCCGTAGACGGCGCACAGTCCGAGCGGCAGTAGCAAGGCGAGCAGGGTCACCGGTTGTCCTCGTCGACGGATTGGGCTTCGTTGAGGAGCTCGGCCAGCAGGTGCTCGTCATCGGTGTCGAGCCGGCCGACGAACTGAGCGAGCACCGCTCGGCGATCGCGCCGCGCCCGCAACAGCGCATGCATCTGGTTCGCCGCCAGCGTCTCGTCCTCGATGAGCGGGCTGAAGGCGTACGACCGCCCGTCCCGCTCCCGAGTCACGACGCCCTTGCGGAGCAGCCGGGTCAGGATCGTCATCACCGTCGTGTACGCCAGGTCCGGGTCGAGCTCGGCCTGGACCTCGACGGCGGTCAGTGGCCGGTCCGCGGCCCACAAGACGGCCAGGACCTCGCGCTCCAGGGTGCCAGCGGCTCGACGGGCCATTTGACGTGACCTTCCTCCCCTTGAAATCTACAGCGTGTAGAGCCAGTGTTATCTACAAGCTGTAGAACTAAACGTACTCCCAGGGTAGTCCGCCCGACGGATACGCCCTCCTCACTTCGGAGAGCGCCATGAGGATCGTGCACGTCTCGGATTTCTACCTGCCCCAACTGGGTGGGATCGAGACGCATATCGCCGATCTGGTGGCCCGCCAGCGACAGGCCGGCCACCAGGTGGACGTGGTCACGGCGTGCAGCGAGTTGGTCGACGACTCGCCGTCCGGCCGGATCATCGCGTCCACCGACCAGGGTGGACGACTGACCCATCTGCGACCCCGCATGATCGCGGCCGCCGCGGGGGCGGTTGACTCCGGTCGCTACGAGGTGGTGCACGTCCACGCCGGACTGGTCACCCCCCTGGCGTTCTCGGTCGCGGCCAAGGCGAGTACGGCCGGGACGCCGACCATCCTGACCGTGCACTCGCTGGTGTCCTACCTCTATCCGGCCTTCCGCCTGGCCAATGTCGTGACCCGATGGACCCGCTGGCCGATCGCGTGGACCGCCGTGAGCGACCTCGCGGCCCGGCCACTGGGCCGGCTGCTGGGCGCTGAGACGCCGGTGCCGGTCCTCCCCAACGCGGTCGACCACGACTGGTGGCGGGTCGACCCGGTGCGACGGGATCGGTCCGAGGTGCTGCTCGTGGCGGTCATGCGCCTCGCGCCGCGGAAGCGCCCCCTCCACCTGGTACGGATGCTGCGCCAGGTCCGCAAGGCCGTCCCGAACGACGTACGCCTCAACGCGCTCATCATCGGCGAGGGGCCGGAGCGCCACTCGCTCGAGCGCTACCTGGATCGCCACGACATGTCCGACTGGGTGAACCTGCCCGGTCGCTACACCCACGAGCAGATCCGGGACGTGTACCGGCGGGCCGACGTGTTCATGGCGCCGGCCAACCTCGAGTCGTTCGGCATCGCCGCGATGGAGGCCCGGGTCGCCGGGCTGCCGGTCGTCGCGATGGCCCGCGGCGGCATCCGCGAGTTCATCCGGGACGGCCATGAAGGGCTGCTCGTCGACGGCGACCGCGACATGGTGGCGGCGCTGTCCGCGCTCGCGTCGGATCCGGCCGCCCGCTCCCGGATCGCCTCGCACAACCTCGCGGTCGCGCCGAACTTCGGCTGGGCCGACGTGCTCGCGCTCACCGACCGCGAGTACGAACGCGCGGCTGCCATCCAGCGGCTCGGGCTGGCGCCGAAGGCGCGGCCACGGCCGGCGACCAGGATCGCGGTCTAGCTCGCATGGCTGCCGATCGCGCCATCACCGCCGACTCCGACGTCGGCGGATTGGCCAGACCGCGCGGGCGGACTCTGGTACGGACGCGGCCGCGGCTGCTGGGCGAGGTCGCCGTCGTCGTCGGTCTGCTCGTCGTCTACGACCGGGTGCGATCGATGGTCGCCGTGCACCCCGAGGTCGCGGTGTCCCACGGCTGGGCGATCCTCCATGCCGAGTCCGTGCTCGGCATCCAAGTCGAAGGCACGATCAACGACTGGCTCACCGACCATGCCGCCGTCGCGACGCTGGCGGTCGGCTACTACCAGTTCCTGCACCTGACGGCCGCGTTGACGATCCTCGCCGTCTGCTACCGGTATCGCCCGGCCGTCTACCGTCCGGCCCGCAACGCCCTCGTGCTCACCAACGTCGTCGCCCTCGTCGTGTTCGCGCTCTACCCCACCGCGCCGCCCCGCCTGCTGCCCGGCGCAGGCTTCGTCGACACCGTCGCCGACGCCGGCTTCGGCACCGATCACGGACCGATCCCCGCCGATCAGTACGGAGCGCTGCCGTCGCTCCACCTGGCCTGGGCGACCTGGGTCGCGGTCGCCGGGTTCGCCATGACTCGCCGCCGACTGCTTCGCGTGCTGCTCGTCGCCCACCCCCTGATCACGGGGCTCGCTGTCGTGGCCACCGCCAATCACTACGTGCTCGACGTGGCGAGCGGAATGCTCCTCGGCATCGTCGCCGCGTGGTCGACCGGGCTGCTGGCCATGGCGATACGCCGACGAGATCCGCGCCGACGACGGTTCGGTCAGTCCCGAGCACGGGCAGCGCCTGCGGAGTCGTACACGGTCGTGGCGTTCCACGCCCACCCGGACGACGAGACCCTGCTGACCGGCGGAACCCTGGCCCGGCTCGCCGCCGAAGGACACCGGGTGCTGATCGTCGTGGCGACCCTCGGCGAGGCCGGCCTGACCGATACCACCGTCGCGGGCGACACTCCGCTCGGCGAACGACGACTGCACGAGCTCCGAGCCGCCGTCGATGCCCTGGGCTGCCACGGTGTCACCTCGCTGGGCTACGCCGACTCCGGGCTGAACGGCTCCAGACCCGACCTGGCCTTCTCGTGTGCCGATGTCGATGTCGCTGCCAAGCAGCTCGCGGACATCCTGCGTCGCGAACGGGCCGACGTCCTGACCGTGTACGACCCGGCCGGCGGCTACGGCCATCCCGATCACGTCCAGGTACACGCGGTCGGTCACCGGGCCGCCTTGCTGGCCGGCACGCCGGTCGTACTCGAGGCGACCGTCGATCGGCATGCGTTGCTTCGGGTCGCCAACCTGCTGCGGTTGGTCCCGGGGTTGCCGCCGGGCTTCCGGCCGGCCCGGTTGCAGGAGACGTTCTCGCCGCCTGGCCGGCTGACCCATCGGGTCGACGTCCGAAATCACGTCGCGGCCAAGCGGGCGGCGATGACCGCCCACTCGTCGCAGCGCACCGGCGGATCCGCCCCGCGATCGCTCGCGGTCTACCTGCGGCTGCCCTTCCCGCTGTTCCGGCTCGTCTTCGGCCACGAGTGGTATGTCGAGGCCGGCCGGACGCCGGATCGGCCACTGCTCGACGACGTACTCACGACCCTGCGCGGTGATCGTCCATGAATCCCGCCGCACGACTCCCCTCCGCTCGCACGATCTGGCGCGCCGTCGCCTCAGTGCTCTCGGTCGCCGCCGCGATCGGCCTGCTGGCCGTCGTATTCCCAGCCGCGACCGGCGCGAGCTGGGCCGTGGTGTACGACCGGCTGCTGACACTGTCGGCCTGGCAGGTCGCCCTGCTGTCAGTGGTGTGGTTCTCGGGCCTGTATGCGCACACGTACGTCATCACCGGAGCACTGCCGCGACTGAGCCATCGGCAGGCCTTGGTGCTCAACTTCAGCGGCAGCGCCGTGTCCAACCTGGTGCCGTTCGGCGGCGCCCTCGGCATGGGCCTGAACTACACGATGCTGCGCTCGTGGGGCTTCAACCGGACCAACTTCGCCGTGCTCACCGTGCTCACGAACGCCTGTACGGTCGCGGTCAAGCTGCTCCTTCCGGCCCTGGCGCTCGGCGCCCTCGTCCTCACCGGCGATCTCATGAGCACCCGGCTGGTCGTTGCCGCGATCGCAGGCGTCACGCTCGCGGCCGTCGTGGTCGTCCTCTTGGTGACGGCGGCGGTCAGCAGTCGATTCCGGGACGGCCTGCGCCGGACCGTCTCGACGCTCGGCCGCGGCCTCGGGCGCCGAGTCGTCGCAGCCGTGCGCGACGCGAGTATGGCCGTGGGGGCCGGAGTGCAGGCGGCGGCTCGCCGGGGCTGGCGGCGCATGACGCTGGGCGCCGTCACGTACGCCGTCCTCCAGGCGCTCCTCCTCGAGCTCTGCTTCGTCTCCCTCGGCAGCCCGGTGAACCCGGCGGTCGTGTTCGCCGGCTACGCCATGGGCCGCGCGCTGAGCATCCTGCCGATCACACCTGGCGGTGTCGGTGTCGCGGAGACCGGCGCCGCCGCCGTCCTCATCGCGCTCGGCACCGACCCGACCGTGACCGCCGCCGCCGTCCTGCTCAACAGCACATTCACGTTCCTGCTCGAGATCCCGGTGGGAGCAGCGGGAACCGTCGCCTGGTGGCTGGGGCGCGGACGCATCGCGACACCGACCGCGGCCGTCTAGCGAGGACGTCCGATGGCCGCCGACCCTGAGCGCGAGCGCCGCAGCCTCGGAGACCTGATCCGCAGGATCCCGATTCGAGTGGTCTTCATGATCGTCGCGGCCGTCATGCTCGGCCTGATCATCGATGACGGCGAGACCGCCATTGGGCTGCTCGTCCTCCTCTACGGACTGAGCTGGCTGCCGAGCCTGTACGACACCCATCGGCACCGGTGATCGGCCTGCCGTCCACGGATCTTGACGGATCCAGGTAGCCAGGGCTGCCCCTATCCCTCAAGATTCGTCGGCGGTGTCATACGCGTGCGGACTGCGGGTCCCGTGGCCGGCCGAGCCGGTCTAGAAGATGCGGTTGGCGATCTCCGCCGGAGCCGTCAGCAGCTCCTTCAGCTCGTCGTCCACCTTCAGTGCGGTCAGGTGACAACCCGCCATCTCCAGCGAGGTGCAGTACTCACCCACGTAGCTGCGGAAGACCGAGATGCCCCGGTCGGCCAGCCGCTTGTGGGCGATGCCGTACAGCAGGTAGAGCTCGCTGATCGGCGTGCCGCCGAGACCGTTGATCATCAGCGCGACCTCGTCACCGGACTCGAACGGCAGGTCCGGGAGGACCGCGTCGAGCAGGATGTCGGTGATCTCGTCGGCGGTCGCCAGCTTGGTCCGCTCGCGGCCGGGCTCGCCATGGATGCCGATCCCAATCTCCATCTCGTCGTCGCCGATCTCGAACAGCGGTGTGCCGCGTACGGGTGGCGTGCACGAGCTCAGCGCGATGCCCATCGTCCGTACGTTGGCGATGACCTTCTCGCCGATCCGCACCAGCTCGTCGAGCTCCGCGCCGTCCTCGGACGCGGCGCCGGTCGCCTTGATTACGAAGAAGTTGCCGGCCACGCCACGGCGGCCGACGGTGTAGGTGGAGTCCTTGACCGCGACGTCGTCGTTGACCAGCAGGGCACCGACCTTCATCCCCTCGGCCTCGCACATCTCCTTGCCCATCTCCCACGCCGTCCGGTCGCCGGTGTAGTTGTTGACGATGTGCAGGATGCCCTTCGGGGAGTAGAGCAGCTTGCTGGTCTCGTACACGAAGTCGACCGGCGGCCCGGCGAAGACGTCACCCGGACAGGCGCCGTCGAGCATGCCCGGCCCGACGGCCATCGTGTGCGCCGGCTCGTGTCCGGAGCCGGAGCCCTGGATGATCGTGACCTTGTCGTCCTTGGGGATGTCGGCCCGGTAGATGAGGTTGTACTTGGGCTCGTACTTCAGCGTGCCGCCGCTGGCCAGCTCGATGCCGGTCAGCATCTCCGGTACGAACTGGCGTGGATCATTCACGAATTTCTTCACGGCTCGATCTCCTATTCCGTGTGTGCTTCGCGCCAAGCGGCGCTGACTGCTTGCAAGATGACGCCTATGGCGGTGGCCCCCGCGTCCACCGAATCCCGGCTGCGTTCGCCGGTGTATGCGGCGCGGCCGCGCATCGCGAGCATGCCGAGGGTCTCCTCGCCGGCCTTGACGGCCACGTCGGCCGCGTCCTGGATGGCGGCGACGCCGTCGTCGGTGACACCGGCCGCGAGGCTCTGTTCGAGGCTGTCCACGGCCGGGACGAGCGCATCGAGCAGGGTCTTGTCCCCGAGCGAAGCCTCGCCGCGTTGCATGATTCCCTCGATGGCGGCGCGCAGGACTTCGATGAGCTCGGTCGACGTCAGCTCCGTCTTGTCGCCCGCAGTAGCCGCAGCCCGAAGGAACGCCGTTCCCCAGATCGGGCCGCTCACGCCACCGACCTTGCCGGCGATGACGAACCCGACCCGCTTGAGAGTCGTTCCGATGTTGCTTCGATCGAATGTGTCGTAGTCGGCGAGTACGACCTCGAACCCGTTCCTGAGCGAGTAGCCGAAGTCGCCGTCGCCGGCAACGGCGTCGAGCTGGGCGAAATAGTCTGCGTTGTCGACGATCGTCTTGGACATCGTCAAGATGACGAGGTCGACCTCATCGAGCGCAGTACGTGCCATAACCGGCCTCCTCCGATGCCATGGCGTGGTTCGTGTCTCGAGTCAGAGGGCGAGGCAACGTTCCAGATCCGCCAGAGTGATGTAGTTGCCGGGGGTTGCCGAGCCGCGGTTGGCGATCACCCGCGTCGGCTCCCCGTCCGGATCGCCCAATGACGAGACGACCAGGATCGCTTCGCTGTTGTCCTCCTTCTCGGTGTATCCGTTGACCGTCATCACGCAGCGAAGTCCGGCGGCTGTTGCCGCCAGCAGTCCGTTGCGCGAGTCCTCGATGACCAGCGCCTCCGACGGCGCGATGTGGAGCCGCCCCAGGGCGAGCAGGTAGATATCGGGGGCGGGCTTCTTGTGCTCAACGACGTCGCCCGCGAGCACCACGTCGAAATGCGCGGCTCGCTGGGGCCCGGCCGCTCGCTCGAGGATGGCCCGCACCGACGGCTCCGCCGACGTCGATGCGACCGCGACCTCCCAACCGTGGTCTTGTGCCTCGGCGATGATCCGTGTGATCCCGGGCCGGGTGGGCAGCATGCCGGCGGCGACCATGTCGGTATAGATCGCGGTCTTGCGCTTGTGCCACTGCGCAAGCAGGTCGTTCTGCTCCTCGCGAGTCTCCGGGAGTCCGTTGGCGCGGGCGAACTCCGGCGTGAGCTCGGTGGCCATCCGCTCCTTGCCACCGGCGGTCTGGAGCTTCTCCGCGTACGTGTCCTCGGACCACTCGATCGGCACGCCGAACTCGGCGAACGTACGGTTGAACGCGACCCGATGCCCATCGCGCTCGGTGTCGGCCAGCACGCCGTCGCAGTCGAAGATGAGGGCGTTCACCATGCCCGGCCCTCGCTGCCGAACAGCCGGATGTGCTCGCGGGTCATCTCCATCACGGCCTCGCGCTGCACACGGAACTGCGAGGGCGGGTCGTACTTGCCGGGGTTCTCGGTCATGAAGTCGTAGCCGGACTGCATCAGCCGGATCTTCAGTGCGGTCGAGATGTTGACCTTGGCGCAGCCCCGCGAGATCAGGTCGGTGAACTGCTCGGCGCTCATGCCGGTGCCACCGTGCAGCGCGACCGGAATGCCGGTGGCCTCGACGATGTCGGTCACCCGCTGGCTGTCCAGCTTCGGGGCGCGTTGGTACATCCCATGCGCGTTGCCGATCGCCGGCGCGAAGACGTCGACGCCGGTGGCCTTGATGAAGTCGACGGCGGTGGCCAGGGACTGCTCGGACTCGACGCCTTCGTCGCCGATGTCCTCGACCCGCTTGAACCCCTCGATCTCACCCTCGACCAGCGCGCCGTACGGACGGGCTTCGGCCACGACCTCGGCGCACTGCTGCTTGTTCTCCTCCACACTGAGATGCGAGGCATCGAAGAGTACGGAGTTCCAGCCCTTCTCGAGACAGAGGCTGATCACCTCGCGCTCCGGGCAGTGGTCGAGATGCAGGGCGACCGGCACGTCGATGCGGTCGGTCATGGCGCGCCACATCGCATACAGGACGTCGGCGCCGACCGACTTCACGGTCTTCAGCGACGTCTGCACGATCATCGGCGAGCGGAGCTCCTCGGCGGCCGCCAGCACGGCCTCCATGCTGAGGTCGTTGACGACGTTGATGGCGGCAACGCCGTACCGCTCGGTGAAGGCGCGAGCAAGGATGTCCTGGGTTGGCACGACAGGCATCAGTCGCCTCCTTTCTGGACCAGATCGAGGACCTGGTGTGCGTTTGCTTCGTCCACGATGAGGACGTCGACGATCCCGGCCCGAAGGACGCCGAGGATCGCCCGGGGCTTCTCCTGACCGCTCACCACGGCGACGACGGTCGGGATGGAGCGGAGGTCGTCGATCGACAGGCCGATCAGCCGGCCGCTGTGCGGTGCGACGATGTGCTCGCCGTCGATGTCCACGTAGTTGCCGAGCACGTCGCCGACGGCTCCCTGCTTGCGCAGCGTCCGCACCTCGCCCCGGGTCAGGCAGCCGCTGCGCACCATCGTGCAGTTGTCGTCGGTGCCGCCGACTCCGACCAGGCCGACGTCGGCGCCGGCCGCGACCTTGAGGGCGTGGGCGACGGCGTCCTGTGCGAGCAGCTGGTCGCGTACCTCTTCGCTCTCGACGTACGCCGGCGCATAGAGGCTCTCGGCGCGGCCGCTGCATCGCTCGGCCAGGGAGCGGCAGATCTCGTTGGGATTGGTCGGCGCGTCCACCTTCGGCGAGCCGCCCATCGCGCTGGCGAACAGGCAGTCGATGTCGTTGCTCGGGCGGAAGTGCCGGGGCACGGCGCCGATGTCCCGACCATGGCTGATCGCCACCACGCTGCTGTCGACCAGGAGCTGCTCGAGGTGCCCGGCGGCACGGCGCGCGACGAGAGACCGCTGCTCGTCCGGATCGGAGACGCTCGGGCTCACGAGGGCGGCCTTCAGCCCGAAGACGTCCACGAACTGCTGCTCGAGATCGAGGTCGAGTCCCATCGGCATCTCGATGTGGACCTCGACGACGCCGGTCGTCCGGGCCCGATCGAGCAACCGCTGCACCTTGGGCCGCGACAGGCCGAACTCGACCGCGATCTCGCCCTGGGTCCGGCGGTCGTAGTACCACCGGCGAGCAATCCGAGCCAGCAGCTCGTGCTCTTCCCGATCCAGATCGACCATGGCCGACCTCTCATCCCGTCCCGTTGTGTGAGCAGATGCTCAGCACCGCGCAGATGCTCAGACTATCAAGCGCATCGCCGGATGCGTAGGCCTCGCGCGGCAGCTAATCCGGGCACGAATCTTGAGGGATTCGGATAGCCATAGCTACCCGAATCCCCCAAGATTCGGGCTCTCCTGGCATGGCTGCGAGCCATTTCGGTCTCGGGAATACGTCGTCGGCATTGCTGCGGCTGGGCAGCTCGCCGAGTTGAAAGTTGGCGCAAGATACAGCCTTCGGGGCGGCGAAAACCTGTATCTCGCGCCAACACTCGGCCGAACCGGCAACGACCGGATGCGTCCCCCGCTCCATCGACATCGGCGGCCCGGCACGGCCTGTGCACGCTCTGCACGGTGTCGACGCCATGCAGGGTGCGTACACACCACGTGAACGTGGTATCGCAACCGAGCGGACGCCGCCTGCCTCGGGCCACCGCTACAGCTTGGCGTGCGGGTACTCCGCTGAGCGGCCCTGGAAGGTCAGGATGGCCGGGTTCTGGATGACCCCGTCGCGGATCTCGATCGCGCGGCGGATCGTCTGGTCGCCATTCCAGGCGTTGGAGCCGGACAGCACCGTGCGTACGTACGGCAGCAGCGCCTGGCTGATCACCCACGTCGCCGAGTCCCACAGGTACGACGGGCTGTGGTCCACCGCGTAGTAGTGGATGTTGTCGCCGACGACGAACATCGGATCCTTGAACGAGGTCGGCCGGGCCCATTCGAAGCCCATGCCCTCGTCGCACGACACATCGATGATCAGGCTGCCCGGGCGGAATCCGGGCAGGTCCTTGTCGCGGACGAACATCATCGGCGCATTCGGGTCCTGCAGGACGCAGTTGACCACGATGTCGTACTGCGCCAGGAACTCCGCGGCCGGCACGCGGCTGGCGCCGGTCACGACCGACAGCGAGTCCTCGTCGGACTCGTCGTGCATCAGCCGCCGGATCCGCGCCGAGTGGATGGGCGCGCTGACCGCCTGGACCGGCCGGGACGTGAGGACACAGACGTCGTGGATGCCGTGCGAGTCGAGCGCGATCACCGCGCCTCTGGCGGTCGCGCCGAAGCCGATGACGGCCGCGCTCATCCGCCGCCCGTAGACGCCGGTCATTCCCACGAGCTCCAGAGTGTGCAGCACCGAGCAGTAGCCGGCCATCTCGTTGTTTTGGTGGAAGACGTGCAGCCCGAACCCGCTGTCGGAGCGCCAGTGATTCATCGCCTCGAAGGCGATCAGCGTCTGGCGGCGGTCGATCGCGATTTGGGTCAGCTGCTCGTCCTGTATGCAGTGCGGCCAGCCCCAGACGGTCTGACCGACCTTGAACTCGGCGAGGTCCTGGGCCTTGACCTTCGGCAGCAGGATGACGTCGGACTCCTCGACCAGCCAGTCGCGGTCGTGCACGCCGGCGACGTACGGGCTCAGCTGCGCGTCCGAGACGCCGAATCGCTCGCCGTACCCACGCTCGAGGTGGAGCCGACGGCGAATGTCCTCGTCGATACGGGGGATGTGGTGGGGGTGGATCGGCAGCCGCCACTCGTTCTCTTTGCGGGACCGGCCGACGACTCCGAGCGTGAGATCGTTCATGGGCCCACCACGCTACGCGACGGCCCAGCGGCAGGGACAAGGCCGAAGGTCCCACGCGCCCCTCGGCACTCGCCGCGGCTCACTCGATCGGAGGGAGCCCGATGCAACTACGCAGGGCGTTCTCCACCAGGTCGGAGCGATCGTGGCTGCCGACGGAGCCGGTGACGAACCCGTAGGCGTAGCCGCCGACCTGGCTGGCGATCCCCATGCTGCCGCCGGTGCCGCCCATGCCGAAGCCGTCGGCGTCCACCGCCACACCGAGGCCCCAGGCCGCTTCGTGGCCCATCACCGCATCGACGCCGGAGCACTGTGCGGTGGCCATCTCCTCCCGCATCGACTCCGACAGCAGGTTCCCGTCGAGCAGCGCGACGAAGAGCCCGCAGACGGCCGCCGCGGTGCCGTGCCCGTTGACCGCCGGGATCTCGGCTGCGCGCCAGGCGGACCCGTTGACCACCGCCGGATCCCAAGCCCCAGGCGGATTGCCGACCGCGCGCGCGTACAACGGAGGATGGTCGCCCATGACCTCGCGGCGGAAGACCGGGTCGTCGAGGCCGGTGAGATCGACCGCCCGGCCCCGCTCGCTCGCACCGAGGCCGATCGTGAAGTCGATGCCCAGCGGCCCGGTGATCTCCTCGCGCAGGAACCGGCCGAGCGACCGGCCGTCGACGCGGCGCACCACCTCGCCGACCAGATGTCCGTAGAACAGTGCGCTCTCCCCTGGCCGCTCGCCCGGCGTCCACTGCGGCTCCTGCGCCGCCAGTGCGCGGCACAGCCGGTTCCAGTCGTAGAACGCCTTGGTCGGGAGCGGCTCGTCCACTGCCACGACACCGGCCTGGTGGCTCAGCACCTGGCGGACGGTGGCCGGCGCGACGAACTCGGGCCAGTAGGTCTGCATCGGCTCGTCGAGCCCGACGAGTCGGCGGTCGACCAGGAGCAGCAGGCAGACCGCGGCGAACGGTTTCGTAACGGAGTACGGCATCACGATGCTGTCCGGACGCCACGGCCGTGTACGCGAGGCGTCGGCATGGCCGCCGTACAGCCGGGCCACCCAGCGTCCGTCGTGCCAGGCCGCCATCGCGGCGCCGGTGCCGGTCTGCTCCGACAGGACCTGCCGGAAGGCGTCTCCGACCGGCTCGAATCCCCGCGCCACCTCGCCGTCGACCCGTGTCATCACGGTCCGAGACTAGGCGAGCAATCGACTCGGGTCATTCGTCCCTCGCCCTCGGGTGGCGCGGAACTCTACGCTCATGGCGATGAAGGCCATCACCCAATCCGAGTACGGCTCGGCCGAGGTGCTCCGCCTCGACGACATCCCGAAGCCGACGCCGCAATCCGGCGAGGCGCTGGTTCGCGTGTACGCGGTCGGCGTCGGTCCCGAGGTGTGGCATTCCATGACCGGACTGCCGTACCTGATGCGCCTCATGGGCTACGGCCTGCGCCGGCCCAAGAACCCGGTCCCGGGACGCGACCTCGCCGGGATCGTCGAGGCCGTCGGCGAGGGCGTGACCACCCTGCACCCGGGCGACCAGGTCTACGGCACCGGCGACGGAACCCTCGCCGAGTACGCCCGCGCGCCGGCCGAGCGGCTCGCGCCGAAGCCAGCGAACCTCAGCTTCGTCCAGGCGGCCGCCGTCCCGGTGTCCGGATGCACCGCGCTGCTCGCGGTCCGCGACGAGGGCCGGATCCAGGCCGGTCAGTCGGTGCTGATCGTCGGGGCGTCAGGCGGAGTCGGCAGCTTCGCCGCGCAGCTCGCGAAGTCGTTCGGCGCCGAGGTCACCGGCGTGTGCAGCGGCGAGAAGGCCGACCTGGTCCGTTCGCTCGGCGTCGACCAGGTGATCGACTACACCCGCGAGGACTTCACCGAGGGCGAGCCGAAGTACGACCTGATCGTCGACACCGCCGGTCGGCGTCCGCTGTCGCAGCTGCGCCGAGCGCTGGTGCCCAAGGGAACGCTGGTCATCGTCGGCGGCGAGGGCGGCGATCGCGTGAGCGGCGGGTTCATCCAGCGCCAGCTCGGCGCGATGGCGGTCTCGCCGTTCGTCGGTCATCGGCTCCGGGCGGTGATCTCCAAGGAGCGCACCGAGGACCTGCTCTACCTCAGGGATGTCATCGAGGCCGGCTCCGTGACGCCGGTCGTCGGCCAGACCTTCCCCCTCGAGGAGGCGGCGAAGGCGCTCAGCGACGAGGACGAGGGCCACGGCCGCGGCAAGAAGGTCGTGACGATCGTGACCGAACCGGAGCCGCAACGGCCCCGGACACGCGAGGGCCCCCGGGAGTGGGGTCCCAGGGGTCCTGATCGACCCGATGCGTAATCGGGCGAGATCTCTGGCGCGAGCGGCTCGCCGTCGTCGGGGTAGCCCTCGTCGAAGGCGTCACCCATCGCGAACCCGCCCCGGGACACCCGCACCTGGCCGCGGGTGCTCCGCCCCGTGCGCCGCCCGCCCGGCCGGACCGGCTGCTCGTCCCCCGTCTCCCCCGCAACAGCGACGCCGGCGAGCGGCGCACAGCACCTGGTGGGCGATGTCGGCGTCACGCGTCCTCCAGGCTGTCGGGGTGGCTCCAATAAGCTAATATCTAGTGGAATTATAGACAATAGATCAGGACTGACCCCTTCACAAGACCGCCACCGAAACGAGCCTGGGCTCCGCGGCTAATCACCCGATGCGGGCGACGCGCGTACGATTTTCGTGGGTGATCTTGGCTTGGAGACTGACGTCCGTACGACGCACGGGGTTGACGATGACGACAGACAGCAACGAACCACGTCCGGCCGACGTTCTGGTGATCTTCGGGATCACCGGCGACCTGGCGAAGGTGATGACCTTCCGGTCCCTCTATCGGTTGGAGGCTCGCGGCCTCCTGGACTGTCCGATCGTCGGCGTCGCGGTCGACGACTGGGACGTCAAACAACTCGTCGAGCGGGCCCGGGAGTCGATCGTCGGCACCGGTGAGAAGCTCGACGAGGCGGTCTTCGGCCGGCTCGCGGAGCGGCTGTCGTACGTAAGCGGCGACTTCACCGACGCCGCGACGTACAAGCGGGTCGCCGCCGCGATCAAGGGGCGGCAGATGCCGGTGTTCTACCTCGAGATCCCGCCGTTCCTGTTCGCCACGGTCATCGGGCAGCTCTCCGAGGCTGACCTGACCGCGAACAGCCGGGTCGTCGTCGAGAAGCCGTTCGGCCACGACCTCGAGTCGGCTCGTGCCCTGGCCGCGGAGCTGCATCAGTACATCGACGAGTCCCAGCTGCTCCGGATCGACCACTACCTCGGGAAGATGGGCATCGAAGAGGCGCTCTACATGCGATTCGCCAACTCCATCCTGGAGCCGGTCTGGAATCGCAACTATGTCGAGTCCGTCCAGATCACCATGGCCGAGAAGTTCGGGGTCGCGGACAGGGGCCACTTCTACGACCCGGTCGGCGCGCTGCGCGACGTGGTCGTTAACCACCTCATGCAGGTCGTGTCGGTCGGCGCGATGGAGGCGCCGTCGGGCCGCGACATCATCAAGGACACCCAGGTCGCGCTGTACAAGGCGATTCCGGACGCCGACCCGGCCAACTACGTCCGCGGTCAGTACGAGGGCTACCTCGACGTCAACGGTGTCGCCGACCACTCGACGACGGAGACGTTCGCCGGACTACGGCTCGACATCGACAACTGGCGCTGGTCCGGCGTGCCGTTCTTCATCCGGGCCGGCAAGTGCATGGCGACCACGCAGACCGAGCTTCGCCTGGTCTTCAAGAAGCCGCCACGACTCGGCTTCGGCTTCACCGGCGACCGGGCGCCAAAGCCCGACCAGCTGGTGATCCGGCTCGACCCGTCGACCGGAGTCCGGATCACCGCCGACGCCCGCCGGGCCGACGCGGACGGGCCCGAGCACGTCAATCTCGACGTGCGGTTCGCCGAGGAGGGCGGCGAGGGGCCCACACCGTACGAGGTGCTGCTGCACGCGGCCATGGCCGGCCAGTCGGGGCGGTTCACCCGACAGGACGCGGTCGAGGAGACCTGGCGGATCATGCAGCCGCTGCTCGACTCGCCGCCGCCGGTCCATACGTACAAGCCAGGGTCCTGGGGCCCGTCGGCCGTCGACGACCTGACCGCGCAGTACGGCGGCTGGCAGCATCCCTGGATCTGAGCCGCCGCGGCGTCACCCGGCCTTCGACGACTCCGGACGCAGCCCCCAGCTCGCCTGCCAGGACTCGCCGGGGTCGAGTTCGATCAGGTCGGTGCCGGTGCGGAACGCATCGGGCGGGCAGGTCATCGGTTCCACGGCGACCGCCTGCCGTCGCCGCTCGGGATCGCCGACCTGGTCGGCGGTGTAGACCATCAGATAGCGGAAACCGTCGTCGACCCACAGCCGTACCGAGCGATCGCCGACCGGATCGCTGAGCACCGCGACGGCGCGGCGGTCGTCGCCGCGAACCAGCTCGCCGAAGGCGGTGTCCATCCGGGTGGAGCCGATCCGCCGCAGCCGCAGGAAGTCCCACGGCGTCTCCTCGACCGGGGTCAGCACCGGCCGCTCCCCCTGGCAGTTCGACTCGAGGAAGGATGCGGCGGGCACCAGCAGGTCCAGGCCGTCGATCGCGGTGGCGCCGAAGCGGAGGTACGGATGGAAGCCGGCGCCGAAGGGTGCCCGCTCCGCGCCGGCATTACGCACCCGCAGCGTGACGGTCAGACCAGAGTCGTCCAGCGCGTACGTGAGCTCGAGGTCGAGCTGCCACTCGTACCCCGGCTGCGGCCGGATCGCGTACGCCATCGTCACCGCCGACTCGGAATGATCCACCGGCGACCAGTTAGACCAGCGCACCAGGCCGTGGATGGCGTCGTGCCGGCTCAGCTCGTTGAGCGGTGCCTGCACGTCGCGCCCGCCGTAGCGATAGCTGCCGTCCGCGAGCCGGTTGGGCCAGGGTGCCAGCACCTGGCCGCGGCCGTCGCTGGCCCGTTCGCCGACCCCGAAGCCGTCGATCACGTCGCGTCCGTCGACGGTGTAGCCGCGCAGCGTGGCGCCGACCTGCGTAATGGTCGCCTGAGCGCTGCCGTGGGCGATGACGTACTGCTCGCCCGTCGGTGGTCCGCCTCGGGGCGACTCGATGCTCATCGGCTCAGCCCAGCCGGGCGATCAGGTGGTCGCCGACCCGAAGCGCGTTGGCCATCGCGGTGAGTGCTGGATTCACCGCCCCGATGCTCGGGAAGAAGCTGGTGTCGACGACGTAGAGGTTGTCGAGCTCGTGCGCCTTGCAGTCGGTGTCGAGGACCGAGGTCGCCGGATCGGTCCCGAACCGGACCGTCCCGGCCTGGTGCGCGCAGCCGGCCACGGGGATGTCGTTCTTCATGTAGATGTCGCGCGGGATCAGATGGTGTGGATGCATGCCGAGGTAACTGAGGTGCTTCCTCACCCGGTTGTAGAGCTGCTCCATCGGCTTCTGGTTGTTCGGCGTGTACGAGAGGACGACGTTGCCGTCGCCGTCGAGCGTGACTCGGTTGTCCGGGTGCGGCAGGTCCTCGACCGACAGCCAGAAGTCGACGGCGTGGTCGGCGACGTCGGTGAGCGCGAACGTCGGGGCCAGTTTCGTCTCGAGTGGCTTCTCTCCTCGGTACATCGGTGCTGACGACTTGCCGACCATCTGCAGGTTGCCCATCGGGAACTCGAAGTCTTCGTCGCCGAAGTAGTAGTCGTTCATGGCGAGGGTCTTCTGGAAGCGCGTGTCGTTCTTCTCCGTGGAGACGGCGAGGAACGCCCGGCTGTTGTGGAACACGTAGTTGCGTCCGACCTGGTCCGATCCGTTGGCCAGTCCGTTCGGGTGCCGGTCGCTGGCGCTCGCCAGCAGCAGCTTGGCCGAGTTGGCCGCGCCGGCCGACACCACGACGATGTCGCCGGTGAAACGCTGCTCGGCCCCGTCGACGGCGGCGACGACCGCGGCGACCGATCGCCCGGACTCGTCGGTCTCCAGCCGCAGCGCCTCGGCGTTACGAATGAGCGTGACGTTGTCGTGCTGCAGAGCGGGTCGTACGGCGATCACGTCGGCATCGGACTTGGCGTGCACCAGGCACGGGAAGCCGTCGCAGGTCGCGCAGCGGATGCAGGCGCTGAATGCCGGATTGGCTTCGTCGAGCATGATCCCGCAGGGTGCGTGGAACGGATGCAGTCCGACGGCGCCGAGGTCATCGAAGAGCTGATGAATTCGCGGCTCGTGCGATACGGGCGGGTACGGGTACGGCGCCGAGGCGGGCGGCTCGGTCGGATCCTCTCCGCGGGCGCCGTGCACCTGGTAGAGCTGCTCGGCCTGCGTGTAGTACGGCTCCATCGTGGCGTAGTCGATCGGCCACGCGGGCGACGAACCGCCATGGTGCTTGAGCTCACCGAAGTCGCGCTCACGCAGCCGGTACAGCGCCGCGCCGTAGAACTTGGTCGCGCCGCCCACGAAGTAGTGGACCTGCGGCTGGAAGGCCTTGCCGTGCTCGTCAAACCACGAGTCGGTCGAGATGTAGCGGTTGTCGACGAAGACGGCGGTGGCGTCCCAGTTCTCCACCTCGCGCGGGAGCCAGTCGCCGCGCTCCAGGATCAGGACTCGCTTGCCGGACGGTGCCAGTCGGTGCGCCAACGTGCCACCACCTGCTCCCGAACCGACGATGACGACGTCGAAGTGGTCGGCCATGGTGCTCCCTCAGGACGTGGCGTCCTCTGTCGTGCTCGAGTCGGATGACTCGACCGAGATGTGGGGGACGTCGGACGGACGGTCACCCCAGGCGATCCGCTTCGGCGCGGACGCGGCTTCGACAGTGGCGCTGTGGTCGCGGTCGAAGTAGTCCCAGGCCCAGTTCAGGAACGCGTCGGTCCGGCTGTGCGCGCCGCTGAGCAGCATCGCGTGCACGCCGAGCCAGGCCGCGAACGCGACCGGGCCGTCGACCTGGTGCCGTCGCCGGCCCACTTCGGCGACGGCGGCGTTGCGGCCGATCATCGCCATGATGCCCTTGTCCTTGTAGTGGAACGGCTTGCGCTTCTCGCCTCGCCGGTCCCGGAGGATGTTCTCCGCCGCCCACCGGCCGGACTGCTGCGCGACCGAGCCGAGCTGCGGCAGCGTCTCGCCGTCGGGGCCGGGGACGTTGGCCACGTCGCCGACCGCATAGACGCCCGGGTAGCCGTCGACCGTCAGGTCGGGCAGCACGTCGATGCGTCCGCCGCGGCCGGGCTTGGGTCCGGCGGTCTGCGCCACTTCGCTGCCCGACTCGCCGCCGCCCCACACGACGGTCTGGGTCTCGATGACCTGACCGTCGTCGAGCTCGACCCTGTCCGCGTGCACGGCAGTGACGCCACGCCCGAGCCGTACGTCGGCACCGGCATCGGTGAGCTTGGAGTGTGCGTACTCGTGGGCCTTGTCGGAGAACCCGCCGAGCAGCCGGTCGCCACGGTCGACGATGGTGACCCGCCCGTGCTGCTCGACCTGCCCGGTCTTGTCGAGCGCGTGCATCAGCTCGGTGATCGCTCCGGTCGTCTCGACGCCGGTCGGGCCACCACCGACCACCACCACGTCGAGCGACACCACGTCGCCGCCCGACGACTCCGTGGCCGCTTGGATGAGCTCCTGCAGATGGAGCCGGAGCCGCTCGGCGTCGGCGACGGAGTACAGCGGGAACGCGTGCTCGTCGGCGCCGGGGATGCCGAAGAAGTTCGGCTGGGCACCGGCGGCCATGACCAGGTGCGACCCGGTGAGGGTGGTGCCGTCGGCGAGCTGCAGGCTGCGCTCGGCCAGGTTCACGCTGACCACCTCGGCGGTCACGATCTCCACCGTCGGGAAGCTCTCGAAGATCACCCGATGCGGGCGGGCGATGTCCTCGGCCGGCAGCTGCGACGTGGCCACCTGGTAGAGCAGGGGCTGGAACTGGTGATAGTCGTTCGCGTCGACCAGCGTCACCGCGACGCCTTCCTCACCCAGCCCGTGCGCACAGGCGACGCCGGCCAGTCCGCCACCCAGCACGAGAACGTTGTCCGCCACGATGCTTCCTCCGGTCTCTCAGAGCGACAGCTCTTGGCGGACGTCGGACAGGATGATCCGACCGGCGGCTTCGATCAGGGCCAGGTGCGAGAAGGCCTGCGGGAAGTTGCCGAGGTGCCGGGCGCGTTCGACCTCGAACTCCTCGGCGTACAGGCCGAGCGGTGACGCGATCCGCAGCAGCCGCTCCATCAGGCTGTTCGCCTCCTCTACCTCACCGACCACGACTTGTGCGGAGACGAGCCAGTACGAGCAGATCAGGAACGTGCCCTCCTTGCCGGCCAGCCCGTCGTCGGTCTCGTCGGTGCGGTAGCGCAGTACGAAGCCGTTCTCGGTGAGCTCGTCGGCGATCGCCTGGACGGTGTTGTGCATCCGCTCGTCGGTGCCTGGGAGGAATCCGAACAGCGGCGCGAGCAGGGTGGACGCATCGAGGGCGTCGGTGTCGTAGTGCTGGCGGAGTACGCCGCGGTCGCTGACGCCGTTCGCCAGGATGTCGGCGTGGATCTCCTTGGCCGTCTCAGCCCACTCGGCCTCAGCCGCGGAGTCGTCGCGGATCGCGGCCAGCTTCGCCGCCCGGTCCAGGGCGACCCAGCTCATCAGCTTCGACGAGACGTAGTGCTGCGGCTTGCCGCGGGCCTCCCAGATGCCCTGGTCGGGCTCGCGCCAGGCGGCCGTCGCGCACGCGGCCTGTGACTTGACCAGCGGCCAGAGCCGTCGCGGCAGCCGCTGACTGCGTCGGGTATGCAGCAGGAGCGAGTCGAGCACCGCCCCGTACACGTCGTTCTGACGCTGGTCGAAGGCGCCGTTGCCGATCCGTACCGGATGCGCCCCCTCGTAGCCGGTCAGCTCGTCGCGGGTCGACTCGGTCAGGTCGCGGCGGCCGTCGATGCCGTACATGATCTGCAGGCCGCCGTCCTTGTTCGGCTCGAGATCGGCGACGAACTGCATGAACTCGTCGGCCTCCCAGTCCAGGTTCAGGTAGTGGAGCGCCTGCAGCGTGAACGTCGTGTCCCGGATCCAGGTGTAGCGGTAGTCCCAGTTGCGCTCGCCGCCCGGCGTCTCCGGCAGCGACGTCGTGAGCGCGGCGACGGTGGCCCCGGTCGGCATGTACGTCAGGCCCTTGATCGTCAGCGCGGACCGCTCCAACGGATGCCGGAGCGGATGGTCGGGGATGCGGGCACGGGCCAGCCAGGTCCGCCAGAACTCGACCGACGCGTCGATCCGCGCGAACGCGTCGTCGGTGTCTGTGGGCGCGAGATCGCCCCAGGACAGGGCGCAGTACGCCCGTTCGCCCGGCTGCAGGACGTGGCGGGCGCGGGCCGAGCCGCCCTCGAGGCCGATCAGCATGTCCGTGCTGAGCCGCACGGTCTGATCGCCGCCGGTGGCGTCGGCGGCGTGCCCGGCCTCGTCGGCGATCGACCACTCGGCAGGCACCCGCCCGTAGTCGAACGCCGGCTCGCAGACCAACTCGACTTCCACCGAGCCGTCCAGGCAGTCCACGGTCCGCACCAGGACGTGGTCGGCGTCGTAGTCCGACGGCGGCCTGGTGTGCGGCGTGACGGTGTCGGGACCCCGGCGCGGTCCCATCGCCAGTGCGTCGTGGACCCGGATCCAGCCGCTCGGCGTGTGCCAGGTCGTGATCAGGACATTCGTCCCCGGCACGTAGTAACGCGCCGTCGGGACATTGATGCCGTACGGCCCGAACCGGAACGAACCCGCCCCGCGGTCGAGCAGGCACCCGAACACGCTCGGCGAGTCGAACGCCGGCGTACAGAGCCAGTCGACCGAGCCGTCCGGTGCGACCAGCGCGCCGGTATGGCAATCGGAGAGGAATGCGTAATCGGCGATTGGGGGAAACGGTGATCTCATACTCATCGTCCCCATCTCCTTCCCCGTTTCGGGAGGGACGGAACCGGCCCTGCCTGCCCGCCAACCATCGCCAGATCGGGCGCCGAGATTCATCACCCGAGCGAGGTGAGGTGGGCCAACGGATCAGCCCGGGAGGGAGCCCGATGCCTGGTCGGCGACGTCCTCGACGCCTTCCTCGGGCAGCAGGTCGCGCTCGTGGAGCAGGTAGAGCAGCCCGAAGCCGGGGACGACGATGACGACCGCGAGCACGACGGCCACCAGTAGCGCCTGGAGTGTTCCGGTGGGAGCCGCGGCATCGGAGACGGTGAGGCTCTCCGGCAGGAGATACGGCCACTGGGCCGCTCCCCAGGAGGCGACCAGACTCGCCACGGCGAGCATGGCGAGCAGCCGAGCGCCGCGAGCGGCGCCGCGTATCAGCAGGAGCAGCGCGCCGGCACCGCAGACGACGGTGGCGATCACGAGCGCGAGCCCGCGGGTCTTGAGTCCGTCGAAGACGTACGACGCCTCGGAGTGCAGCACGACCAGGCCGACGACCGCGAGGACGGCGACGACGACCGCGGCGATCAGGGCCCGCCGGCGGAAGTACTCCACCATCTCGGCATCGCCTTGATGCCGGGCGTCCCAGACCAGATAGACCGCCGAGAGGTACGCGATGACCCCGATCGCCAGGACGCCGCTGACCACCGACGTCGGGTTGATCCAGCTGTCCACCGGATCGCCGGCCTCCCCGCCGGCCGGCACCTCGCCGGAGGCGATACCGCCGACGATCGCGCCCATGCAGTAGGGCACCAGCACCGACGAGATCGCGAAGAGGCCACCGAACAGGCGGCGATACCGGACCGAGACGACCACCTTCCGGAAGGCGAAGCTGGCGCCCCGGAAGACGATGCCCAGGGCCGCAATGGCCAGCGGCACATACAGCGTCAGGGTGATCGACGCGAACGCCTCGGGAAAGCCCGTCCACAAGATCACGAAGATGAAGATCAGCCAGACGTGGTTGGCCTCCCAGACCGGGCCGATCGCGCGCTCGATGACGCCGCGGGGCCGGCTGCCACCTTCCGGGCCGCCCGCGATGAGGTCCCAGAACCCGGCACCGAAGTCGGCGCCGCCGAACACCGCGTACGCGACCACGGCGAGCATCAGGATGACCGCGATCGTGGTGCTCATCGGACCGGCTCCTCCTCAGCCTCGGCCGCGGTATCCGAGGGAGCCGCGGAAGGGCCGTACGGAGTGTCGTGGTCGGTGAAGCCACCGGCCCGCCGATATCGCCGGCTCATCCCACGCAGCACGACGATGGTGGCGATGCCCAGGGCAAGATAGAGGGCGACCACAGAGACCGTCATGACCCAGATGCCGGAGTTCCCCGTCGCCGCGTCCTCGACCCGCATCCGGTTGTAGACGATCCACGGCTGACGTCCGACCTCGGTCACCACCCAGCCGGCCTCCATCGTGATGATCGCCAAGACGCCTGAGCAGGCGGCGGCCCGCAGGAACCACTTGCTCTGCGGTATCCGGCGCCTAAACACCCAGCTGATCGCGTACCACACCGCCAACAGGAACAGCAGCGTCCCGAGGCCGACCATGACGTCCCAGGCCAGGTGGACGACGTTGACCTCCCCGTACGTCGGCCGCCCGTCGGCCGGGAAGGCGTCCAGACCCTGCACCGTCGTCGACTTGCCCGTGCTCGGGTCGGACAGCCAGGAGGCCAGGCCGGGGATCGGGATTCCGCCGCTCACCTCGCCCTGGTCGTTGATGTGACCGAGCAGCCGCTCGGGTACGTCGTCACTCGTCTTCGGCACCATCTCGATCGCGGCGAACTTGGCCGGCTGGCTGTTGTAGACCCATCGCGCGAGGGTGTCGCCGACGCCCAGCTGGATCGGTATCGCGACCGAGGCCACGCTGAAGGCGATGATGAACCCGAGCCGGTGATAGCGGTCGCTCCGGCCACGCAGCATGCCGGCGGCGTAGACCGAGGCGACCAGGAACGGGCCGACCACATAGGCGGCGAGGATCATGTGGAGGGCCTGCAGCGGCATAGCGTCGTTGAAGATCACCTGGACCGGGTCGACATCGACGACGTTGCCGTTCGAGTCGAGCGTGAAGCCCTGGGGCGAGTTCATCCAGGCGTTCGCCGCGACCACCGACGCAGCGCCGAACAGGCCCGCGAGGACGATCGGAACGCCGGTCCAGAAATGCGTCCACGGCTTCAGTCGCCGCCAGCCGAACAGGTAGATGGAAACGAAGATCGCCTCGGTGAAGAAGAACAGACCCTCGAACGCGAACGGCACGCCGAAGGCCTCGCCCCACTGACCCATGAACTTCGGCCACAGCAGCCCGAACTCGAAGCTGAGCACGGTCCCGGTGACCGCCCCGACGGCGAAGGTCACTGCCATGTACTTCGACCACCGCTGCGCCAGCACCAAGGCATCGCGGTCGTCGTGCTTGATCGCTCGGTAGTTGGCGATCAGCGTCATGAACGCCCACGAGACGCCGAGTGGCACCAGAATGATGTGGAAGGCGAGGGTAAAAGCCATCTGACCCCGTGCCCATGGCACCGGGTTCACATCGGAGATCGCGACGAGTTCGTTGAGTGTCGCGGACACGATTTATCCCAGCCTCACATCGGGCATCGTCACCCGGCCGGCGCCGACGCAGCATCGCCCGAATCAGGTGACATCGCCCTCGGCGGGCCGTCCCTAATGGGTGATCTGGACGAGCTTGAACTCCTCGTGGTGACCGGCGACGACGCGTTCGGAGACCTCGCCGACTCCCGCTTCGTAGTACTTCCGCTCGGTCTGCGGCTCCAGTGGACTGCGTTCGCTGGTGACGAGCAGATGGGTGAAGCTGCCGTACGGGACGGTCTGGCTGCCGTCGAGCCGCAGCACCCTCGCCTGGTCGAGCGCGTCTCCGGGCGGGTAGTACTCCTGCCGGTAGGCGTCCCCAGGATCTGGGTCGGCCGGCATGATGATGCCGGGCTTCCCACCGTTGACGCCGGTCTGCCAGGAGTCGCTGGCCTTGACCATGTGGCCGTGGTGCCGCTCGAGTGAGTCCTCGCCCATGTACCAGACGTTGCCCTGCTTGTCCTGCGCGTAGTAGTCGAAGGTGCGCTCGACGGCCAGTCCGTGCTCGGAGACCGTGTCCCGCACGACGGTGCACGCGATCCCGGCGATCTGCTTGGTCCGGTGCAGGACGAGCTCGTTGTCGGTCTGCGGCGTCGTGACCTTGACGCCGACGAAGTGATAGCCGGTGCCAGGCGGGAGCGGCCAGTAGCGGTTGTCGACCGTGCGTACGAAGTCGGCGGGGTCGATGTCCGGCGCATAGTGGCCGTGCAACGGCGCCAGCGACGACGGCGACTCGGGCCCGGATCCGGCTCCCGATCCGCCCGACCCACAGCCCGCGGCCAGGCCCAGCAAGGCGGCGGCCGCCAGACCACGAACGAGCCGCCGCCTCGCTGTCATATGTCGGCTCCCCTGGGCCATCCCGTCCTGCGGCTCCGTCAAAACGACCACCTCATCGACGGGGCGGGATATGCCGACGGCAGGACGCTAGGCGGGCCGCCATGAGAGCACGATGAGAGAACCGGAAAAGCAGTCTGCCTTCGTGGGGCGCCGGTCAGGTCTCGGACTCGGCCGCGCTGGCCGCCGCGCGCGCCTTCACGTCCTCGGCGTGGTACTCCTGCAGCAGCTGACGCTCCTTCTCATGGTGCGGGAAGCAGAAGAAGACCAGGACGAAGCCGATCACGACGGCGCCCAGGCCGGCGGCGTAGGCCCAGTCGTCGCCCTGCAGGAACGAGGTCTTCGCCGCGGCGACGATCTGGTCCGAGTACTGGGAATGCTGCTGGGCGACCTGCTCGGCACTCGCGAACGACTTGGTCAGCTCGGACTGGACGTCCTGCGAGATCTGCTTGCCGTTCGGGTCGTTGGCAATGGCCGAGCTGAACGCGTCGGCATAGCCCGCGGTGAGCAGGGCGCCGAGAATCGACTGCATGATCGCGCCGCCGAGGTCGCGTTGCAGGTCTGCGGTTCCGGACGCCATCCCGGCCCGCTGGACCGGAACCGCGCCGGTCAGCGAGCGTGACGCCGGTGTCCCGGCCAGACCCACGCCGATGCCGATGAAGACGTACGCCAGGCCGATCTGCCAGTAGCTGCTTCCCTCGCCCCAGAACAGCAGCATCCAGCCGAAGGCGAGGAACAAGAACACGTAGCCCATGAGCAGCGTGGCACGGGCGCCCTGAGCCTCGACCAGCTTGGCCGATCTCGGAGCGACGATCACCATGCAGACGACTGCTGGAAGCATGGCGCTCCCGGCCTCGACCGTGTCGTAGCCGAGGACGTTCTGCAGGTACTGCTGGCTGACGAACATCGAGCCCATCAGCGAGCCGAAGACGATGATCCCGGCGCAGGCGGCCACCCAGAAGACCCGCCGGCCGGCCACGTGCAGGTCGTACAACGGGTTCGCGGCCCGCCGCTGCTGCCAGAAGAACGCCGCGGCAGCGGCCAGCGCGATCAGCGCCAGGCCGAGCACGAGGGTTCCCTTGCCCGGCACCGCGGCGAAGTTGATCGACAGCACCAGACCGGCGACCAGAAGTACCGACAGGATGCCGCCCAGGTTGTCGACCGGCTCGGTCGACTCATTCGCATGCGCGGGGACGAAGAACCAGGCCATCAACAGGGCGACCCCGGCCAGCGGCAGGGTGATCAAGAAGACCGAGCCCCACCAGAAGCTCTCCAGCAGGATGCCGGAGACCAACGGCCCGAGTGCTGCGATGCCGCCGCCGAGCGCCGACCAGAGCGCGATCGCCTTGGTGCGCGGGGCCCCCGACCACAGCGCGGTGATCAGCGCCAGCGTCGTCGGATAGGCCATGCCGGCCGAGACCCCGCCGAAGATCCGCGCCACGACCAGGACCTCGTCGGTCGGGGCGTACGCGGCGAGCAGACAGGCCGGCACTGAAAGCAGGATGCCGAGGACGAGCAGCAGCTTGCGGCCATGCCGGTCCCCGACTGCGCCGAGGTAGAGCACCGACGCCGCGAGGCCCAGCGAGTAGCCGACCGCGATCAGATTGAGGGTCGTCTGCGAGGAGTCGAACGCGTCACCGATCGACGGCAGCGCCACGTTGGCGACCGACAGGTTGAGGTTGGCGACGGCCGCAACGATGATCAGAGAAGCGAGGACCAGGCCCGACCGCGCCGGAGCCGTACCCGAATCGGTGGTGGGGGATTCAGCGTGCGAGGACATGATGAACCTCCCGTGCGTCCGCGCCGTCCCTCCAGGCTCGCGCCCGACCACGCCGCCTGGCGTCACCCGCGACGGATGAGAGGACTACGCGTCCTGGCGGGCCTCGAGGTCGGCGACCAGGCCGGCCGTGTTCGGCACCGCGAGTCCGTGGCGGGCGGCGGCATGCACGACGGCGCCGCCGATCGCGTCCAGCTCCGGCGGCAGGCCGGCCTCGGCGTCACGCTGCATCGACGACGTCATGTCGGCCGGGAGCCGCTCGAACAGGGCCAGCACATCAGCCGCGTCTGCCCGGGCTCCTTCGGCCTGCGCCACCGAGACGATCTCGTCCACGGTGGCGAGGAGCAGATCGCGATGATTCGTCCGGATGTCGCCGGCCGGTGTCTCGTAGCGGGTCGTCAGCAGCGCCAGGGCGGCGAGGAACGCGAGCTTGTCCCACAACATGGTCGTCTCGTCGTCGCGTACGGTCACCTCGAGGCCGGCCTGGTCGAGCCGGGTCGCGACCGCGTCGACGCTGCTTCGCGGCGCCGTACGGCTGGCCAGATCGACCAGCGTGAACGGAGTGCTGTGCTCGATCCGGCCGGGCGCCACCCGGCTGGACGCGACCCGGATCGCTCCGGCGACCACCTGCTCGGCCGGGTAGCGGTCCCGCAGCAGCGTCATGTGCTCGACGCCGTTGAGCAGCGGCACCACCAGTCCGGGTCCGAGCGCCTCGGGCGGCACTCGTTCTAACGCATCGCCAAGCGCGGTCGCCTTGACGGTGATGAGGACGGCGTCGACCGGCGCTCGCAACTCGGTGTCGGCGTCCATCGGCGCCGCGAAGTCGCCGTACTGACCGCTCTGGACCGAGATACCACCCTCGCGGAGCGCGGCGGCCGTCGCCGATCCGGCCAGACAGATCACGCGGTGCCCGTCGCGGGCCAGCAGGGCGCCCAACAGCCCTCCGACGCCGCCCGGACCGAGCACGGCGATGGTCCAACGTGCTGCCGCCACGTGCCCTCCCAAGACGTTTCGGCTGTCGGGCCTAGTTCAGCACAGGCGCCGCCTCAGCGCCCCTGACTCGCCGACGATCCGCCCCCACCCGACGGACTCGTGCCCGGCACCGGTCCGGCGCCGGCGGCCAGCACCGCGTTGGCCAGATCCTGCAGGCCCGGGGCGGTGTTCTTGTCGGGGCCCTGGAGCTCCTTGCCCGCGACGAAGATGGTCGGAGTCTCGACGATGTTGTTCTGCGACGCCGCATCCGTGGCGTCGGTGACCGTGCCGGCGAAGTCCTGGTTGTCGATGCACGACGAGACGTTGTCGGCGCCGGCCTGTTCGGCCATCTGATTCAGCGTCGAGTCGTCGAGCCCGGCCGATCCCTCCGACGGCTGATTGGCATAGAGGATGTCGTGGAAGGTGTGGAACGCGGCGGCACCCTTGCTGTTGAACACGCAGAACGCGGCGTTCGCAGCGCGGGACGAGTAGTTGGTCGTGGAAGCGTCGTCGAGGAAGGCGATCGGCCGATACTCCACGCTGATCACGCCGAGATTGACGTGCTCCTTGACGTAGCTGCTGACCTGCTCCTCCCACGCCCGGCAGGCCGGACAGATGAAGTCCTCGTAGAACACCACCTTGACCGGTTTGATGCCCTTGACCGCCTGGTCGCTCCCGATCGACTGTGCCGAGTAGACGATGCCGAAGTCCTTGGTGAGGTCGTGCGGCGTCTCGCCTCCGCCGCCCCGCTCGGAGGCGAAGATGGCGGCGCCGGCGGCGACGATGATCACGACGATGGCCGCGACGATCGCGCCGACAGTGAGCCGAGTCCGGCGCGTATCCGCACGCTCTCGCTCCCGACGCATCTGGGTTGCCCGCGCCGTACGAGGGTCGTCGCGCTTCTTCCGGTTGCTCACGGCACCTCCCTGGTACGCCGGTCAGGGTAGAGCAGGCCGTCCACGGAGAATCGGCTGGTCGGACGCCAGGCCAGCAGTCCGGCCAGGATGAGCAGTCCGACGTCGCGGAGGATGTCCCACCGGTAGCCGGCCGTCGGATCCCCGCCGGACGCACCGCCACCGCCGAAGCAGCCGCACTCGATCTGCAGCCCGCGCGCCCACGCCGAGGCGATGCCGACGACGAACACCGCGAGCAGCACGGCCGTCGCGACCGCGACCAAGCGCTGGGCGAGGCCGATGATCAGCAGGATGCCGAGACAGATCTCCAGCAATGGCAACGAGTAGCCGACCGCGCGTTCGAGTGAATCCGGGACGAGTTGATAGGCGCGGACCGCGCGTACGCTCGCTTCCGGGTCGCCGATCTTGGCGGCGCCGGCCGCCAGCCACACGCCGCCCAGCACCAGCCGCACGACGAGGGCCAACCAGGGCCAGGCGACATCGGCACGCGACCGCCACGTGACATCGACAGCCACCACCGCTACTCCTTCACCGGATAAGAATTGAGGCTCCACCCCGCCACCCATGGTGCCAGGCCGCGGATAGAGTGCGATCACACAGAAGGAGCAGGGCTTGGCGCGAGGACACCGGCGACACGTCAGAGCGTCCGCCCACACCGGACGGGCCGTCGTCGCTTGGGGCGTCGTCGGGCTCGGTGCCGGGTTCGGGCTCCTCGTCGGATTCGGGGTCCCGTGGCCCAAGGCGCTGCTCGGCACGATCGGCCTGCTCGTCGTTCTGCTGATCGCGTACGTCCTCGAGCTGTCCGGCCTGATGCGGCCGACCCCGGAAGAGCCGCCCCGAACCGACCGGCATCCGCCCGGATCCCACGGGCCGCCGGAGTCGCCGCACGAGCCGCCGACGCCCTAGTCCGCAGCTGGGGCTAGGGTGCGTGGCGTGAACGACCGGTTGGTGTGGATCGATTGCGAGATGACCGGACTCGACATCGGGGCAGACGCGTTGATCGAGGTAGCGGCGCTCGTCACCGACTTCGAGCTCAACGTGCTGGGCGAGGGAGTCGACGTCGTGGTCAAGCCGCCGCAGTCGGCGCTCGACCAGATGGGGGACGTGGTCCGCGGCATGCACGAAACGTCCGGCCTCCTCGAGGAGCTGGACGACGGCATCTCGATCGGCGAGGCCCAGGATCGGGTGCTCGACTACGTACGCGAGTATGTGCCGGACGCCGGACGCGCGCCGTTGGCCGGCAACACCGTCGGGACCGACCGGATGTTCCTCGCCCGCGACATGCCGGAGCTCGAGAGCTATCTCCATTACCGGATCGTCGACGTCTCGTCGATCAAGGAGCTGGCCCGGCGCTGGTACCCACGGGTCTACTTCGCCGCGCCGACCAAGACCGGCAACCATCGGGCGCTGGCCGACATCCGCGAGAGCATCGAGGAGCTGCGCTACTACCGGGCGGCCGTCTTCGTGCCGCAGCCGGGCCCGGACTCCGAGTCGGCACGGGCGCTGGCCGACGAGCACGGCGGCACCCTGAGCCCCTCGGAGCCGACCCCGCCGGACGCCGAGTCGTAGGCCGCTCACCGATTCCTCTCGACGGGGTCCGGACCGCTACACTTGCGCAGGCCGCGTGACCCTGCTCCGTCACGGCGACTTCCGAGATGGCAGGCGCGGCTCATGGTGGGTGTAGCTCAGCTGGTAGAGCACCTGGTTGTGGTCCAGGAAGTCGCGGGTTCAAGTCCCGTCACTCACCCCATGCCGACGCTTCGGCCGGTCTGATCGCCGGCCCGAGCCGTATCAGACGACCCCGCCGCGACCTCCTGATCTCGTCGACGGCGCCGCGATGTCGTCGAAGCACGGTCCAACGCTCGGGATGACCCGGCGAGGTGCCCATATGTCAGACGCGTACGAAGTCGTCGATCTCGGGGCTGACAGTTCCGGCCGCACCGTCTTCATGAACTGCCGGATGCAGGCGGCGTACGAGACCGTCACCGACCAGCTCGGCTTCGAGCCGGTCATCGTCCAGGGCGCCTACATGACCCGGGTGGGTGGCGGCGCCGATGCCTCGGCCGGCTACCACGACGGCGGCGGCTGCATCGACACCCGGACCTGGGACATCGACAGCGCCGAGGAGCGCCTGGTGATTCGGGTGGCTCGGAGCGCCGGCTGGGCGGTATGGCGCCGCGACGCGACACATGGCGGCTTCGACGAGCACATGCACTGGGTCCTGCTCGGCGACGCGGAGGCCGCCCCCGGCGCGATCTGGCAGATGGCGGAGTACCGCGCCGGACGCGACGGGCTCGACACCCAGGGACCCGACTACCACTGGCGACCCGATCCGATCCCCACCTTCGACTACGAGGCGTACCTGGAGGACGACATGCCCTCGGTCCACGATCTGCTCAGCGCCAAGCTGAACCCGAACGACGAGAAGTCCGACACCGTACGCAGCGCGCTGAACAAGGGCGCGGACGCGCTCGCGGAGGTACGCGGTCTGTCCGCGGCGTTCGATGAGTTCCGCAAGAACCTGCTGCGGCGCGACCAGGCGCTGGCCGACGCCATCGAGGCGATCGCCGGCGACCTTGAGAACGCGGCGACCCGCAAGCAGCTCGACCAGGTCCACAAGGCCCTGGCCGCCGGCCTCGTCGACGCCTGACGGGCGGCGACGCCGCTACCCGCCGCCCCCTGAGGGTAGGCGAATCCCGAAACACGCCGGCGTGTTTCGGGATGTGACTACCGCCAGTGGCTCCGGGCCGGGTGGCATCTCCCGCCCTTGCGACCGCCTCCCTCCCGTACGCGTGCCGCACATCCGACATGTCGCCCACGATCCCGCGCGTACGGGAGGGAGGCGAGAACGAAAGGGTACGAAGCCGACACCGTCCTCCAGAGTCCCGTCCGCTGGCGCACGGTGCCGCATGCCGCCACCCCTGGCGCAGGATGTCCCGCCGGGCCGACCAGAACGCGACTAGGAACGGGGCGGCAGGTTCTGCAGCCGGACCTGGCCGCGGGCGACCAGCCGGCCTTCGGCGTCGCGCGACTCGATCAGCCACAGCTGCTGGAGCCGGCCGCGATGGATCGGCGACGCCGTCGCGACAATCCGGTCGCCGACCCGCCCGGCGCGAAGGAAGTCGGTGTTGTTGTTGACGCCCACCACCCCGCCGACCGGGCCGTAGTCCTGCTCGGCATACCAGAGCCCGGCCGCGAGACTGGCCGCGCTCTCGTTCACCGTGCAGTGGATGCCGCCGTGGGTCAGCCCGAACGGCTGGAGGTGCTGCTCGGCGACGGTCCACTCGATGACCACGCCGTCAGCGTCGGCACGCGTGACCTGGAGATCGAGGAGCTCGTGCAGCTTGAGCGTGTCCAGCGGCGTCGACATAGCAGCGACCCTAACCGACCCCGGCCCTCGGATCCGCCGCGGTCAGGCGAGGGGTACGACGTCCGGCGCGCCCATCCGAGCGGCGTCGGCCGTCTCGTCGTCGGGCATCTGCTGGCTCTCGCGCTCGGCCTTGATCCGCATCCGGTAGTGCTCGACCTCCCGGGCGCTTTGCGCATCGCTCCAGCCGAGCACCTTGCCGACCAGCCCCGCGGCCGCCTCGCAGGCCCGGTCGCCGCGGTCGAACATCTCGATCGAGATGCGGGTACGCCGGGTCATGATGTCGTCGAGGTGCCGGGCGCCCTCGTGGGTCACCGCGTAGACGATCTCGGCCCGTAGGTAGTCCTCGGCGCCCTCGAGCGGCTCTCCGAGCGACTGGTCGTCGGCGATCAGATCGAGCACCTCGTGGATCAACGAGCCGTAGCGATGCAACAGGTGCTCGATCCACACCTCGTGCAGTCCGGACCGCTCGGCGAGCACGTGTCGCGAGTTCCACAGCGCCTCGAAGCCGTCGGCGCCGAGGAGTGGCACGTCCTGTGTGCACGAACCCGGGACGTTGCGGTCGAGGACCGCCGCGAGGCCGTGGACCGCCTCGTCGACCGCGTCCTTTGCCATCACCCGGTAGGTCGTGAACTTGCCGCCCGCCACGACGACGAGGCCGGGCACGGTGTGCGCGACCGCGTGCTCGCGGGACAGCTTCGAGGTCATCTCGGACTCGCCGGCCAGCAGCGGCCGGAGCCCGGCGTAGACGCCCTCGACGTCCTCGATCGACAGCGGCTGCTCCAGCACCGAGTTGACGTGCTCGAGGAGGTATTCGATGTCGCTGCCGCTGGCCGCCGGGTGCGCCTTGTCGAGCTCCCAGTCGGTGTCGGTGGTGCCGATGATCCAGTGCCGCCCCCACGGGATGACGAACAGCACCGACTTCTCGGTCCGCAGGATCATCCCGGTCTTCGAGCGGATCCGGTCGCGCGGGACGACCAGGTGGATGCCCTTGCTTGCCCGTACGTGGAACTGCCCGCGCTCCCCCGCGAGACCCTGCGTCTCGTCGGTCCACACTCCGGTCGCGTTGACCACCTGCCGGGCCCGCACCTCGAAGGTACGGTCCGACTCGAGGTCGTGCACGACCGCGCCGGTAACCCGCTCTCCCTCGCGGAGCAGGTTCACGACCCGGGCCCGGGAGGCGACCGACGCGCCGTAAGCGGCCGCCGTCCGGGCCAGGAACATGGTGAATCGCGCATCGTCGACCTGCGCGTCGTAGTACTGCAGCCCTCCGGTCAGGGCATCCTTGCGGAGCGACGGCGCGAGCTTGCGGGCTCCCCGCCTGGTCAGATGCCGGTGGAGCGGTACGCCACGGCCGTGTTTCGACGCGATCGAGAGCACGTCGTACAACGCGACTCCGGATCCGGCGTAGAGGCGCTCCCAGCCCCAGTGCTGCAGCGGATAGAGGAAGGGCACCGGTTGGACCAGATGCGGTGCCAGCCGGGTGAGGAGGAGTCCGCGCTCATGCAGGGCCTCGGCCACCAGGCCGAAGTCCAGCATCTCGAGATAGCGCAGACCGCCGTGGATCAGCTTGCTCGACCGACTGGATGTGCCGGACGCGAAGTCCCGGGCCTCGACCAGACCGACCCGAAGACCCCGCGTCGCGGCATCCAGTGCACTTCCTGTGCCGACGACACCGCCGCCGACCACGAGGACGTCAAGCACCTCACCGGCCATCTGCTCGAGCGACGTTTCACGGAACTCTGGCGAGAGCGCGACGGCCATCATGGTGCCCTTCCCCTCGTTGTTAGACCTTTCTTTCCGGCGTCAGTCCACGTCGACCCAGTCGAGCGTGCGCTGTACGGCCTTCTTCCATTGAGCATAGGCAGCGTCGCGCTGCTCCTGGCTCCACTCGGGGTTCCACCGCTTGGCTTCGTTCCAGTTGGCCCGCATCTCGTCGGTGTTGCTCCAGAAGCCCACCGCCAGACCGGCCGCGTACGCCGCGCCGAGCGCCGTGGTCTCAGCGACCACCGGACGGCTGACCGGCACGCCGAGCACGTCGGCCTGGATCTGCATGCACAGATCGTTCATGGTGACGCCGCCGTCCACCTTGAGCACGTCGAGCTTGACGCCCGAGTCCTGCTCCATCGCCTCGGAGACGTCGCGGCTCTGGAAGCAGATGGCCTCGAGCGTCGCCCGGGCAAGGTGGGCATTGGTGTTGAACCGGGACAGTCCGACAATCGCGCCGCGGGCGTCGGAACGCCAGTACGGAGCGAACAGACCCGAGAACGCCGGGACGAAGTAGACGCCGCCGTTGTCCTCGACCTGGCGGGCCAGCGCCTCGCTCTGCGCCGCCCCGCTGATGATGCCGAGCTGGTCACGCAGCCACTGCACGGCCGAGCCAGTGACCGCGATCGAGCCCTCGAGGGCGTAGACGCAGTCCTCGTCGCCGAACTTGTAGCACGCCGTCGTCAGCAGGCCGGCCTGGGAGTGGACGATGTCGTTGCCGGTATTGAGCAACATGAAGTTGCCGGTGCCGTAGGTGTTCTTGGCCTCGCCGGGGGCGAAGCAGACCTGGCCGACCGTGGCGGCCTGCTGGTCGCCGAGGTCGCCCGTGAGCGGGATCTCGCCGGCGAACGGCCCATTGGTACGGGTCATGCCGTACGGTTCGGGCGACGAGCTGGACCGGATGCTCGGCAACATCGCACGCGGGATGTTGAAGAACGACAGCAGTTCGTCGTCCCAGTCCAGCGTCTCGAGGTTCATCAGCATGGTCCGGCTTGCGTTGGTCACATCCGTTACGTGCGCCCCGCCGTCCGTGCCGCCGGTGAGGTTCCACAGCACCCAGGTGTCGGTGTTCCCGAAGATGGCGTCGCCGCGCTCGGCGGCCTCGCGTACGCCATCGACGTTCTCCAGGATCCATTGGATCTTGCCGCCGGAAAAGTACGTTGCAGGCGGCAGCCCCGCCTTCTGGCGGATCACGTCGCCCTTGCCTTCGCGCTCCAGCGCCGAGGCGATCCGGTCGGTACGGGTGTCCTGCCACACGATGGCGTTGTAGTAGGGGCGTCCCGTGTTGCGATCCCACACGACCGAGGTCTCACGCTGGTTGGTGACGCCGACGGCGGCCAGGTCGCTGTGGGTGAGCCCGGCGCCATTGAGCGCGGACTGGATGACCGCCGAGGTGCGCTCCCAAATCTCGACGGGATTGTGCTCGACCCAAGCGGCTTGGGGCAGGATCTGCTCGTGCTCCAACTGGTGCTTGCCGACCTCGTTGCCGGAATGGTCGAAAATCATGAACCGGGTGCTCGTCGTGCCCTGGTCGACGGCGCCTACATAGTCAGCCATACGTTCCCTCCGTACTGCGTTAAGCGCTGATCGTGACGTACCTTCCATGATCCGCTGAGCGTGACGGTCACAGCGTCACGCTCAGCGGTTTTGGGCTATCGATCAGTAGATGGTCTGTGAGAGGAGACCGGCAGCGACGCCACCGACAATCGGGCCGACGATCGGGACCCAGGAGTAGGCCCAGTCACTGCCGCCCTTGCCCTTGATCGGCAGGATGAAATGGGCAACCCGAGGACCGATGTCACGGGCCGGGTTGATGGCGTAGCCGGTCGGGCCACCGAGCGAGGCACCGATGCCGAGCACGAGCAGACCCACCGTGATTGCGCCGAGATCTGCCGGCGCACCATCACCGGAGAGCAGGGCGAGGATGACAAAGACCAGCACGAACGTGCCGATGATCTCAGTGATCGTGTTCCACGCGTAGTTTCGGATCTGCGGCCCGGTCGAGAAGGTTCCGAGCTTGGCCGCCGGCTCGGCCTCGGGGTCGTCGTAGTGTTCCCGGTAAGCCGCCCACGCGACCACGGCGCCGAGGAAGGCACCGAGGGTCTCGCCGGCCAGGTACACGATCGTCGACTGGAAGTCGACGTCGACGCCCGGGGCGTACTCCTGGTAGTCCGCGGCCCAGAATCCGAGGGTGACCGCTGGGTTGAGGTGGGCGCCGGACTTGTAGGCCACCAGGACGCCGGCCATGACGGCCAAGCCCCACCCGACGTTGATCAACAGCCAGTTGCCGCCTGAACCGACCAGCTTGCCCTTGGTCTGGCCGAGCAAGACGTTGGCAACCACGCTGACACCGAGCAGTGTCAGCATCCCCGTTCCGAGGACTTCGCTGTAAAAGACTGTGTCAAGCCCCATTGCATCCTCCGCTTCCTCGTGAAGCCAGGTGATCGACGGTTGAGAAGTTCGTCGGCTCCGGCGGCCCGAGACTGAAGCCGGCTGCCGCGAAGGTAGAGACACCCTTGGATGTGGTCAATGTCATGCGTTCGACAATGTCGTACGTAGGCTTGCGTCCGTGCCAGGTCGCATCCAGTCCATCGAGCGGGCGGTCGCCGTGCTGCGCCTGCTCGACACCGCCGACCAGCCGCTCGAGCTGCACGAGATCGCCGACACGCTCGGACTGGCCCGGACGACCACGCACGGCATCGTGACCACGCTGCGGGAGCTGGGTCTGGTGGGTCAGATCCACGACCACGGGCCCATGCACGGCCGCTACGAGGTCGCCGAGGCCGCTCGCCTGTTCGGCCGCGGCGGACCGGATCCGCACGAGCTGCGGTCGCTCGCGATGAACTGGGCGGACAGCCTGGCCGCACAGACCGGCCTCGCAGTCACGCTCGGCGTGCCGACCCGGTCGGACGTTCTGGTCGTCCATCACGTCTTCCGGCCCGACGGCACCCCGCAGCAGCTCGCCGTCGGGCAACGCCGGCCGCTGCACGCCAGCGCACTCGGCAAGGCGCTGCTGGCCTTTGCCTCCAGCGGCGTCCGGCGGCTCCAGGGCACCGAGCTCACCCCGTACACGAAACGCACGATCCGTACTCATCAGGAGCTCACCGACGCGCTCGCCGCCGTACGTCAGGACGGCTTCGCCATCGAGGACGGCGAGCTCGAACCCGATCGTGGCGCCGTCGCGGCGCCGGTCCAGGGTCCGGGAGGCCTGGCGGTGGCTGCGGTCGCGGCGATCGGGCGTCGTGACGAGCTGTTCGACGGGCGGGGCCAGACCCAGCAGGACCTCGTCGAGCCGCTCAAGCGAACGGCGCGGGCGCTGTCCCGGGAGGTGCGACGGCTGTGGTGAAGGAACAGGTGGTCGCCGCGATCGACCAGGGCACGACCTCGACCCGGTGCCTGTTGTTCAACCACGCCGGCCGGATGGTCGCCGTGTCGCAGCTGGAGCATCGCCAGCACTATCCGCGGCCCGGCTGGGTCGAGCACGACGTCATGGAGATCTGGCGCAATGTCGAGCGGATCGTGCCGGCCGCCCTGCGCGAGGCCGGGCTGACGCCGGACAACCTCGCCGCGCTGGGGATCGCCAACCAGCGCGAGACCACCGTGATCTGGAACCGCAAGACCGGACGCCCCCTGGCCCGGGCGATCACCTGGCAGGACACCAGGACCGAGCCGCTCGTCGAGGAGCTGGCGGCCGCCGGCAAGGCCGATCTGATCCGGGACATCTGCGGGATGCCGCCGACTACGTACTTCGCCGGGCCCCGACTGCGCTGGCTGCTCGACAACGTACCCGGGGCACGCGAAGGTGCCGAGAAGGGCGACGTGCTGTTCGGCACCATGGAGAGCTGGCTGATCTGGCAGCTCACCGGCGGCCCTGCCGGCGGCAGCCATGTCACCGACGTGACGAACGCCAGCCGCACCATGCTGATGGACATCCGCGACCTGCGATGGGACGAGCGGCTGCTCCGCGTCCTCGACATTCCGCGGGCGATGCTGCCCGAGATCCGGCCGAACGCCACCGTCTACGGCAGCTGTCGCACCGTCGTGCCAGGCGTGCCGATCGGAGGGGCGCTCGGCGATCAGCACGCCGCGCTGTTCGGCCAGACCTGCTTCAAGCCGGGCGAGGCCAAGTGCACGTACGGGACGGGCGCGTTCTTGCTGATGAACACGGGCGCCCGGCTCGCGACGTCGCCACATGGGCTGATCCCCACGATCGGCTACGTGGTCGGCGACGGGCCGCCGGTCTATGCGCTCGAGGGCTCAATCGCGGTCACCGGGTCGCTGGTGCAGTGGTTCCGCGACTCCCTGGAGCTGATCGACACCGCGCCGCAGATCGAGTCGCTGGCGACGTCGGTGTCGGACAACGGCGGCTGCTACATCGTGCCGGCGTTCTCGGGTCTCTACGCGCCGCGCTGGCATCCGGACGCTCGGGGCGTCGTCGTCGGGCTCACGTCGTACGTCACCAAGGGGCATCTGGCCCGGGCGGTGCTCGAGGCGACCGGCTGGCAGACCCGTGAGGTCGTCGATGCGATGAACGCCGACGCACCGCCCGGTCTCGCGCTGACCCGGCTCAAGGTCGACGGCGGCATGACGGCCAACCACCTGCTCATGCAGTTCGTCGCCGACGTGATCGACGTGCCGGTCGAGCGGCCGTTCGTGATGGAGGCGGTGTCACTCGGAGCGGCGTACGCGGCGGGCCTGGCCGTCGGCTACTGGGCGGACCTCGCCGTACTTCGGAGCAACTGGCATCGGGCGGGCCTGTGGGAGCCGAAGATGGATGCCGACCTCCGGATCGTCGAACACGACAACTGGAATCGCGCCGTCGAGCGCACCTACGACTGGGTCCGCCCGGCCTGACCCGCCGGCGCCGAGGCTGCGCGTCCTCACCAGGGTCTGAGGGAAGGGAGGACGCGCAACCTCAGCGCGAGTCGGTCTCAGTGGCCGGCCGGGATCTGCCCGAGTCGACCGGCCTGGAAGTCCTCGAAGGCCTGGATGACCTCGGCCCGGGTGTTCATCACGAACGGCCCGGCCCAGGCGACCGGCTCGCGGATCGGCTGGCCGCCGAGGATCAGCACATCGAGCTGTGGAGTACGGCTGTCCTGCTGTGACTCGGCTGCGACCGAGACGCTATCGCCCGGCCCGTACACGGCCAACTGCCCCTCGCGGATCGGCTGGTCGCCGGTCGTACCACTGCCGCTGAGCACGTAGACGAGGGCGTTGAAGTCCTGCCGCCACGGCAGGTCGAGCCGCGCCGACGGCGCCAGCGTCGCGTGGATCATGCTGATCGGGGTGTGCGTGACACCGGGGCCGCTCACTCCGCCGACATCGCCCGCGATCACTCGCAGCAGCACCCCGGCGTCCGGCGTGGTCGCGAGCGCGACGTCACCGCCACGAAGGTCCTGGTAGCGCGGGTCGATCAGCTTGTCGGAGCGCGGCAGGTTGACCCAGAGCTGAATGCCGTGGAAGAGTCCGCCGCTCATCACGAGCGCCTCGGGCGGCTTCTCGATGTGCAGAATGCCGCTGCCGGCGGTCATCCACTGCGTATCGCCGTTGGTGATCGTGCCACCGCCGCCGTTGGAGTCGGAGTGCTCAAACGTGCCGTCGATCATGTACGTCACGGTCTCGAAGCCCCGGTGCGGGTGCCACGGCGTGCCCTTCGGCTCGCCCGGCGCATACTCGACCTCGCCCATCTGATCCATGTGGACGAAGGGGTCGAGCCGGGCCATGTCGACACCGGCGAAGGCGCGTCGGACCGGGAAGCCCTCACCCTCGTACGCCGACGGCGCGCTCGTCACGGAGACGATCGGTCGCGGCTGCGCATCCGGAGCGGGCGGACTGATCCGCGGCAGTGTCGTCGGGTCCTCGACGGTGATGGCTGGCATGGTCTCGCCTTTCGTTCGTCCTGACGACCGACACAACTATAGTTGAATCTTCAATATTCCGCTCGGCTGGCCGTCGGCCTGTCACGAGTGTCCGGCCATCGCGGCCCCCGGATCCAGCCCTGGTCCGCGTACGGCGGCGCCGCCGGTCGACCGGGGGCCGGGCCGTACTCACCCTCGACCAATAGCCTGGCCCTCGTGTCTGGACGCTTCGACGACCTGCTGGCCGCCAACGCGGACTTCGCCACCGACTTCGGCCTCACCGGCTTCGACGGCGTCGCCCGAGCCGGCGTCGCGGTCGTGACCTGCATGGACTCGCGAATCGATCCGATCGGGATGATCGGCCTGCGACCCGGCGACGCCAAGGTCCTTCGCAATCCCGGTGGCCGGATCGACGACCAGACCATGCGCGCCCTGATCATCAGCGTCCACCTGCTCGGCGTCGAGCGGATCATGGTCATCCCGCACAGCCGATGCGCCATGGCCGTCGGCGAGGCAACAATGCAGGAGCGGATGCGCGAGGCCTGCGGCCCTGACGCCGAGCTGCCGGCCTTCGGCGCGATCGAGGACCAGCTCAGCGCGCTTCGCGACGACGTCACACGGGTACGCGAGCATCCGCTCATCCCGGACTCCGTCGCGGTCGGCGGCTTCCGCTACGACGTCGACACCGGCCTGCTCAGCCAGGTGCTCTGACCGGCACAGATGGCCCCCCGACGCCGCCCGATACGATTTCGGTCCGGCCCGTCGCCGCTGCTACAGTTGCCTCCGCTTCCGGCGCCATTAGCTCAATTGGCAGAGCAACTGACTCTTAATCAGTGGGTTCGGGGTTCGAGTCCCTGATGGCGCACTCCCCCGCAGATCAGCGGCGGTGCACGTGTCTTGCGGGCTGACGACGCCCATCCTTTACCCATCCTTTTCGTCGTCGCACGCGCGTCT
>Ga0081455_10000144_pt1 | contig 84406 bp, 67 predicted proteins | sample TabmetS3T2R1_FD_70207 | JGI IMG/M metagenome (GOLD analysis project Ga0081455, IMG submission 70207) | Tabebuia heterophylla rhizosphere microbial communities from the University of Puerto Rico - S3T2R1 | ecosystem: Host-associated > Plants > Roots > Rhizosphere ... | reverse complement strand
CCACCGGCGGCGAGCTGGCGGAGCCCGCCGGTTCGGTCGCCGCCGCGGTCGCGCCGACCGCGGCCAAGGCGAGCGCGGCGGCGACGAGCGGCACCGGGATCCGGATCACGACTCGTCCTCCAGTCCGTCCTGGCGCCGCCGCACGCTCGGCGCCCCGAGGACGAGCACGACCCCGAAGAGCGACGCCTGCACGATCAGCGCCACCCGGCGCGAATCGCTGCCGTGCCACAGGCGTAACCGGCCACCGGACTGCGGGACGACGAACGCCTGCGCCCACGACCACGCGGTCGTCGGCTTGAGATCATGGCCGTCGAGCGTCGCGTGCCAACCGTCGTCGCGCGCGTCGGCGAGTACGAGCAACCGGTCCCCGGTTCCCGGCGGCAGGTCGGCACGTGCGCCCTCCGCGCCGGCCGCCACCGGCACCGGCGGGTTCGCGTTCACCTGATCCAGTAACGGCCCCCGGCCGAGGGTCTCGGCCGGCGGCGCGGGGAAGCGAGCCGCGTCGACCAGCGGGCCGCTCAGCAGCTGCAGGCGCGTGGACGGGACGATGAGCTCCCACAGCAAGATCCGCCCCGGCACGGCGAAACGGGCCATCGCCGGTTGCGCGTCCAACACGCTGGCGAGACCGTCCGTCCCGCCGGCGTCGGACGCCGGCAGCGAAACGTACTTGACGTGGAACGTGGAGAGCACCTCGGCGGCGTCCGTGCCGCGGTTGCTGACCAGGTCGGCGACGACGAGGTTCACCAGCTGCCGGGAGGAGTCGGTCGGGAACAGGTCCTCGTCACCCAGCCGCGCGCCGTCGACGCCGGTCAACTGGAACCCGACCCTGCCGTCCGGCTGCCGGTGCAACGCAAGCAGCCGCTGTCCGGGGTCGCGGCTCGCGTCGTCCCCGACGAACGCCGGCAACGCGCTGCCGGTGTGCCGGCGAAGCGGGTCACCCACCCCGGACACCATGACCGCGGAGGCGAGAACGATCGGCATCGCGACGGCCAGCACCGCCGCGACCACACCGAGCGGCTGGCGGACGCCGAACGTCAACGCGGCGTACGTCTCGCGGGCTCGCCGAGCCGCGACCAGGCTGGCGAGGATCAGCCCCGACGCGGCGATCGCGAGCGCCGGACCGGGCCAGCCGTACGGCGCGGCGCCGGTCCGGATCGCACCGGTCCGCGCGACGACGAGGCCCACCGTGAACCCGCCGATCGCGATCGCGGCCGCGAGCGCGGCGACCCGCCACCAGGCCCGGCGGAGCAACCCGACGCCCGCGGCGACGAGCAGCGGTATCACGAACCAGCTCGTCGGTTGCGAGCTTCCGCCAGGACGGAGCAGCAACAGATCGAACCCGGTCAGATGCTCCCCCAGCTGTCCGGCGAGCTCCCCCGGCTGCCCCAGACCGACCAGCAACTGGCGCGGATGCGCGATCACCGCCGGGGCGTACGGGAACAGCAGCAGCAGCGGAACGGCGAGCATCCCGATCCCGGCCAGCGCCCGGCGGCTCGCCGAGATGCGGGTGGAAGGGGCCGCGCCGGCGAGGGTCACCAACGCCCCGACCCCGCCGAGCAGGACCGCGAGGACGTAGGTGGGCGGGCTGAAGGCCGACACGATGGCGAGCCCGACACCGGCGGCGAACGGGTGGTTCCACCCGATGCTCTTCGGGTCCCGGGTGAACAACCGGTATCCGGCCGAGAGCAGCAGCGGGGCCCCGATGATCGCGACGACCGCGTCGAACCGGCCGCCGCTCACCGCCGCGCCGAGCGGCGGCAGCAGCGCATACGTCGCCGCCGCCCACAGCCGCAGCCGGGTGGAGAGGCCGGTCCTGCGGGTGGCGAGCCATGCCGAGAGTCCCGCGAGCGGGTATGCGGCGAGCATCAACGCGATCACGGCCAGCCGGGGATCCCCGCCGAACGGCAGCGACACCGCCGCCACCACCGGCTGCCACGGCGAGGCGGGGGTCGAACTGCCGAACGCGCCGGCATGCCAGGAGGCCGCGTAGGAACGCCACATCTCCCGGGCGCTGTCGGTGACCGGGAGCAACCGGCCTCCCGAAAGCGTGCCGTGATGAAGGAGCGCACGTTCCGCGACGAGGCCGACGGCGGTGAGCGCGACGACCAGCCCGACCGCCGGGCGCAGCAGCAACCGCCGGATCATCGTCGTGTCGTCGCCGGGGATGTCGTCGTCGTCACCCGGCAGCGCGGACCCGGCGAGTGCGCCGGATCCGCTGAAGACGTCCGTCGTCGCCAGAACGGACGCCCGGATCCGCGAGCCGGTGCGTACCAGCAGGTGCGCCGCGCCGGACGCCGGCATCCGGCGGGAACGACGGCGCCAGCGCCGCGCCCGCAGCAACTGCCAGGGACGGATCAGCGAGAACGCGGCCGCGAGCTCGTCGCCGGCCTGCCGGGGCCGCCGCGTGATCAGGAGGACGCACGCACGCAGCACCGCAGCGAGGAACACCTGGGGCAGGCCGAGCAGGCCGCCCCTGAGCACTCCGGAGTTGGCCAGAACGACGCGCAGGCCATGTGCCCGGTCGTGCCGACGAAGGCCCCCCACCAGCGCGTCCCGGTTGCGGACACCGGTCAACGTCGCCCGGGCGTGCCGGATGCGGGCCGCGGGGACCACGACCACCCGATGGCCGGCGAGCGTCACCCGCCAGCCCAGGTCGATGTCCTCGCGCAACAGCGGGAGGCCGGGATCGAGCCCGCCGATCTCGTCCCAGACCCGGAGCCGGATCAGCGCACCCGCGGTCCCGACCGCGAGGACGTCGCGGGGTTGGTCGTGCTGACCCTGGTCGAGCTCGAAGTGCTCCAGGTCGGTGATCCGACGGCCGGCGCGATCCGTCGTCAGGCCGACCTCGACGAGGCGATCGGGGTAGGTCCAGTCGACGGCCTTCGCTCCGAGCAGATCGACGCTCGGGTTGTGCCGGGCGTAGTCGAGCAGGTTCGCCAGCGCGGTCGGGTCGGGCGCGCTGTCGTCGTGCAGCAACCAGATCCATTCGTGCCGATCGTCCTCGTGCGCAGCGGGCGCCTCGTGGGTGCTCAGACCGGCTGCGACCGCGGCGCCGTACCCGGTCCGGGGCGGCAGCGAGACGACCGCCGTCGAGCCGAACGCGCGGGTCAGCAGTTCGGCGCTGTCGTCGGACGAGCCGGTGTCCACCGCGACGACGTGGTCCGGCTGCCGGGTCTGGGCGGCGATCGCGGCCAGCGTTTCGGGTAACCACGCCGTGCCGTCGTGCGAGACCACGACGACCGTCACGTACGGGGCCGGGCCGTCGGGCTCGGGTTCCTCGACGTCGAGCGGGTCGTCGACCAGCAACGCCGCGAGGATCGCCCGCCGCTCGGCGTCGGCCTCGGCGCGGCGGCGGGCCGCCGCCTGCTCGTCGATGCCAGACGGCTCACCGTCCTCCACCGGGAGGTCGGAATCGGGCTGCAGGTCCTCGATTTCGGGAAATCGCGCCGGACGGCGTGTCGGCCGGCGGCCGGTGCGGCGGGGGCGTACCAACGGTTCGTTCCCGGACGATTCACCGCGCGCGGATCCCGACCCGCCGGGCGGCGGGCGTCGAGGCAATTCGGGGTCGCGACTCGGCGTCATCAGGATGGCATCAAAGGTGTTCCCGCTCCGCCTCCGAAACCTCCACCGGCGAAGCGATGCCTGCCAGGTGACGCCGGTCCGGCGCACCGACAGACGCAAGGCGCTGTTGGTCGTCGGTCAGCTTACGGCAAGTGCCGGCGGCCCGCGCCGCCGGAACCGTGCCGTTCGGACGAAACGGGGCGAAAGCGCCGGTCCTGGGGCTGCGGGGTACGGCCCTGGATCCGGTTCCGACGAGACGGCTCAGACCGCCTGCCGCCGTACCCGGCGTCGTTCCCGCTCCGACAGGCCGCCCCAGATCCCGAACCGTTCGTCGTGCAGCAGGGCGTATTCGAGGCACTCCGCTTTGACCTCACACGTCTGGCAGACCCGCTTGGCTTCCCGCGTCGATCCCCCTTTTTCGGGGAAGAAGCTCTCCGGGTCGGTCTGGGCGCACAACGCCTTGGCCTGCCAGGCCAGCTCCCCCTCGGGCTCCTCTAATCCGAAGAGCGCCAGCCCATCCCACATGTCGCTCATGGAAACCTCTCAACTGAACCTGTTGCCGCATTGGTCTGCTGCACCCATCGTGACCGCAAAAACGGACACGGCACGCGAATCACATTGCGGTAATTACAGGGACGTCGGCCCGTGCAGTCAACCCCGGAGTGCAGATCTGGGGATAACCATCGACGTTTCGCCCGAAAACCACCCGGTCGGACGTGGGGCCGCCGACGAGATCCGCCGGGGTGGCGGCGGCGAAATCAGCCGGGGCCGCCGGGTGGCCCGGCGCCTGGATCGGAGTCCGGGCCGGCCTGCAGGTCCGTCTGCAGGCCGGCCCGCGCGTCGGTCTGCGCGTCGGCAGTTCGACGCCGGGTCCGGCGAGGGCGGGTACCGGAAGGGGTGGGCCGCTTGGCGGGTCCGTCCCCGGTTCCGGGAACCGGACCGGCCGGGAATTCGGTCACCGACTCGAGGTCGCTCCGCGCGGCGTCGCCCGACGGACCCTGCGGGTCGATGAGCGGGGCCGACCTCACCGTCTCGGCGTCCTCGACACCGCTCCGTTCCGTGGCGCCGACGTCGTCTGGGTCCGGCTCCCCCGAAGCGGCATCCGGACGCGGAGTCGCATCCGACGGCGGGGTTTGGGCCAGCGGGGTTGTCGCGTCCAACATCGACACCAGCTGCTGCTCGTCGCTCACGTCGGCCGGATACGCGGGCGCCACGGGTCGACCGGCGCGCCAGCGTTCCGCGTCGCGCGCGTCCCGACGCCGCTGCGCGATCTGGGTGAGACGTCGGCCCGCGGCGCTGCGGTCCCGTTCGCTCATTCCTGCGGTGAGGTCGGCCAGCATCACGGCAACCAGCTCGTCACGAGCCTGCTCGAGCAGCAGGTCCCGCGCGGCGAGGTGATCGAGGAGCGCCCGGCCGGCCCGGTTGAACCGGTCCGAGAACAACTCCACCTCGCTGCGGTTGGCCGCGATCTCCTCGCCGGTCCCGGCAACCGCCTCCCGGAGTTCGGCGACCCCCCGTTCGACCGCCTCACCGGTCGCCGCCACCGCGCCCTCGCGGGCCGCGGCGACCGCGACCTCCAGATCGCTCGCCAACGTGACCCGCACGTCCTCGACCAACCGGCCCAGGTCATCCCGGGCGCGCGACGTGAGTCCCTCGACGTCCCGGCGGACCCGGGCCGCGAGTTGCTCGAGGTCGGTGTGGACGCTGCCGGTCAGGGTTTCCACGTCCGAGCGGACGGCGCCGGTCACCGCCTGGACGTCGCCCCGCACCGACGGGCCGATGGCCCCCAGGCTCTCCCGGCCGGCGACGACGACCTCGTGCAACTCCTTCGCCACCCGGGCGGAGAACTCCTCCAGCTGGTGCGCGACCGCGTCGGACAGGTCGGCGACGACGACGGCGCTCCGGTCGGCGGCGCCCTCCAGCACGGCCAGTTGTTCGTCCGCGTACGCGGTGAGCGTCGACCGCAGGCTCTCGCCCAGGAACTCGATCTCGTCGGCGGCGTCGCGAAGCACCTCGACCTGCTCGCCGACCAGCGTCCGAGCCTCGTCGGACAGGTTGCCGACCTGGGCACGGTGCGCCTGGGCGGTCGCGGTGAACTCCTCCTGGATCGGGGCGAGGGCGGCCCCGACCTGCCCGGACAGGCTGCGGCGGATCCGATCCACGACGACGCCGTGACCGGCGCTGACCTCGGCGGCCAGGTCGGCGCGGATCTCGGACCGCACCGCGGCGAACCGTTCGGCGACGTACTCCGCGATGCGCTGGTGGATCTCCCCGACCGACCGCGCCACGTCGCTGCGCAACGACACCATCTCGACCAGCAACGCGTCCGGGCCGAGGGCAGGCATCGTCGCGTTCGCCACCGCGGACGCCCGCAACTCGGTCACCTGGCGGCTGACGACGTCGATCACGTCGTCCCGCTGCCGGCGCAGCGCCTCGTCAACGACCGGGGCGAGCAGTCCGGGCAGCGCCGCGGACACCGCCGCCTGAACCTCCCCGCGGACGGTCTCCCGCACCCCGTCGCGCAGCAGGCCCGGAAGCAGCTCCCGGACCGTCGCGCTCACCGCCGCGGCGACGTCGACAGCGGGGGCCGGCGCGGGCGGCTCCTCGGGCTCGCCTCCGGCGGCGAGGATCGCGATCCGGGCGCGTAGCGCGGCCGCCCGGCTCCGCTCTTCGGCGTCGGCGAACTCGACGGCGCTCGCCGTCAGGCCCCGGCCGGTGCCGACGTTCTCCACCTACGCAACCCCTGTCACTCGCCGACGGCCCCCACCCGTTCTTTCCGGGCGAGTCTAGGCCGAGACAGGCGCCGGATCGCCATACGTCGTGGTGCGTTCCCGCACGCGTCGCCCGATCCCGGCCGCGATGTCGGTGAGCTCGGACACCGTCTTCGCCGAGCCGTGTTGCGATCCGGCCATCCGGCTGATCGTCTCCTCCATCAGCGTGCCGCCGAGGTCGTCGGCCCCGGCCTGCAGCATCGCCCGGGTCCCGGAGACGCCGAGCTTCACCCAGGACGTCTGGATGTGGTCGATCCGGCCGTGCAACAGGATCCTGGCCATCGCGTGGACCGCGAGGTTGTCCCGCAGGGTGGGGCCGGGGCGGGCGATGCCGGCGAGGTAGATCGGAGCGCTGGTGTGTACGAACGGCAACGGCACGAACTCGGTGAAACCGCCGGTGGTGTCCTGGATCCGGGCGATCGTCCGCAGGTGCCCCAGCCAGTGCCGGGGCGCGTCCACGTGGCCATACATCATCGTCGAGCTCGACCGCAGACCCACCTGGTGGGCGGTGGTGACGATCTCGACCCACTGCGACGCCGGTAGCTTGCCCTTCGTCAGCACCCACCGGATCTCGTCGTCGAGGATCTCGGCCGCGGTCCCCGGGATGGTGTCGACGCCCGCATCCCGGATGCCGATCAGGAAGTCCCGGTACGACAGACCGGTCCGCGCCGAACCGTTGACGATCTCCATCGGACTGAACGCGTGCACGTGCATGCCCGGGACGCGGGCCTTCACCGCGCGGGCCAACTCGAAGTACGCGGTTCCGGGCAGGTCCGGATCGATCCCGCCCTGCATGCACACTTCACTCGCGCCGAGGTTCCACGCCTCCTCGGCGCGGTCGGCGACCTCCCCGAGCGACAGCGAGTAGGCGTCCGCGTCGGTGCGCCGCTGGGCGAACGCGCAGAACCGGCAGCCGGTGTAACAGACGTTGGTGAAGTTGATGTTCCGGTTCACCACGTAGGTGACGTCGTCCCCGACGACGTCCCGGCGCAGCCCGTCGGCGATCCGGCACAACTCGTCCAGCGCGGCGCCGTCGGCCTGCAGCAACGCCAGCGCATGGTCGTCCGAGAGGCCCCCCGGGTCCCGGGCGGCCGCGTCCAGAGCGGCCCGCAGGTCGGGACCGACCGCTTGCGGCGCGGCCGATCCCGGCGCGGATCCGGCCGCCCGCGCGAGCTCGCCGATCGCCGTCCAGTCGCCGTAGACGTCTTCGAAGTCCGACCGGGTGTCCTCGCTCCGGCCGGCCGTGTCGATGCTGAGGTGCAGGTCGGTCCGGCCCGCGCTTCGCAATCCGCCGTCCGGCTCCTGCCAGGGCTGACCGGCGGCGATCGCGCCGGCGGCGGCGAGGCCGGTGCCCGGGTCGGCGAGCGCCGCGACGTGCGGCCGCAGCCGCGGATCGAGCCACGGCTCGGTGAGGTAGGACGGGTGGGCGGCGAGTCGTTCGGTGAGCCGGAACCCGGCGGCGGCGGTCCAAGCAGCGAGGTCGTCGAGCTGGGGCCACGGACGTTCCGGGTTGACGTGGTCCGGAGTCAGCGGGGAGACCCCGCCGAGGTCGTCGATCCCGGCGGCGAGCAGCGACGCGACGTCACCCTCCTCGACCAGGTTCGGGGGCGCCTGGACCCTGATCTGCGGTCCGAGCACCAGCCGGGCGACCGCCACCGCCGCGAGATGCTCCTCCCGGTCCGCGTCGTCGCGGCTGCGTGCGGCGGTGTCCGGCTTGGCCCGGAAGTTCTGCACGATCACTTCCTGGACGTGCCCGTACCGCCGCGCGCTGGCCCGGATGTCGAACAGGCTCTGGGCCAGCTCTTCTCGCGTCTCGCCGATTCCGACCAGCACTCCGGTGGTGAACGGGACGGCGCTGCGGCCCGCGTCCTCCAGAACCTGCAACCGCACCGCGGGGTCCTTGTCCGGACTTCCGTAATGCACCTCGCCGGGCTCGGAGAACAACCGGCGGCTCGAACTCTCGAGCATCAGGCCCATGCTCGGCGCGACCGGCTTGAGCCGCTGCAGATCGGCCCAGCTCATGATCCCGGGGTTCAGGTGTGGCAGCAGGCCGGTCTCCTCCAGCACCGCGATCGCGGCCGCGCGCACGTAGGCCAGCGTGGAGTCGTAGCCGGCCTCGTCCAGCCAGGCGGCGGCCTGCGGCCAGCGATCCTCGGGCCGGTCCCCGAGGGTGAACAGCGCCTCCTTGCAGCCGAGGGCCGCCCCCTGCCGGGCGATGGCGAGCACCTCGTCGATACGGAGGTAGGGCGCCGGCAGTCTGTGCGGCGCGGTCGCGAAGGTGCAGTAGTGGCAGCGGTCCCGGCACAGCCGGGTGAGCGGGACGAAGACCTTGCGGGAGTAGGTGACGGTGCCGGGACGGCCCAGCGCGGCCAGACCCGAGTCCCGGACGCGTGCCGCGCTGGCCATCAGGTCGGCCAGGTCCGCGCCCCGGGCGGCGAGCGCGGTCGCGGCCTCGCCCTGGTCGAGCCCGACGCCGTCCCGGGCCCGGCGCAACACCCGCCGCAGGGCACTGGGCGAAGGCTCGGCCGGCGGCGGTGACGACGACCCCGGCGACAAGCCCGCGACACTCACCCCGGCAGCGTATGCCCCGCCGGGGAAGCGGCAGGATGGGCCGATGCGGATCCTTGCGCTGGCAGGTGGCATCGGCGGCGCGCGGTTCCTGCGCGGGGTGCGCGCCGCCGAGCCGGATGCCGAGATCACGGTGATCGTCAACACCGGCGACGACATCACCCTGCACGGGCTGCGCATCTGCCCCGACCTGGACACGATCATGTACACGCTGGGCGGCGGCATCAGCGCCGAGCGCGGCTGGGGGCGCGAGGGCGAGACGTTCGTGGTCCGCGACGAGCTCGCCGCGTACGGCCTCGGGCCGGCCTGGTTCGGCCTCGGCGACAAGGACCTGGCCACCCACCTCGTCCGCACCCAGGCGCTCGACGCCGGGGAGCCGCTCTCCGCGGTGACCCGGGCCCTGTGCGCCCGCTGGCAGCCGGGCATGACGTTGATCCCGATGAGCGACGACCGGGTCGAGACGCACGTCGTCGTCGACAACCCGGACTCCGGACGCCGGGAGGCGATCCACTTCCAGGAGTGGTGGATCCGCCATCAAGCCTCGCTAGCAGCCCACGCGATCGTCGCGGTAGGCGCCGAAACCGCCTCTCCCGCACCGGGTCTGCTCGACGCGATCGAAGCGGCGGACGTGGTGCTGTTCCCGCCGAGCAATCCGGTGGTGAGCATCGGCACGATCCTGTCGGTGCCCGGCATCGCCGACGCCCTGCGCCGGGCGGCGGCGCCGGTGGTGGGGGTCTCGCCGATCATCGACGGCGCCCCGGTGCGGGGCATGGCGGACGCCTGCCTGGCGGCCATCGGTGTCGAGACCGGGGCTGCGGCGGTCGGCCGGCACTACGGCGCCCGGTCCGCCGGCGGGTTGCTCGACGGCTGGCTCGTCGACAGCGGCGAAACCGAGATCGACGCGCCGGGGATCGCGGTCCGCAAGGTTCCGCTGTGGATGTCCGACGCCCCGACGACCGCGGCGCTCGCCCGCGCCGCGCTGGACCTGGCGGCTGAGCTCGGTGGCTGACCGCGACGACCGGCCGGGCGACCGGCTCCCGGACGCCGTGCCGGAGCTGGCGATCTGGCCGATCCTCGGCGTCCCGGACGTCCGCCCGGGCGACGACCTGGCGGCGTTGCTGGCCGCGACGCGCCCCGACCTGCGGGACGGCGACGTCGTCGTCGTCACCAGCAAGGTCGTGAGCAAGGCGGAAGGGGCATTGCTGGTCGCCGGCCCCGGCGAGGACCGGGAAGCCCTGCGGCAGCGGGCGATCGCCGCGGAGTCGGCCGAGGTCCTGGCCCGCCGGGACCGAACGGTCATCGCCCGCACCCGGCACGGCTTCGTGCTGGCGAGCGCCGGAGTCGACGCCAGCAACGTGCACGCCGACGAGGTCGCGCTCCTGCCCCAAGACCCGGACGCCAGCGCGCGGGCGTTGCGGCGCGGGCTGCGCGAGTGGCTCGGCGTCGACGTCGGGGTGATCGTGTCCGACACCTTCGGCCGGCCCTGGCGCTGCGGGCTGACGGACGTCGCGCTCGGTGCGGCCGGGTTGCCGGCCGCGATCGACCTGCGCGGCCGGATCGACCCCTACGGCATGGCGCTGGAGATGACCGAGACGGCGCTCGTCGACTCGGCCGCGGCCGCGGCCGACCTGGTGAAGGGGAAGCTGGGCAACGTTGCCGCCGCCGTCATCCGCGGCCTGGGCAGCTACCTCACCGCCGCCGACGGCCCGGGGGTCGCGCCGCTCATCCGCCCGGTCGAGCTCGACATGTTCGCCCGGGGCAGCCGCGAGGCGTTCGCCGACGGGACCCGCGCCGCCGTGCTGGAGCGGCGGACGGTGCGGACGTTCACCGCCGACCCGGTCGAACCGGCGGCGATCGAACGGGCGGTCGCCGCCGCGATCACCGCGCCGGCGCCGCATCACAGCACGCCCTGGCTGTTCGTCCAGGTGCGGGAGCGGCGGGCGGCGCTTCTGGAGGCCATGCAGGAGCGCTGGGAACGCGACCTGCGGCGAGACGGCTTCGCCGAGGACCGGATCGCCCGCCGGCTGGTACGCGGCGAGGTGCTGCGCGCGGCGCCGGAGATCCTCGTGCCGTGCGTCGACCACGCCGCCTTCCACCGGTATCCGGACGAGATCCGCGCCGGCGCGGAGCACCGGATGTTCCTGGTCGCGATGGGCGCCGCGGTGCAAAACCTCCTGGTCGCCCTGGCGGCGGACGGTCTCGGTTCGTGCTGGGTGTCCAGCACGCTGTTCTGCGCGGACGTCGTCCGAACCGTGCTCGACCTCGACGACCGTTACGAACCGTGCGGCGCGGTCGCCATCGGACGGCCCGCGCACCCGCCGCCCGACCGGCCCGCCCGGGACCCGCAGGAGTTCCTGCTCCAGGCGTGATCGGCATCCCAATAAGGTTGCCGGGTGCCGACGCGACCGCCCTCCCGCCGCCAGCAGCAGGACGCCCGCCGCACGGCGCGCGAGCAGCGCGAAGCCGAGCGGACCCGCCGGCGGCGCCGGCAGAACTGGCTGATCGTCGGAGGCTCCGTCCTCGGCGCCGGCGCGATCTTCGGCCTGGTCGCGCTCTCGATCCACAACCGCGGTGGCTCGGGCGTTTCGTTGAAGGACCAGTCGATCAGCCCGGCGGCGCTCACCGTGACGGACACGACCACCGCGAACGCGACCGCCGACCCGTCCCAGACTTCCGCGATCCAGGGGGTGTCGTTCTACAAGGATCTGGAGAACAAGGCCGTCGCCACCAAGGTCACCTACGACCCGGCGCCCCCGGTGGGCGGCCCGTACAACGCGGTCTGGCTGAACTGCGGCATCTACAACGACCCGGTCCCTGCCGAATACGCGGTCCACGACCTCGAGCGCGGCGCGGTCTGGATCACCTACCAGCCGGATCTGGACACCAAGAGCGTCGACGCGCTGATCAAGCTGGTGAAGGCCACCGGCGGGTCGATCACGTTGAGCCCGTTCACCGGACTCACCGACAAGGTGGTGGCGACCGCGTGGGGCGTGCAGCTCAAGCTCGGCAGCGCCACCGACCCCCGGCTCGCCGCCTTCGTGAAGACCTACCGCGACTACGCCAAGGCCCCCGAACCGAACGCCGGATGCACGGGCGGCATCGGCCAGCCCCGCGGCACCGTCGTGACGCTGCCCAGCACCGCGCCTACCGACCTCAGCTCGGCCGTGCCGGACGACAGCACAGCCGCGACGGTCACTCCCAGCGCCACCGCGGCGCCGACGCCGACCACCACCGCGACGCCGTAACCGCTCGCCGCGGACCTCAGGAACGGTCGCTGCTGAACCGGATCGCGCCGTCGGCCAGCTCAGCTCCGGGGAACACCCGCGCACCGGCCCGCAGCTCGACTCCGGCCCCGATCCGGGCCCCATCCCCGATCACGACGTCGACGAGCACGGCCCCCGCGCCCACCACGGCACCGCGACCCACCACGGACCGGTCGACGACCGCGTCCGGGCCGACCCGTGCCCCGTCGAACAGCACGCTCCCCTCGACACGAGCACCCGGCCCGACGACGGCATCGGCCCCGACTGTCGTACCCGCCGACAGCACCGCGGTGGGGTCCACGACGGCGCCCGGCAACTGCAGGAACGGACCGGTCGGTCCGGGCAGTGCCGGCGAACCGATCGTGCCCAGGACGAGGTCGCACGAGCCGCGGACGAACGCGGCCGGGGTCCCCAGGTCGAGCCAGTACGCGTCCTCGACGAAAGCCTGGACCAGGGCACCCGAACCGAGCAGCGCGGGAAACGTCTGCCGCTCCACCGAGACGACCTCGCCGGACGGTATGGCGGTGCTCAGCACCTCCCGGCGGAAGACGTAGCAGCCGGCGTTGATCAGGTCGGTCGGCGGGTTCGGATCCTTCTCCCGGAACTCGACCACCCGCTCCCGGTCGTCGACCACCACACAGCCGAAGGCCCGCGGATCGGTGACCCGGGTCAGGTACAGCGTGACGGCGGCGTCGGCGTCCGCATGGCGCTTCAGCTGCCCGGCGATGTCGTGCCCGTCGAGGATGTCGCCGTTGAAGACCACGACGTGGTCCGATCGGAGTCGATCGGCGACGTTGCGCAGCCCGCCGCCGGTGCCCAGCGGCACGTGCTCGGTGACGTATTCGAGCTCCAGCCCGAGATCCGACCCGTCGCCGAAGTAGTCGGAGAACGTCTCGGCCCGATACGACGTCGCGAGCACCACGTGGTCGATCCCGGCCGCCTTCGCCCGGGCGAGTTGGTGCGCGACGAAAGGCACTCCGGCCGCGGGCAGCATCGGCTTCGCAGCCGAGATCGTCAGCGGCCGGAGTCGGGTGCCCTGACCACCGACCAGCAGGATCGCGTCCACTGCCCCATCGTGGCAGGGAACCGGGCGCCGATCAGGCGTTTCGCCCGGTTCCGGCGGCGATTCGTCCGTTCCGCCCCGCTCAAGCCCGGCGGAAGGCGATCAGCGCCCCGTACCGGAGAGCCAGCCCGGCGGCGAGGAGCGGCGCGAGCGGCCTGTATTGGCGGGAAAGGTATCGATAAGCACTCTTATGGTGTTCCCGGAGCATCCGGCGGGGATGCCGGGACCGCGCCTGGCCTTCCTCGTGGCGGATCTCCGCGTCCGGCACGTACACGCACCCGGACCCCGCGCCGCCGAGCCGGCGGCACAGGTCGGTGTCTTCGAAGAACATGAAGTACGCGGGGTCGAATCCGCCCGCCGCCTCGAACGCGGGGCGGCGCACCAGCAGGCAAGCTCCGGACAACCAGCCGCAGGTTCGTTCGGTGGGCGGCGCGTCTTCCTGGCGGTACTCCCGTGTCCAGGGGTTGTCTGGCCGCCACCAACCGAACGCCGCGTGACCTAGCCCCCGGCCCAGCGACGGTAGGAGCCGGGCCGACGGATACACCGTGCCTTCCGGCGTCCGTATCAACGGTCCGAAGACGTTGGCCGCCGGCCACCGGCCGGTCGCCGCCAACATGGCGTCCACGCTGCCCGCCGCGAACACCACGTCCTGGTTCACGACCAGCAACCACTCACCGGCGAATCCGGCCGCACCCGCGTTGGCACCCCGGCCGTAACCGAGATTCGCCGGCAGTTCGAGGCGGCGGGCACCCGCGACCTCCGGAGTGCCTCCGTTGTCCGCGAGGACGACCTCGTACGGAACGCTGCACGCGCCGGGCAACGACGCGAGCAGCGCGCCGAGGGCAGCCCCGGGGTGGTAGGTGACGACGACGACGCGCAGGACGGGTGCGGTCTGCGTCACGAGGCGCCGCGGGCGGCGAGCTCGTAGCTCGCCAGGTGGGCCTCCGCGCTCGCGGCCCAGGTGAACTCGATCGCCCGGGCGTGACCGGCTCGCCCCAACGCCTTACGACGGGGCTCGTCGGCGAGCAGCGAGGCCAGGTCCCGCGCGATCGCCTGCGCATCCGGTTCGGTGTAGGCGACAGCGTCCCCGCCGACCTCGGGCAGCGACAGCCGCGGGGTGGTCAGCACCGGAGCACCACAGGCCATCGCCTCCAGGACCGGCAGCCCGAAACCTTCGCCGAACGACGGGTAGGCGACCACCACGGCGCCGCCGAGGTAGCCGGGCAGGTCGGCGAACCGCAGGTAGCCGGGGCGCAGCACGGTCAGCTCCTCCGGCACCCCCGCCACGGCGGCGTCGACCTCCAGGTCCCAGCCGGTCCCGCCGGCGAGCACCAGCGCCGGCGGCTCGTCGAGCCGTCGCACCGCCTCGACCCAGCCACGGACCAGCGCCGGGACGTTCTTGCGCGGCTCCAACGTCCCGAGGAAGGCGACGTACGGCTGCGCCCCGAGGCCGAGCCGGCTACTGACCCGCTCGCACTCCTGCACCGCGGGAATGTGGAACAGGTCGGCGTCCACCCCGTGATAGGCGACGTCGATGCCGGTCGGGTCGGCGTCCAGGACGCGGATCATCTCGTCCCGGGTGGCCTTGCTCGGCACGATGATCCGGGCCGCCCGCCGGACAGCGGTCCGGGTGGCGGAGCGGAAGAACGTGCCCTTCACCGCGATGTGCATCGACGGCTCGGTGAAGAACGTCAGGTCGTGGATCGTGACGACGACGGGCCGGCCCGCCCGCAGGGGCATCGTGTAGTGCGGGGAGTGCACGACGTGCGCCCCGACGTGGTCGGCAACCTCGGCGATGCCGGTCTGTTCCCAGGCCAGCCGGGCCGGGCGATGGCTGATCGCGGCCGGCGCGGGCACGACCTGCGCGTTCGGGGCGAGCTTGCCGTAGCGGTCGGCGTCCGAGCGCTGGCACACCAGGGCGAGGTCGGCGTCGACCTTTCCGAGGGCGGCGACCAGGCCGTCGACGTAGCGTCCGACGCCACCCCGGTCCGCAGGGACCGCGGTTGCGTCGACGAGCACGCGAGTCACACCTTCAATCTACGCCCGCGAGGCACACATCCCTTCCTCGGCGCACAAGTCATCTCCGGCCGCGTGACCAGACCGTGACGAGCACTTCAGTCCACGTTCACGTCCGCGTTCATTTCCGGCGCCCGGCCAGCACGGCCGCCACGTCCCAGACCGCTCCCGCGGCCGCCCCCCAGGAGTAGTGCGCGGCCCGCTCGAGCCCCCGCCGGGCCAGCTCGACGCGAAGCTCGGCGTCCCGTTCGACCCTGCCGATGGCGGCGGCCAGCGCGGCCGGGTCACCCACCGCGACCGTCACGGTGGCGCCGCCGCCGACCTCCACCAGCGCCGGATCGTCCGACGACACCACCGGCACCCCGGCCGACATGGCCTCCAGGACCGGCAGCCCGAAGCCTTCCGCCCGGCTCGGCAAGACCAACACGGTGGCTCCGGCGAGCACCGCGGCGAGATCGGGGTCCGGGAGCCGCCCCAAGGCCAGCACCCTGGCCGCCGGGAGACCGCGTTCGGTCGCGGCACGGGCCAGGTCGAGGCCACCCCAGCCCGGTTGCCCCACCACCACCAGCGGCAACTCGACGCCGCGGCCCAACGCGTCGAGCAGGACGTCGAGACCCTTGCGGGGCTCCAGCGTGGAGACGGTCAGCAGGTACGCCTGCGGCAGGCCCAGCGCGGCCCGTCGTTCGGCGGCGTCCGGCGGCGGGTGGGTCACCGCGGCCGCCGCACCCTCGCCCACGACGTGCACCCGATCCGGGCGGAGCGGGACGTGATCGGCCAACGCGTCGCCCACCGCGCGGGTCGGCACCAGCAACGCGTCCGCGTCCCGCGCGGCCCGGTAGGCCATCCGCCGGTGGAACGCGACACCACGGGGGGTCAGCGTCTCGGGGTGGGACCACGGGACGACGTCGTGGATCGAGACGATCAGCGGACAGCCACGGCGAGGCGGGGCGAGCAGCGTGGGCGCGAGCACGACGTCGACGTCGCGGGGAACCGGCCCCACCCCCCGCTCCCAGGCCCGCGCGAGCGCTTTCGGTCCCAGCGCCAGGCGGCGCGGCGCACCGATGCCGTCGATCCAGCCGCCTTCACCGTGATGCCAGGCGGTCCAGGTCGTGACCGAAGCGCCGTCCGGCGCGCCGGCGGCCAGCGCTGCGGTCAACTCCCGGGTGAACCGGCCGGTCCCGCCGGGCACCGGGGCGAGCAGCTGCTCCACCACGACCGCGAGGCGCATTCTGGCGATCATTCCGCCGTGCCGGTCGCCGAGTCAGCGACGGTCGGCGATCGACAGCGTCGCCGCCAATCGGGTGAGCACCGCGTCGACCGTCTCGACCGGCACCAGGAGGTGGTTCCAGGCATCCGGGTCGAAAGCCGGTGCTTCACCCACGACCGCCTCGTCCGGGCGCAACCGGAGGTCGACGAGGCTCTGTTCCGTCGTGAAGGTGGCGATGCCATCCGCGTCGCCTTTGGGAAGCAGCTCGTAGAAGATCAGCGGTCGCTCGGTGGCGATCACCTCCCGGGCGCCACGCAGGACGTCGACCTCCCGCGATTCGACGTCGATCTTGAGCACGCTGACCGCTGGTCGGCCGTGACCGGCCCACCAGCCATCCAGGGTGACGACGTCGACGTCGATCTTCTCCGCGATCTCGTCCTTGAAGTCGGGCGACAGCGACGCGCTCGACTCGACGACACCGGCGAAGACCTCCGGCGGAACGTAGAGCGACGCCGTCCCCGCGCTTTCGCCCACCGCCGCCTGGTGAACCTCGACACCGGTCACGCCGTTCAACGCCAGATTCCGCCGCAACAGCGCGGCCACGCTGGGCAGCGGCTCGAAGGTGGCAACGGGCAGGCGCGGATTCGCGATCTTGGCGACCAGCGCGTAGAAGCCGCTGTTCGCCCCTACGTCGACGATCCACGACCGAGCGAGCCGAGCCTCCCCGAGGAACACGTCGGGCATCGGGCGTTCGAACGCTTCCCAACCCCCCCTGCCCACCGCTGTCGCGCACAGATCGCCGTCACCGCAGGTGAACATCGAGAGCACCCGGCGCGGCCCCGGGGTGGCCTGCGGCAACCGCACCGCCGCGACCGGACCGCCGGACCGGACCCGATCCAGCCGGTCGGCCAATCGCCGTGCGCCGAACAGCTCGGCGGCTGCGGGAACGAGACGTCCCGCCGGCCGTTGCCGGATCGCTGTCTTCAACCGCTCCCGCAGGACGGGCACGTCGCGCCTCTCGTCAACCCCGACCATGAACCGGGTCCGGCGTGCGGCGGTTCACCCGTCACAGCGCGGACCCGACCCGGACGATACGCGCCCGGATGACGCGCGCACCCCCTCCGTCCGCCGCCGACCGCCCGTGTCGTCCTTCGGCGGCCCGGTCGGAACGGGATCCGGACGGCGTCAGGCGATAAAGTCCGCCCCATGCGGGTGGTACAGGTATCCGCGCACTATCCACCCGACTTCGTGAGCGGCGGCACGCTGGTCCCGGCCCGGTTGTCCGGCGGTCTGCGGGCACGGGGACACGACGTGCGGGTCTTCGCCGGGCACGTCCAGAGCAGTGAGCCGCTCCGGGTCTGGGACGAGGTCGTCGACGGCGTCCCGGTGCGCTGGGTGGGCATTCGCAAGTTCGCCGACTGGCGGCTCGACGAGCACTTCGACCATCCCGCCGTTGCCACCCTGTTCACCGACTACCTGCAGGAGATCCGGCCCGAGGTCGTCCACCTGCATTCGCTGCAGACCCTCGGCGGGGAGCTCGTGGCCCGGGGGAAGGCAGCCGGTGCCCGAGTCGTCGTGACCATGCACGACTTCTGGTGGATTTGCGCTCGCCAGTTCCTCGTCGACACCACCGAACGACCGTGCGGAGTCGCCGTGGTCGCCAGCGCTTGCCCGTGCGCGGAGACCCACGCCTGGCTCACCGACCGGAATCGCTTCCTGGCCGAGCAGCTCGCCGCCGCGGACGTGATCCTCACCCCGTCCCGAGCCGCCGCCGACGTGCTCATCGCGAACGGCGTCGACCCCTGCCGGCTGCGGGTCGACGAGAACGGCCTGCCCCCCGCCCCGGCGCCGCACGCCCCGCACCGACCGGACGGGGCGGTGCGGTTCCTGTTCACCGGTGGACCCGACCCGATGAAGGGCTGGTCGGTCTTGCAACGGGCGGCCGCCCGGCTCACCGACCTGCCGGACTGGACGCTGACCGCCTACGGCGTCCGCGACCCGGACCGTTCGGTGCTGAAGAAGGCGTCCGCGCACGTCCTGGCCCGTCCCCCGTACCGGCCGGCCGACGCACCCGACGTGTTCGGCGACCACGACGTGCTGGTCCTGCCCTCGTTGATGCGCGAGTCGTATTCGATCGTGACCAGGGAAGCGCTGGCCGCCGGGCTCGCGGTGATCTGCACCGACACGTTCGGACCCGAGGAAGCCGTGCGGGACGAAGCCAACGGTCTCGTCGTGCCGGCGGGTGACGATCTGTCGCTGGCGGCCGCGATGCGCCGCGTCGCCACCGAACCGGGTCTGCTCGCCGAGCTACGTTCGACGAGCAGGAGCGGCGTGGCGTTCCGCGCGCTCGACGACCACGTGGAGGGGATGGAAGCGTTGTACGACGAGCTCGTCGCCGGCACCGGGGCGGAAACCGCCGCGACCGACGTCCGCCACGTCCTTTTCGTCGCCGGCATCGACGGCGCCCCGCTGCGCTATCGCGCCCACCTCGCCGCCGAGGCACTGGGACTGCTCGGAGTGCGCACCGACGTCCTGCACTACCGCGACCCGCAGGTTCGCACCCTGGCCCGTACCACGGACGCCGTGGTGCTCTACCGGGTACCGGCCACCGAACAGATCCTCGAACTGGCGGCGGCGATCCGCGACCGGGAGCCCGCCGTCCCGCTGCTGTTCGACATCGACGACCTGATCTTCGACGAGGCGATGAGGCCATACGTGCACGGCCTCGCCGACCTTCCCGCGGACGAGGTCGCGTTGTGGTGGCAGGGGGTTCGGCGCTACCGCACCACGATGGCCGAATGCGACGCCTACATCGGTAGTACAGCCACGCTGTGCGAGCACGCCGAGAAGGACGTGGGCCTCCCCGCGTACCGGTGGGCGAACGGCGCCGGCGTCCTGCTCGGCCAGCTCTCCGACCTGGCCGAGCGGCGGCCGCGGTCCGCCGGCCCGCTCCGCATCGGCTACTTCAGTGGCACGACGATGCACGACAGGGACTGGGCGGAGTGCGAACCCGCAGTGACGGCGGTGCTGCGGGCCCGGCCCGACGTCGAGTTGTGGATCGGTGGGCATCTCACGCTCGGCCCCGACCTCGCCGCGTTCGGCCGGCGGGTCCGCCGACTGCCGTTCCTGCCCTGGCAGGAGCTGCCCGAGCGGCTCCGCGACGTCGACGTGAACCTCGCGCCGCTCTCTGCGGGCAGCCCGTTCAACGAGGCGAAGAGCGCGATCAAGTGGTTGGAGGCCGCGCTGGTCGGCACCCCCACCGTCGCTTCACCGACCCAACCGTTCACCGAGGCGATCGACGACGGGGCCACCGGCCTCCTCGCCGGTACCCCCGAGGAATGGGAGGAGGCGATCGGACGCCTGCTCGACGACGACGCACTGCGCCGATCGGTGGGCGAACGCGCCCGGCGCGAGGTGCAGTTGCGATACGGCCCGCACGTGCAAGGCCGGCACTACCTGCAGATCATCACCGGCGCTACCCGGCTGGTGCGCGACCCCGCGACCGCCCGGCCGGTCGCCCCCCAGGATGAGAAGGAGTTCACCGACGAGCCGTGGGCGGCGATCCAATTCGTGCCCTACCAGGCCGAAGTGGTGGAACTCCACGCCTCCGGACCGTTGCCCCGGGTGCCTTTCGTGCTGCGTTACGCGCTGTCGGCCCGCCGGGTACTTCGCGAGGAGGGCATCGCCGGGGCCTGGGCGGGCGTGCTCCGAGTCGCCCACAAGGTGGTCCGGCGTCTGCGCCGGATCGCGAACGACATGCCGAGCAGGGTGGCCGGCCGGTTCCGCTGACCGTCCCGGCCCGAACGGGCGGTCACCGATTCTTGGTCAACCGCCCGCGCACCCGGCGGCCGAGCTCCCGCACACCGCCGGCGGCGTAGTACCCCTTCACCAGGCCCCACTCGGCGCGCCAGTCACGCGGCGGTTTGGCGAGCCCCGCGGCCGGATCGGGAAGCGGTCCGGCGACCCGGTCCCGGGCGACGTGCGGTGCTCGGCAGAACTCGACGAGCGGTGCCAGCGCCCGGTCCCAGGTGAATCGCTTCGCGACCGCGGCCACCCGCGCCCGGCATTCGGCGGCATAGCCCGGATCGGAGAGCACCTCGAGCAGGGCGCCGGCCAGCGCGTCGACGTCCTCCGGCGGCACCGCGACGCCTAGGTGCTCCGCCTCGACGAGATCCCCGAATGCGTCGCCGTCCGTCGTGACGATCGGCAACGATGCCCACAGGTAGTCCAGGATCCGGGTACGGAACGAGAACGCGGTCTCCACATGGCTGTAGTGGCAGCTGACGCCGACGTCCGCCTCCAGCAGGTAGTTCTGCCGGTCGTCGTAGGCGACCCAGTCGGCGTTGAAGAACGCGTGCGTGCCGAGCAACCCCAACTCGGCGGCGAGTTCCTGCGCCGCGCCGGCCATCCGCATCGCGGGAACGGCCGGGTTCGGATGCTTCACCCCGAGGAAGTACAGCCGCACCGAGGGCAGCGTCCGGCGGACGACGTCGACCGCGCGCAGCAACGTCAGCGGGTCGAACCAGTTGTAGATCCCGCCGCCCCACAGCACGACCTTGTCGTCCAGCCCGATGCCCGGCTCGACGCCCTTGATGGCCGGGCGGGTGCGAGTCGGCGGCGTCGGGCTGGTGCCGAACGGTGCGACCGCGATGAGCGCGTCGAGGTTCTCGTCCCCGTCGTAGGTCAGCGGGTTGATCCGGCCCAGGCTCGCCAGATGACCGAGCCACAGATCGCGCTGCTTCTGGCTGGCGCACAAGAAGAAGTCCGCCCGGCGTAGCTGGACGTTGACCGTGTCGACCGCGTTCGCCAGCGACGCGGCGCGATCCGCGGCGGGGCGTGCTCGATCCTGTTCCAGCACCTCGAGGTGGATCGGGTCGTACATGTCCGCGACGAGGATCTTGGTGCTCGAGGCGATCCAGGGGTGGACGTTCAACAAGTAGCCCTGGAAGACGAGGACGTCGCACCAGGCCTCCAGCTCGCGCAGCTCCTCGGTGTTCACGTGCTGCGCGCGGAACCGATCGCTGGACAGCGCGCACGCCCCCATCGCAGCCAGCACGACGTCGTGTTCGTCGGCGAGCGCCGACGCCATCTCCCACGCCCGGATCGCCGGACCGGCCATCCGTTCCCCCAGCGTGTCGCCGGTGACGACGAGGATCCGTTGCCGGCCCGCGATCAGGTCCGCCCCACCGGTGCGGACCAGCTCCGCTTCGTCCCAGTGCCAAGGGGCGGCGGGCTCGAAAAGCGGAGCCAGCAGCGGCCGCAGTTCGGCGTCCGATCGCACCCGTAGGGCCTGCACGGCGGCGCGCCCGGTGGGCCCCCACGCGACGGGTCCCGGTGCCCCCGGCAGCCGCAGGGCGGGCAGCACCTGCTCGACGAACCGGTGCTCGAAGCACCGCTCGGCCACCAGCCGGAACCGGGTCGGATCGATCGCCGACCGCTCGCTCGGTGGACGCAGGTCGAAGACCACGAGGTCCGCTCGGACCAGCACGTCGTAGCCGGCGAGGTTCAACCGCCAGCCGAAGTCGAGGTCGGCGAGATCGCCCGCCTCCGCCGCGAACCCGCCGATCCGTCGCCACGCGGCCGTGCGGACGACGAGGACCCCCGGCGGCGCGGCCAGGACCCGTCCGTCGGGTCCTCCGCCACCAGGCCGACCCGGGGCGGCCGCACCGATCGTAGGGTGTCGCTCCAACGTCGCGATCAGCTCGCCGAGGCACCCAGGCGCGAGCCGCGCCCAACCCGGGACGAACGCCAGGTACTGGCCGTCAGCCTCGTCGCCGGCCCGGCGACGCCAGGAGACGTCGTCCGCCGGCAGCCCCGTGGGGGGATTGACCACGACGACGCGTTCGGCCGGCAGGCCGCCGTCCGGCAGACCGCAGTCCGGGGCCGGTCCGTCATCCGCGCCGTCGCCGGAACCGATCCCGTACCGGACGAGGGTGACCACACCCGGCCGCAACCCAGGGCTCACGCCGGCCGGGCCCGGCGCATGTCGGACAGATTCGTCACGAGGGCGTCACGACGGCGTCCGGAACGTCCGGCGCGGCGGCGGGACGGAGGCGAGAGGAGCCAGCGGATCCAGGTCGTCCGACGCCGTCATCCGCGGGGGGCCCGCAGCGCCGCGTAGACCCTTCGTGGCGCGCGGCTCAACCGGAAGAGCCACAAGCCACGCAACGAGCCGATCTCCTGGGCGAGGACGTCGGCCCGTCCGCGTTCGACGTCCCGCTCCTCGGTCAACGTGACCGCGTGCTTCTGCAGGTCCCGCAGCGTGGTCTCGAGCTCGACGACCTTGTCCTCGAGATCATCGACGGTGCGCCGCAACTGGACGAGGTCGCCGTCCAGGTTGGCCGGGTAGGCACGCACCACGAACTGATACGTCTCGCTCTCCGGACTGCCTTCGACGAACGCGACGACCTCGGGCGGGAAATGCTCCCGGTGGACGCCCAGCTCGGTGCCGAACAGCGGAACGCGTACCCGGCGGAACTCCGTCGCGGTGAACCCGGCGAGCGCGAGAAGACGCCGCACACCGGAGTGGGTGAAGAAGCGGATGTGCGTCTCGTCGAGCAGGCCGAGATCGCGGTAGTCCCAGAAGCCGGCCAGCAACAGGAGGCGCAGGTCACCGTGCGCGACGTTCGGAACCGAGAGGACCACCGAACCGCCGGGTCGCAACAGGCGGGCCGCCTCCCGCAGCACGGCATCCGGGCGGCGCAGGTGTTCGAGCACGTCGCCGAAGACGACGACGTCGAAGCTCTGTTCCCCGAAGTGTCCGACCAGGTCCAGGTCCTCGAGGTTTCCGATCAGTACCTCTTCGAGCGAACCGCGAGCCTCCTCGACCGCTTCGAGATCCATGTCGACCCCGCTGACGGTGCAACCCTGCCGGGCCAGCGCGCGGGCCAGGCCGCCGCCGCCACATCCGACGTCCAGGACACGTCGGTCGCTTCCCGCCAACTCGAGCAACACGGACTGGCTGGCGTTCGGGTTGCCCGGGGACACCTCGGTCTCGTACTTGCTCATCCGTTCTCCTGACATCGACCCGCCCGGCCAGTATGTCAGGCAACGCGGCGGATCAGCCGATGCCGAACTGCCACGTCGCGGCCGGAGACGGGGCCAACGCGGTCGCCGCATGATCGGCGAACGAGGTGTATCCACCGGCGCCGGACAGCACGTGCACCTCGGTCATCCGGCTGCCGGTGGAGGCCCCGCGCAGCACGGCGAACAGATCCGGCGTGCCGTCGGCATCGAAATCCTCGAGACCCAACCAGAAGTCGCCGGGCGTCAGCAGGCCGAGTGCGGTGGCGACGTGGACGGTCCAGGTCTGGTACCCGCTGGTCTGGCTGAGCACGTGGACCTCGGTCCGCCCACTGCCGGTACTGCCCGCCGCGTGCACCGCGAACAGGTCGCCCTGTCCCGGCGCGTCGCCGACGAGGAACTGCCACTCGCCCGCGGCGATCGACGACGTCGGCAGCGCGGTCGCGACGTGCACGGCGAACGCCTGGTATGTCGACGCCGCGGTCAGCACGTGGACCTCGACCTTGGCGCTGCCGGTGTTCGCCCACGGGATGACGTAGAGATCCTGCTGACCGTCCCGGTTGTAGGACCCGAGCGCGACGTCCACCGAGGCACCTACCGGCAACTGCGGTTGGGCGGTGGCGACGTGCAGCAGGAACGACTGGTATCCGGAGGCCGCGGACAACACGTGGACCTCGACCTTGCCCGAGGCGGTGTCGCGCAGCTTTACGCCGTAGAGGTCGGGCTGCCCGTCACCGCCGTACGGCGCGACGAAGAACTGCCAGTCGGCTGCCGCCACGGTGCCGAACGCGGTCGCGCTGTGCTGGTCGAAGGTGGCGTAGTTGGTGGACCGGGCCAGGGCGTGCACCTCGACCGACTGCGAGCCGGTGTTGTTCAGCGCGATCGAGAACAGATCCCGGGATCCGACGCCCGAGCGCGGCTGCGACCCGGCGAGCGTCCCGGCCGGCGCGGTCCACCAGTTGCTCTTCATGCCCGTCTTGCTGCGGAACACGTCACCGCTCAGGGCGACGGAACCGGTGGAGCCCAGCACCGTGACGCCGCCCACACGACCGCCCCAGTCACCGTTCCCGTCCCGGCTGGTGACGACGAGCGCGTACGCCCGGCCGACGCCGACGGCGGCGCCCAACGTCGACGCCGAAATGGTCTGGGTCCAGCTGTTGGAGGAGTTGGGGATCGCCCCGTCGTAGGGGTCGGGTTTCGCGACCAGGTACGGCGCGGACGGGCCGCCGGAGACCGTCCAACCGCCGTCGGACGCCGAGTACTGGGCCAGGATCGGGGCTCCGCCGTAGGTCCGGATCTGCCCCGCGGTGGCGGTGATCGCCCCGTCGGTGTTGTTGGTCGTCGTCGCCCGGCTCAGCCGCCCGTCGGCCATGTACGTGGCGAGCCCCGAGTAGACCTGGCAGCTGGTGGTGTCACAGATGTCGTAGAGACGCGTCGGATCACTGACCCGCACCGCGTAGGTCCGCGCCGCGACCGTCTGGGCCTGCAACGCGGCGGGCGGCCAGGACGACGGGGATTCGGACGGCACCACGCCGCGCAGGTAGGCCTCCGTCGACAGCAGGTTGATCGTGGAGATACCGGTCGCGCCGTTCGGCGCGGCGGCGATCGTTCCGGCGTAGTCGCGCAACGTGCCGTCGGCGCGCACCACGGTGAGCTGCCCCGCCGCCCCGCCGAAACCCGCTGCACCGGCGGTCACGAAGCCGGCCCCTACCGGATACGCCTGCCAAGCGCCCGACCAGGCGCCCTCGAGACGGATCGTCCCGTTGCCGACGGCGACCAGCCGCCACCCGGTGACGGGCGCCGCGCCCACCGCGGCCGGCAGCGCGAGCGCGGTCGCCGTTCCGTAGTCGGTCAGGGTCACGGCGCCGTCACGGGTCTGCACGGAGAGCTGGGTCTGCACCCCGTCGCCGCCGGAGAGCAGCACCCGGATCCCGGCGTTCGCTGCCGGCGTCGGCGCCGGCACGCTGCCCGGGTAGTAGAAGTCGAGGATCTGCGCCGAACTGAGCCCCTCCAGCGCCGCGCCGTAGGCGCCGTTCTGGGACATGCCTCGGCCGTGCCCGTAGCCGTGGCCGGTGAAGGCGAACGCGTCGTTGTCCGCGTAGTACGTCTCGGGCCCGGCGGCGTGAGCGGCTGGAGCGACGGACCAGCTCGTCAGCAGGCAGGACAACGCGGCCGCGAGGACGACGCCGACCGCCACGGCACGGGTCGCCACGCGGCGCGCGACGTTCCCGGGCGGGAGAATCGTCGGACCTGCCACCCTCTGGACGTCGGGGTGGAAGGCCCGGAACTTGAGCGCTCGAAAGGAGATCGACGGCGATGACGGCTGGCTGCCCGCTCAGCGTGGTCGTCGTGAGCTGGAACGGCGCGCACCTCCTCCCGACCTGCCTGGACGCCCTGCGTCGGCAGAGCCTGGATCCGGGGCGATACGAGCTCTGGGTCGTCGACAACGCCTCCACCGACGGGACCCGGGCGTTGCTGGCCGAGCGGTACCCGCAGGTCCGGGTGGTCGCGAACGAACGCAACGAAGGGTTCGCCGGCGGGTGCAACAGCGCGTTGCGGCTGATCACCACCCCGTACGCGGTGCTGGTCAACAACGACGCGATCGCCGAACCCGACTTCCTGGCCACGCTGCTGGCCGCCGCCGAACGGGAGCCGGACGCCGCGGCACTCACCGCCAAGGTGCTGCTCCGACCCCGGTTCGTCCAGGTGCGTCAGGCCGAACCGGACGAGCCGGCGATCCGGCTCGCCGACGGCACCCTGGCGCGTCCCCTTGCTTCCGGCGAGGACCGCGCGGACGCGTTCGACGTCGTCAACTCGACCGGCAACGAGATCCGCCGCGACGGCAACGGTCAGGATCGTGGCTGGCTGACCCCCGACGCGCCGCCGCCGGCCGCGCCGGACGTCTTCGGGTTTTGCGGTGCCGCGGCACTGCTGCGGATGGACGAGGTCCGAGCCGCCGGGCTGTTCGACGACCGGTTCTTCCTCTACTACGAGGACACCGACCTGTCGTGGCGCCTGCGGCTGCGCGGCGGCCGGATCCGCTACGTGGCCGGCGCGGTGGTACGGCACGACCACGCGGCGACGAGCGGTGAGGGATCCGCGCTGCACCGGTTCTACAACGACCGGAACCGGATGCTGACGCTGATCAAGTGTGCCCCACCGGGGTTTGCGTCGCGTGCGGCGGTCCGCTCGGTCGGCGGCATCCTCCTCGGACTCCGCCACCCCCGCCGGGCTCGTTCCGGTACTCGGGTCCGGGCCTACCTGGCGGTCCTCGTCGCGCTGCCCGGTGCCCTGCGGCAACGTCGAGCGATCGGGCGCACCGCCCGCACCTCCCGGGCCGAGATCGCCCGGCTCGCCGTCGCCGACGACGAGCCGGTGCGCTACCGCGGTTGACCGCCGGGCCGGTCCCGCTCAGCCGAAGACGGCGGCCGTCGTCAGGTCCGGGTCGCCCTGCGCGAACGGGCTGGACGAGTGCAGGACCCAGTTCTGATCGAAACCGGCCCCGCCGAGGGCGTGGATCTCCAGCTTCCCGCTGCCCGTCGAATTGACGAGAGCCACGGCGAGGTCCGGCACTCCGTCACGGTCGACGTCGCCGGAGCTGAACTCGTACTTTCCGGACGTGTCGGCCGGGAGCGGCGTCGGGACGTGCAGCGAGAACGCCTGGTAGCGGCTGGCCCGGCTGAGCGTGTGCACCTCGACTTTGCCCGACGCGCCGCCGTACCGCAGCACCCCCACCAGGTCTCCGCTTCCCGAGATCAGGAATGTCCACTGCGCGTCGGTCACCTCGGGCAACGCCGTGGAGGCGTGGTCGCTGAACGACTGGTAGGCCGACGCGGCGCTCAGGATGTGTACCTCGACGGTGCCGAACCCACCGCCGACGGTCCGGATCGCATACAGGTCGGCCGCCCCGTCCCCGTCGCTGGGCGCGATGCGGAACTGCCACTGGCCGCTGTCGACGGCGGACAACGCGGTCGCGATGTGCGCGAGATAGGTCTGGTAGTTGGTCTTCGCCGAGAGGACGTGGACCTCGACCTTGCCGGACGCGGTGTTGCGTTCGTGGATGGCGTACAGGTCGCCCTGCTGATCGCCGTCGTACGAGGCGAACTCGAATCGCCAGTTCTGCGGGTCGCTCACCGACAAGGCGGTGCTTGCCTGCGCCGCGACGGAGCTGTACCCGGCGTCCTGCGCGGCGATGCCGACGCTGACCGTCCCGCCGGAGCTGTTCGGCACCGACGCGACGGTGAGGTCACCAGCCCCGTAGGTCACCCCGAACGCGATGGTGCGGGGCAGCGCGCTGTCCGCGCCGGCCGTTGCCTGGAACGTGGCCAGGTACACATCACGCGGCACCCTGGCACCGGAACTCGTTCGGCCGTCCCAGGTCGCCGCGAACTGGCCGCCGGCCCCCACCGCTCCGGTGTACTGGCGGATCGGGTGCCCGGCCGAGTCGGTGATCGTGATCGACCAGCCCGCACTGCGGGTCGAGTAGGCGCTGAAGGTGATCGGTACGTTCCCCGAACCGGGCTGGGTGGCTGCTCCGAAACCGTAGAACCCCTCGCCCAGGTAGTTGGCCGCGCCGGCCCGAATCGCCGGGAGCTGGTTGTAGAGACCCTGGCCCGGACAACTGGTCTGGTCGACGTCCCGGTGCCCGGAGATCACGTTGACCACTACCGGCGTGCCTTCCGGATAGGCCGTGAACGGTCCCCCCGCCGAGACCAGCACCGTGTTGCTGGCCGGGTTGTTGTAGTTGAGGCCGAGCTTCCAGGCGAGCAGGACCTGCAACGAGTTGATCGCCTGCGCGCTCGCGCCGGTCGAGGTGTACGTGCCGAGCACCGCGACGCCGGTCGTGCGGGTGTTGAAGCCGCCGGCGTGCGCGCCGAGGACCGGGTTGGCGATGCCGCCGTAGCGGCCCTCCCAGATCTGGCCGAAGCGGTCGACGATGAAGTTGTAGGCGATGTCGCAGTAGCCCTCGGTGATCACGTGGTAGGCGTAGATCCCGCGAATCAACGAGGGGACGTCCGCGGCGGAATAGTTGTTGCTGTTGACGGTGTGATGGACGATCGCGGCGACGACCGTGTCGCTGTACGAAGGCGTCCCGCAGCCCGGGTTGCGGGATCGCAGCGATTCGTCGGCCCCCCACTCGGCGCGGCTGTGGATCCCGGGTGTGATCGCGGCGGCGGCGGCCTGGTCGGCCGGTCCGGAACTCGTCACGGAAGCGTCGGCGGCGGAGATGCCGGGGTCGATCGTGACGACGTCGAGCGAGGTCGGGGCGACCGGGGCGCCGCTCGCCGAGACGACCCTGGTCTGCACCGAGTCGGCTTTCCCGACGTAGATCGGCTCGGACTCGACGCGGGTTCCGTTCACGGCCGCCGCGGCGCGGGCGTCCGCGGAGCCGTTGTTCGGGCCGGTGTCATCCGCCTCGGCGGTCGTCCAGTCCGACCACGCCCCGGACCCCGAACGGGTCCGGACCTGGATCTCGGCGTCCGGGGGCAGCCCTCCCGGCGACCACCTGACGCCCACCATCGAGAACCCGGACGTCCGGTGCTCGCTACCGGTCACCGACCCCCGCGGCGCGAAGGCATCCCCCGCGGAGGCCCGCAGGTCGGCGGTGGCGTCCCATGTCGAAACCTTCGGCGCGACGGGGTGCGCGCTCGCCCCGGGCGGCGTGGTCACCGGGAGCGCGATCGCGACCGGAACGGCGATGCCGAGCGAGAGCAGGAATGCCGGGACCCGCCGGCGCTTCCCGTAACCCGAGCACCTTCTCGTCGGTGAAATCGCACGTCGGAGGCCGGTTCGGATGCTGCGCCGCATCGGCCCAGGATGCACAAACCGGACGGATCTGCTGGTACATCGGGGCGGTTCACCCCCATTCTCAGGTTTTCGCGACCCGCTCCCGCCGCCGATCCGCGCCCGGCCCGACCTTCGATCAGGCCGGGTCGAGGACGCTTCCGTCGGTGATCGCCTCCGTCAACGACTCCAACCACGGCCGCGGCTCGGGAAGGCCCGCCTCTTCCCATTTGCCCAGATCCAGGACGGAGTACGGCGGCCGCGGCGCCGGGCGCGGGAACGCCTCGGTCGTCGTGGGACGGACCCGATCCGGGTCGTGCCCGGTCAGCCGGAAGACCTCCCGCGCGAAGGAGTACCAGGTGGTGTCCCCGGCGCCGGTGAGGTGCCAGGTCCCGGCCTCCGGACGTAGCGCGGCGAGGGTCAGCAGACCCGCGGCGAGGTCCCGTGCCCAGGTCGGCGAACCACGCTGGTCGTCGACGACGTCGACGGTGTCGCGTTGCCCCGCGAGCCTTGCCATCGTCCGCACGAAGTTGTTGCCGGGGCCGTACACCCACGCGGTCCGCACGACGTGCGCGCCCTGCGGGTACAACGAACGAACGGCGAGCTCGCCGGCAAGCTTCGTGCGGCCGTAGGCGGTCGCCGGATTCGGGTCGTCGTCCGCCCGGTACGGCGGACCACCGACCCGGTCACCCGCGAAGACGTAGTCGGTCGAGACATGCAGGAGCAACGCCCCGTGCTCCGCGCAGGCGGCGGCGAGCAGCGCCGGCGCCGTCGCGTTGACGACGAACGCCGCGTCCTCGGACTCCTCCGCCCCGTCGACGTTCGTCCACGCCGCCGCGTTCGCCACGACGAGACCACCCGGTACGTCCGCGGCCGCGGCGGCCTCCCTGGCCACGACGGCGCGGACGACCTCCGCGCTCGTCACGTCGAGTTCGGCCTCCGGGGGCGCGACCACCGAGGTGATCGCGGGGTGCAGCGGGGCCACCCGCGCAAGCTCCGTGCCCAGCTGCCCGCCGGAGCCGACGATGAGGAGCCGCACCTCAGACCCGCCCGGCCGGCACGGAATCCGAGACGGGCTTGGTCGCCACGGCGGTGTGCTTCTCCCGCAGTGGTCGCCACCACGCCTCGTTCTGCTCGTACCACCGCACCGTGTCCGCCAGGCCGTCCTCGAAGGGCGTCGCGGGGGCGTAGCCCAGCGCGCCCAGTTTCGAGCAGTCGACGGAGTAGCGCCGGTCGTGGCCCAGCCGGTCCTCGACCGGTTGCACGCTGTCCCAGCCCTTTCCGGCCAGGGCGAGCAGCCGTTCGGTGAGGTCCCGGTTGGTCAGCTCGGTCCCACCGCCGATGTTGTAGACGTTGCGGGTGGCGCCCTTCTCCAGGACGAGGGCGATTCCCCGGCAGTGATCGTCCACGTGCAGCCAGTCCCGGACGTTGAGCCCGTCGCCGTAGAGGGGCACCTTCTTGCCGTCGACGAGGTTCGTGACGAACAGCGGGATGACCTTCTCCGGGAACTGGTACGGGCCGTAGTTGTTACTGCACCGGGTCACCACGACGTCGAGGCCGTACGTCTTCCCGTACGCCAGCGCGATCAGGTCGGCGCCCGCCTTGGCCGCGGAATACGGCGAGTTGGGTTCGAGGATGTGCTCCTCCGACCACGAACCTGACTCGATCGAGCCGTAGACCTCGTCCGTCGAGACGTGCAGCACCCGGCCCACCTGGTGGGCCAGCGAAGCCTCGAACAGCGTCTGGGCGCCGAGGACGTTGGTGACGACGAAGTCGGCGGCCCCGGTGATGGAGCGGTCGACGTGGGTCTCGGCGGCGAAGTTCACCACCAGGTCGGTGCCGGGCAGGATCTCGTCGAGCACTTTCGGGTCCCCGATGTCCCCGCGGACGAAAGTGATCTCGTCCTGCACCGGGGTCAGGTTCGCCCGGTTCCCGGCATAGGTCAGCTTGTCCAGCACCACGACCTGGGCGCCGGCGAAGACGGGATAGTTCCCGGCGACGAGGGTTCGGACGAAGTGCGAACCGATGAAGCCGGCGCCGCCGGTGACGAGGATGCGCATGGCGGGCAGTCTCTCAGGTCGGCCGGGCACCGGCTCAACCCTGCCGGAGCAGCCCGTCCGACTTCCGCCGGGGCGGCCGTCCAGTTCCACCCGGGCGGCCGGTCAACCGCAGACCGAAACCCTGCTGTGGTCGCCGAGCATCAGCCGGTGCGCCCTGGGGCGTTCGTTGCTGGGAAGCACCTCGACGTTGCGGCCGAGCAACGAGTCCTCGATCCGGCCCACGTCCCGGATCCGGCACCGCTCGAGCACGATCGAGTGCTCGATCTCGGTGTTCTCGATCTCGCAGTCGTAGTAGATCGAGGTGAACGGACCGACGTAGGCATCCACCAGCCGGGTACCCCGGCCGATGGCCACCGGGCCGCGGATCGTCGAGCGGGTGACCACCACGTCCTCTTCGATCACGACGTGACCGACGATCTTGCTCTCGGCGTCGATCCGCGCACTCGGGTGGATCGCGCCCTCGGTCGACTCCAGCACCTTCCGGTTCGTGTCGAGCATGTCGTCGAGCCGGCCGGTGTCCTTCCAGTAGCCGGTGACCAGGTGGGAGTGGACGTCCGCGCCCGAATCGATGAGCCACTGGATCGCGTGGGTGATCTCGAGTTCGCCCCGGGCGCTGGGGGTGATCGCGCGCACGGCCTCGTGGACCTTCGTCCCGAACATGTAGACGCCGACGAGCGCGAGGTCGCTACGCGGATGGGCCGGCTTCTCCTCCAGGCGGACGACCGCTCCGGTCGCCGGCTCCAGCTCGGCGACGCCGAACTGCTCCGGGTGCTCCACCCGGGTGAGCAGGATCTGCGCGTCGTAGCCGCCCGCGTCGAACTCCTTCACCAACGCGGAGATGCCGCCGACGATCAGGTTGTCGCCCAGGTACATCACGAACGGCTCGTCGCCCAGGAAGTCCCGCGCGATGAGCACCGCGTGGGCCAGCCCGCGCGGCGCGTCCTGCCGCAGGAAGGTCGGGGTGATGCCCAGCGCCAACCCGTCGCCCACCGCGGCCCGGATCTCGTCCTCGGTGTCCCCGACGATGATGCCGATCTCGGTGATGCCGGCGTCCCGGATGGCCTCGAGACCGTAGAAGAGCAGCGGTTTGTTGGCGACCGGAACCAGCTGCTTCGCGGAGGTGTGGGTGATCGGGCGCAGGCGCGTACCCGCGCCTCCCGCCAGCACGAGAGCCTTCACGGGCGTGACGCTAGCAGCGTCGGCGTCGTTACGGCTCGGAGCGGAGGCCCTCGGTTAACCTCGACGTTCGACGCAACTTTTCGGCCCCGCCGATCGTCGGACATTCCAGGCGCCGCCGAGAAACACCGCTCAGGTTCGTCGACGCGCCACCCCGACGGTCGTATCTCTCGGTCGTGGCCCGGCAAGGCCCGCGGCGAACGCCCTACCCGGGCGAGAAGGATCGAGGAGGCAACGAGGCGTGACCGGCGATCTTCCGGAGTTCGGTCACTACCCCCTCCCGCCGGAACTCTCCCCGCGCGGGCGGCGGCGCACCGGCGGGGTGAGCTCGCCGCGGGTCCGCCGGCCGCACCGGCTCCTCACGATCGTGGCCGGGACGCTGAGCGTCCTGGTTCTCGCCACCAGCGCGTTCGCCTACGGCTACTACGAGAAGCTCAACGGCAACATCCACCGGGTCAAGGTCTTCGGGTACGTCGCCGAGAAGGACCGCCCGACGAAGGCGAAGGACGGTGCCGAGAACATCCTGCTGGTCGGGTCGGACACCAGGGAGGGTCTCACCCCGGCCGAATTGGCCGAAGCGAACACGACCGGCGACGGCGGCGGTCTCAACACCGACACGATCATGTTGTTGCACATCTCGTCGGACAACCAGGTCACGATCGTCGGCTTCCCGCGGGACAGCTTCGTTCCGATTCCCGGACACGGGACCTTCAAGATCAACTCGGCGTTCGCGGACGGCGAGGCGGAGCAGAAGGGCGGCGGCCCGGCGAAGCTGACGCAGACCGTCGAGAACCTGTCCGGCGTGCACATCGACCACTACATGCAGGTCAACTTCGTCCAGTTCATCGCGATCAGCAACGCGATCGGCGGCGTCGAGGTCTGCATCGCGAACGACGGCAAGGGCGCGCATGACAACTTCAGCGGCATCGACCTGCCCGAGGGTCTCTCGACGATCAAGGGCGCGCAGGCGCTGGCCTACGTCCGGCAGCGACACGGCCTGCCCCGGGGCGACCTCGACCGCATCGGCCGCCAGCAGCGGTTCATCACCGCGATGATCAAGAAGGTCAAGACGGTCCGCGACCCGACGACCTTCAACGCGCTGCTGCAGAAGGTCACCTCGAGCCTCACCGTCGACCAGGGCCTGTCGGGACGGGCGCTGATCGACCTGGCGAACCGGCTGAAGGACGTGGATCTGAACGCGGTCCGGTTCGAGACGATCCCGGTCGCGAACATCAACGCCAGCACGAAGGTGGGCGGCCAGAACGTCAGCTACGTCCAGCTCGACACGGCGAAGCTCCCCGCCTTCTTCGCACCGATCGCCAACGACCAGGGCGACACCGCGTCGGCGTCCCCGTCCGCTTCCGGTTCCGCCTCGAAGCCGGCGGCGCCGACCGTGCCGCCCGGTTCGGTGAGCGTGAAGGTCTTGAACGGCCGCGGGGTGAGCGGCGCGGCCGGTACCGCAAGCACCGCGCTGACCAAGGACGGCTTCGTCGTCGCCGGCAGCGGCAACGCGGCCCGCACGTCCAAGACCACGATCAGCTACTCGCCGGCCCAGGCCGCCGCGGCCGCGACCCTCGCGTCGGTGGTGCCCGGGGCGACGTTGGTGCAGGACGCTGCGCTGGGTTCGACCGTCACGCTGACGCTGGGAACCGACGGCATCACGGTCACCACCACCGCGGCGGGAACCCCCACCCCGACCCCGACCGACACCACGCCGCCGGTCACCGCCGCGAACAACAACTGCGGGGTCTGAGCCATCGGCACCCCGGCGTCCGCGGCCTCCTCGGCCGTCGACCTGCTCGCCTACCGGGTCACCGACGACCCGGCGAACCCGCTGGTCACGTTCTACGACGACGCGACCGGCGAACGTACCGAGCTTTCGGCCGTCACCTTCGAGAACTGGGTGGCGAAGACCGCGAACCTGCTCACCGACGGGCTCGGCTTGGGCCCCGGTGACGTCGCCGCGGTGGTCCTTCCGGTGCACTGGCAGGCACTGGTGGCCCTCGCCGGGTGCTGGCGAGCGGGCCTGGAGGTACGTACGTCAGGCGGACCGGCGGATGTCTCGTTCGTGGCCGAGGACTGGGCGGACGAGGCCGGCGCGGTCACCGCGGCGGCGCCGGCACCCGAGACGCTCGCCCTGTCGCTGCGCCCGCTGGGCGCCGGGCTGCGCACCGCCCCCGAGCCCGGGACGACCGACTACGCCGCGTCCGTACGTGGCTTCGGCGACCGCTTCGACGGGCCACGGCCGGGCCCGGATGCGCCGGCACTCGACGGGCGGACCCACCGTGAGCTGGTCCACGCCGCGCGCGGCGCCGGCACCGCCGGGATGCGCCTCCTGCTTGCACCGGACGCGGACCGCGCGCTGGACGTCGAGACGACGTTGCTTGCCTACCTGGGCCCACTCGCCGCAGGCGGCAGCGTGGTCCTGTGCCGCCACGCCGATCCGGGTGCGTTGCCCCGCCGGCTGGCGGCCGAACGCGCGATCAGCGCCTGATCCCGGCGGTCTGCCACACCGCCGCGCTGATCTGCTCGATCCGGTCGGTCCCCGCCTGCTGCGTCGCGCCGCCCTTCGACATGACCGCGACGACGTAATCCCGGCCCGCGCCGTAGACGTGGGCGACGGTGTTCACGTACCAACCTTCGTCGTAGGGCAGCCAACCGTTCTTCACGTCGACCTCGACCCCGGGCGGCACTCCGGCCGTTGCCCCGAAACGCTGATCGGACTCCACCTGCCCGAGCAAGGTCACGGCCTGTGCCCGCGAGGAATCGGTCAGGACCGGGTTCGGGTACGCGATCGCCCGCATCACCATGACCTCGTCGGCCGCCGTCGTCACCGTCAGACCGAGATAGCCCCCCGGATCCGCGGTCGTCGCCCTCGTGCCGACCAGCCGGTCGAACGTTCCGACGACGGCCGACCCCCTGCCCAGCTCGTCCCACAGGTCGGACGCGGCGTCGTTGTCGCTGTGCGCGATCATCGCCAGCGCGTTCCGCTGGTCGGCCGCGGTGGGCGTACGGCCTTCCTGCGCGCGCCGCAGCAATTCGCCCAGGATCGACAGCTTCACCACGCTGCCGGTCTTGAACCGGGCCGAGTCCTGGTATGCGTACGAGCGCCCGGATGTCGCGTCGTAGACGGCGACCGCGGTGTCGCCACCCGCGGCCGCGACAGCGTTCGACACGGCGAGAGGAACCCCGTTCGCCCCGTAGAGCACCGACGGTGTCGGAGCCGGACGAGGCAGCACCTCGTGCACGCCACCCCCGCCGGCCACCGCACTGATGCCTGACGCCGCACGGGCGACGTCAGCCGATCCGCGGTTCGCGTAGCCCACGGCGCCGAGCATCGCGACGAGAAGGATCCCGGTCGCCGGCAAGCGCTTCTTCCACCGTCCGAAGGCCGGATCGAGGCGGTACCTCGCCGTCCGGCGAGGAAGCCCGGACTCGTGGTCCGGCCGGCCAGTCGTCCCAGCCGCCGTCCGGGACACTCAGCCGCACCTCGCCTTCCTGGCCGACGCTTCGAGCGCAGTCCGATTCGTCGCCCTTCACAGTAGGACGGGCCACCTCGTTCCGGAAGGCACGACACGGGTATCGCGAAGCGATCACTCGGCCGGCTGCCCGGGCGAGGAACCGCCCGAAACGACGGCGCAACGTAATTCCCTGCGGCAGAAGGACATCGGGGTCGACCGCCCGTCGTGACGCTGCTCACAATCCCGGCCGGGTGTCCCGGTTTGTCGTGGGCCAGTCGGGTGGAATCACCCTCATAACGAATCCCGGTAACCAATTCGACATGCTCCATACACACACTCCCCCTAGGCTTTTCACGCATGACGGACATGGCCCGCCCTCGCCTCGTCGTCCTCGGGACCGGATACCTCGGCGCCACTCATGCGGCCTGCATGGCCGACATCGGCTTCGAGGTCCTCGGCCTGGACGTCGATCCGGTCAAGATCGAGTCGCTGAACTGCGGGCAGGTCCCGTTCTACGAACCGGGCTTGCCCGAGGTTCTGCAACGCAACCTCGCGAACGGCCGGCTCCGCTTCACCACCTCCTACGAGGAGGTGGGCGCCTTCGGCGACGTCCTGTTCATCTGCGTCGGCACGCCGCAGAAGGCCGGCGAGTACGCCGCCGATCTGCGTTACATCGACGAATGCGTCGCGCAGCTCGTCCCGCACCTGCGTCCGGACGTGCTGGTGGTCGGCAAGTCGACGGTCCCGGCCGGGACCGCCCGGCGGCTCAAGCCGCTGATCGCCGCCGCAGGTGCCCGCCTCGCCTGGAACCCGGAGTTCCTGCGCGAGGGCTTCGCGGTGAAGGACACCCTGCACCCGGACCGGCTCGTGGTCGGCGTCGAGAACGCTTACGACGAAGCGACACTGCGGGAGGTCTACGCACCGCTGCTGGACGAAGGCATTCCGATGGTCGTCACCGACTTCGCCACCGCCGAGCTGGTGAAGGTCTCCGCGAATGCTTTTCTCGCCACCAAGATCTCGTTCATCAACGCGATGGCCGAGGTGTGCGAAGCCACCGGCGGCGACGTGACACAGCTGTCGAAGGCCCTGTCGTACGACACCCGCATCGGCGGCCGGTTTCTGCACGCCGGGCTCGGCTTCGGCGGCGGCTGCCTGCCCAAGGACATTCGGGCGTTCATGGCGCGGGCGGGTGAGCTGGGGGTCGACCAGGCACTGTCGTTCCTGCGCGAGGTCGACGCGATCAACCTTCGCCGGCGAAGTCGCGTCGTCGACCTCGGCCGCGAGTTGCTCGAAGGTTCTTTCGCGGGGGCCCGGGTCGCCGTCCTCGGTGCGGCCTTCAAGCCCGACAGCGACGACACTCGCGACTCACCGGCCCTCGACGTCGCCGCGATGATCCACCGGCAGGGCGCGCAGGTGCAGGTCTACGACCCGCAGGCGATGAGCAACGCACGCAAGACGTATTGGCAGCTTGCCTACGCGCCGTCGCTCGAAGAATGTCTCGTCGACGCCGACATCGTGTTGCATCTGACGGAATGGAAGGAGTTCCGGGATCTCGATCCCGCCGCGACGAAATTGCTCGTCGCGAATCCTCGAATCGTCGACGGGCGAAACGCTCTCGATCCGGAAAGTTGGCGTAGCGCCGGCTGGACCTACCGCGCACTGGGTCGGCATTAACCGGGCCATCAGCCGGGGATTTCATCCGCTCGTAGTAACTCGGTGACGCGCCGTATACCGATTGACGAGGCTTTGAAAGAACGGTCGATAAACCGACCCACGGCATCAGTGTAGTCGGGCCGTCGGCGCGCACCCTGCTTCGGCAGAACTGGGTCAACGGCCCCGGTCCGTCCGCCCTCGACACGGCGCGTTCGTCCGGACACGTCTCGGTCGAGGCGAACAACGCACGACAACACGGTGACCGGCGCGGCGGGTGGGCTGAGCAACGCGCGGCGCGAAGATCGGACGCCCTGACGAACACCGGTCGAGCAGCATCACTGGCAGGCGATGTTGCTGAGCCCGCGAGCCGCCCCGGTCGCATTCGAGTTGCAGCTCACCACGTTTCCGCCGGGCTTCGGCTTCGAGGCGACGTACAACAGGTAGCCGGGGACCCCGCCCAGCAGGCTGTTCGCGAGGAACCGGTTGTCCAAGCCCCAACCCGACACGACCGTGTGGACCTGGAACGCGTCGGCCAAGGTGACGGTGCCGCTGTTTCCTTGGACGAGATACCCGTTCCCCTTGATGTCGACCGAGGAGTCGGCGGAGTTCTGACCGGAGAATCCGGCGCGGGTGAAGACGTTGTCGAGGATCTGGCCGCCGCTGGTGCCTTCCTTGACGTCGATGCCTTCGGCCGCCGTGTTGGTGATGCGGTTCCCGATGATCACGATGCCGTCCGAGCGGTCGGGTTCACCTGCCGTGTAGGTAGCCCAATTCGAGACGGCCGAGCCGACGTAAATGCCTTCGCCGTAGGCGAGAGTCGACACTCCGGTGTCGTGGACGTTCGAGTTCCGCACGACGCCGCCGGTCGAGTTGCTCCGGAAGTGAATGCCTTCCTGCCCGATGTTTCCGACATCCACCGCGTCGACGACGGTGCCGACCGACCCGTCGAGGACGATCCCCTTCTTCGCCTCCGATACCGAGAAGCCTTGCAAGACCCAATGGGAGCCGCTGACGTGCAGGCCGTACCCGCCGTTACTCGTCTTCCCGGTCGTGAGTACCGCCGACTTCGGGCCCGTCAACGTGATCGGCGCCTGGGCGGTTCCCGAACTCGACGCTTCGAACTGCCCTTTCGAAAGGGTGTAGGTGCCCGGAGCGAGCACGATCCGCGTACCAGACGTCGCCGAAGACAACGCCGCCTGGAGAGTGGTCCCATTCCAGCCCGGACGTACCGCGTATTCATGAGGTGGGGCTCCTTCCGGGGAGTCGTGTCGCCGAGGACGGCGGCCCGGCGGTCGGTGTCGAACAGCTCTCGGTAGATCTAGGCATGATCGGCCATCCGCTTGAGCGAGGACGTCCGATGCACCCGTCCGGAGTATTCGGCGCCCGGCTGAACGAGATGGCGGCGCTCCCGCCGGCTGGCCCGCGAGTCGACGGGCCCTCCGGCGGCTCACCCGTGACGCGTCAGGGTGCGCCACGCCAGGTACGCTGATCGAAACCCGAGGCATGTGCTCGTGTCCCGGCCGTGCCGGGCCGATGTAGTGCCCGGCCCCGCCTGTCAGCTCTGCCCCGAAAGGAACGCGATGCCGGAACATCCGCACGGCGTGAATCAACCCACGCCCGCGGCGTGGACGTCGGTGGTCTTGATGATCGTCGGTTTCACGCTCTGCACGCTCGCGTTCATCTTCGACAACACGCTGGCCCTGTGGATCCCCGGCGGCTTGATCGGGTTCGTCGGCGTCGTCATGGCGTATGCCTGCAAGATCATGGAGCACGCACACTGACCGCGTTCCGCCCACGTCGGTCGGCCACGCTCCGATGAGCGCCGGCCTGCTCGAGCGTGCCACCGCCGACCTCCGGGACCCGGTCCGTCGCCAGGTGATCATCGGCGAGGTACTGCGGTTCGGCCTCGTCGGCGCAAGCGGCTTCATCCTGGATCTCGCGGCCTTCAACCTGCTGATCCACCAGCACATGGAGACGGTCGCCGCGAAGGCCGTCTCGACCACGCTGGCCGCCATCCTGACCTACGTCCTGAACCGGCGCTGGTCATTCGCCCACCGCGACACCCGCAGCCACCGGCGCGATCTGGCCGTCTTCCTGGTGCTCTCCACGATCGGCCTGGGCATCGCCGAAGCCTGCCTGGCGATCAGCCACTACGGGCTCGGCTACGACTCGAAGCTGGCCGACAACATCAGCGGCGTCGGGTTCGGCACCGTCCTGGGCACCCTGTGGCGGTTCTACTCCTTCAAACGCTGGGTGTTCACCAAGCCGGGCACCCACAACGACGAGATCCTCGCCGCATCCGTCCTCTGATTGCGGTTCAACCGAGCGCAGGAACACGGCCCGCGATCAGGGCTCGAACGGACCCGGCGCCTGACGTTCCACATCGCGATCACGTGACTCCTCGGCCTGCACGAGTTCGTAGACGGTGCGCTGGACCTTCTCCACGTTCGGAACCTCGGAGAGGGCGACCTGCCCGCGTTCACCGGCGGACTCGACTATCAGCGTCCCGCAACCGAAGATCCGGTCGACCACTCCGTGCTGGAAGCTCACGTCGTTCACCCGGTTCAGCGGGACGTCCCGCCCGCTGCGGGCCAGGACGCCTTCTCGATGCACGATCCGGCGGTTGGTGATCACGTAGTGGGTGAACTGCCAGGTGAGGTACGGCCGCAGCGAGAACCACAGCAGGACCGCGACCGCGACGACTCCGATCGCCCACCGCACCGGCGCCTGGGCCGAGTCGGGCATCTCGGCGGCCGCGAAGGACCCCAGCCCGACGACGATCGGGACGAGCACGATCGGTAGCGCGATCTGCTTCCAGTGCGGGTGCAGGTCGAGCACGACCTCCTCGCCCGGCGACAGCAACGACTTCGGGTACGCCACGGCGTGAGTGTGCCAGCCGGTGCGGCCGAATGTGCGCCGAAACGGGCCGCGCCGGGCGCCGGGCCGAGTCGGCGCGACCGGGAGGGGCACGCCACTCGGCCGACTCGAACTCCTCGGGAGGCGCTCGCCTCAGCGCAGGTGGACCACGTCGCCCGCCGCGTACGCGACCCCCGCGACGACGAGTCGGCCCTGATCGTCGACGTCGTCCGCGACCCCACGCACCACCTCACCCGCCGGCAGCCGGACGCTCACCTCGGCGCCGAGCGTCGCGCACAACGTCCGGTAGTCCACCGGGGACCGCGCGGCCGCAAGCTCACGCAGAACGGCCCTGAGCAACGTCGCCCGGTCGGTGACGGCGGCGCCGGCGAGGCGGAGCGACGTCGCCGGCCGATCGCCCGGAAGCTCGGCGGTCGTGGTCGTGACGTTCACGCCGACGCCGAGCACCACTCGTGGCGGCTGCCCGGCGACCGCCGCGACCTCAGCGAGGATGCCGCACACCTTCATCCCGTCCAGCAGCACGTCGTTGGGCCACTTCAACCGGGCGTCGAGCTGGCACACGTCGCGGATCGCACGCGCGACCGCGACCCCGGCCAGCAACGGCACCCACGGTGAGGGCGGCGCCGAGAGCAGAGCGGAGAACGTCAGCCCGGCTCGTGGCGGCGAGACCCACGTTCGGCCGAGACGACCGCGACCGCCGGTCTGTTCCTCGGCGACCAAGACGTAACCGGGCTCGGCGCCCTGCCGTGCCGCCTCGGCGACGTCCGCGTTCGTCGACCCGGTCCGCGCCACGACCGTGACCCGCCAGCCTTCGGGCGCCCGGAACGCCGCCTGGCGGACACCGGTCAGCGGCGGACGGTCGAGATCGGAGAACACCCCGGTATCCTCGCGCGCATGGCTGCTGAGGTCTCCCCCGACCCGTCCACGGAACGAACCGCCGCCGATCCCGCCCACGGCCTACCGCCGGGCACCGACGTTCACACGACCGCCGGCAAACTCACCCGGTTCCGGCACGCCGCCGACCAGGCCACCCACGCCGGATCGCAGCGCGCCGTCGACGCCCAGCACGCGAAGGGCAAGCTGACCGCACGCGAGCGGGTGGTGGCCTTCCTCGACCCGGGCAGCTTCACCGAGATCGGGGAGCTTTCCCGGCACCGGGCGCACGACTTCGGTTTGGACCGCAACCGCCCGTACGGCGACGGCGTCATCACGGGCTACGGCACCGTCGACGGCCGGCAGGTCTGCGTCTTCAGCCAGGACGTCACCGTCTTCGGCGGCAGCCTCGGCGAGGTGTACGGCTCCAAGATCGTCAAGATCATGGACCTGGCACTGAAGATGGGCGTGCCGATCGTCGGCCTGAACGAGGGCAGCGGCGCACGCATCCAGGAAGGCGTCATGGGGCTCGCCCTCTACGGCGAGATCTTCTACCGGAACGTGCTGGCCTCGGGCGTGATACCCCAGCTGTCGCTCATCTTGGGCACCTGCGCCGGCGGGCACGTCTACTCTCCCGCGCTCACCGACTTCACACTGATGGTCGACGGCAAGTCGCACATGTTCATCACCGGGCCGGATGTGATCAAGGCCGTCACCGGAGAGGACGTGGAGATGGAGGACCTCGGCGGGGCCCGGACCCACAACAGCCGCTCCGGCGCGGCGCACTTCATGAGCGAAAGCGACGAGGCCTGCCTCGACCTGGCGAAGACGATCCTTTCCTACCTGCCGTCCAACAACATGGAGGAACCCCCGGTCTTCGACGCGCCCGACGCGCTCGCCGAGGAGCCGATCGCCGAGCTCGACACCTTCATCCCGGACAGCAGCAACGCGCCGTACGACATGAAGACCGTGATCGGCCACATCCTCGACGCCGACAGCTTCCTGGAGGTCCAGGAGCTGTTCGCGCCGAACATCGTGGTCGGCTTCGGCCGGGTCGAAGGCCGCTGTGTCGGCGTCGTCGCGAACCAGCCGCTGTCGTTCGCGGGCACGCTGAACATCGACGCGGCGGAGAAGGCAGCGCGTTTCGTGCGGACCTGCGACGTGTTCAACATCCCGATCATCACGTTCGTGGACGTCCCCGGCTACCTGCCCGGCACCGACCAGGAGTGGAACGGCGTCATCCGCCGTGGCGCGAAGCTCCTGTACGCGTACTCGGAGGCGACCGTGCCGAAGATCACCGTGATCACCCGCAAGGCCTACGGCGGCGCGTACGTGGTCATGGGCTCCAAGCACCTGTCCAACGACGTGAACCTGGCGTGGCCGACCGCGCAGGTTGCCGTCATGGGGGCCCAGGGCGCGGTGAACATCGTGCAACGCAAGGCGATCGCCGCCGCGGCGGACCCGGAGGCGACCCGCAAGGAGTTCATCGAGAAGTACGAGGACACTTTCGCGACGCCGTACATCGCGGCTGAACGGGGCTTCGTCGACGCCGTGATCGCGCCGAGCGAGACGCGGCGGGAGATCGCCCGCGCACTGCGGCTGTTGCGGACCAAGCGAGAGAACCTCCCGCCGAAGAAGCACGGGAACATCCCGCTGTGAGTTCGCAACGCGGCTCCGGGAACGACGCCGGGAGCGCCGCGGCGGGGACCGGAAGGCCGGCCCTGCGGCTGGTCCACGGCTCGGTGGACGGCGCCGACGTCACGGTCGAACTCGCCGCGCTGGTAGCGGTACTGGCCGCCCGCGGCTCAGTCGTCGAACCGGAGCCGGTCCCCCGCCGGCTCTGGAACGACCCCGAACGCCAGCTCCGCCGGCCCCTGCGAATCGGTCGCGACAGCTGGCGCCGATCCGGATTGCCCTCGTAGAACGGGAACCGGATCCCACCAGGGCGAACGCCGGCGGGCCCCGGCCACCAGCCAGCGGGCGGCGAGGACCAACCAGCGCCACCGGTAGACGACCATCGCCGCCAACGCCAGAAGCATCAGCCCGACCACCCCGTCGAGCCAGTAGTGGTTCCCGGTGCCCACCACCACGAAGATCGTGACGATCGGGTGCAGCACCGCGAGCCAGCGCAGGCGGCGGCGGCTCATCCGTACGACGGTGATCGCGACCAGCATCGCCCAGGCCACGTGCAACGACGGCATGGCCGCGTACTGGTTGGCGACGCCCGACGTGCTGTCCCGGTCGTACGGGGTCGGGCCGAAGACCTGCATCGTGTCGATGAGGGTGTCGCCGGTGAACAGCCGGGGCGGCGCGAGCGGCACGAAGATCGTGAACAGCAGCCCGAACGCGGTCAGCAGGAACAGCGTGTTGCGCACCTTCGGGTACGACGGGCGATGCCAGACGAACAGCCAGACCAGGAAGATCCCGGTCAACGGGAAGTGCACGGTGACGTAGTACTGGTTCGCCAGATGGACCAGCGTCGTGGATTTCAGTAGCAGGTCCTGGATGTGCACCTCCCCCGGCAGGTGCATCGACCGTTCGAGGTTCCACAGCTGCCGGGCGTTGTTCTCGGCCTGATCGATGTGGCCGGAGGCGAAATGCCGGGACTGTTCGTAGAAGGCCAGCAGCGCGAAGACCAGGACCACTTCGAATCCGAGCGCCCGGCCGGTACGAAGCCACTGCCGCCAGGGCAACCGTCCGCCGGATCCCCGCTCGCCCGAGGCGGCGGTCGGGAGCGTACCGGCAGTCACAGCGCTCCTCTCGACCTCACCCGGGCCGCCCTGGCCGGAACCCGGACGTCTCCGTCACGTTACCCAATGTTCCGCTTCTCATCGTTGTTGTTCCTGCTGGTTCCTCCTGGGTTCCTCCCGCCGGTGCCACGCGCCCCGCCGCCCGGATCGGCGCCGGACGGGTCGATAGAGTGACGACGCCCCAGTCGTTGTCCCAACGCCGCACTGCCGGAGTGTCTTCGTGCGCAAGGTTCTGATCGCCAACCGTGGCGAGATCGCCGTCCGGGTAGCCCGCGCCTGCCGGGACGCCGGATTGGTCAGCGTCGCGGTGTACGCCGACCCGGACCGGGATGCCCCGCACGTGCGAGCCGCGGACGAGGCGTATGCGCTCGGCGGATCGACCCCCGGTGACTCGTATCTGGACATGGCGAAGGTCCTGGGCGTGGCGAAACAGTCCGGCGCCGACGCCATCCACCCGGGCTACGGCTTCCTCTCCGAGAACGCCGACTTCGCCCAGGCCGTCATCGACGCCGGGCTGACGTGGATCGGCCCGCCGCCCACCGCGATCGCCCAACTCGGGGACAAGACGCAGGCCCGGCACATCGCGATCTCGGTCGGCGCACCGCTGGCCCCAGGCACCGCGGACCCGGTCTCGGGCGCCGACGAGGTGGTCGCCTTCGCGAAGGAGTACGGCCTGCCGATCGCCATCAAAGCGGCGTTCGGCGGGGGCGGTCGCGGCATGAAGGTCGCCCGGAGCATGGAAGAGGTCCCGGAACTCTACGAATCCGCCGTTCGCGAGGCAGTAGCGGCGTTCGGCCGCGGCGAGTGTTTCGTCGAGCGTTACCTCGACAAGCCGCGGCACGTCGAGACGCAGATCCTGGCGGACGCGCAGGGCAACGTGGTGGTGGTGGGTACCCGCGACTGCTCACTGCAACGTCGCTACCAGAAGCTCGTCGAAGAGGCGCCCGCGCCGTTCCTGACCGACGACCAGATCGAGCAGCTCTACACCTCGTCGAAGACGATCGCTCGCGCCGCCGGTTACGTGGGTGCGGGCACCGTCGAGTTCCTGGTCGGTCAGGACGGCCTGATCTCCTTCCTCGAGGTCAACACCCGGCTGCAGGTCGAGCACCCCGTCACCGAGCAGGTCTCCGGCATCGACCTCGTACGAGAGCAGTTCCGCATCGCCGACGGCGGCACGCTCGACTACGACGACCCGGCGCCGCGCGGCCACTCGTTCGAGTTCCGCATCAACGGCGAGGACCCGGGCCGCGGCTTCCTGCCGGCCCCCGGCACGGTGACCAAGTTCGTCGCCCCGGCCGGCCCCGGAGTGCGGCTGGATGCCGGCGTCGAGACCGGCACCGTCGTCGGCGGCCAGTTCGACTCCTTGCTCGCCAAGCTGATCGTCACCGGCGCCACCCGCCAGGAGGCGCTGGAACGCTCCCGCCGGGCGCTCGACGAGCTCGTCGTGGAGGGCATGGCGACCGCGTTGCCGTTCCACCAGGCGGTCGTCCGCGATCCGGCCTTCACCTCCGAGCCGTTCACGGTGCACAACCGCTGGATCGAGACCGAGTTCGACAACCGGATCCCGGCATTCGCCGCCGTCGCCGATTCCGCGTCGTCCCCGGACGAGCGCGAGATCGTCGTCGTCGAGGTCGGGGGGCGTCGGCTCGAGGTGTCACTCCCGGCCGGAATGGGCGCCCCGGCGGTCCGCGGCGGAGCGAAGACGGCTACCCCACGCCGATCCGCCGCCGCGGGCAGGATCGCCGTCGCAACCGGTGACGCGGTGGCCTCACCGATGCAGGGCACGATCGTCAAGATCGCGGTGAACGACGGGGACACCGTCGCCGCCGGCGATCTGGTCGTCGTCCTCGAAGCCATGAAGATGGAACAGCCACTCACCGCGCACAAGGCCGGAATGGTCTCGAACCTCAAGGCCGAGGTCGGCGAGGTCGTCACCGCCGGCGCGATCATCTGCGACATCAAGGACGCGTGAGACGTCGCGGCCAGCTCCGACTTTCGGCCAGCTCCGACTTTCGGCCAGCTCCGACTTTTGACGCGCCAGCTCCGACTTCGGACCATTTTAGGCCGTTTTCTGGTAACAGCCCGGAGAAAAGGTCGGCCAATCCCGGCGGGGATGGCCTAGGCGCGGCCCATCAGGCGACGGGCCGCTTCGGTGAGCGAACCGGACAGCGACGGGTAGATCGAGAACGTGTGACCGACCTGCTCGGCGGTCAAATGGTTCTGCACAGCGAGCGAGATCGGCAGGATCAGCTCGCTCGCGCGAGGTGCGACCACGACACCGCCGAGCACCGTGCCCGACCCGGGACGGGCGAACAGTTTCACGAAGCCGTCCGACAGACCCTGCATCTTCGCCCGTGCGTTGGTGAACAGCGGCAGCATGACCGCCTCGACCGCCTCGCCTTGATCGATCCGCGCCTGACTGACGCCGACGGTGGCGATCTCCGGGTCGGTGAAGACGTTGGCGCAGACGGTGTCGAGCCGCAACGGCGCCACCGCCTCCCCGAGCGCGTGCCAGATCGCGATCCGCCCCTGCATCGCCGCAACGCTGGCGAGCATCAGCACTCCGGTGCAGTCCCCGGCCGCGTACACGCCCGGCACGGTGGTGCGCGAAACCCGGTCGGTGTGGACGAAACCCAGCTCGTCGGTCGCGACGCCCGCGGCCTGCAGGTGCAGACCCCCGGTCTGCGGAACGGAACCGACCGCGAGCAGGCAATGGCTGCCTTCGACGATCCGGCCGTCGGTCAGATGGACCAGGACGGCGTCACCGATGTTCTCCACCCGCGCCGCCCGGGACTGGCCGATCAGGTCGATCCCCCGCCGGCGGAACACGTCCTCGACGACCCGTGCGGCGTCCTCGTCCTCGCCGGGCAACACCCGGTCGCGGGAGGAGACGAGCGACACCTCGCTGCCGAGCGCGCGGAACGCCGACGCGAACTCGGCACCGGTGACCCCTGATCCGACCACGACGAGATGCTCGGGGATCCCCGGCAGGTCGTAGAGCTGCCGCCAGGTGAGGATCCGCTCGCCGTCCACCACCGTTCCCGGCAGAGCCCGGGGCGTCGCGCCGGTGGCGATCAGCACGACGTCGGCGCCGACACCCGCGGAGGAGCCGTCGTTCTCGGTGATCGCGAGCCGAGTGGGGGCGACGAACCGGGCGCTCCCCCGGATGATCTCCACCCCGGCCTCGACCAGGCCGGAGGAGATGTCCGCGGATTGGGCGCTGGCCAGGTGCTGCACCCGGGCGAAGACCTCCTGCACGTCGAGGTCGACGACGTCCGGCGGGGTGACCGGGCTGGAGTCGTCCCAGGACGCGACGTGGGTACTGCCGTCGTCGGCGTAGAGCCGGACCCCCAGAGCTCCGGCGCCGGCCAACGAGGTGATGACGTCCGTGGTCGCGATCAGCGCCTTCGAAGGCACGCAGTCGGTGAGCACGCAGGAGCCACCGATGCCGTCACGGTCGATCAACGTCACCGTCGCACCGAGGCCGGCGGCGACCAGCGCGGCTTCGTAGCCCGCCGGGCCACCACCGACGATCGCGACACGAGGCACGGGCTTCGTCACGATCAGAAGTCTTCCACCCCTTACGCTCACGTCGTGTCGCTCTATGCCGCGTACCGGACGGATGTGAATCCGGCGCGGCTGTCCGAACGCTGCCCGGCATCGCCGGTGCACGGGCCGGGGTGGCTGACCGGCTGGCGGCTGACGTTTGCCGGCGGCGAGGACGACGACGACCTGATGGCGGAGCTCGAAGGCGGCCTCGAGGCGAGTTTCGGCGCGATCCTGGCGACCGAGGTCCCGGGCGCACAGGCCACCGTCGTGCAGGAACCCGGCGCCAGCGTCTTCGTGATGCTCTACGACGTCAGCCCGGCCGACGAGGAGGTCCTGCAGCTGTGGGAGGGTTCCGCCTACCGGAAGCTCAAGATCCGGGTCGAGACGTTGGAAGGGTCGGTCATGGCGTGGACGTTCGTCTTCGACGGCTACGAGGGCGGACTGCCCGACGCGTCGTACCTGGGCGAGTTGAGCGACGCCGCCGAAGAGGCGGGCGCCCCCGGCGACTACGTGCGCGAGCTACGCAACCGCCCGTGCCGCAGCAACTCCGACTAGCCCTGCGCGAGCCGGAGTCCGGTCAGCCGGTGCCGGCGAAATAGCCCCGCACGGCGGATTCCAGTACGGCGACCCCGATCTCCAGGCAGCCCTCGTCGACGTCGAACGTCGGCTGGTGCAGATCATGGGTCACCCCACCGGGGGTTCGCGTGCCGAGCCGGGCCATCGCCGAGGGCACCTTCTCCCCGAACCAGCCGAAGTCCTCGCCGCCGAGCGACTGCCGCGAGGTCACCACGCCCTGCTCGCCGAGCACTGACACGACCGCGTCGTGCAGCACCCGGTGGGCGAACGGGTCGTTGACGACCGGCGGCACGCCACGGCGGTAACGGACCTCGGCGCTGGCGCCGAAGGCGGCGACGATCTGCTGCGCCCCCTCGGTGACCAGTTCCGGCGCTCGCTCCCAAGCGGCGTGGTCGAGCACCCGCACGGTTCCGGCGACCGACGCCGACGACGGGATCGCGTTCGCCGCCGTGCCCGCCGCCGTGGCTCCCCAGACCAGCGCCAGCGAGGACCGCGCGTCGACGCGACGGGAAAGCACACCCGGCAGCCCGGTGATCAACGCACCCAGCGCGTAGACGAGGTCGACGGTGTTCTGCGGCCTGGAGGTGTGGCCACCCGGGCCGGACAGCACGATCTCGACCATGTCGCAGGCCGCGGTGATCGACCCTTCGCGGAGCCCGACCTGACCCACGTCCACCGTCGGATCGCAGTGCAGAGCCAACGCCAACGCCATGTCGTCCAACGCCCCCGCGGCCAGTGCGGCCAACGCCCCGCCGGGCATCTTCTCCTCGGCCGGCTGGAAAAGCAGCCGGACGTGACCGGCCGGTGGCCCTGCGATCAGCCGTTCGGCGACTCCGAGCAGGACGGTGGTGTGCACGTCGTGTCCACAGGCGTGGCACACGCCGGGCACCGTGGAGGCGTACGGCACCGGCTTCGCGTCGGTCAGCGGAAGCCCGTCGAGATCCGCCCGCAGGAGCACCCCCGTCCGGCCCGGGGGGCCGATGTCGCAGGTCAGTCCGACACCGCCGGGCAGCGGGGAGGGCGCCAACCCGAACTCGCGAAGCCGGTGCGCGACGAACGCGGTCGTCTCGGTCTCGGTCCAGCCGAGTTCGGGGTGGGCGTGCAGATGCCGCCGGGTCTCGATCAGGTTCACGCGGGCACTCCGGCGGCGAACTCCTCGACCAACGCGGCGACCACCGGACGCAGATCCCCGTCGTGCGCTGCCGCGACGGCGCGCTGCCGGTCGTACGACGCGCCCTTGGCCAGGACGAGGTCGACGACTCCGAGCTGTTCGGCGCACCCGAGCCGGTCCGCGACCGGACGTAGCTCCGCGCAGAGTTCCTCGATCTCCTGCCGCAACGACCTGGTGTGCCCCTGCTCGTCGGTGATCACCTCGGCCGCGAGGCCGTAACGAGCCGCCCGCCACTTGTTCTCGCGAACGACCCATTCGTGGGGTACCGGCAAGGTGTATCCCCGGTCCAGTTGGGCGTCGAACCGCTCGACCAGGCACTGCGAGATCGCCGCAACCATGCCGACCTCGGCGAGCGTCGGGATCCCGTCGCAGATCCGGAACTCGACGGTGCCGAAGTCCGGGTGCGGACGAAGGTCCCACCAGACCTCGCGGACGGAGGCGATCGTGCCGCTGACGATCAACGTCTCCATGAATGTCTCGAACGCACCCCAGTCCCGCAGCTGGTACGGCAATCCGGCGGTCGGTAGGCATTCGAAGATCTTCGACCTGGTCGATGCGAGCCCGGTGTCCACACCCACCCAGTACGGCGACGACGCGGAGAGCGCCAGCAGGTGCGGGACATAGCCGGTGAGCGCGTTGACGATCGGCATGACCTTCTGTGCGGACCGCACCCCGACGTGCACGTGGACGCCGAAGATCTGCATGCGGCGGGCCGTCCACTGCATGCTCTCGACGAGGCTGGCGTACCGCGGCAACGGGCTGACGACCTGCGCGGTCCAATCGGTCGTGGGGTGCGTCCCGCTGCACATCAACTCCAGGCCGCGCGCGTCCGCCGCGGAACGGACCTCTTCGACGGTCCGGTGCAGGTCGGCCAGCGCCTCGTCGACGCGGGTGCAGACACCGGTGATGACCTCGACGCACGACTCGAACAGCTCGTGCTTGGCCTTCGGGTGCTCCCCGCCGTAGGCGGCGCCGACCTCCTCGAGGATCGGCGACGCCTGCGAGGCGAGTTCACCGGTCTTCGCGTCGACGAGCTGCAGCTCCCACTCGATCCCCAGGCTGGTGCCCGCACTCGCGTTGAAGTCGATGTTCACGCTTCGAGCGTAGGGGCTGCGAGCGACACGCTGTGACCCTCAACCGCCGATCGCCGACATGGGCCGGTGGGGCTGCACGAACTCGGGTGCCCCGATGCCGTGCCCGGCGGCCTTTCCCCGGACCGCGTCGGCGACCAGGGCGACGAGCTCCGCTTCGCTGGCCCCGGCGCGCAGCGGACCGCGCAGGTCGGTCTCGGTGCGAGCGAACAAGCAGGTACGCAACTGCCCGTCCGCGGTCAGCCGCAGCCGATCGCAGGACGCGCAGAACGGGGCGGTCACCGAAGCGATCACCCCGACCCGCGCCGGACCGCCGTCCACCAGCCAGGTCTTGGCCGGCGCACTGTCCGTCGGCGACTCGGGCGTCAGCGTCCATCGCCGGGAGAGGCGGTCGAGGATCTCCTCCCCGGTCACCAACCGGCCACGGTCCCAGCTGTGCTGCGGGTCGAGCGGCATCTGCTCGATGAATCGCAGTTCGTAACCCGCGTCGAGGCAGAAGGCCAGCAGGTCGGCCGCCTCGTCGTCGTTCACCCCGCGCAAGAGTACGGAGTTCACCTTCACCGGCCGCAGCCCCGCCGCGAGGGCGGCGGCCGAACCCGCGAGCACGTCGTCGAACCGGTCCCGGCGGGTCATCGCGAGAAACCGGGACCGCCGGAGCGTGTCCAGACTGACGTTGACCCGCCGCAGGCCCGCAGCGGCGAGCGCCTCTGCGTGGTCCGCCAGCTGCACCCCGTTGGTGGTCAGCGCGGTGTCGTACCCCTGCGCGACGAGCCCCCGGACGATCGCGGCGGCGGTAGGGCGCAGCAGCGGTTCCCCACCGGTGAGGCGCGCGCTCGCGACGCCGAGGCCGGCGAAGATCGCCGTCAGCCGCAGCAACTCGCCGTCGGTGAGGAGATCGGCGCGGGGAATCCACTCCAGTCCTTCGGCCGGCATGCAGTAGGTGCAACGCAGCCCGCATCGATCGGTCAACGAGATGCGCAGATCGCGCGCAGCCCGGCCGAAGCCGTCGACCAGTTGCTCGGGCACCGCACCTCCTGATCTCCGCACGGGGCACCGGCCGGCCGGCGCCCCGATTCGGACGTCTAGCGCGGCCTGCCCGGTTCGGATAGCAGGGAGCTGGCCCGGAACAGGGAGTCCAGCCCCTCGGCGACCTTCTCGGCGTCGATGCATCGGCCGTCGACCATCGTGTTCATGATGACACGATCCCCGGTCCGCCAGCCGATCACGCTCAGCTGGCCGGGCGGTGCTTCGTTCGACACGCCGAACGAGAGCCGTTCGCGGTCCGGCAGCCATGGGGTGTCCGCCGACCCGGGGTCTTGACCCACCCAGCTGAAGATCAACTTCACCGGCGCGGCCGGCGCCGGCCCGGTATCCAGGTAGACATGGCCCTTCCGGTCGGCGAGGGCGGCCGCGACCAAGGTCGACAGCGGAAGGAATCGCTCGATGACGCCGCGGATCCCCGCGGCGACCGCGACCGGGTCCGCCGGGTCGACGGCGAGGCTGATTCCCCGGGCCAGGTTGCCGCCCGAGGAGCGGTGACGCCCGGGCAGGTAACGGCGCGCGTCGAACATGAGGTGCACCTGCGTGGGATCCATCGGCACACCGGCTTCGAGGAGGCCCACGAAGACGGTCGACGCCATGATCGCGGCGATGCTCGCCGTCGGCGCGTGAACCCGTCGCCACTCCGCGAGGTCGTCCAGGACGGCCGTCGGGAACGAACGGGCCAGGATCTTGGTGTGTTCCGGGGTCGGAGACACCCAGCCTTCGGACGTGGCCCATGGCGCCGCGGCGCCGCTCGGGGGGGACGCGACGACGCCCGAGGCCGAGCGCAGCAGCCGGACAGCGTTCCGCGGCGACCGCAGGCACTGGGCGGCGAGCGCCTGGAAGACGACCCGCGCGGGGATCCGTTCGCCCGCGGTCAGGATCAGGTCGGGATCGGCGGTCAGCAGCGCCCGGTACATCCGACGGTTGGTGAGCGCGTCTCCGTGTGCGTGGTTGGCGAAGAACGCCACCGACTCGGTACCGAACACCATCCGGATCGGGTCGGTGAACGGCGTGGGAGCCAGGTTCGCCACGACGAAATCCGACTCGCGGCCCGGGGCCGGTTCGGGCGCCGCCGCGACGATCCGCTCGATGTGGTCGTCCAGATGCCGCGGAGGTACCCGACGCCACGAGGCGGAAGCCAGGTCGAGGGTCGAACCGAACGTCGATCGGGGGTCCCGCTCGACCACCTCACGAATCGCGGCCCGGAGCGCGTCGAGGGCAGGCAGCCGAACCGGGCTCCAGAACGTGACAGTGCCCCAGGACGTCCAGGGACGGTCGAAGAAGTCGACAGGCCACATGTCGGTGGCGGTACCTGATTCGTGGAAGCGCGCCCGTACTGCCAACGACCGACATCCGTCCTTCAGCGTCACGTGTCCTCTTCGTACTCATCGGGAGGCGGGTGGGAAGCCTTGAGACGCGGCTCGACTGCGGCGGCGGGCGGCGGAACGTCCGGCGGTGCGGGTCTCGGCGGCGTCCTCGGCGACGCCGTCGTCCCGGGCGACGCGGGGCGTCGATCGTACTTCCCGCAACCTCCCGCCCGAAACCCGCCCGAAAGCACCCGAACCGGACCGACATCTGAGCAGTGGCTCGAAACGTACGGTGCAGACATGCGCCATCCGGTTCCCGACCCGCCCACGAGCACGTCCGCGTTCGCCGCACTGATCGACCACACGCTGGCCGTGCCCGAGGCGACGCCGGAGGATGTGGACATCGCGGCGCGAACGGCGTCCGAACTGGGCTGCGCGGCCCTCGTCGTCCACCCCGCGCGGCTTCCGGTCGTGTCCGGAGTCCCAGTGTGCGCGCTCGCCGGCTTCCCGTCCGGCGCGCACGGACCGGAGGTGAAAAGCGCCGAGACGGCGTACGCCGTGCTCGCCGGCGCGACCGAGATCGAGATGGTCGTCGACCTCGGCCTGGTGAAGGCATCCGCGTGGACCGACCTGGAGGACGAGATCGCGACGGTCCGGACGGCCTGCGGGACAGCCCTGCTGAAAGTCGTCGTCGAATCGGCGTTGTGGAACGACGACCAGCTGGCGCGAGCGGCCGAGGCCGCAGGCCGGGGCGGCGCGGACTACGTCGTCACGTCGACCGGCTTCCACCCGGCCGGCGGCGCGACCGAAAAAGCGGTGCGGCTGCTGCGTTCGGTCGTCGGCGACGAGCTGGGCGTCAAGGCGTCCGGCGGAATCACCGACATCGAGCCGGCGGTGGCCCTGATCCGCGCAGGGGCGAGCCGGATCGGCTGCGCTGGGACTCCGGCCCTGCTCGCCGGTTTCGGCAGCTGACGTTCGCGCCCACGCCCGAACCGCCGCGCACCGCCGTCATCGTCAGATCGGCGAGCGGGCGTAGGTCCGCGGCTCCGGGAAACCTCCGCCGACACGCCGTGACGAAGGGGCGGAAACCCGGAGCTCGCCGGCGGAAATCCGGAGCTGGGATTCGGATCTGCTTACTTGTCAGCGGGGGTACGGCGACGGATCTTCGAACCCAGCCAGGTCAGCGGGTCGTACTTCACGTCCGCCACCCGTTCCTTCATCGGGATGATCGCGTTGTCGGTGATGTGGATGCCCTCCGGGCACACCTCGGTGCAGCACTTGGTGATGTTGCACAGACCCAGACCGCGCTCCTCCTGAACCAGCTTGCGCCGGTCGAGTCCGTCGTTCGGGTGCATCGAGAGTTCCGCGTACCGCAGGAAGAAACGGGGGCCGGAGAAGGCCTCCTTGTTCTCCTCGTGGTCACGGATCACGTGGCAGGTGTCCTGGCACAGGAAGCATTCGATGCACTTGCGGAACTCCTGCGAGCGCTCGACGTCGATCTGCTGCATGACGAACGGCGCCTGCGGCGCCTCGGCCTTCGGGGTGAACGCGGGGACCTGCCGCGCCTTCTCGTAGTTGTACGAGACGTCGGTCACCAGGTCCTTCATCACCGGGAAGCCCCGCATCGGGGTGATCGTGATCGGCTCGTCCTTCGGGAAGGTCGACAGCCGGGCCAGGCACATCAGCCGCGGCTTGCCGTTGATCTCCGCCGAACAGGAGCCGCACTTACCGGCCTTGCAGTTCCAGCGCACGGCCAGATCGCCGGCGTGCTGGGCCTGCACGTGGTGGACGGCGTCGAGCACGACCTCGCCCTCGTCGACCTCGACGGTGTACGTCTCGAAGTCGCCGCCATCCTCGTCGCCGCGCCAGATCCGCAGCGTCAGGTCGTAGCTCACTTTGCCTCCAGCAGTTCGGCCAGCTCAGCCGGCATTTCCGGCAGCGGCTGGTGCTTGAGGGACACCGAACCGCTGGAGTCGAGAGCCACGATGACGTTGACCTTGCCCCACTCGGGATCGGTCATCGGGTAGTCGTCGCGGGTATGCCCGCCGCGGCTTTCCTTCCGTTCCAGCGCCGCGCTCGCCACCGCCTCGGAGACGGTGAGCATGTTGCGCAGGTCGAGCGAGAGGTGCCAACCCGGGTTGTAGTGGCGATCGCCGCCGGAACGGACGTTCGGCAGCCGCTGTTTCAGCGCGGCGATCGAGGTGAGCGCGGTCTCCATCTCGCTGGCCGTCCGGATCAGCGCGACGGTGTCGTTCATCACCTGCTGCAGCTCGGCCTGGACCGCATACGGGTTCTCCGCATTGCCGGACAACGTCTCCGGGCCGCCAAACGGCGCCAACGCGTCCTTTTCGGCTTGGACCAGGTCGGCGTCGGCGATCTTCGGCCGCTGCTCGCCCAGGCCCGCTGCGTAGGCGGCCGCGTGGTCGCCGGCACGCTTGCCGAAGACCAGCAGGTCGCCGAGCGAGTTGCCGCCCAGACGGTTCGCGCCGTGCATGCCGCCGGCGACCTCCCCCGCGGCGTACAGGCCGGGCACGATCGACGCGGCGCTGTCCGGATCGACCTCGACGCCGCCCATCACGTAGTGGCAGGTCGGCCCGATCTCCATCGGCTCGGACGTGATGTCGACCTCGGCAAGCTCCTTGAACTGGTGGTACATCGACGGCAGCCGCTTGCGGATGTACTCCGGGCTGCGCCGCGAGGCGATGTCGAGGTAGACGCCGCCGTGCGGGGTGCCGCGGCCGGCCTTGATCTCCGCGTTGATCGCTCGGGCCACCTCGTCCCGGGGCAGCAGTTCCGGTGGCCGGCGGTTGTTGGTCTTGTCCTCGTACCAGCCGTCGGCCTCCTCGACCGAGTCGGCTGTCTCGGCCTTGAAGAACTCCGGGATGTAGTCGAACATGAACCGCTTGCCGTCGCTGTTCTTGAGGATGCCGCCGTCACCCCGCACGCCCTCGGTGACGAGGATGCCACGGACGCTCGGCGGCCAGACCATGCCGGTCGGGTGGAACTGGACGAACTCCATGTTCACCAGCGTCGCCCCGGCCCGCAACGCGAGCGCGTGCCCGTCGCCGCTGTACTCCCAGGAGTTCGACGTGACCTTCCAGGACTTCCCGATACCGCCGGTGGCGAGCACGACGGCCGGCGCCTCGAAGGTCACGAACCCGCCGGTCTCCCGGCGGTAACCGAACGCACCGCAGATGCGGTCGCCGTCCTTGAGCAGCGCGGTGATCGTCGTCTCCATGAAGACGTCGATGCCGAGCTCGACGACCCGCTGCTGCAGGGTCCGGATCATCTCCAGGCCGGTGCGGTCACCGACGTGCGCGAGCCGGGCATAGCGGTGACCGCCGAAGTCGCGCTGCGAGATCAGCCCGTCCTTCGTCCGGTCGAACAACGCCCCCCACTGCTCGAGCTCGTAGACCCGGTCCGGCGCCTCCTGCGCGTGCAGCTGCGCCATCCGCCAGTGGTTGAGCAGCTTGCCGCCGCGCATCGTGTCGCGGAAGTGGACCTTCCAGTTGTCTTCTTTCCACACGTTGCCCATCGCGGCGGCGAGCCCGCCCTCGGCCATGACGGTGTGCGCCTTGCCGAGCAGGCTCTTGCACACGACGGCGGTCTTCGCACCTGATTCGTGCGCCGCGATCGCGGCCCGCAGCCCGCTGCCGCCGGCCCCTAGGACGACGACGTCGTAGGAGAACTTCTGCCCCTCGTTCGAGGGCACGCCGTCAGTCATCTAAAAGAACCTCGGATCGGTGAAGGCGCCCGCGGAGACCATCCAGACGTACGCGTCGGTGAACGCGACGAACAGGAGGCTGGCCCACGCGAACTTCATGTGGTGGTGGTTGAGTTTCGACACGACGCCCCAGGCCTTGTACCGGAGCGGGTGGGCCGAGAAGTGCCGCAGCTTGCCGCCCATCACGTGGCGGCAGGAGTGGCAGGACGCCGAGTAGAGCCACAACAGCACGGCGTTCACGATCAGCACCAGCGTGCCCAGGCCCATGTGACCCCAGTCGCCGTCGTGGTTCTTGAAGGCGACCACCGCGTCGTAAGTCAGGATCACGTTGAACACGACACCGGCGTAGAAGAAGTACCGGTGGACGTTCTGGCCGATCAACGGCAACCGGGTCTCGCCGGTGTAGGTCTTGTGCGGCTCGGCGACGGCGCAGGCCGGCGGGGACAGCCAGAACGACCGGTAGTAGGCCTTGCGGTAGTAGTAGCAGGTGAGCCGGAAGCCCAGCGGGAAGATCAGGATCCAGATCGCCGGCGTGAAGACGTACTTCGTGGTCGGCAGCCACGATAGGTGCGGCGCCCCCTCGGCGGCGCATCTGTCGGCCAGACACGGCGAGTAGAACGGCGAGATGTACGGCTCGGAAAAGAAGTGCTTGCCGTAGAACGCCCGGAACGTCGAGTAGATGATGAAAAGGACGAGCACGGTGACCGTGATCAGCGGCTGAAGCCACCAGCGGTCTTGCCGAAGGGTGCGCGCCGAGATCCTGGCGCGCTGCATCGACGGCCGGTCGGGCCGCGCCTCCGGCGCGGGGGTGGGAGCGGTGGCGACCACGCAGGTCCTCCTGAACGTCGTGTGACAGGCGTGCCACAAGCACGCGTCGTCGATGTTAAGACTGAAAAGTCGCTGAGCCTACTTTCTCTCGATCCGATAGGACACAGCTATCGAACGCTAGCCTGGACCGGTGCAGATCCAGCAGCTGCGGTACGTCGTCGCGGTCGCGGACGAGCGCCATTTCACCCGCGCCGCGAACCGGCTACACGTCGCGCAACCGTCGCTGTCGAGTCAGGTCCGGGCTCTCGAGTACGAACTCGGGGCGCCGCTGTTCGACCGGTCGCGACGCGGCGTCACGCTCACCGCGGCCGGTGAACAGTTCCTGCCCTGGGCGCGCCAGGCGCTCGCCGACTGCGAGGCCGGCCGGGAAGCCGTCCGCGAGCTCCTGGGACTGCACCGGGGCAGGCTCTCGATCGGCGCCACCCCGAGCCTGACCACCGGCCTGCTCCCCCCGCTGCTGGCCACGTTCCGGGCCCGCTATCCGGGCGTCGAGCTGCTCCTGCGGCAGGCCGGCTCGCGGGACCTGGTCGCAAGCCTGGACGAGGGCGAACTCGACGTGGCGCTGGTGATCCTTCCGGTGCGGTCGGCGGGGGTGACCGCTCAGCCGCTGGCCGAAGAGGAGCTGGTCCTGGCGGTCTCGCCCCGGCACCGCTACGCCGACCAGCACGCGATCACCGTGAAGGATCTTCGCGGCCTCCCCCTGGTCGGGTTCCGTGAGGGCTACGACCTGCGGGAGACGACCGTGACCGCCTGCCGGGCGGCGGGGTTCGAGCCGACCTTGGCGCTGGAGGGGGGCGAGATGGACGGTGTGCTCGCGCTCGCCGCCGCCGGACTCGGAGCCGCCGTCGTGCCGCTGACCGCGCTGCGAACCGCGCCTCGACTGCACGCGGTGCGGTTCGCCGGCGGTATGCCGCGCCGGACCATCGGCCTCGCCCGGGCGGCGGACCGACCCCGTCCGCGGGCCGCGGCCGCGTTCGAGGACATGCTGCTGACCGCGCTGTCCGAAGGCGGCTGGCCAGGCGGCGAAGGAGACGGCATGCATCTGCGCGGCGGAACGTCACCAGCCCGATCGGCCGCCCCGGCGGATCCTTCGGGTTAGCGCGGCCTCGGCCGCCAGGCTCAGTCCTCCGGACGGTTCCCCGCGCTAACCTTGTCGCCAATGCTCGCGTTGCCGCGCCGCTTCGGACGTCCCCTCCCTCACCGCCGGACCATTCGTGCGATCGCGGGGTTGACGAGCGTCGCCCTGATCGCGACGTTGCTCGCCACGCTCGTCGCTGGCCCGGTCCAGGCGGCCGCCGGCGTTCCCGCCGGCGGGAACGCTGGCCCGGTCGGCGGCACCCAGCTCGGCTCGACCGGCGTCGTCTACGACAGCCAGGCGGGCGTTCCGGCGCCCCCCGCTGTCGTCGCGTCCGGCTGGGTGGTGGCGGATCTCGACACCGGCGAAGTCCTGGGCGCGAGCGACCCGCACGGGCAGTTCGGTCCGGCCAGCACGCTGAAGGTCCTCTCCGCGTTGGTCATGCTCCCGCTGATCCCGCCGGAGCAGCAGATCACCGCGACCTCCGCGGCGGTGAACGTCGACGGGAGCAAGGTCGGCGTCGTACCCGGCCACGCGTACAGCGCCGACACGCTCTTCACCGGCATGCTCGTCGTCTCGGGGAACGACGCGACGCGGGTCCTGGCCAGCGCACTCGGTGGCGACGACGCGGTGCTGGCGATGATGAACGCGAAGGCAGCCGAGTTGCACGCCGACGACACGGTCGCCAAGACCGTCACCGGACTCGACGCCCCCGGACAAAGCACCTCCGCGTACGACCTCGCACTGATCAGCCGGGCCGCTCTGCAGCTGCCCGCCTTCCGCAACTACGTCGCCATCACGCGCACGCAGTTCGCGGGCGTCGACGTTCCGGGCTTCGCGATCTCCAACCACAACCTGCTGCTCGGCCACTACCCCGGCGCCTACGGCGTCAAGAACGGCTACACGGACGCGTCCCGGGCCACGTATGTCGGCGCGGCACAGCGGGACGGCCACAACCTGATGGTCACGATGGTGCGGACCGATCCGGAGTACCGGAACTCGGCCGAGGCCCTGCTCAACTGGGGATTCGCGGCCGACGGCAAGGTCAGCCCGGTCGGCACCCTCGTCGCTCCCGGCACCCCGGCCGCCGCCCCGGCCCCGACCAACGAGATCGCCGCCGCCGGGACCGCCGCACGGATCGCCGCGCCCCCCAAGGCGGGCCACCGCCTGGGAGGCCTGGAGTACGGCGCGATCGGGATCGCCGCCGGTGTTCTCGTGCTGTTCTTCGCCCGGCGCCAGCAGATCAAGCGCCGGCGTCGTTATCGCCGAACCCGGCTACGACTGCCGGACATCTAGGAACTTCTCCTTCCTCCGGTTTTCTCCCGCCCGTCTCCGGCTTGTGGTCACGACACGCCGAGGCGAGCGGACCGAATGCCGGAGAAAAGCGGGAGGACTGGATCTCGCGGCGTCAGCCGCGACGAAGCGCCGACACGACATCCCGAACGGCCCGGCGCGCCGCCAACGCCAGTGCGCCGCCGATGACGGCGGCGCTGGCAGATCCGGCGAGACGGGCCGCGGCCCATCCGGGCGGGCGCGTCTCGGTCGGGAGTGGCGGCATGCCCCCGGCCAGCGCGATCGCGGCCGCGGATTCGGCGGAGACCGCCGTCCCGGACGGTGGCACGTCGGAGTCGTAGGGGGCGGTGACCACCCACATCGACGCGAAGAGGAAAAGCCGGGCCACCAGATTGGTCCAGACGAGCAAGCCGATCACCACCGCGAAGCTGGCGTACAGCGGGTTGTGGGTGGTGTGTGCGATGTAGATGCTGCCGACCGACTTGAGGATCTCGAACCCGACCGCGCCGAACACGGCGCCGTCCAGGATCTGGCGGAACGCACCGCCCGGTTCGGGCAGACGCAGGAACAGAAAGCCGAACAGCAGCACGTCACCGCCGACCGCGAGCCCGACCGCGAGGATTCGCAACACCACCTCGGTCCCGCTGCCACCCGGGATCGGGGTGTGATCCACCACCACGTCGGCCGCGGACGTCGCCGCACTGGTCGCCACCAGGGACACCAGGATCGCCAACCCGACACCGGCGAGCGCGAGGACGTCGAGCCCCTTGGTGACGACGACGTTCCGTTGGAGTTGTGGCTGGTGCCAGGCCTGGCGCAACGACGAGCGCATCGCGTCGACCCAGCCCAAACCACCGAGCAGCAGGCCGATCAGACCGACGACGCCCGTCGCCGCACGTTGGTCGGCGATCGACGCCACGTCGATCTGGCCTTTCCCTTTTCCGATGAGACCGGGGAAGAAGTCGGAAAGCGACCGGGTGATCTGAGCCTCGGCGCCGGCGTCGTAGTGGGCGACGAACCCGGCGATCGACAGCGCCAGGGCCACCAGCGGGAAGAACGAAAGGAAGGCGGGCAGCGTGATCGCAGCCGCCAGCTGGTTCCCGTTGTCCTTGCCGAAGCGTTCGACCGTCCGAATCGTGTGATCGAGCAGCGGCCGGCGTAACCGCAACCGCGCGACGACGGCCTTGAGCTGATCGATCACGCCGCCTCACGTACCCCCATCCGGCGCTACCAGTCGGTCTTGCGCGGAGGTTGGGGCCCGGGCGTGCCGTGCCGAAACGGAAAGTCCCGCTGCGGACGCCAGACATCGACCCGGTCCCGCTCGAACATCTGCAGGCCCCAAACCCGGAAGCGGGCGTCGTAGTCGGCCAGCTCCTCGTAGCCGCGATCCAGCGCTTCATCGGAAACGTCCTGCGCGATCGTGACGTGCGGGTGGTACGGGTAGGAGAGCGCGCGATCCAGCGGGCCCGACCGCACCCGCTGGGCAAGGAGCTCGCACTCGGCGATGCCCTCGACCAGCGGCACGAACACGACCGGGGTGACCGGCCGGAACGTGGCGGTCCCCCGGAGCCGGACGTCGAACGGGTACCCGTCGGACGCGATCGCGCGCAGGTGTTCCTCGACCTCGTCGAGGTCGTCCGTCCACACGGCCGTCGGAGGCAGCAACGTGATGTGCGGGACGATCCGGGCGGCGGTCGGGTCCCCGAGCTTCTCCCGCCAACCCTGCAGTTCGACGGCGACCGGCTCGGGCAGGCCGATCGCGACGCCGATGTTGCGTCTCGTCGACCGTCGGGTCGACCGTCCGGCTGCGACGTTCCGGGTCATCGCGAGCTCGCGGCTTTCCAACCCCCCGCCGGCGGCAGGAAACCCACCGCGTCCTTCACCCGCGCGATCGTGACCGCGGCTATCTCGCGCGCTCGCGCCACCCCCGACGCGATCGCCGCCTCGACCTGGCCCGGGTCGGCGATCAACGTCCGATAGCGCTCCTGCACCGGCGCGAGCTCGGCGACCACGGCGTCGGCGACGTCGGCCTTGAACTGGCCGTAACCGCTTCCGTCGTAGCGCTTTTCGAGTGTCTCGACGCTCTCGCCGGTGACCGCGGACAGGATCCCGAGCAGGTTGGTGATCCCGGGCTTCTCGGCCGACGCGACGACCTCCCGCCCGGTGTCGGTGACCGCGCTCTTGATCTTCTTGGTGATCGCGCCTGGCTCGTCGAGCACCAGGATCGTCCCGGCCGGCGGCAACGACTTGCTCATCTTGCGGGTCGGATCGGCCAGGTCGGCGATCCGGGCGGTCTCCGCGACGACCGTCGCCTTCGGCACCGTGAACACCTCGCCGAAGCGGGCGTTGAAACGGATCGCCAGGTCGCGGGTCAGTTCGAGATGCTGCAGTTGGTCGACGCCGACCGGTACCTCGTCCGCGTGGTACAGCAGGATGTCGGCGGCCTGCAGGATCGGGTAGACGAAAAGGCCGACGGTCGCGGCACCCAGCTCCGAACGGGCCGCCTTGTCCTTGAACTGCGTCATCCGGGACGCCTCCCCGTACCCGGTGATGCACCCCAGTACCCACGCCAACTCGGCGTGCTCGGGTACCCGGCTCTGGACGAAGATCGTGGATCTGTCCGGGTCGAGTCCGACGGCGAGCAGCTCGGCGACCGCCTCCAAGGTGCGGCGGCTTAGTTGCGCCGGATCGTGCCTGACGGTGATCGCGTGCATGTCCGGGATGAAGAAGAACGCGTCGTTGGTGTCCTGCAACGGAACCCAGCGCCGCACCGCCCCCAGGTAGTTGCCCAGGTGCGACCCGGCCCCGGTCGGCTGGATGCCGGAAAGCACCCGGGAACGACGCGTGGTCATCGCCCGATCCTCTCAGGTACGTCCCGGGATCTTTCGCTGGCACGCGTCGACGGCACCACCGTGGCGGCGCTGCCGCCCGACTCGTCCGTGCCCCCGGGCGCGGACTCGGACGCTGTTTCCCCCGTGTCGATCGCGGTGACCCGAAGCCGCTCGATCCGCCGGCCGTCCATCCGGACCACCACGAGCCGGGCGTAGTCCGACGACACCGCGTCGCCGACCCGCGGTACCCGGCCGAGCTGCGCGGCGACGAACCCGGCCGCCGTTTCGTAGGGCCCGTCGGGCAGCTCGAAGCGCGTCGCCTCGGCGAACTCGTCGAGGTTGAGCAGCCCGTCGACCTCCACCGCGCCGCCGCGCAGCTGCCGGGCCTCCGGCTCCTCGGTGTCGTACTCGTCCCGGATCTCGCCGACGACCTCCTCGATCAGGTCCTCGAGGGTGACGATCCCGGCGGTACCGCCGTATTCGTCGACGACGATCGCGAGGTGGTGGCCCTCCCGCCGCATCTCCGACAACGCCGGTAACACGGCCTTCGTCGCGGGCAGCATCTTCACCGGCCGGGTCACGTCGCCGACCTTGACGCCGGACTTCGGGCCGGCGGCGGTGGTCCGTTGATAGAGGTCGCGGACGTGCAGGAAACCGACGATGTCGTCGTAGGAATCCCGGTAGACGGGGAAACGGGAGTGCGGCTGGTCGGCGATCTGCTTCGCCGCCCGGGTCAGGCTGAGCGACGCGTCGAGGAACTCGACCTCGGTCCGCGGTCGCATCACCTCGCGGATCGCCCGTTCCCCGGCGGCGAACACGTCGTCGATCAGGCGGCGCTCGTCGGAGGACAGCGATTCGTGCGCGGCCACCAACGTGCGCAACTCCTCCTCGCTGATCGCCGTCCGAGTCAGGTCCGGGTCGCCACCGAGCAACCGTACGACGGCGTCGGTCGCCTTCGACAGGAACCAGATGATGGGCCGGCTGACCTTGGCGATGACGTCGAGCGGTCCGGCGAACAGCTTCGCCGCACCCTCGGCCCGCTGCAGCGCAAGGCGTTTGGGCGCCAGCTCACCGATGACGAGGGTGACCAGGGTGATCACGATCGTCACGACCAGGAACCCGAGGACGTCGGAGAGCGTCTTGCCCAGCCCGGCGTCCTTCAACGTGTCGGCGAGGCTCTCGGACAGCGTGATCGCGCCGAACGCGCTGGAGAGCAACGCGGTCAGCGTCACGCCGAGCTGGACCGCGGCGAGGAAGCGGTTCGGGTTCGCGACGAGGCGCTTCACCGCCTCGCCGCGCCGGCCCTGGTGGGCGAGAGCGTCCACCTGCCCTTCCCGAAGCGATACCAGCGCGATCTCGGCCGCGACGAACAGCGCCTCGACGAGGATGAGAGCCAGGACGACTAGTGCGCTGATCGCGGTCGACATGATTCGACCAATCTACGTCTGGCTACGTCGGGATCAGCTCAGGCAGCGCTGGATCGACCACGGTCACGGTCAAAACGCGGTTCAGATCAGGCCCAGCGAACGCACGGCGTCGCGTTCCTCGGCGAGCTCGGCGACGCTGGCGTCGATCTTCTCCCGGGAGAACGCGTCGATGTCCAGGCCTTGGACGATCTCGTACTTCCCGCCGGACGTGGTCACCGGGAACGACGAGATGAGGCCCTCCGCAACGTTGTACGACCCGTCCGACGGCACCGCCATCGAGGTCCAATCCCCGTTCGCGGTTCCGTTGACCCAGGTGTGGACGTGGTCGATCGCCGCCGAGGCGGCGGAGGCCGCCGAGGAGGCGCCGCGGGCCTCGATGATGGCCGCCCCGCGCTTGGCGACGGTCGGGATGAACGTGTCCTTGAGCCACGCCTCCTCGACCTGCTCCGCGGCGATCTTGCCGCCGACCTCGGCGTGGTAGAGATCCGGGTACTGGGTGGCGGAGTGGTTGCCCCAGATCGTCATCTTGCGGACGTCGGAAACGGCGACGCCGAGCTTGGCGGCAAGCTGGCCGACCGCCCGGTTGTGGTCGAGGCGGGTCATCGCGGTGAACCGCTCGGCCGGCACGTCGGGGGCGTGCGAGCGCGCGATCAGCGCGTTGGTGTTCGCCGGGTTGCCGACCACCAGAACCTTGATGTCGTCCGCGGCACCCGCGTTGATCGCCTCGCCCTGCGGGGAGAAGATCCCGCCGTTCGCCTCGAGCAGGTCGCCGCGCTCCATCCCCGCGGTCCGCGGGCGGGCCCCGACGAGCAGTGCGACGTTCGTCCCGGAGAACGCGGCTTTCGGATCGTCGAAGATGTCGACACCGGCGAGCAGCGGGAAGGCGCAGTCCTGCAGCTCCATCGCGGTGCCCTCGGCGGCGCGCACCGCAGCCGGAATCTCCAGTAACCGCAGCGCAACCGGGGTGTCGGGCCCGAGCAGGTGACCGGAGGCGATCCGGAAGAGCAGCGCGTAACCGATCTGACCGGCGGCGCCGGTGACGGTGACCTTGACGGGGGTGGTCATGGGCTGGCCTTCCTGATCATTCCGAGCGGAGTTCGTGATCGAAAGTGTCTCGATATCGAGCGATTCGGGACCCAGGCTACCGGATGGGGGCGGCGCGGCTACGCCGTGGTCGAGAGGCTCTGCGCCAGCACGATCAGCGTCCCGCCGGCGACCGCCAGGGCTATCACGTCGAACATCCGACCACGCACGGCGAGCAGACCGACCCGGCTCTCCCGGAGGAGCGCGCGGCAAGCGGCACCCACGATCAGCCCGCCCCCGACGAGCACCAGACCCGCCCGCCACCGGTGCCCCATGACGAGCCCGACACCGACCAGGACGATCACCACGACGCCCAACAGCGGCAGTTGCCCGAGCAGCTTCCCGGAAGGCCTGGTGCGCAGCTTCGGCCGCCGGCCCGCCGGTCCCGGACCGACCTGCCTGTCCAACCCGCCCATCCCAGCTCCGATCTTGCATCCCTCGCGCGCTTGAGGGAATCTACCGGCAGGCCACACCGCCGCTGGCGGAAAACGCCTCCCTGTCCTTGGGATCCCGTGCCCCCGCATCCCGTCGAGCCCAGTGCTCAGGAGCGACCTCCGTGATCTCAGGTCCCGGCGACTTCCTGTCGTCGACCATCGCGATTCCCGCAACGAACAACAACCACCCGGGCGTGGACTGTTCAGCCTCGCGCGTCGACGCCCCGGTCCTGCGGGTCGACACTCCGGTCCCCCAGGAAGCCGCACTCGAGCACACGGTCACGACCGTCGGGCGCGGCCCCGGCGTGGACATCGTCGTCGACGACCAGTCGGTGTCCCGGCTGCACGCCGAGCTGGTCCGGCGTGGTCCGTACGTCTACGTCGCTGATCTCGGGCTTTCGACGAACGGAACGCTCGTCAACGGCCGCCCGATCGGCCGGGCGGTGCTCGGGTTGGACGACGTCATCTCGTTCGGCGCTGTCCGCGCCCGGCTGATCCACCTGTCCGAGGCGGCGCTGCCCGACTCCGACACCCGGGTCTTCGAACGCCGTGAGCGGGCCCGCGAGCTGACCCGGCGCGAGCAGGACGTGATCAACGCCCTGTGCCATCCGGCGGCGAGCCGGAACGCGTTCGTCGAACCGGCGAGCACCCGGGAGATCGCCAGGCGGCTCTACGTCTCGGAGGCAGCCGTCAAGCAACATCTGCTGCGGCTCTACCAGAAGTTCGCGATCCCCGAAGGGGACAACCGGCGCACCCGGTTGGCGAACGAAGTGATCGCCGCCGGCCTGGTCCCTCCGCCACGGACCGGCGGCGGCTGACCCGGACGATGCGGCGCGGCCGGTCAGCGAACGGAAGCTCCCCGTTCCGCGGCTGCGACGACGTTGCTCAGGAGCATCGCGCGGGTCATCGGGCCGACCGATCCGGTCGCCGGCGCGAACCATCCGGCGACCTCACGGACCTCCCGCTGCACGTCGGGCGCGATCTTGCCCTCGACGTAGGTCGCGCCGGTCTGCACGACCGCGGCGCCCGGCTTCACCATGTCGGGCGTGATCAACCCGGGGGCCCCGGCGGCCACCACGAGGATGTCAGCCTGCCGGGTGTAGGTCTCGGGATCCGGGACACCGGTGTGGATCAGCGTCACCGCGGCGTTCGCGTTGGGTTCCTTGAGGCTGAGCAGGTTCGCGAGGGCCTTGCCGACGGTCAGCCCCCGCCCGACGACGACGACGTGCTTGCCGGCGATCGGCACCTCGTAGTGGGCGAGCAGCGCCTGGATGCCGGCCGGCGTGCAGGATCGTGGCCCGGGCACGCCCTGCACGAGCTTGCCGAGGTTCACCGGATGCAGGCCGTCGACGTCCTTGTCCGGGTCGACCCGGAGCAACGCGCCCTCGAAGTCGAGACCCTTCGGAAACGGGTGCTGCATCAGGTAGGCGTGCACGCCCCGGTCGGCGTTGTACCGGTCGACGAGCTGGTCGATCTCGGCCTGCGTCGCGGTCGCCGGCAGGTGGGTGTGGATCGACGCGATGCCCAGCTCGGCGCAATTCTCGCGCTTCATCTGGACGTACTTGGCACTGCCCGCGTCGTCGCCGACGAGCACGGTCCCGAGACCGGGTGTCACCCCCTGCTCGGCGAGCTTCGCGATCCGCGCCCGCAGATCGTCCTTGACCTTCTCCAGAACGACGTTGCCGTCGAGGATCGTTGCCGTCACGGCGTCAGCCTCCCAGAAGTCGCTAGTGGAAGAAGTGCCGGGTTCCGGAGAAGTAGAGGCTGACGCCCGCGGCTTCGGCGGCGGCGATCACCTGCTCGTCGCGAACGGATCCGCCCGGTTCCACGACGGCCCGTACACCCGCCTCGATCAGGACTTCCAGTCCGTCCGGAAACGGGAAGAAGGCGTCACTCGCGGCAACCGAACCGCGGGCCCGATCACCGGCCCGGGATACCGCCAGCCGCGCGGCGTCCACCCGGTTCACCTGACCCATGCCGACACCGACGGTCGCCCTGTCGTACGCGAGCAGGATCGCGTTCGACTTGGTCGCCCGCACGGACCGCCAGGCGAACGCGAGATCGGCCAGACCGTCCGCGTCCAGGGGCGCCCCGGTCTGCAGCGTCCAGGTCGCCGGGTCGTCGCCGGGAGCGTCGAGTCGGTCGACGGACTGGGCGAGCATTCCCCCGGAGACCTGCCGCACCTCGACCGCCGCCGGTACGAATTCGCCGCAGGTCAGCACCCGGATGCTCGGCTTGCGGGAGAGGACGTCCACCGCGCCGTCTTCGTAGCTCGGGGCGACGATCACCTCAGTGAAGATCTCGGCGACCTGCTCCGCCATCGCCACGCTGACCGGGCGGTTCACCGCGATGACCCCGCCGAAAGCGCTGACCGGGTCGCAGGCGTGCGCCTTGCGGTGCGCCTCGGCGACGTCCGCGCCGGTCGCGATACCGCACGGATTCGCGTGCTTGATGATCGCGACGCACGGTTCCGCGTGGTCGTAGGAGGCCCGGCGGGCGGCGTCGGTGTCGACGTAGTTGTTGTAGCTCATGGCCTTTCCGTGCAGCTGCACGGCCTGGGCGAGCCCCGGGGGGACGTCGTGGTCGACGTAGAGCGCCGCCTTCTGGTGCGGGTTCTCCCCGTACCGCAGGATCTCTGCCCGCTCGATTGCGATCCCGGCGAACGGCGGCCAGCCGTTCTCGTCCGGATCGAGCGCCGTCGCGCACCAGTTGGCCACTCCCGCGTCGTACGCCGCGGTGTGGGCGAAGGCCCGGGCCGCGAGGCGGCGACGGGCCGGAAGGTCGAAACCGCCGGCGGACACCGCGTCGAGCACCGCCGGATACTCCGCCGGGTCGGTCACGATCGCCACGCTCGCGTGGTTCTTCGCCGATGCCCGGACCATGCTCGGACCACCGATGTCGATCTGCTCGATCGTGTCTTCCAGCGACGCCCCCGAGGCGACCGTCTCCCGGAACGGGTACAGGTTCGAGACGACGAGCTGGAACGGTTCGATGCCGTGCTCGGCCAACGTCGCGACGTGGGCCTCGTTGTGCGTGTCGGCGAGCAGGCCGGCGTGCACCCGCGGGTGCAACGTCTTCACCCGCCCGTCGAGGATCTCGGGAAACCCGGTCACGTCGCTGACGTTGGTCACCGGCAGCCCGAGACCGGCGATGAACGTCGCGGTGCCGCCGCTGGAGACCAGCTCGACGTCCGCCGCGGCCAGCCCTCGCACGAGACCCTCGAGGCCGGTCTTGTCGTAGACGCTGATCAGCGCACGGCGGACGGCGATCCTGGATCCCGAACGGGACTCAGCGGTGGGCATGCGTTTCCTCCTTGACGATTCGGCGAATGGTCTCGACGTAGAGCGGGGCTTCGGCCGCTTTGATCCTCGCGTGCAAGGCGTCCTCGTCGTCCCCCGGTTCGATGGGCACGACGACCTGCGCGACGATCGGGCCGGTGTCGACGCCGGCGTCGACCCAGTGGATCGTGGCGCCGCTCTCGGTCGCGCCGGCGGCGAGCGCGTCCCGGACGCCGTGCGCTCCGGGATACAGCGGTAGCAACGCCGGGTGGGTGTTGAGGATCCGGCCGCCGAACTCGGCCAGGAACGGAAGGCCGAGGATCTTCATGAACCCCGCGCAGACCACCAGGTCGGGCTCGTAGCGGCCGACGACCCGAGCCAGTTCGAGATCCCAGCCGGCGCGATCGGGAAAAGCACCCAGCTCGACGACCTGGGCCCGCAACCCGACCCGGGCGGCCCGCTGCTCGGCGCCGGTCCCGGACCGGTCGGTCACCACCGCGACGACGGTCGCGCCGTACGACGGATCGCGAGTGGCGTCGAGGATCGCTTGCAGAGTTGTCCCCTCACCGGAGACGAGGACGACGAGCCGCGACGGCACGCTGTGACCTTAGCGGGCCGAACGCCCTGCGTGCCCGCCGCTTCCACCGGGGGACGTCGCCTCCGGTGGGAACGTCAGCGTCGCCGGCGAATCGCCTGGGCACCGGCGACGAGAAGCGCTCCTCCGCCGATCTCGACGAACGCCGCAAGACCCGTCTGCCAGGGGGACGGGCCGGCCACCGAGAGCCGTCCGGGACCGATCGGACCGTCGCTCAGCCAGGCCAGCAAGGCGAAGAACAGTCCGGCGAACACGCCCGTCTGCAGCGCACGGATCGCTATCTCGTTGGCCCGCTGGGTGCCACGGGCGAGCCGGAGGCCGGCCGCGACGCCCGCTCCCACCGGGATCGAGAGCAGGAGGAGCGCGGCCCAACTGAAAGGGCCCGGAGCCGGCACGGCGGCGAGCAACGGCAGTCCGGGGACCGGACCGTAGTTCGCGGACGCCAGGCTCACGCCGGTGTGCGCGCCCAGGCCGAAGCCCGGACCGAGCAGCAAGCTGGCCGCCCAGACGACGGCGAGCGGTACCGCGAGGAGGTCGAGCAGCACGATCCCGACGGTTCCGGACGCAGACGGGGCGACCGCATGACCGGTCGAGTAGATCGCGTGGTGCCGGACGACCGCAGTGATCGCCAGCACCAGGCACGACACCGAGACCAGCGCGAGGACAGCGGTGCCGGTGGCCCGAAGTACGGCGGACAGGCGGCCCGGCAACGCCGGGGACCAGCCGTCCGCCCGCAGCGCACCGCCGGCCGTCGTCGCGAACGCGAGCGCCGCCGACCCGAGCAGGGCCTGCGACGGGATCGGGCGAGCGCCCGGCTGCGAGGCGACGAAGCAGAGCAGGACGTTGACCGTGGCATACCCGGCGGCCACCGCGCCGGCGGCCCGGACGATCTGCTCCTGGCCGAAGACCGCGTGCATGCGGACCAGCCGGCCCCCGGCGCGCCAGAGCAGCACGGCGGGTAGCAACGTCAACGTGTAGGGAGTTGCGCCGAAATGCCCGCCGTGGATCTCGAAACCGGTCCGGTGCGCGGCCAGCCACACCGCGAGGCCGGACCGCAGAGCACCGTCGGCGCCGGCGTTCGAGCCCTGTTCGGTGGCCCACAGGACGAGGACGACGCATTCGAGTGCGATCAGGCTGAGCACGATCGTTCGGGAGGCGACCAGGATCGCCGGCCGCCACGGCACCGGCACCCAGCGCGGGGCTGCACCCTCGGCCGCCTGGGGCCTCGCCACACGGGGACGTACGGGTGCCTGGGTCACTTCTCGACGGTGCCAGAAGTCGGGACTTGGGGGGCGGAGGCCACGCCGCCGCCGTGATAGCTCGCCAGCTCGTCTCTACTGGGAAGTCGCGTTCAGCTGAACGCATGCAGCTCGGAACGAAGACGCCGGCCACCCGAAGGTGACCGGCGCCAGTAGCCCTGCTGAAACCCGGTACACGCTACGGGTGGTCGTGCCCCTCGTGGCTGCCGTGGTCGTGCCCGTCGTGGTCATGACCACCGTGATCGTGATGGTGCGGCGCTGCGGGCGGCGTCTCCGACGTGGCGGTAGTGGACGCGGCGGGGGCCGAAGTGGACTTGCCCGCGGGCTTGGAGAACGTCAACGGAACCTTGAGTTCGGAGACGTACTCCGTCGCGACAGCCGCGGCGAAAAGCACCAGCCCGAAGATCATCATCAGCACCGCGCCGTAACCGGCGTCGTAGCCGTCGGGGATGGCGATCATCCAGATGACGCCGGTGAACGCCACCAGGAACGAGCCGATCAGCGTCCACCGATGACCGTCGATGCCCAGCGGCGTCGGCACCGCGCTGCCCAGGATCGGCAGCAGGATGAGCGCGCCGACGACGAGAGCGAGCAGCGGTCCCATGAAGACGTACAACAGCGTGAGCTTGTGCCAGAGGTTCTCGTCGAAACGGCTGTACGACAACTGCGGCAGGAACGAGAAGACGAACACGAGGACCGCGCTCACCAGCGCGATGAGGTCCCCACGACGGATGTTGATCACGAGTGCTCCGATGTTCGGGACAAATCGGTTAGCCGACGATGCTGGCACGAAACGATCTCAAAGCGAAGCGCCGCCCCGAGAACCGGGACGGCGCTCCAGCGCGTTGCAAGTCAGGGAGTCGACGGTTCGGACGGTTCTGATTCCGCCGACGCTGGAGTGGTGGTCGCGGGCTTCGCGGGCAGTTTCGGCAACGCCTCGCCGGACTCCTTGAAGTCGAGCACCGCGAAACCGGTTGCCACGGCCATCGCGATGCAGACGAGGTAGGTTCCATAGCTCGCGCCGTACGAGATGTGAGCGCCGCCGAGTTCACCGAAGTCGGCGGACGGATACGTCAGCGCACGAATCACCTGGATGATCAGCGCGATGATGAGCGCGCCCGCAACGACGACGCGGGTTCCGACGGGGATGCTCGCGGGGATCAGGTCGTTGCGCAGAGCCCGGAGCGCCACGATCGCGGCGGCCGGGATAGCCAGGAAGATCACCGGAACCCAAAGCCCGGCCCAGTGCCAGCCGGAAACGCCGTCGCTGACCGAACGGCCGGCAAAACTCGCCGATACGCCGAAGGACTCGAAGAACAGGAAGATGAAGGCGACGAAGACGCCGCCGACGATGCCCCACTCGTTACGCGAGAAGGACTTGGGATCGAAGCTGGCCACGGGGACCCCTTAGGGACGAGCGCAACCCTGCGCACGAGCTGTGACGGCGGCGCCGTCTACGCGCGGAGTCTCGCGCGTAGAAGATCGCAACGCAAGAGCCGCCCAGGTGTCGCGCAGCTGTTTCCCATAAGACGCCTGGGCGAATCAGGTAGGGAGCAGCCCGCCGCGGATGCGGCGAAATACGGCTAGCGAAGGAGCGCGGTCATGAGCCGGGCAGTCTCGCTCGGCGTCTTGCCCACCTGCACACCGGCCTTCTCGAGAGCTTCCTTCTTGGCCTCGGCGGTGCCCGACGAGCCGGACACGATCGCGCCGGCGTGGCCCATCGTCTTGCCCTCGGGCGCGGTGAAACCGGCGACGTAACCGACGACCGGCTTGGTCACGTTCTCGGCGATGAACGCGGCCGCACGCTCCTCGGCGTCACCGCCGATCTCGCCGATCATGACGATCGCGTCGGTGTCCGGGTCGTCCTGGAACGCCTGCAGGCAGTCGATGTGCGTGGTCCCGATGACCGGGTCGCCACCGATGCCGACGCAGGTGGAGAAACCGAACTCGCGCAGCTCGTACATCATCTGGTAGGTCAGCGTGCCGGACTTCGAGACCAGGCCGATCCGGCCGGGCGGGGTGATGTCCGCGGGGATGATGCCGACGTTGGACTTTCCGGGGCTGATGACGCCGGGACAGTTCGGGCCGACGATCCGGGTCTTGTTGCCCTTGGCGACGTTGTACGCCCACGCCGCGGTGGTGTCGTGCACCGGAACGCCTTCGGTGATGACGACGGCGAGCGGGATCTCGGCGTCGATCGCCTCGATGATCGAGGCCTTGGTGAACGCCGGCGGCACGAAACCCACCGTGACGTCGGCTCCCGTCTCGGCGATCGCGTCGGCGACGGACGCGAAGATCGGCAGCGTGCGGTCTTCGATCTCGACGCTCTCGCCGGCCTTTCGCGGGTTCACCCCGCCGACGATGTTCGTGCCCGAGCGCAGCATGCGCGCGGAGTGCTTGCTGCCCTCGCCGCCGGTGATGCCCTGGACGATGACCTTGCTGGATTCGTCGATGAAGATCGCCACGATCAGGCCGCCTTGGATGCGAGTTCGGCGGCGAGCTTGGCAGCGCCGTCCATGGTGTCGACAGGGTGGACCACCGAGAGGTTCGCCTCGGCGAGGATGCGGCGGCCTTCCTCGGCGTTGTTGCCGTCGAGTCGTACGACGAGCGGCTTGGTGACGTCACCGAGCAGGCCGATCGCCTGCACAATGCCGTTGGCGACCGCGTCGCAGGCGGTGATCCCGCCGAAGATGTTGACGAACACGCTCTTCACGGCCGGGTCGCCGAGGATGATAGACAGGCCATCGGCCATGACCTGGGCGCTTGCGCCACCGCCGATGTCGAGGAAGTTCGCCGGCTTCTGGCCGCCGAACTCCTCGCCGGCGTAGGTGACGACGTCGAGCGTCGACATGACCAGGCCGGCACCGTTCCCGATGATGCCGACGTTGCCCTCGAGCTTCACGTAGTTCAGGTGCTTGGCCTTCGCCTCGGCCTCCAGCGGGTCGACCGCGGAAGCGTCGGCGAACTTCTCGAAGTTATCGCCCTTACGGAACGAAGCGTTGTCGTCGAGCGTGACCTTGCCGTCGAGCGCGATGACCTTGCCGTCGGGGGTCTTCACCAGCGGGTTGACCTCGACGAGCGTCGCGTCCTCGGCGACGAAGGTGTCCCACAGCTGCACGAGGATGTCGGCGACCTGGTCGGCCACGTCGGCCGGCATCTTGGCGGCGGCGGCGATCTGGATCGCCTTGGCCTCATCCACGCCCTTCACGGCGTCGATCGGGATCCTGGCCAGCGCGTCCGGGCGCTCGACCGCGAGTTGCTCGATCTCCATGCCGCCCTCGGCGCTGGCCATCGCCAGGAACGTACGGTTCGAGCGGTCCAGCAGGTAGGAGACGTAGTACTCGTTCTCGATGTCGGCGGCCTGGGTCACCAGAACCTTGCCGACGACGTGGCCCTTGATATCCAGGCCGATGATGGCCTCCGCCTTCTCGCTCGCCTCGTCCGGGGTGGGGGCGAACTTCACGCCGCCCGCCTTACCGCGGCCGCCGGTCTTCACCTGGGCCTTCACGACGACAGGCGTGCCGTAACGGGCCGCGATCGCCTTCGCCTCCGCCGGGTCCGCCGTGACCTCACCCGGCAGGGTCGGCACGCCATGGGCGGCGAAAAGCTCTTTCGCCTGGTACTCGAAGAGGTCCACGAGACTCCTTGGTCATCGGCACATGCGTCAGCGCCGGGCCACGACGCGGGGCGCGCAACGAAGAACGAAACGAGCTGAAAAGCTTCGCCGAGCCTACCGAGGCACCCTCGTCGCAGCGCGGCCGGGTCCGCGGCGGGAGACTGGCCGCGTGGACGGCAGCCGAACGGAAAGATCCACTTCGTGACGACCGGATATTCGGGCACCCCGCTGGCCGCCAAGTTGGGTATCGGAGCAGGCTCCCGGTTCCTCCTCGACGGCGCGCCGGAGCTGCCCGAACTGGCTCTTCCGGACGGTGCCACGACGCCGGGCCGCGGACCGTACGACGTGGTCGTCTGCTTCTGCCCCGACGCCGCGACCATGCGGCGGCGCTTTCCTGCGTTGCAGCGACGCACCACCCCGGTCGGCCGGCTCTGGGTCGCCTGGCCCAAGAAGTCCTCCGGGGTTCGGACCGATCTCACGGAGAACGAGGTCCGCTCCTACGGCCTGGCCCGAGGCCTCGTCGACGTGAAGGTCTGCGCGATCGACGCAATCTGGTCCGGCCTGGCCTTCGTCGTCCCGGTAGCCGATCGTCGCGCGGGCGCCGTCAGGCGATAGTGAAGGTGATGACCGTGGTGTACATGCCGGCGGGGGTCGACGTCGGCGCGTAGAGATCGAGCGTTCCGGTGATGTTCACCGACCCGGTACCGTGCGCCACGGTCGCGAACGTCCGTCCCGGAGCGGTGGCCTTGAGTCCCTGCGTGCCGGGATCGTCCGGCCCGTAGATCGTGCCCGGCCCACCGCCCGGGATGTCATTGGTCACGACGGGATTCGTCGCCGCGTTGATGGCGTTGCCGTCGACGTACCGCGCGGTGACCGAGGTGAGGCCCAGGTTCTGGCCGTTGATGCGATTCGGACCGGAAACGAAATCCCCCACGGAGGCCGACGCGCTCCACGGCAGATCACCGGCACGGGCGTCGGTGACGGTGACCCCGCCGGCGGGGTCGGCGGCCGTGCCGAACTCGGCGGCGGCATGGAAGAAGAGACCGGAGGGGGCGAGCGCGAGGTGGCCGAGGTCGAACGGATGACCGGCCGAGTGCGGCGTCGAGATCAACAGCGCCCCGGGGTCGACTGCCACCCGGAAGGTCTGCGGATCGCTGCACTGGGCGGCCGGCTCCACGCATGCGCCGGTGACGAAGGAACTCAGCACGCCGTCGAGGGTGAACTGGACCGGCGCGGACGTGCCCGTGGTGGACAGGCCTGACTGGCTCGGGGTGAACGCGGCAGTCAGCGAATACGTCGACGGTCCCGACCCCGCATGCGGGAGACCGCCCGGCAGTTCTAGTGTCGCCACCCCGCCCACCCCGACCGGCACCGGATCGCCGATGGCCTGCGGTGGTCCGCCGTTCAGGACGAACGAGAACTGCACGGTGCCCGGCGGAGCGTGCGCTGGATCGAGGCCACCCCGAACCGTTGCGGACAGCGTCACCGGTTCGGTGGCCGAGGCGCCGCGCGAGACGGCCAACGCCACCGTCGCGGTCGGCCTGGCCACCGTCGCACTCCCCGCGATGTGGTCGTAGTCGATCACGAGCATCTCGTCGCCGAGCACGTCGTCCAGGCGCAGGTTGACCTGTGTCCCGGCCGGGGCGGCGAGCGTGGCGCTGGAGAAACGGGCCCCCGTCGGCACCTCGACCACGGCCACACCGGTCGCGTCGGTGAAGGCCGAACTGAAGGCGTTGTAGGCCTGCATGGCGCGCCCGGGATCCCGGGCGTCCGAGGTGGTGCCGATCCGGACGCCGGACACCGGCCGGCCGGCGCGATCACGGACCACGAACGTCACCCGCGACGTCGACACCGCCAGGTCGAGCACCTCCCCGTCGGCGAACGTCCGCGCCGATCCGAACGAGAAACTGGTGTCGAGATCCGATCCGCCCAAAGCGCCGTAGACGCCGTACCTCTTGCCCCTGACCAGGATCACCGAGAAGTTCCCGCTCGCATCCACCCTCGCGGTCGCATCCGAGTAGCCCGGGTCCTGGGAGTCGAACACCACGAAGCCGTCCCCGCGCTGGAACGTCCCGTCGACGAGGAACCCGGCCCGGCCCGACACCGTCATCGTGGTCGGCGCGGTCAGCGCGATGGTGGTGTCGCCCTTGATGTTCGGCAGGTTCGTCGCGACTTCGACGCCGTTCGCCAGCCGAAGACGGGAGTTCGGCAGCCGGGCACCGGTGGGCACCTGGACGACGATCGTTCCCGTCGCGTCCGTGAGCCCCGAGTAGCCGCCGCTGCTGTCGACCTCGACCGGCTGACCGCTTCCCCTGGAATCCGCGGCCGTGAAGATCGACGCACCGGAGACCGGCCGGCCGGCGTCGTCGTGAACCACCAACGTTACCCGCGAGGTCGGCACCGCCAGGTCGAGGGCCTCTCCGCCGGCGAACGTCTCCGAGGCCGGCACCGAGAACGAGGTGGACGCCGCTCCCGGCGGCCCGGAGGTCAACGCGCCGGACAGGAGGTACGGGATTCCGGTCGCCACCGTGGCCGAGAAGGCTCCGGTGGTCGGGTCGACGAGGGCGGCCGTCGGCCGAACGGCAGAGCCGTCTGGATCGAAGTCGACATTTCCGCCCGAGGACGACCGGAACGCGCCGTCGACCTGGAAGCCGACGCGGCCCGTCACCGTCGCGGTCGCCGGCGCGGCGATCGGGATCGTGACGTCCCCGGTGATGTCCGGCAACGCCTCGGCGACCTGGATGCCGTTGGCCAAGAGGAGGGTGACGTCCGTGAGCCGGGCACCGGTCGGGATGTGCGCCACAACCGTTCCGGTGCTGTCGGTGCGCCCGGAATCGACGTCGGACGAGCCCGTCTCGACCCGCTGACCCGATCCCACCGTGCTCGCGGTGGCCGAGATCGACGCGCCGGGCACCGGCCGACCGGCGGGGTCGTCGACCACGAACGTCACCCGCGAGGTCGGCACCGCGAGATCGAGGACCTCACCGCCGGCGAACGCCTGCGCCGACGCGAAGGAGAAGCCCGAGCCGCCCGACACGACGTACGTCGCACCGGCGATCACGCTGGCGGTGAACGTCCCGTTCGCGTCCACCCGGGCGGACGTGGGCGCGACGCCCTCGGTCTTCGGGTCGAAACCGATCGACACGCAGCAAGACGCGGGGCGGAAGACGCCGTCCACCACGGTTCCCGCTCGGCCCGACACGGTCACCGGGTTGCCGGACAACAGGACCAGACGCGCCGGTTGCGTCGACGCGACCGCGATTGCATCGAGCCTCGTCTCCCGGAATCCACTGCCGCTCGGGGGTGTCAGGACGAAGCTGTAGACGCCGTCCGGCACGGGCAGGGTGAACGTCCCGTCCGCCGCCGTGGTCGTCGTCGTGACGACCGGACCAGCCTGCGACCGGGCTTCGATCCTGACGTTGCCGACACTGGCGCCGGAGGCGTCGACCACCCCGCCGTGGACCGAGCGGCCAGAAGCCGACGAGCTCCCCGCGTCGACCAGGCAGGCGAGGAGCGCGACCAGGCAGACGAGCCCCATCCGGAGAAACGGGACCCGAGCACGGACTCGCCTCACCAGCGGGTACTTGGTCGAGCCGCCTTCGAACACCTTCGGTGAACGCAACGGTCTCCCTCAGCCGGTGCCGCACCTCGGAGCGGGCACATCGGCAGGTAGCGAACCGGGAGCAGTTGACCCGGGCGTTAACGGCAGACGACGGGTCCGCTACGTACCGACGTAGCATCGGCCAATTTCTTCGCGACAAGACCCGACCGGCTCGACATTTCCCGCCGAAGTCGACTTCACCGGCCCGGACGTTCCGCGGCATCTCCCGCTGCCCCTTGATAGGACAGCACTTCGTATCAGTCGTAATAGAACGGCGGTTCGCGAAGGATCGAATTCTGAGTCATGTCGTGACCGAAGAGCAGGAAACCGGGGCGGCCGGTGAGCAATGCCTGGAGTTCATCCGCGCTGTGCCGCGCTCGCTCCGGGTCACGTTGGTTGGTCCAGGCCTGATGCTTCAGTTGGTCCTCGCAGAAGATGGCGTCGCCGCACACCACCATCCGGCCAGTGTTGGGCAGGTCGATGACGACCGACTGGTGGTAGGGCACGTGACCGGGGGTGCGCACAACGGTGATCCCCGGCAGGATCTCCTCGGTGCCGTCGACCGCCTCGAACTTCAGGTAGTCGACATTCCAATACTGCTCCGGGAAGCCCGGATCGGTCCGCCCGTCCTTCAAATGGCCACGCTGGGCATAACACGTCGCGTCCCAGAACAGGTCGTTGTTGCCCGCGTGATCGGAGTGGAAATGCGTGTTGATGAGGTGCTTCACGTCACCCGGTCCGACGTCGAGGTCGGCGAGTTGACGCAGCAAGAAATCCTCGGGACGCATCGTCACGTGAAGACGCTTCCGAATCGGAGAGCTCAACAATTCCTGCCCCGAGAGCCGGGACCGAATGTCGGTGGCCGTGCCCTGCGTGACGTAGGCGCGGGGATTCCCGGTGTCGATGACGACAGCTTGCCCGTCATCCGTTTCGACCAAGATGCTCCGTATCGGAACGTGCACCCTCGTGCCGTCGGCCACCCCCGGCGCAAGGAAGCGGTAGTCCGAGCATGCATCTCCCAGGTATAGAACAAAGACCTTCATGCCAACTCCTGACCCTCCACCAACGTCCGGACGTGCTTGCCGATCCGCCGCAAATCCCACCTCACTCGTAGAACAACGGGGGCCGCAGCAACGTGGCTGCCTGCTGCGGATCACTGCCGAATACCAGCCATCCAGCTGCCGCATCCGCAGCCGCCTTCAACCGCAGCGCTGAAGCCCTGGCTTGGGCCGGGTCGAACCGACCCGACCAGGAATCACGCAGCAACGTCTCCCCCGTCGGAATGGCGTCCCCACAGAGCACTATGCGGCCGCTTTGAGGAAGGTCCAGGATGACGGACTGGCGAGGGCTCGCACCTCCGGGTGAGTCCAGGACGCGGACGCCGGGAACCACTTCCGCGCCATTGCCGACGTCCCCCAATCTACCGCCTGATCCCCGCTCCCCCGGAGCGAAGAATCTCGCATCCGGGAACAGCGCGTTGTTACCGGTATGGACGAAATCATCCACCGTGTTGATGACGTAGCTGACGTCAGAAGGCGATATGCCCAGCCGCGCAAGCCGTCCGAGCAGATGATCCGCGGGCCTTCCGCAGACGATCACACCCGCGCCCGCATCCATCTCCCGCTCGCGCTCGACGATCTCGTGCGGCCCAAAAGCATTTCGGAGCTCGTCCAGGCTCAAACCGGTGTCGACCAGAAGGACCGACCCGTCACCGAGGATGACGACGAATGCGTGCACGGGTACATGCACGCGCTCGACGTCGGCCCCGAACTCGAACAGCCCGGGATCGCAACACAACTCGCCCACCCGGACGACATACAACCTCATGACCGGTCCCTCCGCCGAATCGACCCCACGACCCTCATCGTCCGCGAAACCCACGGCCGCACCGGACGTGGGTTTCGCCCCATCCGCCGAAGCTCCTCAGCTGTCCTGGGCGCAGAGAGGTTTGCTGTCGGTCACCAATTTCTGGTCTTTCAGATGTGCGGTGAAAACGCACGTCTGGGGTGCATGGGGCGTCCCTTTCTGGAACGTGATGGGCTGTGGCAGCAAGCCACCCAGGTCGTTGTCCTTGATCGAGTTCAAACCGTCCACAACGTCCGCGGAGGTGACGGTCGCGGACGCCGGAACGTTCTTCAGCGCGGCCTGGAACAGAGCGCCCGCGGTCCACCCGATCTGCCCGGTGTTGCCAGAAAGATCATCACTCGGAAAGTACTTCGACATCGCGGCGAGATATCCGACGGCGGCCGGTGAGTCCACCGGAAACGACGCCAGGTAGGCGAACAGGCCGTTCAGCGAAGGGGTCTTGAGCGACGTGGATGTCAATCCCCCGGAGTTCACCGCGTAGATCGGATCGAAGCCTTGCTGGTGACAGGCGGCGACCACCCGATCGAAGGTCGCCGGCGGCAGCGCGGAAGTGACGGCCGTGGCACCGCTGTTCTTCGCCTGCAGGCAAACGGCGGCGTAGTTGGCGGATGTCGCGCTGACCGCCAGCTGCCCGCCCCACTCGACACCGAGCTTGGCGGCATAGCTCTTCGTCAGATTGGCGACGTCGGCGCAGCTTCCCACTTCGGTGCAGTACATCGCGAAGTTCTTGGTCGCTCCGGCGGCCTTCGGTCCGAGCAGGAACGACTGCGCCTTGACGACCTGACCGGGCGCCGCACCGAAGTACATCGGGTTCGTGGTCCAGACGTCACTCGCCGAAGCGCCTCCCACGACAGGAACGTTGTGCGCCTGTAGGTAACTGCCCCAGGTGGCGTCCGTTCCCTGCGCGTACGGACCGACCAACGCGACGACGTGGTCGGTCTCAACCAGGGTCCGCAACGCCTGCGTGGAGGCGGCCGGGTCGCCCTTGTCGTCCTCGACGAAGGCCTTGATCGGGTGGCCGTTGATGCCACCGGAGTCGTTCACCGACTTCACCCACGCCAGCACGCCGTCACGGGCGCCGTCGGCCGACGCCGCGGTCGCCCCGGAATACGCACCCAGCACGCCGATGTTGATCGTCGAACCGGCCGCGGGGGACGTTCCCGTTCCTGCCGACGAGCCGCCCTTGGCGGCCGACCCACCGCCGCTGCCGCACGCGCTCGTCAACAGCACGACGCCCAGACAGATAGCTCCCGCCGAGCCCCAACGAGAAGCTCGCTTGCTTGTCCGCACAGTATCCCTCCGATTTCGTTCAGAGACCCAGCCGCGATACCGGACCGGGTCGCATCGTGCGAGGCGCGTTTCGTACGCCACTCCTCGGGCACTCGCACGTGCTGCGCTGCATACTGACGAGTAGCGAGCCCTCGCGCAACCGGGGTTCGCGACAGCAGCTCCGGCGAGCCGACCGGCCAAAGGTCGCTCCGCGCCCACTGTGGCTCGGTCAACTCACCAAAGTGCCGCCTGCTCAGAGCTTTTCGAGCGGGGCGAACCGCAACACCAGCCACTTCTCGCCATACTCGCCGCCGAAGTCGACCTGCGCCTGGGACTTGTCACCTTCCCCACGCAACGCAACGACGACACCCACCCCGAACGTGTCGTGGTTGACCCGGTTGCCGATGTCGAGATCGGGGATCGGCCGCAGTCCCAGGCCGGCCGGCTTGCCGGCGGCCATGATCCGGGTGGCGAGTTTCGCCGACGGGGCGACGCCGGCGTGCCCACGCCAGTCGACCAGGTCGGCCGGGATCTCGGCCAGGAACCGCGACGGCGGGTTCTGCCCCGGCGTCCCCCACGCGGCGCGAACCAGTGAACGGGAGACGTAGAGCCGTTGCTGCGCACGGGTGATCCCGACGTACGCGAGCCGCCGCTCCTCCTCCATCTCCTTCACGTCGCCGAGCGAACGCAGGTGTGGGAAGACGCCGTCCTCCATCCCGGTGAGGAACACCACCGGGAATTCCAGGCCCTTCGCGCTGTGCAACGTCATCAACGTGACGAGTCCCCCGTCGTCGGCGTCCGGGAGATCGTCGGTGTCGGCCACGAGGGAAACCTGTTCGAGGAAGCCGGTCAGGCCACCGCCGGGCGTACCGGCTTCGAACTCGCGGGCAACGGCGATCAACTCGGCGAGGTTCTCCCGCCTGCCTTCCGCCTCGATCTCCCCCTCGGCGTCGAGCGAGGACAGGTAGCCGGAACGCTCCAGCACCGCTTCGGCGACATCTGCGGCCGGGGCACCCGATTCGGCGAGATCGCGAAGCTCCGCCACCAGCGCCGAAAAGCCTTGCACCGCAGCCGAAGAGCGCGGCGCGAGACCCGGGATCTCGGTCGCGCGGGACAGCGCGTCGGCGAAGCCGATCCGTTCCCGGTCGGCGAACGCCGCGACCGCCTGCTCGGCCTTGTCCCCGATGCCCCGGCGGGGCGTGTTCAGGATCCGGCGCAGGCTGACGGTATCGGCCGGGTTCGCCAGAACCCGCAGGTACGCGAGCAGATCCCGCACCTCGCGCCGCTCGTAGAACCGGACACCGCCGATCACCCGGTACGGCATGCCGACCCGGATGAAGACGTCCTCGAAGACACGGCTCTGCGCGTTCGTACGGTAGAAAACCGCTGTCTGAGAGGGCTTTATGTCGTGGTCGTCGGAGAGCTTGTCGATCTCCGCGGCGACGAACGCGGCCTCGTCGTGTTCGGAGTCCCCGACGTAGCCGACGATCCGTTCGCCCTGCCCGGCGTCCGACCACAGGTTCTTCGGTTTGCGACCCGGGTTGCGGGCGATCACGGCGTTGGCGGCGGAAAGGATCGTCTGGGTGGACCGGTAGTTCTGCTCGAGCAGGACGACGGTGGCATCGGGGTAGTCCCGTTCGAACTCGGAGATGTTGCGGATCGTGGCGCCGCGGAAGGCGTAGATCGACTGGTCGGCGTCCCCGACCACCGCGAGCTCCCCGGGCGGCAGGTCGGCGGTGCCGGTCCCGACGAGTTCGCGCACCAGCATGTACTGGGCGTGGTTGGTGTCCTGGTACTCGTCGATGAGGATGTGCCGGAACCGGCGCCGGTAATGCTCGGCGATATCTGGAAATGCCTGCAGCAAATGGACTGTCGTCATGATCAGGTCGTCGAAGTCCATCGCGTTCGCCTGCCGCAGCCGCGCCTGGTACGCGGAATAGACCTCGGCGACCGTCTTCTCGACGTGGTTCTCGGCCCGGTCGGCCGCGCTCTCGTGGTCGATCAGCTCGTTCTTCAGGTCGCTGATCTGCCCGGCCAGCCGGCGCGCCGGGAACCGCTTCACGTCGAGGTCGAGGTCCCGGGCGACGAGCGTGACGAGCCGCTGGCTGTCGGCCTGGTCGTAGATCGAGAACGACGAGCTGAACCCCAGCTGCCGGTGCTGCTCGCGCAGGATCCGCACGCACGCCGAGTGGAACGTCGAGACCCACATCGCCCGCGACCGGTTGCCGACCAGCCGCCCGACCCGTTCCTTCATCTCGCCGGCGGCCTTGTTCGTGAACGTGATCGCCAGGATCTCGCCGGGCTGCGCGTCGCGAGCGGCGAGCAGGTAGGCGATGCGGTGCGTCAACACGCGGGTCTTGCCGGAGCCGGCGCCGGCGACGATCAGCAGCGGCGACCCTTCGTGCACGACGGCCTGGCGCTGCTGCGGGTTCAGGCCGTCGAGGAGGGCGGTGACCCGCGGATCGTCGGTCGGCTTCGACGTCGACGCTTGATCAAACATCGGCAACGGCGTGCTCACGAAGGTAGTCGCGCAAGTAAGGCACCGCGAAGTCGACGTAGCCGTAGCCCGCCGGTTCGATCAGCTCGGCCGCGATGAGTCTCCGCCGGTACTGGCTCGCATAGTTCACGTCTACGCCCAGCCGTTGCTGAACCTCGCTCATCTTGGACGGCCCCTCGTCCTTGGCCATCGCAAGGAGGAACGACTTGTCGATGTCGGAAACGACGGCCAATGCTGGCGCATGGACGAGAGCACCCATTCGGCGATACGCGTCAGCAACGCCTCGGACGGCGTCTGCCACCTCGATCTCATCTGCGTTCGGACGCACCCGCCAGGTTCGTTCGCCGACCAACTGAACGAGGAACGGATAGCCGCGAGTGCCCTCGACCATCAACTGCAGAGCCTCGGCGGAGACCGTGCGGCCCGCATTCTCGATCGGCTCGCGTAGAGCCTTTTCGACATCCACCAGGCTCACAGATCCGAGAACGTGTCGATCAGCACGGCGCAGGAACGTCAAGACGTCATCATTCAGCACCTCGTTGACGGCCGAACCCAATCCGGCTCCGACGAACGCCAACTCACGCCCTTCACGGAATGCATGCTGAACGGTCACTGCAAGTTCCCGAAGTTCGCGAACTTGGTGCCGGTGGACTTCGTCGATCGTGATGAGCAGTCCGGTTTCGCGCTCTGCGAGCACGTCGGTGAGAAGTTCGATCTGGTTGCGCAAGCCCATCTCGACGAGATGCGTCTCGACCTGCTCCCAGCTGACGGATCCTGAGTTCAACGGACCCGAGAAGCCGACGAAACGACGCCGAACAGCCTCGGGATCGAACCGACGTAGCAGTTGCGGAAGATGCTGACGACTGATGCGCTCGACGAACCCAGG